>Ga0314771_100033_pt1 | contig 89665 bp, 75 predicted proteins | sample MetaGCB42018_FD_204522 | JGI IMG/M metagenome (GOLD analysis project Ga0314771, IMG submission 204522) | Cryopeg brine microbial communities from Beaufort Sea near Barrow, Alaska, United States - CB4 2018 | ecosystem: Environmental > Aquatic > Marine > Coastal | place: USA: Alaska | collected...
AACAGAAGACAATTTCGAATAACTCAATACCTGTGAATGTCCACACAGATTACTTGATAAATTGTTAAAGAGCGTTGCTAATATGAACATCTTGCGATTTTTCATTTAGCAGCCGTAAGACGCTAGGTCGTTGGCTTGGGTTGCGTATTTTACGCATTTCCCGTTTCGCGTCAAGTGTTTTTTCAAACTTTCTTTTCGCGTTGATTCGAGTGATTTGAACCACTTAAACCAAACTAACTCGGTAACCGCTTTCGCTGTATGCCGTGTCAGTGGATGCGCATTATAGGGTGATTAGGATTTAGCGCAAGCGCTTTTATGCAAAAAAAAGGTCTTTTTACGATCTTTTCTTCATTTAGCGACTTAACTACATGATACCCACTGATTACCCCCAAAGTTATCCACAACAGGGCAATTTGTAAGGTTATTGTTTTGCAACAGAAACAAAAAAAGGTAGCGAATGAACGCTACCTTTTTATTTAATATCACACTTTATCTAGTCTCAGATTTAGCGAGGATCTAGACTTAGCTGAGTTTACCGTGACATTGTTTGTATTTTTGGCCTGAACCGCATGGGCAAGGAGCATTACGGCCAATCTTCTCGCCTTCGCGGATCACTGTACGAGGAGCTTCTACTTTGGCTTCTACTTTGGCTTCCTCTGCATGACTTAATGCTTCAACTGATGCGTGTTGATAAGCGAGTTGGACTTTCGCTTCTTCGTCACGACGTCGCTGTTCCATTTCATCTACATCTGACTGCGCTTGCACTTGTACTTTAGAGAGTACACTGATGACATCTGTCTTGAGTGTGTCCAGCATTTGCTGGAATAACTCGAAAGATTCACGTTTATATTCTTGCTTTGGATTTTTTTGAGCGTAACCACGCAAGTGGATCCCTTGACGCAAATGATCCATCGCCGCTAAATGCTCTTTCCAAAGACTATCTAGCGTTTGTAGCATTACCGCTTTTTCAAACTGACGTAATACCTGGGTACCGACCATTTCTTCTTTAGCTTTGTAAGCATCGCTCCATGCAGTCACAATACGTTCACGTAATGTTTCTTCATGTAACTCATCTTCTTTATCTAACCATTCTTGAATCGTTAGCGTTAACCCAAATTCATTACTGAGGCGTTGCTCAAGCCCAGGCACATCCCAGAGTTCTTCAAGTGAATGTGGTGGGATATATTGATCGATGATCACCCTGATGACATCTTGTTCGATATTTTGAATAGTATCTTGAATACTTTCAGCTTCCATTAACTCATTACGTTGTGCATAGACGACTTGACGCTGATCGTTAGCAACATCATCGTATTCCAGTAGCTGCTTACGAATATCGAAGTTACGAGCTTCTACTTTACGCTGTGCGTTTTCAATGGCGCGCGATACCCATGGATGTTCAATGGCTTCACCTTCTTCCATTCCCAGTTTTTTCATCATGTTTGATACGCGATCAGAAGCGAAGATGCGCATTAAGCTATCTTCCATAGAAAGATAGAAACGAGATGAACCTGCATCACCTTGGCGCCCTGAACGTCCGCGTAATTGGTTATCAATACGACGAGACTCATGACGCTCAGTACCTAGAATATGCAAACCACCGGCTTCAAGTACTTTTTCATGCTGAATTTGCCAATCAGCACGAATTTTTGCAATTTGCTCGTCGGTTGGATTGGTCAGTGCTTCTATTTGAACTTTCCAGTTACCGCCCAAAACAATATCGGTACCGCGACCAGCCATATTGGTTGCTATCGTTACTGCGCCTAGTTGACCTGCTTGCGCGATAATATCCGCTTCTTTGTCGTGAAATTTAGCATTAAGCACGTTATGCGGAATTTTGGCTTTCGTGAGCAGTGTCGCTAATAACTCTGATTGCTCAATTGAAACGGTACCCACTAAGACGGGTTGGCCACGTTCGCGACAGTTTTCGATACCCAGAACAATTGCGGCATGTTTTTCATCGGCTGTGAGATAAACCAAATCAGCCATATCGTTACGCACCATAGGTTGATTGGTCGGTACCACGACAGTATCTAAACCATAGATGTGCTGGAATTCAAATGCTTCTGTGTCTGCAGTACCCGTCATACCCGCTAATTTATCGTACTGACGGAAATAATTTTGAAACGTAATCGATGCTAGGGTTTGGTTTTCATTCTGAATGTTAGCACCTTCTTTCGCTTCAACAGCTTGATGTAAACCTTCAGACCAACGACGACCTGGCATAGTACGACCTGTGTGTTCATCAACGATGATCACCTCGTCATCTTGCACAATATAGTCAATGTCTTTTTCAAAAAGAGTGTGGGCACGAAGCGCCGCGGTTACATGATGCAATAGTGAAATATTCGTTGCTGAATAAAGTGAGTCGCCTTCTGCAAGCATGCCATTTTCAATCAAAAGCAGTTCAACTTTTTCTTGGCCGCGTTCAGTTAAATGAACTTGCTTACCTTTTTCATCAATACTGTAATCACCTTCGCCGATGTAGTCTTCAGTATCTTCTTTATCTTGACGAATGAGATTAGGGATCAGTAAATTGATTTTGGCATATAACTCAGAGCTGTCTTCTGCCGCACCAGAAATAATCAACGGAGTACGTGCTTCGTCGATTAAAATTGAGTCAACTTCATCAATTAGTGCATAGTGCAAAGGACGTTGTACACGTTCTTGCGGAGAAAATGCCATGTTATCGCGAAGATAGTCAAAACCGAATTCATTATTGGTACCGTAAGTGATGTCAGCTTCATAGGCTTGTTTCTTTTCTACTTGCCCTAAACCTGCAACGTTAATCCCGACGCTTAATCCGAGAAACTCAAACAGTGGTCGGTTATTCTCTGCATCACGCGCGGCTAAGTAATCGTTCACAGTAATAATGTGAACTCCTTTGCCTGATATACCGTTAAGATAGGCAGGCAAGGTTGCCGTGAGGGTTTTACCTTCACCGGTTCTCATTTCCGCAATACGATTACTGTCTAATACCATACCGCCGAGTAGTTGGACATCAAAGGGACGCATGTCAAACACGCGCTTTGATGCTTCACGCACAACAGCAAACGCTTCGGCCATTAGGTCATCTAATGTTTCGCCATTTTGTAAACGTTGACGAAACGCTGTCGTTTTGGCTTTAAGTTCTTCATCAGTAAGCTTTTCGTAATCAGCTTCTAATGCATTCATTTGAATAACAATTTTTCCAAGATTTTTCAGGGTGCGGTCGTTGCGACTTCCGAATACTTTTGTCAGTAGTTTGCCTAGCATCTTAATCACTTATCTGTTGTAGGTTTGCCTCATTTGAGCGCATTAACCGTTAATATTATTAACTTGCTTTGCGGTAAACATATTTCTGTGGATCTATTTGTTGTTTACCACGCAGCACTTCGTAATGCACATGGGGGCCGGTTGAACGGCCTGTGCTTCCCATACTGGCAATTTTATCGCCTTTGGCAACGACGTCACCTACGTTTACTGACAGAGATTTATTATGTCCATACCGAGTGCGAAGACCATTTCCATGGTCAATTTCGACTAACTCACCATAGCCAGACATGCTTCCTGACCATGTTACTACGCCTGCAGCAGTCGCAGTAACATCTGTCCCTTCTTTAGCGGCAAAATCAATGCCACTATGCATTGCTCGTCGGCCATTAAAAGGGTCATTTCGTAAACCATAGGGCGAAGATAACCAACCTTTTTTGATTGGCCGCCCTGATATATAACGTTCTTCATCTATATGGAGATTAGATGCTACTGTTTCAAGTAGTGAGAGTTGAACATTATTATTATCAATTCTAGATGCCAGCTTATTCATATCATCAATAAGCTGACTTAATTCGACACCATTACCCATTTCGCTTAAACCACCGATACCGGCTTCTTCTGAGAAATCAAATTGATCATCGAGGAGGTTGTTTTGCGCAACTTGCTGGCCTAAGGCTTCAAGTCGGGTTATTTTGGCTTGCATTTTCGCCACATGCACAACTAATGTTGCTAACTTGGTTTCTGTTGCGGTTTTGAGTTCTATCACTTGTTGTTTTTGCTGTTGACGAAGCTGTTTATTTTCATCAACTTTAGCTTGTTGGTTAGCAAAACGCTCAGTGCTATATTGATATATTCCAGTGCCTGTGGCCAATAGAATAATAGGTAGGAGTAGCCAGCGCTTACTTGGTTGCCAGCGCGTTACACCATTTCGACCTTGGATAAAAACTGTTACACTCATAGCCCAATTCAGCCATTTTATTATCATATGAAAAAGCCCCCTCAAGATCTCAGCAGTTTAGTCCATGTGTCTGGGAGACTACCTGAACTGGCCGAGAAAGCAGAACTACTCAACAATCTGAATCATTATGTAAAACAGACACTAAGTGGTCCTGTGGCTGAGCAGCTAAAAGTCGCTAATCTCCGCCAAGGTGTTCTTGTGATTGAAACTACCTCTGCAGCATGGGCTGCGAGAATTAACTTTCAAAAGCAGAAGCTATTAAAACAGCTTCAAACTGACACACTTCCGATGCTTACGGCTATTGAGGTAAAAGTCAATCCTGGACTGGCTTTTGTGAAACCACAATCTCAACCCAATCAAAATGTGATCAGCACCACAGCAGCACAGCATATTGAAGCGTTAGCAAAACATGTCGATGGTTCTTTAGGTGAAAAACTAAAACGGCTGGCTGCATTAGCCAGCCGTAATAAGCAATCTTAACCCGTTAAGCGTGCGCTAGCACACCTGGAACCATGAAACTGACAGGGACATCAGCCTCTTTGTCAAAACTAACTAACTCCCACGCATCCTGTTGAGCAAGCAATGCACGGACAAGCTGATTATTTAGGGCATGGCCCGTTTTATAAGCCGAAAACTCACCGACAATCGCATGACCAACAACATATAAGTCACCAAATGCGTCGAGAATTTTATGCTTTACGAATTCGTCTTCATAACGTAGACCATCAGGGTTTAATACACGATATTCGTCAAGTACAACAGCATTTTCCATGCTACCACCTAGTGCAAGGTTATTTGCACGTAAGTATTCGATATCTCGCATAAAACCAAATGTTCTGGCACGGCTAATGTCTTTTACAAATGCTGATGTCGAAAAGTCCATCACCATATGTTGCTGACTGCGAGCAATTTCTGGGTGAGCGAAGTCAATTTCAAAATTCACTCTAAAGCCTTTAAATGGCTTTAACTCTGCCCATTTATCACCCTCTTCAACGCGCACAGGTTTAATAATTTTCAGGTATTTTTTCGCCGCAGCTTGTTCTTTAATTCCTGCGCTTTGCAGTAAAAAAACAAACGGACTCGCACTGCCATCCATAATCGGGATTTCTGGTGCATCAACTTCGATAATAGCATTATCGATGCCTAGGCCGGCAAGTGCGGCAAACAAATGCTCAATAGTTGATATCCTAATCCCAGCATCGTTTACAAGGGCAGTACACATGGTGGTTTCACGAACCATATCGGCCTTTGCGGGAATAGACACAACAGGGCTAAGATCGGTACGCTTTAGTATAATGCCAGTATTCACTGGGGCGGGCATAATGCATAGAGTGACCTTGTTGCCAGAATGCAATCCGACCCCAGTACTCTTCACCATTTTTTGAACAGTTCGTTGAAAAATCATTCAGTACCCGTAAATATCAATATTAAACAAATAGTTGCAAAAATAGCATCAGGCTATCATGCATAACTGGTTGACCATGCTACCATATATTTGGCTTTTAACAAAAAAAACACCAAACACGTTGCAACTTCGTGAACCCGCGTACAAAAATAACCTTTACCACTCTATTATTTTCATTAATCACGTCAAACATACTGTTTTATCTGAGTATTAGTCAGCTTGTTTACGCAAAAATGCTGGAATATCAAGATAATCAGCATCTGTACGCTGCGCTGGTTGTTGCTGCGGAGCAGCATTACCTTTTGGCGCGGCGTAACTTTGTTGTGGAACCACTTCTTCAACGGGTTCTGGACGAGGCTCAATTGCGATAGACTCAGGACGTGCAACTGGTTTAGACACCAATTGAATGTCTGGCTTTTTATCTGCACCAATACCTGTCGCAACAACCGTTACACGTAACTCGTCGCTCATTTCTGGATCGATGACTGCACCGACAACCACAGTCGCGTTATCAGATGCATACGCTTTAACATGGTTACCCACAGTTTCAAGCTCTTCGATGGTAATATCCATACCGGCGGTAATGTTGACTAACACACCACGCGCACCGGCTAAATCGATATCTTCTAGTAAGGGACTGGCAACAGCAGCTTCTGCGGCTTCTTCAGCGCGATCATCACCACGAGCCACACCCGTTCCCATCATGGCATTACCCATTTCAGACATGACCGTTTTAACATCCGCGAAATCGACGTTAATTAAACCTGGACGAGTAATTAACTCAGCAATACCTTGGACAGCGCCTAGCAATACATTGTTTGCAGCAGCGAAGGCATCAAGTAATGAGGTACCACGACCCAGAACTTTTAATAACTTTTCGTTGGGGATCGTAATTAAAGAGTCAACGTGTTTTGCTAACTCTGCGATGCCAAGTTCTGCGTATGCCATACGCTTTTTGCCTTCAAATGGAAAAGGCTTAGTCACAACAGCAACCGTTAAAATACCTTCTTCACGTGCAATTTCTGCCACAACAGGTGCGGCACCGGTTCCAGTACCTCCGCCCATACCCGCAGCGATAAAGATCATATCCGATCCTTTAATGGCTGCACGAATATTTTCGCGATCTTCTTCCGCGGCTTGACGACCTACATCAGGGTTTGCACCCGCACCAAGACCTTTAGTTACGTCGCGCCCAAGCTGAATCGTTGAACCTGCGCTTGATTTGCGCAGTGCTTGTGCATCTGTATTTGTCACGATAAATTCAACACCTTCGATGCTGTGCTTTACCATATGTTCGACAGCGTTGCCGCCACCACCACCGACGCCGATGACCTTAATCACCGCTTCGTCTGAATGCGTATCCATGATCTCAAACATTGTCTGATCTCCGTATGTCTGCGTTATTAAAATTCACCTTTAAACCAACTTTTGACCCGATTCAATAAGCTGGTAACCCCTTGACGTTCAGGTCGCTCGAACTGACGTTCGATAACTCGCCTTGCGCCATAATGAAGCAAGCCTATTCCAGTAGAGTAAATAGGTTGATCCACATATTCGTATAATCCTTTTACCGGTAGCGGTGACGCCACCCGTACGGGCATGCCAAAGGTTGCTTCTGCAATATCTACGGCACCCGAAATCGAAGACGTCCCTCCCGTAAGCACAATTCCTGCTGCAATTTGATCTTCCAAACCACTATCTTGTAACTGCTTGAGCACTAGCTCAAACAATTCTTGGTATCTTGGCTCGACGACTTCAGCCAGAGTATGTCGTGACATACTGCGTGAAGGACGACCACCCACTGATGGCACTTCAATACTGTCTTCACGGCTAACCGTTGAGCTTCTTGCGCTGGCAAACTGCACTTTAATTTGCTCAGCGTGCGTTAACGGTGTTCTAAAAATTTTGGCAATGTCACTGGTGACTTGATTACCGGCTACTGGGATCACCGCACAATGACGTAATGCGCCGTTGGTATATACAGCAATATCTGTGGTTCCACCACCAATATCGACAATACAAACCCCTAAATCTTTCTCATCATTTGTGAGCACAGAGTCTGCTGAAGCAATACCCGAAAACACTAAATCATCCACTTTTAAGCCACAACGTTCGACACTTTTAGTGATATTTTTTGCCATGTCATTGGCACAAGTCACAATGTGCGCTTTGGCTTCCATACGCATGCCTGACATCCCAATTGGGCTCTTAATTCCATCTTGAACATCGATAGAATATTCTTGTGGCAACACATGCAGAATGCGGCGTTCTGTTGGGATCTTAACCGAGCGCGCAGTATGAATGACATTATCAACGTCTTCTTGGGTCACTTCTTCGTCGTTAATGGACACCATGCCGTTTTCATTTTGGCAAGCAATGTGCTTTCCTGAAATACTCAAATACACAGATGATACTTGGCAATCTGCCATTAGCTCAGCTTGATCTAAGGCTCGTTGCACACTGCGTACGATAGAGTCGAGATCGTTTACGCCGCCCTTATCCATACCGCGGGAAGGATGATTGCCTAAACCAATGACGCTAATTTCACCATCAGGTAATACTTCACCAATGATCACTGCAACCTTGGATGTCCCTATATCTAACCCTACGATGAGGTTTCTTTCCTGATTTTTGGTCATTTATTGTCGACTCTCTTATTTGAATCATCCCAGCCTACAGCGAATCCGGTATCGTAACGTAAATCAACGGTCGCTACGGGTTTTTCACTTTGCTTCAAAGTGGGATACACATTAATAAATCGTTGTATCCGTGACATTTTATCTTCTCGCCCAAGTTCAACTTCAATCCCGTTAGCCAGTACAGCATGCCAAGCATGCCGTGGACTTAATCGTAAATGAGCCAACTTGAAGCCATTAATTTTCAATAAATCATCTAACTGCCGATAACTGATTAGCACTTCTTTCTCGGTCCCTTGAGGGCCAAATAACATGGGTAAAGCATCATGTTCAGCATGCGCTAACGCATCAAAAACCTCCCCATTTATATTGAGCCAAGAAACCTCATTCCAGTGCGCTACTACTTGCTGCTCTTGCAAGGTCACCTTGAATCTTGCGGGCCATTCTCGTCTCACCGAAGCATGGTAAACCCATGGCAACGACTCTAATGCTTGTTGTACATCAGCCACATCAGCATTAAAAAAACTGCTTTGCATTAATGACTGCAGTGCGTTTTTAATTTCGTCATCGCTGGTATAAAGGCGCTCACCTTTAACCGCAACCGCTTCAATTGGCAATGCATCCGCATCATTCAATAGATCGTGAAGTTGCACACAGCCCCATATTATGGTGCCCAGTACACTGCATAAAAACAGGACCCCAGTACAAAAATACCAATTAACACGAGCCAGTTTCTGTTTTAGTTGGCGCCCTTTATCGCTCCACGACACCTTAAACCCGCCTCTGACGTTGTTGCGCAATTAGCCCCGAAAGATCGGCCATTATATCGACCAAATCACATGGATTAAAGCTCGATTTTCACCTATAGAAATCAACTTTAAATCAATCACTTCATGATTCTTTTGCAAGCACTTTACCACCCAATTCACTCTGGGCTAATGCTTTAGATAATGCACCAATATTACCTGCGCCCTGAGTCAAAAATAAATCACCCTGTTGCAATACATCAGGCAAAACCGCAGCAAGTTGATCTGGGCTGGCAATAAAAATTGGGTCTATTTGGCCGCGTAATCGAATAGAACGGCATAAGGCACGTCCATCCGCGCCTGGAATAGGTGCTTCACCTGCGGCATAAACATCTAACAATAATAAACAATCCACTTGCGACAACACATCGACAAAGTCTTCGTATAAATCGCGCGTACGGCTGTAGCGATGCGGTTGGTATGCCATGACTAAACGTTTATCAGGCCAACCGGCTCGTGCCGCTTTAATCGTCGCTAATACTTCACTTGGATGATGGCCGTAATCATCGACTAACATCACATTACCGTTAGGCGTGGCAAATTCACCTAGATGTTGGAAACGACGCCCAATCCCTTGAAATTCTGCTAATGCTTGTACAATGGCGTTATCTTCGATGTCATCTTCAGAGGCCACCGCAATCGTAGCTAATGCATTAAGTACGTTATGCTGTCCTGGCAAATTAAGCACTAAATCGACATTGTCTTTACCATGGCGCTTAACGGTAAAGTTTGACTTATTTCCATGTTGTACAAAATTAATCGCTTGCACATCAGCGTCATCGCTAAAACCATAAGTGACAATTTTACGACCTATACGCGGCATAATTTCACGAATAACGTCATCATCAATGCACATGACAGCCACACCGTAAAACGGGAGGTTATGCAAAAAGTCGATAAACGTGGTTTTCAATTTTTCAAAATCACCACCATAGGTATCCATATGATCGGCTTCAATATTGGTGATCACACTGACCATAGGTTGCAAATGCAAAAAGCTCGCATCACTTTCATCGGCTTCAGCTATCAAATAACGACTAGTGCCTAAACGTGCATTGGTCCCGGCACTGTTTAACAGCCCACCAATCACGAACGTAGGATCGCGCCCAGCTTGACCATAAACACTGGCGATTAAACTGGTTGTGGTGGTTTTACCATGGGTGCCAGCAATTGCAACACCATGACGATAACGCATTAACTCGGCCAACATTTCTGCGCGACGAACTATGGGGATCCGCAACGCTTTAGCCGCAAGGATCTCAGGATTTTGCGAGTCGATTGCAGTAGAAACCACCACCACATCGGTATGTTCTACACTTTGAGCCTGATGGCCAATAATGATTTTTGCCCCAAAGCTCATCAAGCGTTCGGTCACGCTGTTAACGGCAATGTCTGAACCACTGACTTGATAGCCTTCGTTCACAAGCACTTCCGCAATGCCCCCCATGCCAGCACCACCTATACCCACAAAGTGAATGCGCTTGATCCGTCTCATTTCAGGGATCATGCTACGAAGTTGTGCGTATTTTTCTGTTTTTGTCATTTCAACCCTTTCTCACAAATGAGCCACAAATTTCAGCCACCCGTTGCGTCGCATCTAATACCGCTACGCCTCTTGCTTTCTGGCCCATTTGAACTAATTTTTGTCTATTTTCAGCAAATAACTGCAACTTTTCTGCGAGGTTATCCGCATTTAAAATAGTTTGCGGTAATAAAAAACCTGCTCCAGCATCAACCAGTACCGAGGCATTTACCGTTTGATGATCGTCAACAGCATGGGGATACGGGACCAAAATACTCGCTAACCCCACAGCAGCAAGTTCTGATACTGTGAGTGCGCCTGAACGACATACCACCACATCAGCCCAACGATAAGCCGCTTCCATATCATCAATAAATTCAGCCACATTAACACTGTCTAATTGTCCAAGCTGTTGATAGCTCGCTTTGACCGTGGCATGATTGTTTTTGCCCACTTGATGCCAAAACGTTAGCGAATGATGCTTACTTAAATGTGCCACCACGGCAGGCATAACATCATTAAGTACTTTCGCGCCTAAACTGCCGCCAACCACCAAGACTCTTAATGCATCCGCTTGCGATGCTTTAGCTTGCGCACCTAACTCAATTAACTCTTGGCGAATAGGGTTGCCGACAACTTCCACATTGGCCATATTGCTGGCAAATGTGTTTGGAAATGCACACAAGACCTTTTGGGCAATTTTAGATAACAGCTTATTGGTTAGCCCAGGGATCGCATTTTGTTCATGCAACACCAACGGGATCCCCGCTAATTTACCGGCTACGCCACCAGGCCCACTGGCAAATCCGCCCATGCCTAAAATCACATCAGGCTGAAAATCATCTATCACAGCTTTAGCTTGAATAATTGAGCGAATAATTTTAAATGGGGCCGCTAATTTTCGCAGCAGTCCATTACCACGAACCCCTTTAATATCAATAAATTCAATATCAAACCCATGTTGCGGAACGAGGCGTGCTTCCATCCGATCGGCAGTACCCAACCAGCGAATTTGCCAGCCTTTATCTGCTAAGTACTTCGCCACCGCAAGCGCGGGGAAAACATGGCCTCCAGTACCTCCAGCCATAATTAATATCTTAGGAGAATCACTCACATTACTGTTCATTAACTCGCTCTCCCTTGTATGGCTTGTACCAAACTGACACGACGTTCATGATCGATCCTCACCAACAACATCACTGCTGCGGTCATCACCCATAAACTGCTGCCACCATAACTAATAAACGGCAGGGTTAACCCTTTGGTGGGTAACATACCTATACTGGCCCCGACATTAACAACGGTTTGAAAACAGATCCAAATACCCACACCATAAGCGACATAACTTTCAAAGGCCCGTTGCATTTTTAAACATAAATTACCCAATCTAATGGCTCGAATTGCGATAAAAAACAAGGCGATTAATACCACAAAAATGCCAATAAAACCCAATTCTTCACCGATCACAGCGAAGATGAAATCGGTATGCGCTTCAGGCAAATACGCGAGCTTTTGAATACTATTGCCCAAGCCTTGCCCAAGCCAATCACCGCGGCCGTAGGCCATTAATGATTGTGTCAATTGGTAACCACTGCCAAATGGGTCTTCCCACGGATCCATAAACGAGGTCACTCGTCGCATACGATAAGGCACCAAACTCACTAGTAATACGAATGTGGCCACACCAAGTAAAATCAACACCATAAAGTCAGTAATACGTGCACCGGCTAAAAACAGTAAACCCACAGTACACACAAACAGGACAACTATGGTACCTAGGTCTGGTTGCAATAAAATCAACACCGCAAACAAACCGTAAACCCCAATCGGTTTATAAAAGCCCTTACGGTTTTCACGTAGCTCACCATGGCGACGCACCAAGTAACCCGACATGTAAATAATAAATACAAACTTGGCCATTTCGGCGACTTGGATCCTAATCGGTCCGATAGACAACCAACGCCGCGCACCATTAACAGAGGTACCGATAAACAGCACGGCTATCAATAATACCAACACCCCTAGCATCAACATGCCGCTATTTTTTTCCCAATAACTCACTTCAAACTTGAGCACCACATACGATATAACCACGCAACCCATAAGATAAAACACATGGCGATACATAAAGTAAAAAGGGTCGCCAGTCAGTTTGGTCGCTTCAGGCATAGAGGCCGACATCACCATCACAAAGCCAAAGCACATCAAAGCCATAATTGCGATTAACAAGCTTCGGTCATACAGTTGCATATCTGAAGCACCGTCATCCGATAACAACGAGGGTAAAGACCCTTTAAGACCTCGTTTAAACAAGCTCAATTGCTGCTCGTTATTCGCCATCGGCTAGTGACTCCACACAGCGCCTAAAATCATCACCACGCGCCATAAAATTCTTATACATATCTAAACTCGCACAGGCCGGTGAAAGCAAGACGATGTCACCCGATGAGGCTAATGCCGCCGCTTTGGCGACGGCATTGGCCATGGTCTTCACCTCGAGTGTACCTGGCTTTAATTTGGCTATTTTGGGGCCATCTCGGCCTAAGGTAATCAACTGAGTAATATGACTCAACGGCACGATAAGTGGTCTAAAGTCACTGCCTTTTCCGTCACCTCCGGCGATCAAATACAAATCCCCTAAGTGCGAATTAAGTCCGTCTAGTGCCGCCACTGTCGCGCCCACATTGGTGGCTTTAGAGTCATTGATGTACGACACGCCTTGTTTAACGGCGACAAACTCACAACGATGGCTTAAGCCAACAAAATTCTTGGCCACTTCAATCATGGCTTCTTTACCCACGCCACAAGCATCGGCTAATGCCATTGCCGCCAATAGGTTTGCATAGTTATGACTACCAATTAAGGTCACATCATTTAAATGAGCGATCTCACTGTCACCATGAAAAATTTTGCCATCACTTAGTCCCCATGCATCGCCTTCTGGCACGCCCAAACCAAAATTGTTTTGATTCATTGGCTCTAACGGATAGGTTAATTGATCGTCACGGTTGTACATCACAAAACGACTCTGCGGATATAACCGTAATTTAGCTTGGCGATATGAATTTAAATCGCTGTAACGATCCATATGATCTTCGCTAATATTGAGACACGTTGCCGCGATACACTTTAACGAATACGTGGTTTCCAGTTGAAAGCTGGACAATTCAAGCACATAAAAATCAGCTGCTTGGGCCAATAAATCCAATGCAGGAATGCCAATATTGCCCCCCATCGCCACCGACTTACCGGCAGCAAGCAGCATTTCATAAACTAATGTCGTAACCGTGGATTTACCATTGGAACCCGTGATAGCAACGACACAAGGTTTTCTGTCCGCAATGTGGCGCGCAAATAACTCAACATCACCAATCACTTCAATTCCCATGTCCAATGCGGCGCGCACTTCAGGGGTATCGACAGGGACGCCGGGGCTAATGATAATTTGGTCAGCTTGAACTAAATAGCGACAATCAAAACCACCGGTCAATAACTCAATATCGGCAAACTCTTGTGCCAGCGCCTCAGCTCCAGGCGGACGACGACGACTGTCCATCACCAAAGGCTTAATACCTTTAGCCACTAAAAAACGCACCACCGAGAGCCCTGTCGCCCCTAAGCCTAAAATAATGTGCGTGTATTGAGTTTGCATAATCCTGACCTATATTAACTACTTAGTGTAATTCTAATATGAATTTAGCGTAATTTTAGTGTTGCAAGACCCAGTAACACTAAAAATAATGAGATGATCCAAAAACGCACAATCACCCGCGGTTCTGGCCAGCCTTTTAACTCGTAATGATGATGAATGGGTGCCATACGAAAAATCCGTTGCCCCCGTAGCTTGTACGAACCCACTTGCAAGATCACTGAAATGGTTTCCATCACAAATACGCCGCCCATAATGACGAGCAAAATTTCTTGGCGAACCAGAATAGCAATAACGCCCAGTCCAGCACCTAATGATAACGATCCCACATCCCCCATAAACACTTGGGCGGGATAAGTGTTAAACCATAAAAACCCTAAGCCAGCACCTACCATTGCCGTGCAGACAATCACTAATTCGCCAGCCATTGGCAAATGTGGAATATGTAAATAATTGGCAAATTGAGCATGGCCTGATAAGTAAGCAATTAACGCAAATGCAGCCGCAACCATGACCGTAGGCATGATGGCTAAACCATCTAAACCATCGGTTAAGTTCACCGCATTACTGGCACCCACAATGGTGAAATAAGCTAAAACAATAAACATAATGCCTAATTGAGGCATGATATCTTTAAAAAATGGCACCACCAGTTGGGTTTCACTGCCCATGGTTGACGCATTATACAAGTACACAGCAACGACGAGCGCTACAATTGACTGCAAAGCATATTTCCAGCGTGCAATCAGGCCTTTAGTATCTTTTTTGACAACCTTACAATAATCATCAATAAAACCAATGCCGCCAAAACTCGCCAATACAAATAAGGTAACGAGCACATAACGATTGGATAAATCACCCCACAACAACACACTGATAAAAATGCCTGCTAGGATCAATATGCCACCCATTGTCGGCGTACCACGCTTGCTAAAATGAGACTCAGGTCCATCACTACGCACCACTTGACCGATTTGCAGCATTTGCAAACGTTTGATCAAAATAGGTCCCCACCACAAACTAAAGACTAATGCGGTTAACAAACCTAAAATAGCTCGAAACGTGACATATGAAAAAACATTAAACCCACCATAAAACTGGGTTAAATACTCGGCTAGATAAACCAGCATCTACACTAACTCCCCGCGCCCGTAGGCATCTAATAAACTGTCCACAACCCGCTCCATAGCGGCACTGCGGGAACCTTTAACCAAAACAGTGATATGACCTGTGGCACTTATTAAGTGTTTTTTTAATGCCACGATTAATGTCTCTTGAGCAGAAAAATGTTCACTGCCAAAGGCTTTACTCGTCAGCGCCGATAACTGACCACAACAAAATAACGCTTCTATCGCGGCATTTTTAACCTGCAATCCGACACTAGTGTGCAAAGGGGCAGCATTGTCGCCTAATTCGCCCAAATCTCCCAGTACTAAACAACGATAGCCATCACGTTGTTGCAACCAATTAATCGCTGCACTGACCGACGTTGGATTGGCGTTATAACTATCGTCAATTAACAATACTCGACCCAGATCATGTGGCTGCATTCGGCCCTTTACGGGTTTGAGTAATGCAAAGCCTCGCGCAATTTCAGCCAGCGATAGCCCTAAAGCAATACTCATAGATGCCGCCGCCAGCGCATTACTCACTTGATGTATGCCAGCCAGGGGTAACTGCACCATTTCACCCTGGCCATCAAAGCCCAACATAAACTGATAACACCCATGGGTGTCGGCCACAATCGCAGTCGCGGTCACGTCTGCATCAACATTTATTTCACGGGAAAAACGCAGCTGTTTACGCCCGATGGACCGTTGCGACATCACCTCTGCAAACGTATCGTCAGCATTGATAATCGCGGTACCATCTTGTGCAAGATGATTAAAAATTTCAGCTTTTGCTTGAGCAACACCGTCCAGCGAGCCGAATCCTTCAAGGTGGGCGCTGCCGACATTATTGACCAGTGCAACTTGAGGCCGAACTAATGATGAAGTGTGATCAATTTCACCACTATGATTGGCACCGAGCTCAAAGACGCCATATTCATCGCCTTCAGTTAACCGCAGCAAGGTTAATGGCACCCCAATTTCGTTGTTAAAATTACCCGCGGTAAATAACACTCGATGCTGCTGCGATAAAATAGTGGCCAGCATTTCTTTAACACTGGTTTTGCCATTTGATCCAGTTAACGCCACGCAAATAGGGGCAACCGTTTGGCGCACCAAGGCGGCTATTTCGCCCATGGCTTGTTGGGTGTCGGCCACCACAAGCTGCGGAATATCGGCGCCTAATGGGTGATTAATTAATGGATGGTCAACTAAAAGTGCTACCGCGCCATTACTGATAGCTGTTGTTGCAAAATCATGACCATCAAATCGCTCGCCTTTTAACGCGATAAATAAGCATTGAGTTGAAATATTCCGACTGTCAGTACTGACACTCGTCACCATGCAGTCTTGACCTTGTAAGGTGCCATTAAGGTGCTGCGCTAATGCCGACAGGGTGATATTAATCATGACACCTCCTGCGACAACTTGAGCGCTAAGGCGCGTTCATCATAATCTATCCGTTGACCCGCCACTTCTTGATAGGTTTCATGGCCTTTTCCAGCAAGCAACACAATATCGTCAGCGTGTGCCAATGAGACAACTTGGGTAATAGCTTCAATACGATCAACCTGGGTCAACACCTCTTCCGGTCGGCTAATACCTTGCAAAATATCATTGATAATGGCTTGCGGATCTTCGCTTCTGGCATTGTCGCTGGTGATCATCACTTTATCTGCATATTGTTCAGCAGCTTGGGCCATTAATGGCCGTTTGCCTTTATCGCGATCACCACCACAACCAAAGACACACCATAATGTGCCTTTGCAATGGACACGTAAGGCTTTTAGCGCTTGCTCAATAGCATCGGGAGTGTGGGCATAATCGACCACTAATGTGGCTTTGTTGGCGGATGAAAAGCGTTCCATACGCCCCGCGACGGGAACCAACTGCGGGATCACAGCCAAAATGGATGCCATTGGCACCCCTTGTAAATACAAGACTGAAATCGCGGCTAGCACGTTAGATAAGTTAAATGCCCCTAATAGCGGTGAGCTAAACGGCGCACTTAGCTGACGTGCGCTATCAATCTCGGTAAAATGCACTGTCGCCGTCACGCCAGCATCATGATATTCAATGGCGTCACAGTAAAAATCGGCAGCGGTATTTCCTTGAGCACTAAAGGATTTATTTTTTTTATTGGCCAACTCGCGCAACCATTTTGCCCCTACGGCATCATCGATATTGATCACACCATGTTGGATACTGGGGAATTGAAATAGGCGTTTTTTAGCGAAGGCGTAGCTATCCATATCACTATGATAATCAAGATGATCACGGCTCAAATTAGTAAATACCGCGGCATCAAAAGGAACCGCCTCTACCCGCCCTTGGACTAAACCATGACTTGATACTTCCATGGCACACAACTCAGCGCCTTTTGCAACAAACTCGCCAAGTTGACGCATCACTGTCACGGCGTCAGCCGTCGTATTACCACTATCAACAAGTTGGCCCCACAAACCATTACCTAAGGTGCCCATCACCGCAGCTTGGTGTCCTAACAAAGACACAATCTGGGCGATAATTTGGCTAACTGAGGTTTTGCCATTCGTCCCCGTTATGCCAATTAGAGACAACGACTTAGCATGGGGTAAATAAAACTGCGCGGCCACTGCCGATAATTGACGGCCTAATTGGAAAAAAGACACTAGCGGCACAGTATATTGCAGGCGATCGACTAAGCCGTGTTCATCTGGATTATCAGTATGAACCAGTATTGCCGTTGCTCCCGCTTGAATGGCTTGGGGAATGAACGCCCGGCCATCCACTTTATGACCGAGCAAAGCCACAAATAAACCGCCGCGTTTAACGTCACGGCTGTCTAGGGTTAATCCACTAATCGATTCGCGGCCAGAGTAATGAAACCACGGTGCTAATACATCATTTAATAACATTATTCTGCGCTCCTCGCGCAGCGGCCAAATGAACGGCCTCCTGCTCTGAAATCGGTTCAACATTGAGCATTTGTAAGGCACCTGACATAATTTTAGCAAAGGCAGGTCCTGCAACGTCGCCACCGTAGTATTTGTCACCTTTGGGTTCATTAATCACCACTGAAATCGCCAAGCGTGGTTTATGAACTGGTGCAACACCAGCAAATAAAGCAACATAATCATCGCCATAACCACCGGCAACGGCCTTGCGACTGGTACCTGATTTGCCTGCAACTGGGTAGCCATCAATGTGAGCTTTGGTGCCCGTGCCCCCCGCTTCAGTGACACCCACGAGCATTTTCATCACATCATGGGCCACTTTGTTGGAAATCACTTGTTCGCCTTTAGGCGCTTGTCTCAATTTTAATATTGATACCGGATAGAGTACCCCGCCACTGCCTAACGTGGCGTATATGCGGGCGATTTGTAGCGGTGTCGCGGTAAAGCCGTAACCAAAAGACAGGGTGGCGCGTTCAAAATCAGACCAACGATGGCGATTATGAATTAATCCCGCATTTTCTCCGGTTAAATTAATCCCCGAATAATGGCCTAAGCCCATGGCTTGATATGTGCTTAATAATTGCTCTACTGGCATAGACAAGGACAACTTACTGATCCCCACATTGCTCGATTTAACCAAGATTCTAGCTAATGACAGATCACCATAGTTATGCGAGTCGCGAACTTGACGCCCACCAATTCGCATCCAACCTGGCGATGTTGAAATCAATTCATTCACTTTCACTACGCCAGCATCAAGCGCGGCAGCCACCACAAAGGGTTTTATGGTTGAACCCGGCTCGAATGTGTCCGTTAATGCACGATTACGCATCCGATGTGGTTGTAAATTATCGCGTGCATTAGGGTTGTATGAAGGCGTATTGACCATGGCTAATACTTCACCCGTATTAACATCAATAACCACCACAGAACCCGATGTTGCTTGATACATTTCGGTGGTACGCTTAAGTTCACGATACGCTAACTGCTGGATACGCTGATCAATACTGAGGGTTAAATCGTTAGAACTTTCGCCTTCTTGGACGATATCTAAACGCTCAACAACGCTACCATCACGGGATTTACGCACTTTTTGTTTTGATGGCGTCCCGGTTAGCCAGGTATTATAAGTGTTTTCAATGCCTTCAATACCCACATCGTCAATATTGGTAATACCAATCAATTGAGCGGAAATTTCACCGGCGGGATAATAGCGGCGCGATTCTGATTTAAGGTAAATGCCGCCAATTTTAAGCTCCTCAATATAGTCAGAAACAGCCGATGTGACTTGACGTTTGAGGTAGACAAAGCGTTTGTCAGGGTTGTTTTTAACTTTGTTAACCAGCTCATCAACAGGCTCTTGCAATACATCGGCAAGGGCTTGCCAACGACGCATGTCTTTAAACGCATCTTGATCATGTGCATGCTTAGGATCTGCCCATACGGCTCGTACAGGCACACTGACCGCGAGCATATCGCCATTACGATCGGTTATTAAGCCACGCTGTACTTGGTTGCTTGTCGTGCGCAATGTGCGCATATCACTTTCGTGGCGAAGTTTGTCTGGTTCAATAATTTGAATATAAGCCGCACGTGCAATCAGACTGCAAAATAACAACAATACGAACCCGACCACTACGTATAAACGCCATGGGATCAGTTGGTGATTTAATTTTCGTTTTGCTTGTCTAGCCATATTCCCTATGCTCACTGGGCTCGAATAATCACTTCCTCCTTAGGAAGCGGCCGAGCCATATTTAATTCTTTGGTTGCCATTCGCGTCACACGACTGTACTCAGATTGCGATTGTTCTTCTAATAATAAGTTGCGCCATTCAATATCTAAGCGATCTTGCTCTTGCAACAGTTGATCCCATTGGGTGATCAACTTACGTGTTACATGGCTGGTGTAGACAACGGCTACCGCATTCAACACCACCAATACACTCAACAGCAGTATCCACTTGTGGTGCCAAATGTCATGTAACACAATCCGAGGCAAATTTAATGATGATTGGCTCACATTACCCTCAGTGGTTAATAATCTAGACGCTCTGCAACTCGTAACATTGAGCTGCGCGCGCGTGGATTTTGCTCTATTTCTGCATCAGAAGGTTTCATTGCCTTGCCGATGGCTTTCAACTTACGAGATTTATTAAGTTCTGCTTCGGTGATCGGCAATCCATGTGGCACACTTTCACCTTGACTATGGCGACGAATAAAACGCTTCACCATACGATCTTCTAACGAATGAAAACTGATCACCGATAAACGCCCCTGCGGCGCTAATACCGTTAATGCACCTTCTAGTGCTTGATCGATTTGTTCTAACTCGCTGTTAATATAAATACGAATAGCCTGAAAAACACGGGTTGCGGGGTGTTTATTGCGCTCTTTATTTTTAGTAATTCGCGCAATTAAATCCGCTAATTCTTTGGTGCGTAAAAAAGGGGTTTTTTCACGATCTGCTGCAATACAACGCGCAATATGTCGAGAGTTTTTCTCTTCACCATAGGTTTTAAATACCCATGCCATATCTTCAATTTCTGCACGTGCTATCCACTGCGCCGCCGTTTGCCCCTGACTATTATCCATACGCATATCAAGTGGGCCATCGCGTAAAAAACTAAAGCCACGCTCAGCATCGTCTAATTGTGGCGAAGACACCCCAAGATCAAGCAATACCCCATTAATTTTACCGGTTAACCCAAGCTCATCGATATATTCAGCTAATTGACCAAAGCCACCATGGACAATTTGAAATCGGGGATCATCCGCAAATTGCTTTGCGGCCTCAATGGCTTGAGGATCTCTGTCAATCGCAATTAACCGTCCATTGTCACCAAGATGACTTAACAGATGCCGCGAATGCCCACCCCGGCCGAAGGTGCCATCAAGGTAGATGCCATCAGGTTGGATATTGAGTCCATTAACGGTCTCATTCAATAATACAGATAAATGGGCAAACTCTTGACTCATTGGGTTCTTCTTAACCTTGTTAGTTTTTTACAGTGAAAAGTGAGCTAAGCGTTCATTACTGGCTAAATCTTGGCTTTGGATCAGCGCATTGCTGTGATCCATTTGTTGCTGCCAAGCACTCTCTTCCCATAATTCAAATTTATTCAGTAAGCCCACCAGCATGGTTTTCTTTTCTAAGCTGGCAACACTTCTCAACGCCGGTGGGATCACGATACGTCCGTGGCTATCTAATTCACAATCTTGTGCATAACCTAATAATTTTCGTTTAAAAGAGCGCTCAAGTGGATCGGTATCAGAAAGCTGTTTTAGCTTTGCTTCAATCAGCTCCCATTCGTGTAATGGGTAAATCAATAAACAAGCAGACTCAATATCAAGCGTCATGATCACAGTACCGGCATGTTCCACACGCAACGCATCACGGTATCTCGCAGGAATTGCGATCCGCCCCTTAGCATCCATGTTAATTGCACTCGCACCACGAAACATGTTATTTAGCCCTTATTGTTATCATTTGATCCACAATGATCCACTTATCCCCACAAAGACTAAGTTTAGGGACTCTATGCAAGTATTGTCAAGCAATGAACAGATATATTAAATCCAGACAGCAAGCGGGTTAGCAGCAAATTACTATCAAACGGGAAGAATGACATAGCGGTCTGTCTACCGCAGCTAAAAATCAGGGTAAATGAGTTAAACCAGACACATAACGGTTATTTTATCGACGCAAAGAGGCACGCGATCTTTTTATTAATCTTATTTTATCGTGCCAATACTCCACTTTTAATATTGCTATATTTATACGCAACAACACATTAACAACATGCGTAATCAACAAATAGCCGTTCAAGTTGATTCGATTCACTTAAAAATGACTGTATTTTACGCTTGCGCTTTATCACTCGACTCAATGGCGCGCACTTCATGACACATGGTCAAGACCCGTTCACGAATGTGCGTATTGCATGCAATCCTTAGCGCATATCACACGAATAAATAGCCTATAGGCTGTTGTGCAGCCGCAATAACGGCACCCTAATTGAATACCGTTACCTGGCGGACAAAGTAACATGTGAATGTTTGTCATTGAGCCTGGCAAGCAAAAGCGCGATTATTTTATCAATTTAACTCGCAATCACAGTGAATTATTCTTAATACCCTAAATGACATGCCGGCGTAAGACTTCATAAGATTCACAGCATCACAGCAAGAAACTGAACCTCGAACCAAACAGAGTCACAACAGGGCGACAAGGTGTTGAACGCCATGCCATGAAAAATGCAACCACTGCCACACAATACAACAGGGGTTAAGTTCACCCACAGTCCCCCCTAAGGTTATTTAGCCCATGTAAGCGTAAATTAACCGTGCGACTGGTATTGTTATTGCGACTGATATTGCTACCGGTATTGTTGTTGGTATTGCTTTTGCTATTGCTATTGGCCGATTTCATTCGGCTCGACACCGTCACGCAATATAACCGTGAAAGCTGAGGAGAGAAGACAGAAAATGGGGATCATAGCGCTCAAACGGCCATATTGACCATGCAGAGTCGCCGGGCAAATAGGATGGCATGCCAACGAGAGGCATTATTGATGCTGTCGCGGTTGCTGGTGTTCACCACGGATGGACTGTTGTGACGCAACTCAATCTATATTAGTGCAGGCATGCTGGTAACAAAAGAGGATTAATAATGGCTCTGTCTGGCAACAGTATGGCAAAGCCATGCAAACTGTCCTAAACTTGAAAATGATTAAACTTTAACCAACAGCAGCCGATAAACAGTTATAATGACAAACAATGACAAACGATGACAAACGATGACAAACATCTAGCTTTAGCTAGCTTCTAGTTTTATCAAGCTTCATTTCACTGTCATAAGGGAGCCACATGAGTATTGACAGCATTTATGCCATGCTAGCTAGGCCTGTGCCGGCAGTGAGTGAATATAAACGGATTGTTGAGCAGGTCAAACATGTCAGTGCAATCAGCGCTGACCGTCACGAAACGCCTCAATCACAATTGCCAGCGAACATGACTCACACAACTCTCATTCAACGACAGGAAGCACCCCATCAAGAAAGGCGCGCTAAACCGCGGACAATACATGATAAGAAAAATAGCGGTAGTCGAATGAGACGGATGAATACCGATAAACGATTCTCCACTCGTGGCGCAACCGCCAGTCAGCATATTGATATTGAAGTATAATACTTTACCTCGGTTAGGCCGCGTTACGCATTCCGGCTCACTTGTGATATAGCTTGCTTCCACCCTTTATACAATTTTTCTCGCGTGTCGATATCCATTGTTGAGCTAAACTCACGCTCGGTAGGCAACATAGTTTGCAATTCATCGGTTGACTCCCATACCCCAACAGCTAAACCCGCCAAGAATGCCGCGCCCATGGCCGTGGTTTCAGTAACAAGTGGACGAATAACCTGTGCACCGGTAATATCCGCTTGAAATTGCATTAAAAAATCATTCACAACCGCACCACCATCGACCCGAATTTGGGTCAGCGGCACATTAGAGTCTTTGCTCATAGCATCCAGTACATCCCGAGATTGATAAGCAATGGCCTCTAATGCTGCGCGGATAATATGATTTCGATTAGCCCCTCGGGTAAGCCCGATAATCGCACCACGGGCATCGGCATCCCAATAAGGTGCGCCTAAACCCACAAAGGCAGGCACCAAATAAACTCCATTAGTGTCAGTCACTTTAGCGGCCAAATATTGGGTTTCGCCAGCATAGGTGATCAGGCCTAACTCATCGCGTAGCCATTGAACAACCGCTCCCCCCATAAATACCGAACCTTCTAAGGCATAATTCACCTTGGCATCAGCACCAATCGCAACGGTCGTTAATAAGCCATGGGTTGACTCTACCGCTTTGTCACCCGTGTTCATTAACAAAAAACATCCGGTACCATAGGTATTCTTAGCCATCCCAGGTTCAATACATAATTGGCCAAACAAAGCCGATTGCTGATCACCCGCCATACCCGCCACAGGGACATGATCACCGGCAAGTTCGGTATAACCATAAATAGCACAAGAGGGTTTTATTTCTGCAAGCATCGAACGTGGGATCGAAAATAACTCTAATAACTCGTCATCCCATTGCTGAGTATGAATATTAAATAACATTGTCCTCGATGCATTGGTCGGTTCGGTCACATGCACTTCACCTTGAGTGAGTTTCCACACCAACCAAGTGTCGACGGTACCAAACAATAAATCCCCAGCCTCGGCTTGTTCACGAGCCCCTGCCACATTATTTAAAATCCATTCAATTTTTGAGGCCGAAAAATACGGATCCAGTACCAGCCCAGTTTTTTGGCGCACCATACCTTCAGCACCTTGTGCTTTATGATATTGGCATATTGCTTGACTGCGACGACATTGCCATACAATCGCATTGCACACAGGCTTACCGGTATGCTTATTCCACACTATGGTGGTCTCACGTTGGTTGGTGATACCAATCGCGGCAATATCATGACGACCGATCCCCGCGCGAGTCAGTACCTCAACCAGTACCGAGCTTTGTGAAGACCATATCTCCATTGGATCATGCTCAACCCAACCCGCTTGTGGATAATGCTGAGTCAATTCACGCTGGGCCACGGCAACGATATTCGCTTGATGATCGAATACCATGGCACGAGAGCTGGTCGTACCTTGGTCTAACGCGACAATGTATTTCTTGGCAACCATCTTATGTCCTATATCTTGTTGATACGCTTATTTTTATATGATTGTTTTATCCAGTTTGTTATATGACTTTTTTAAATCTTTTTATACTTTTATACTTTTATACTTTTATACTTTTATACTTTTATACTTTTTATACTTTTTAAATCTTTTTATATAGCTTTTATATAGATTTTATATAGTTTATCGGCTTAATCAGAGCTTACATCAACAGCTAAAATCAATGCCAGTCAATGTCTTCTATTAGCAGAAACCTCATCATAATGTTTCGGTCATTTAATCATGTTAGCGTCACCGCATAAGGTCAATAGCAGACTAAAAGGCCCCGCAATTGCGAGGCCTTTGATCAATGATATCCAACGACATCAATTATATTTTATAGTTTAATTGCACGCCTGTTATCCAGACATCACCCGTTGCTTCACCAGTATAGCTAATCTCAGCAAGCCCTCCTAGGCTCTGAGTCTCTGTAATTGGCGCATCACCATGGGTTTTAATATACGTCACCCCTAAATCTATATTCAGATTTTTAGTCAATTGATAGCCGGTACCCACACTGAACCATAAACGGTCTGAATCTGGGATAGTTGTGGTGCGATGCTGATCATCAACTGCGGTTTTATCTAACGCCATACCCGCACGTAATGTCCACTGGTTATTTAACGTATAGGTGGTACCGAGCGCATAACGCCAGTTATCTTTAAAGTTCTCTTCTTTGACCACATCTGACGTTAAATCACCTACTGGCTTAACATCACCGGGAAAATACGCCACTAGTTGCTCGAACACGCTCCATTCAGTCCAATTGACACTGGCATGCATAGCCCAATTTTCAGTTAACTGATGGTAAGAAGCCAACTCTGCAAATGCAGGTAACTCAATCGGTAAATAGCCTTCAATTTCGACGTCTTGGCCACCATCATAGCGGACACCAGACACATGACCGTCGAGTTTAAGATCGACACCACTGTGATAAGCCAAACCAATGCGGTTAGCTGAGTTAATTTGCCAGCTCGCGCCCGCTTTCCAACCATAGCCAACATCATCACCTTCCATTGACTTTAGATTGGTACCACCAGAAGGTAAACGCGCATTAGTGCTTGCAGGTAAACTAGGATTGGCTTTAATGGTATCAATCCAACCCGGCGCAGTCGCACCGACTTCACCTTCACCGTACACCACACGAAGGCCTGCGCCTACGGTAAATGCATCATCAAGACGGTAGGCAACATTCGGGTTAAATTCGACAGTTGTAATTGAGGTTTTACTGCCCAAAATAGCCGCCGCATCCGCCACTGGAATATTGGTTTCTAAACCATAATTTGAGTTGACGGCTAAACCCCAAGTCCATTGGTCATTCAATTGGTTTGAATAGTAAAAGTTTGGCACGAGTGCATTATCAGCAACATCGTAGTCATCGGCACCGATCACTAATGGCTCTGAGCCTAATAAAGGTGAAGCAATGCCAACATCACCCATCACATCGACATTTGGCATCACATAGACAGCCCCAGAGGAGACTTGACGTCCTTCGAGATAAGCCAACATCGCCGGATTACGCGCTTGAGTTGACGCGTTGTCTGCAATGGCGGCTTCACCGGCAAATGCACGGCCTAAACCTGTTGCTGAATATTCTGCAAGTTGAAAACCTGCTGCGTTAGCTTGAGTTGTTGCCCCAAATACAATGGCGCTAATCGCCAACGTTAACACTGTTTTTTTCATTATCATTCTCTGTGTTTTTAGTTTCAAACGGCATAAACCGGCTTGTTACATAGAGTAAAAGCTCGATTTAAATGAAGAACCGTCAGTGTACTGATCCCAAAACACTTTGCAACAACCGCAAGTGACCGAAGAAGAACTGAGTCATTAAATGTAATATTGTGATCGCGATCATACTTTACGTTTAATGACACCCACAAAAAAATAACAATCAGTAACGCGGTAAATCTAATGAATACCAGATGACATACATAACTACTTTTAGAAATTAAAACATCAACTTAAATAAATAAAATACAAGATAATCATCAGATTTAATGATTAATAACATACGCTTAACATAAGGTTAAGGTGTTTTTTGTCTACAAAATGGTTACATAAAAAATGTTACAATTAAAAACAAAAAAACCTCTTCATGACAACATGAAAAGGTTTTCTCGCGGGCTATAACACTATGTTCACGACTCGCAAACACACTTTGTCAGGTCAGATTATGCATACCAAGCCGGTATATTGGCTTCATAATCGCTGATCTGTTCCTCAAATGCCAATGTCAATCCGATAGCATCAAGACCATTAAGTAACTTATGTCTTGCTGACTCAACGATGGTGAAATCAAACACGCAACCAGAAGGTGACGTAACGGTGAGTGCGTGTAAATCTACCGAAATCTGCGCACCTTCTGTGGTGGCCACTTCATCCATCAATTGTTGCACTTCAGCAGAGGTTAGCTTTACCGGTAATAAGCCATTGTTAATCGAGTTACCGTAAAAAATGTCTGCAAAGGTCGGCGCAATGATCACTCTAAAGCCAAAATCAGCTAATGCCCATGGGGCATGTTCACGCGATGAGCCACAACCAAAGTTTTCTTGGGTCAATAAAATTGAAGCCCCTTTATAACGAGGCTGATTTAACGCGAAATCAGGATTAGGCTGATCGCCGGCATCGTCTAAATAACGCCAATCATGGAACAAGTGCACGCCAAAACCGTCACGGGTTACTTTTGACAAAAACTGCTTAGGAATAATTTGATCAGTGTCGACATTGGCACTATCAATCGCTACCGCTAAACCGGTATGTGCTGTAAAAGCTTGCATAAAATATCCTTGTTTAGCTCATTAATAAGGTTGGCGAATATCAACAAAATGACCCGTAACCGCTGCGGCTGCAGCCATAGCAGGACTCATCAAATGGGTACGACTTCCGCGGCCTTGACGACCTTCAAAATTACGATTGCTGGTTGATGCGCAGCGATCACCCGCTTCTAAACGGTCATCATTCATTGCCAGACACATAGAACAACCCGGTAAACGCCACTCAAATCCAGCCTCAATAAAAATTTTATCTAGGCCTTCAGCTTCTGCTTGCAGTTTAACTTGACCCGATCCCGGAACCACAATGGCCACCACGCCGTCAGCCACTTTACGATTTTTAGCATGCGCAGCAGCAGAACGTAAATCTTCAATACGCGAGTTGGTACACGAGCCAATAAACACTTTATTAATGCTGATATCAGTCATTTTAGTGCCTGGCGTTAACCCTATGTATTCTAATGCCTTAACCATACTGGTGCGATTGGTCATATTGGCTTCATCTTCGGGATTAGGCACCACCCCATCAATGGCAACAACTTGACCTGGGTTGGAGCCCCAAGTTAACTGTGGCGCAATATCGCTCGCATCTACTAGCACTTCAGCATCAAATACCGCATCAGCATCACTCTTCAATAGTGACCACGCGGCGACTGCTTGCGCCCACTGTTCACCTTTAGGGGCAAACTCGCGACCCTTAAGGTAGTTAAATGTAGTGTCATCGGGCGCAACCATTCCCGCTTTAGCCCCCATTTCAATGGCCATATTGCACAATGTCATCCGTCCTTCCATGGTTAATGCCTCAATGGCTTCACCACAAAACTCCACGACATAACCCGTGCCACCATCCAGACCTATCTTACCAATAATGGCTAAGACGATATCTTTTGCTGTTACGCCATCCGTCACTTGGCCACAAACTTCAACCTTCATGGTTTTAGCCGTTAACTGACGTAGGGTTTGAGTGGCCATCACATGCTCAACTTCTGAGGTACCGATCCCAAAAGCCAACGCACCAAATGCGCCATGAGTCGCGGTATGCGAGTCACCACAAACAATGACCGCCCCCGGTAGGGTAATGCCTAACTCTGGCCCGATAACATGAACAATACCTTGATTCGGATGATGAATATCATATAAGCGCACCCCAAATTCTTTACAATTTTGTGTCAAGGTTTCAACTTGAATACGGGCCATAGGACTAAGCGCATCCAGACTGGCACTGCGAGTTGAGGTGTTGTGATCCATGGTAGCAAAGGTTTTTTCTGGCGCACGTAATTTACGTCCAGCCACTTTTAAGCCACTAAATGCCTGCGGTGATGTCACCTCATGCACTAAATGACGATCAACATACACCACTGGCGCTTCACCTTCTGGGCTGGCAACAATGTGTGAGTTCCACACTTTTTCATATAAGGTTTTACCTGTCACTTGGACCATTACGCACCTTCCTTTATTGCCTGAGTGATAAAATCGCCCATTTGAGCTGTCGACTTAGCCTCGCTGCGTTTGTCTGCAGCCAGTAATTCACCCGTTAGGTAACCACTTGCCAATGCTTTGGTCACCGCGCGTTCAATAGCGCTTGCGGCTTCTTCTTGCTTTAAGCTATGACGTAACATTAACGCAGCAGATAAAATTTGCGCCACTGGATTGGCGATACCTTGACCGGCAATATCGGGCGCACTGCCACCAGCAGGTTCAAATAAGCCAAAACCAGAGCTATTCATGCTGGCCGAAGATAACAGTCCCATAGAGCCCGTTAGCATGGCAATTTCGTCTGATAAAATGTCACCAAACAAATTTGAACATAACATCACGTCAAATTCATCAGGGCGACGCAATAATTGCATGGTCGCATTATCAATATAAATGTGTTCTAAAGTGACATCAGGGAAATCCTTGGCTACTTCTTCAACCACTTGGCGCCATAATACTGAACAAGCCAGCACATTCGCTTTATCTACAGAAGTGACTTTGTTTTTACGTCCCCGAGCGGCTTCAAAAGCAATACGAGCAATGCGGCTAATTTCGCGGCGACTATAACGCATAGTATCAAATGCTTCTTCGTCGTCACCTTCGCCTTGACGCCCTTTTGGCTTACCAAAGTAAATGCCGCCGGTTAATTCGCGTACGCACAACACATCGAACCCACGGGCTGAAATGTCGCTGCGCAGTGGTGACATATGCTCTAAACCATCATGCAATTTGGCTGGGCGTAAATTACAAAATAGCTCAAAGTGACCACGTAACGGTAATAGGGCGCCACGCTCAGGTTGATCATTCGGCGGTAAATGTTCCCATTTTGGGCCGCCGACGCTGCCAAATAAAATCGCATCTGCCGCTTCACACCCTTTGAGGGTGGCATCAGGTAAAGGACAACCCTGATTATCAATGGCAATGCCGCCAACATCATATTCGCTATAGCGAATGTCTAACCCAAAACGCGCTTCAACAGCGCTGAGCACTTTACGCGCTTCTGCCATCACTTCCGGACCAATACCATCACCCGACAAAACGGCTATTTGATAACTCATACGCCACCTAACTCCCTATTTTTATGGATCTGTTGTTTAAAATCAGCAACCTTGTCTGCGCGGTACACTAAGTTCATCACATGGACTAATGCTTGGGCTGACGCTTCAACCACATCGGTGGCTAAGCCGACACCGTGGAACATCTGCTCATGATATTTTGCGGTAATATCAACTTGTCCAAGCGCATTTTGACCTTCACCTTTAGCACTCAATTTATAGCTGGTAATATTGATTTGCCGCGCTGTGGCACGGGCAATGGCATTGTATGCCGCATCAACAGGTCCATTGCCAGTGGCGGCTTCGGTGATATCCTTGCCATCAATCGCAATACGTACCGTCGCGGTGGCCACGCCTTCAGTCGAATCAGAATGCACCATCATATGCTGAAGTTGATACTTGTCATCGTCTTGAGCTTGCGATTCCATAAAGACCAAAGCTTCAAGATCGTAATCAAAAACCTGACCTTTCTTATCTGCCAAGGTTAAGAACTGTTCGTAAAGGCTGTCCATATCATAATCGCTTGGCTGGTAACCCATTTCCGCCATACGATGCTTAATCACATGGCGACCAGAACGTGACGTCATGTTCAAATTATTACGGTTTAAGCCAATGCTTTCGGGGGTCATGATCTCGTAGGTATTTTTAGATTTAAGCATACCGTCTTGATGAATGCCCGACGAATGCGAAAAAGCATTGGTTCCCACAATCGCCTTATTAGCTTGGATTGGCATATTACATAATTGACTGACTAACGACGAGGTGCGGTGAATTTCTTTAGCGTTAATGCCACACTCTAGATCAAGTAAATCTTTGCGGGTTGCCAAGATCATGGCGATTTCTTCTAACGAGCAGTTACCGGCGCGTTCGCCAATGCCGTTAATGGTACATTCCACTTGGCGTGCACCCATTTCTACTGCGGCAATTGAATTGGCAACCGACAAACCTAAGTCATCATGACAATGAACCGAGATCACCGCTTGGTCGATATTTGGTACCCGGTTGAATAAGGTTTGAATAATGCCACCAAACTCGCTTGGCACTGTATAACCCACAGTATCGGGAATATTAATCGTTCGGGCACCGGCTTTAATTGCCGCCTCCACCATGCGACATAAGTTGTCTATCGGCGTGCGGCCAGCATCTTCACAGGAAAACTCGACGTCATCCGTAAAGCGTCTGGCGTACTTAACCGCATTAACCGCCATTTCTAATACATCGTCAAAAGAGCGCTTTAATTTACTTTCTACATGGATTGTCGAGGTTGAAATAAAAGTATGAATACGAAATTGATCGGCTACCGATAAAGCTTGGGCAGCGGCATCAATGTCTTTTTCAAGTGCACGAGATAGCGCACACACTCGGCTATTTTTAATGGTTTTGGCAATCGTCTGCACCGATTGGAAATCCCCCGGAGAAGACACAGGGAAACCCACTTCCATTACATCAACGCCTAAACGTTCAAGAGCCAAGGCAATTTGTAGCTTTTCTTTAACGGTTAAACTCGCTGCCAGCGCCTGCTCACCATCACGTAAAGTAGTATCAAAAATTATGACTCTATTGGACATCGAATTTCTCCATCGATCATCATGTCGTTATTGACCTAGCTGCAAACATTACAACTAATACATTTCAAAAGGGCTAGAAACAAAAAACCCCGCGGCTGTTAGCGCGGGGTTAATGTGTATGCTTAATAAATTATTTGGCATGTAACACAAAGGACTCCGCGCAGGATGTGCGTGAGAGGAGAAAGAGTCCGAGTAAAATGCAATGTGTGTTCATGAGGTTACTATTCACTTTTTAATAACTAAATATGCTAAATGAGCTAACTAAATGTGCGACGTATAAAATATGTCTATGCCTAATATGTAACCCGACCAGCCTTCGGTGTCAACCCTAATATGGTCAAGGTGAAAAAGATGAGGGTGTATTAGGGTCTGTTGATCTTTGCTGGTTAAATTTTGTTCTGGATAAAAACGTTTTAATCGAGGCGAGTGGATTGCTGCCTAGCAATCTAAGCAACTATCACTTCGCGAAGATGCGCTCAACAAAGAGTAAAACTTTTTTAGCCGAACCCTTCGGGCAGCGTTTGTTGGTCATTTCTACTGCGTTATCGGCTTTTAATGTAGAATAACTACACTACAAAGCCTCTGCCTTGTAGCTCATGTTTAAGTAATGAACAACAATTCGCTGCAAAAACAACCTTGAAAGATCAACAGACCCTAGTGCTTCATTACAGTTAACTCAGTACGCCATCGGCCAGTATGCATCCTCTTTGGGTTAATCAACTTACCTCTCAAAGTGAAAAGAAAAACTAACCTAAGTCACTGCATCAATTATATTTTTGTGCATCTTAATATATTTAATCGTATACTGTTCTTACCCAATATTAAGTAGATATATGCCGATGACGTTAGCGAAACAGAGTATTAAATATAACTTTAAGCGCATTTTTGCATTAGTCATGGGCTTAGCATTCTACTCTGTGTCCATTTGCGCTTTTTCTCTACCATCACCAAGCACATTACATTCGGCAGATTTTATTGCTCAAACCCAACGGCTAAGCATTAGCAAGCAGCTCGATATAATCAACAACATCAACACGCAGCAATCAGAATACGCAAAAACACTCCTCGATGGCATTGAACAACAACATGCTCAACAGCCATTAGCCAATATCAACCTGTTACGATTAACACTACTACGTTGTTTTAATTTATTGGAATTTGGTGAGTTTAATCAGGCTATCACGCTGGCAAAACAAGGCGAAATCAATGCCAGGCAATTTAAGTACGACACAGCTCGACCCTACTTTATCCAGTGCCAAGCCTCAGCGCATCAAAGCCTTGGCAATTCATTACAAGAACAACAACTCACCGAAACAGCGCGACGCTTAGCCAAGCGTTACTCAGAAAAGCAAGCTCTCGTAAACAGTCTCTTTTTAAGCAGTAGCCAAAACACCAGCCTAGAAAACTACAATCAATCTATTGAGGATTTACGTCTAGCGCTTGATATTTTTGATGAGGCACAAACTCAATTTCAGCATTGGTATTTAATCCCTAAATCTTATTTATTGTCTGAAATTACAAATGTGTTTTTCTCCATGGGCGATCTTAAAGAGGCATTACATTTTGCTGCGTTAGCCTATGAAGATCCATCCACTTTTGGCAAGCTAAAATTTGCATTTGCGATTAATCTAGCCCGCATTAATATTGCATTAAATAACCGCAAGAAAGTATTGCACTATCTCCATGCCGCAGAGACCGAAAATAAAAAAAACACCTCTGAAATAGACTTAGCAGCCGGGAACGCGATACTCGCAAGAATTCATTTATACGTTGGCGACTATGACATTGCCGAACAACTCTCAATATCAAGCATCGAGCAATTCACTAAATATCAAGAGCCGCTGTATGTGATGCGCATTAAGCGTACTTTGGCCCAAGTGTATTTGGCGCAAAACAAAGATACTCAAGCGTTGTCCTTGTTAAATGAGGTTATTGAGCAAGCGACTGACCTTAAGCAATTTTCTGATCTAGAAGAGTTTTATCAGATCATCAGTCACTATTATGCTCAACACAATCAATTCGAAGCAGCTTATCAGTTGCAAGTAAAACGTTTTGCTGCCGCCAAACAGGCCGCTGAAAAATTAAACAATTCTCATTTTATGCAATATAAAGCCAGAATAACGGCGCTTAATGAGGCTGTCATTCCACCCAAAAAACCTAGCAATATTAATCAAAATTTGACCATAATAGTGCTTATGATCTTAATATTGTCAATTGGGTTAGTGCTCTTTATGACGCGAAAGCCGCGCCACATCAATGTAGCGAGTAATGATGATAATCAACAGCAACGCATTAGTAATATGCTCGAGAATGCTAAACGCGGACATTATCCGCTAAGCATGATACTTATCGATACGAGCCCTATGCTTATTGGGGATATGCCATTTATTACACTTAGGCTTAAACACACCCTTAGAGAACAAGACCAATTATTCCGCCACAATACAAATGAACTGATGATTATGCTGCCACACACATCGTCAATTGGCGCGGCAAGAGTCATACATCAAATAGAGCAAGTGTTCGGCGAATGGCAAGCCGAAGGCAAAGTGAGTATTGGCGTCGCCAGTTTACAAGCACTTGACACCTTTACAGTATTACTAAAAAGAGCAGTGTCTAATCAGTTAAATAAAGTTACTTAAAGTTACTTTAAACGTTAACAGGCCAATGGCCAATGGCCAATAATACCGGTTAACTTTTGGTCAGGTAATCAGCAATTTCATCTAAAAATTCACCGCCAAAACGGTCCAATTTTATTTGTCCCACGCCATTAACGGCGAGCATTTCACCAGCACTGGTGGGCAACATGGCACACATTTCAGCCACAGTCGCATCGTTGAAGACGAGATAGGGCGGAATATCATTTTGTTCAGCTAATTCACGGCGTAATAATTTTAACCGCGCAAACAGTTTACGATCGTATTGTTGCGGCGAACGCGCACTTGATTTCGATTTAACATTGATCAATTGGATCCGTGGTTCGGCTAACTTTAACGTTAGCTCAGCCTTTAACACTGGCCTCGCAGCAGGATTAAGCTTAATCGCCGAACCCCGGGTAATATCCTGACTCATCAAACCTAAATGGATTAATTGACGGATCACACTGAGCCAATACTCGGTCGATTTATCTTTGCCAATACCCCATGTCGATAATTTATCATGACCTCTATCAACTACGTTGGCCACCTTAGAACCACGTAAGACGTCAATAACATGATGGATCCCAAAGCGTTGCTGCAAACGATAAATACAAGACAGCACTTTTTGCGCGTCTTCGGTGCCATCGTATCGTTTAGGCGGGTCAAGACAGATATCGCAGTTACCACACGGTTTTGATGCCACTTCATCAAAGTAGTTTAACAACACTTGGCGACGGCAAGTCTGCGCTGCAGCAAAGGCAGCCATGGTGTTCAATTTATGAAATTCGACTTGCTGTTGCGGACCGGGTTCAGATTGCTCAATCAAATGTCTGACTCGGCCAATATCACCAGGATCAAACAACATGTAAGCCTCAGCGTCTAAACCATCTCGGCCTGCACGCCCGGTTTCTTGGTAATAAGCTTCGATACTTTTAGGAATATCGTAATGCACCACAAAGCGCACGTTGGACTTATTAATCCCCATCCCAAAGGCCACGGTTGCCACCACAATATCGATTTGATCTTTTAGAAATTTATCTTGCACATTAGCACGATCTTCTTGACTCAACCCGGCGTGGTACGCTTGAGCATTAAACCCCTGTAAGCGTAAACGCTCAGCCACCTCATTAACGCGTCGACGGCTGCTGCAATACACAATACCATTGGTACCATTTTGCAATGTTAAAAATTGATGCAGCTGGTTCGCGGCATTGAGCTTTTCAGCCACGGTATAACGAATATTGGGTCGGTCAAAGCTCGACAATAACGTGAAAGGTGTCACCCCTAAACGCTGACAAATGCTGAGTCGAGTCGCTTGATCTGCCGTCGCCGTTAAGGCCATTAAAGGTAAGTAAGGGAAGTATTCTTTTAACTGACCCAATGCCGCATATTCAGGCCTAAAATCATGACCCCATTGACTAATGCAGTGCGCTTCATCAACCGCAAACATTGAAATATCAATTGACTGTAAGCGTGCAATAAAATCGGGACGTAACAAGCGCTCTGGCGACACATACAATAGCTTAAGCTCGCCAGCGTGAAGTTGACGCAATACATTAGCACTTTGTTCGCGCGGTAATGATGAATTGAGGTACGCGGCGGAGACACCACTTTGCAATAAACTGTCGACTTGGTCTTTCATCAACGAAATTAATGGCGACACCACCACAGTCACACCAGGCAACACAATAGCAGGCAATTGATAACACATACTTTTGCCGCCACCAGTAGGCATAATCACTAAGGTATCTTCGCCTTGCAAACTTCGCTCTATGACTTCTCGCTGCCCTTCACGAAAGGCACGATAACCAAAAACTTGCTGTAAGCTCGCAGCAAGTACATCTTGCTCTGTCGTCAACACATCTGAGGACGCAATATTGGCCGAAATCGGAGTATCCATTCACACAACATCATCATTCAAGGGGCACTCATTTTAAAGCACTCAGCCACAGATGTCTTGGACCAAAACACCTTTGCCCACTTTTCATCACAACCCAGAAGATTGAACCCACGTCACTTTAGGGTTAGATTAAATACTCTATGGCAATCCGCTGCCTATATAAACGATCAGCATAATAATAAAAAATTGACAAGGATTTCTCATGACCACATCGATTCAAACCCAGGTATTACAGCAAGTTGCACAAATTTTCGATCAACAAGTTCCGTTTCACAATCTGCTAGGATTAGATATAAAACATTACGACATTGATGGTGTTGAAGTGGTGATAAAAATGAAACCTGAGCTTATTGGTAATATTCATCAAAATATTCTACATGGTGGTGTTACCGCAACCTTGCTCGATGTGGTCGGTGGGCTCACCGCCTTTGCCGGCCTAGTCGCCAGTAAAGAGGAGTGGACAATCGCTGAATTACAGCAACGTTTAACCACCTTAGGGACTATCGATATGCGCGTTGACTTTCTACGTCCTGGCCGTGGTGAAGTGTTTACTGGCACGGGCAGTGTCATCCGCGCGGGTAATCGTGTATCAGTATGCAAAATGGAATTACACAATGAACAAGGTGTCCACATCGCTTTTGGCACCGGGACTTATATGGTGGGATAAGCTCAACACGCTGCCATAGAAACCTGACAACCATCCTATAAAAGAATTGGCTTAATTACTTGTGTCATCCCAAATGGCGACCTACAATCGCCATCCGTAATTGATCTGCCCACTGTTGACTGACTATGCCTGATTTAGAATACCGTAAAGGAGTGTTACTGGCCGTTTGCGCTTACACCATCTGGGGTATCGCACCGCTGTATTTTAAGCTTCTACATAATGTCCCCGCGACAGAAATATTAATGCACCGTGTTATTTGGTCGTTTATCTTTATGATCATCTTGATGCAGTTTATCGGTGGTTTTGGCCGACTTCGCCTTATCCTCAAGCAACCGAAACAGCTTGCGGTACTGTTTCTCACGTCTGTGCTTATTGCAGCAAATTGGCTGATTTTTATTTGGGCGATCAACAACGATCATATGCTCGATGCGAGTTTAGGTTATTTTATTAACCCTCTGTTTAACGTGTTGCTTGGTATGGTCTTTTTAGGTGAGCGTCTACGTAAGTTGCAATGGGTGGCTGTGGGTATGGCCTGTGTGGGCGTGATAGTACAATTAGTGTCTTTTGGTTCTATTCCGCTGTTGTCATTAGCGCTGGCAGCCAGTTTTGGTTTTTATGGTTTATTACGTAAAAAAGTCAATATCGATGCTAAATCAGGCTTATTGGTCGAAACGGCCATTTTATTACCGCTTGCCTTAGGGTATTTACTTATCACCTTAGATACGTCATCGGCAAGCATGTTAACCAATAGCCTTAATTTGAACCTACTACTCATTGCCGCAGGCATTATCACCACTATCCCATTATTATGTTTCGCGGGCTCGGCGGTCAGAATTCCATTATCCATTCTTGGATTCTTCCAATACATTGGCCCCAGCATCATGTTTATCTTGGCGGTAAAATTGTTTAATGAACCTTTTGATATTGAAAAAGGGATAACCTTTGGCTTTATTTGGGCAGCATTGATTATCTTTGTCAGTGACATGCTACTGCAACGCCAACGACGCCATACCTTAACCAAAGCCTAAATATTATTGAGCGGTTCAATGGCGTGAGATCATCAGCTGATGACATGGAAAGTAATGATAACGGTTAACGTTAAGCGGATCTCGTAAAACGGCATCAGTCAGAAAATTGCCCCACAAAAATGCCGGATTAATCCGGCATTGTTTTAATGTGTTGCTGGTATTGTCGCCGTTATAGATCTAGCGCAAGAATTTTTGAACGACGTTGATAGTTATACAGCAGCTTTTTCTTATTTGGCAACGCATCCACATCGACAATATTAAAGCCGTGCTCTAAAAACCAATGAATACTGCGGGTTGTCAGTGCAAATAAACGCGAATACCCACGCACACGGGCCTGGCCAATAATATTATTTAACAACAAACTACCTCGATCAGCATCACGATAATCAGGATGCACCACTAAACACGCAAACTCGCCAGCATTGTCTTCACCAAACGGATACAGTGCCGCGCAACCAATGACTAAATTATCACGCTCAACCAGCATAAACTGCTCAATTTCCATTTCAAGTTGCTCACGAGAACGACGCACCAAAATCCCTTGCTCTTCCAAAGGCCGAATTAGGTTTAAGATACCGCCTATATCGCTAATGGTTGCTCTACGTAAACGCTCAGCGCTTTGGGTAACAATTTGAGTACCAATCCCTTCGCGTGAAAACAACTCTTGTAATAATGCGCCATCTTCTAAATAACTGACTAAATGACAACGTGGCACCCCGCGGCGGCACGCTTCAACGCTGGCTTTTAAGAAAGCCAGGGTTCCGGTTGAAGTATGAGTATCTTCAGACATGTCTTTGAGCATGGCTTCGATGTCGTCCGGCATCAGCTCACCAATCACTTCACCATTTTTGCCCACAATACCGTGACTATTACTAAAACCAATAATCTTATCAGCCTTTAACTTTATTGCGACTTGGGTTGCCACCTCTTCCGACGTTAGGTTGAAGCTTTCACCCGTAACCGAAGCCGCAATCGGTCCCATCAATACAATGCCGTTGTTGTCTAATTGACGACGCAGTCCCAATGCATCAATACGACGCACCTTACCACTTAAACAAAAATCAACGCCGTCATCGACGCCTAACGGTTGCGCAATGACAAAATTACCACTGACAAGGTTAATTTGGGCATTTTGCATTGGCGTGTTGCCTAAACACATCGACAACCTTGCGGTGATATCAAATTGAATCGCGCCCGCAACCTGTTTGATAATTTTAAGCGTTTCATCATCGGTAATACGAATACCGTTGTGATAGGCAGGTTCAATTCCAGCAAGCTTCAGCCCCTCATCAATCTGCGGCCTGGCGCCATAAACTAACACCACTTCTATCCCAAGTGAGTGCAATAAAGCCACATCATTTAAAATCCCGCGAAATTGCGGTTGCGCTAATGCTTCACCGCCGAGCATGACGACAAAAGTTTTGCCTCTATGTGCATTAACATAAGGAGCAGAATGACGAAATCCATCAACCAGTTCAGTGGTTCTCACAGGCAAATTCACCTCGGTATAAGTGTGCTATTGATTCATAGTGACGACACAGGATGTCACATGACTTTTAGTGCATTAATTATTGAGCTAACGATTGTATTACTTATTGTGCTAATCATTGCATTAGGAAGAATGGTATTGCATTTTAATTCACTTTAAAAGCATTTTATTTCACTTTTGAAGAAATATACTGTCGCACGTTTATGTGAAAAAATCATTACAGCCAAAAAGTTAACCATATAGCCGTTAATGATCTTTTACGCATTTTTTATACACCGTTTGCGTCACAGTTATACAGCAATATTTTAACAAAATAGCACAATCTCAATGGAGGGGCTCAATTAAAACCGGACCAGATTAATGATGCATACATGAAGTCTCATTGAGTGACGTATTAAACCTTTTTGTCACCAAGCTAAAGTGTTATCCAGTATAGACGATTTTCCTATAGGCATAAAAAAAGCCCCATAAAGGGGCTTTTTTGAGGATCTAAAATCAATTACTTGATTTTAGCTTCCTTGTAGATAACGTGCTGACGAATAACTGGATCAAATTTCTTGATTTCCATTTTTTCAGGCATGTTACGCTTGTTCTTTTCAGTAGTGTAGAAGTGACCAGTCTTAGCTGTAGAAACTAATTTGATCTTCTCACGATTACCTTTAGATTTAGCCATTTTCTATTATACCTTCTCGCCACGGGCACGAAGTTCAGCAACAACAACTTCGATACCTTTCTTGTCGATAATACGGATACCTTTAGTAGATATACGTAATTGTACGAAGCGCTTTTCTTCTTCTAACCAAAAACGGTGGTTTTGTAGGTTAGGTAAAAAACGACGACGAGTCGAATTTTTAGCGTGCGAACGGTTGTTACCAACCATTGGCTTCTTGCCAGTTACTTGGCATACTCTTGACATGTCAATCTTCTCCAAAAACAAATTTTTAACGCTCGAGCATTAATGTGCCTCGTATGGCCGTCGCCCGAGGCACAAAGAGGGCGCATTTTATACACGATTGACCATTAAAGATCAAGCAGTGTTTATACAATCCATCCTCGCTCGGCAAAGGAGACTATCTCCTGATCACCTACAACCATATGATCTAACAAACAAACATCTATGGTTGCCAAGGCATTTTTTATTCGCTCAGTTATTCGCCGATCGGCCTGACTTGGCTCAGCAATGCCAGACGGATGATTATGACACACTATCACTGCCGCTGCTTTTTTCTCCAAAACAAGGCTTACAACCTCACGAGGATAAACAGAAGCGGAATCGATGGTGCCACGAAATAATTCTACAAATTGAATGACTCTATGTTGGGTATCCAACAATAGTAAGGCGAACACTTCATAGGATCGGTCCGCTAATTGTCTCATTAAATAGTCCCGAGTTAAATCAGGATTTGTCAATAATTGCCCTCTTTGTAGATTTTCATGGGCAATTCGCTTAGAAATCTCGGCTGCCGCCTGTAATTGTGCGTATTTTACCGGTCCAACACCGGCTAATTGACACACTTGGTTTTTCGATGCACTCAGCAAACTGCGCAAACCACCAAACTGACTGATCATCTCTCGGGCCAAATCCACGGCATTTTGTCCCGCCAACCCATTACGTAATAATACCGCCAGCAATTCTGCATCAGACAAATGCCCCGCGCCTTTGAGGAGTAACTTCTCTCGAGGTCCCTCTCCTTGTGGCCAATCTTTAATTCCCATGAATGTCCCTTATATTCTATGTGGCGATGTCATTAGACTCATTCAATCGACACTATTGGCGACCACAACCCCCTATAAAAAGGGCCTGTGTTTCCCAAAAACAGCGTGCGAATTGATAACACAGTATGGTCGATATTTTTGAGATAGGATCTACGCTACTTATCACAGGTTTGTGATATTGTTAGCCGCAATTAGATTTGAGTCGGATAATGTGCATCATGCTGACAAATAAAAAAGTATTACTTGGAATTGGTGGCGGCATTGCCGCATACAAAAGTGCGGACCTTATTCGCCGTTTAAAAGAGCGCGGCGCCGATGTGCAGGTGATTATGACCCAAAGCGCCATGGCGTTTATTACCCCACTCACCCTACAAGCACTCTCAGGCCATCCTGTAGCCTCTGATTTGCTTGATCCATCTGCAGAGGCGGCTATGGGTCATATCGAGCTTGCTCGCTGGGCTGATGTCGTTCTGCTTGCTCCTGCAACCGCCAACTTAATAGCACGGATCAATGCGGGTATGGCTAATGACTTATTAACCACGACCTGTTTGGCTACCCGCGCGCCGGTTATTGTATGCCCAGCCATGAATCAGCAAATGTACCAAAATATCGCCACCCAAGAAAATATCGCCAATTTGGCACGTAAAGGTCTGATCATTTGGCAGCCAGCATCAGGTAGCCAAGCCTGCGGCGACATTGGCCCAGGCCGAATGCAAGAGCCCGTCGCGATAGCCGAGCAACTAGTGCAATTTTTTAGCCCTAAAACACTCCAAGGTCATCACCTGCTCATTACCGCTGGCCCAACGCGTGAAGCGATAGACCCGGTACGTTATATCTCTAACCACAGCTCAGGCAAAATGGGCTTTGCCCTCGCCCAAGCGGCGGCAGAAATGGGCGCGACCGTCACCCTAGTCTCTGGCCCAGTCAATCTCACCACGCCTGTGGGCGTCACTCGCATTGACGTTGATTCAGCGCAACAAATGCTTAGCGCAGTCATGGATCATGTCAACCAACATGATCTTTTTATTGGCTGCGCCGCAGTGGCCGATTATCGTGTTGCCGATGTGGCCGAACAAAAAATCAAAAAATCAGCACCACAAATGCAGCTTGCGCTAGTGCGTAATCCTGATATCTTAGCCACGGTTGCCGAGCACACACCTCGACCTTTTACTGTCGGTTTTGCCGCAGAAACTAACGATGTGGCACAATATGCCCGCGGTAAACTGCAAGGTAAAAAGCTGGATATGATTGCCGCCAACGATGTTTCTATTCAAGGCTTAGGTTTTAATGCCGATAGCAATGCATTACAGGTATTTTGGCAAGACGGCAGCCAACAACTGCCTGCAACAGACAAACTGACACTGGCGCGCCAATTACTCACATTGATACAAAAACAACTAGAAAAACAATTAAAAAAATCATGAAAACACCTATTGAACTCAAAATTCTCGACCCACGCATTGGCAGTGAATTTCCTTTACCCGCTTATGCCACACCCGGCAGTGCAGGCATGGATCTGCGTGTCATGACCGATACCGCTATGGTCATCGAACCCGGTCAAACCGTGTTAATTCCGACGGGCATCGCCATTCATGTGGCCGACCCAAGCCTTGCTGCGGTGATCCTGCCTCGCTCAGGTATGGGCCATAAGCATGGCATTGTGCTGGGTAATTTAGTGGGCTTAATTGACTCCGATTATCAAGGGCCGTTAATGGTGTCATGTTGGAACCGCAGTGATAAACCATTCACACTCGCCATCGGTGATCGTTTAGCCCAATTGGTGTTTGTACCTGTGGTACAGGCCAAATTTACCCTAGTGGATGAGTTTAATAGCTCAGATCGTGGAGAAGGCGGATTTGGTCATTCTGGCACCAAATAACCTTTCAAGTTGTCACTGAGCCAAGGAACCCATAATGGCCGAAAGCCCCAAAATAAATCGTCGTGAGCATATTTTACAATGCTTAGCGCAAATGCTCGAATCCAGTCCGGGTCAACGAATTACCACAGCTAAACTCGCCGCCGAAGTTGGCGTATCAGAAGCCGCACTCTATCGGCACTTCCCCAGTAAAGCGCGCATGTTCGAAGGCTTAATCGAGTTTATTGAAGACGCCATTCTGTCACGTCTCAATATGATCATGGATGAAGAAAAAGACACCTTAATTCGCTGCCAGTTAGTGCTACAGTTATTACTTGTGTTTTCTGAACGAAATCCTGGTATTTCAAGGGTGTTAAATGGTGATGCATTATTAGGTGAAAACGAGCGGTTACGCAGCCGAATTGATGTGTTATTTGCCCGAATAGAAACCCAAATAAAACAAATTCTGCGCGAAAAGACCTTACGTGAAGGGGTGGGTTTTAACCTCGACGAAGCCGTTCTCGCCAACCTATTATTGGCCTTCGCTGAAGGGCGTATTTCTCAATTTGTCCGTAGTGAATTCAAACAAAAGCCCACACAACACTTTGATGAACAATGGACGTTTATCCAACAGCAATTGCTGAGAAGTTAATGACATTAAAGCATAAAGGATGATAATTCGGTCCTTTATGCAACCCATACTTGCTTGCCCCGCCGCTTTGTTTCATTTAACCTCTAGTCGCAATAAACCGAATATTTAACAAAATAAATCCAAAACAGAACCAAAAGCAGACCAAATAACTAACAAGGATGTGTTATGAGCTTGAGCAAACGCCTCACCTTTATGCTACTCGTCAGCGGTAGCTTATTCGCCAATACCTTAGCAGCAAATACCCTTTCTCCGGCACAATTGTTTAGCCGTGGAGCTGAATTTAGTCATGTAAAAATATCGCCTACTGGCGACTACATTAGCGCCATCACTCAGCACGATGGTAAAGATAAATTACTGATCCTCGATGCTAAAACAAAAAACATTCATCATGCCGTGTTTTTCCCCGCCAACGCCCAAGTGGGAGATTACGCTTGGGTAAACAATGAACGTATCGTGCTGGAAAAAGAGTATTTAAAAGGGTGGACGGACGTACCGCAATACTATGGTGAGCTAATGGCTGTCAATGCCGATGGGTCACGAGCCACTTATCTTTTTGGCTATAATAGTGGCGTACAACAAACCGGCTCACATCTCAAAAAAAATACCCCCATTAGAGCCAGCGCATTTATTTTAGATCCCCTTCCCGATGACGACCGCTATATGCTCGTCAATGCCATACCCTGGAACAACTATAGTTCATTAAACTATGAATCAATGCAAACTGTATATCGCGTTGATTTATATAGGGGTATACGTAAAAAAATCACCGTAGCACCTATCGGTTACTCGCGGTTTTTAACCGATAATGAGGGTGAAGTTCGCTTTGTTGCAGGTGAAGATGCAAATAACATAACCAAAGTCTTTTATCGTCAAGATGGCGAATGGCTTAACACAGATAAGCTCAATCTCAACTTGGATGATTTCTACCCAATATCTTTTGCGGAAGATAAAAACAGTATTTATGCCGCAGCTCGAGAACAAGGCGAAACCTTAGGTGTTTATGAAATAAATCTACAAACGGGTGTAAAAAAGCAAATAATTAAAGATGACAAAATTGATCCCAGTAATTATTGGATAAACCAAACTACCAAGCAACTTTATGCCGTTGAATTTGAAGATGGTTATCCTTCCTACGCGTTCGTCAATCCAGAAGAAAGTCATTCGAAATTGCTAAAGCAATTGCTGGCAGCACTGCCCGGCCACCAAGTACGTATCGTCAGCGAAACGCGCCATTCAGAAAAAATCATCGTGGTAGCATTTAACGATCGCAATCCTGGAGATTACTATGTGTTTGATACAAAGGCACTTTCACTTCAGTATCTCGCCTCGGCCAAAAAATGGCTTGATCCCGAGCTCATGTCAGAAGTAAAACCCATTAGCTTTACCAGTCGAGATGGTACCCAAATTAGCGGTTATTTAGCCTTGCCCCATGGTAAAGAAGCGAAAAACCTTCCGTTGGTGGTCAATCCCCATGGTGGTCCGCACGGGGTAAGAGATGAATGGGGATTTAATGCTCAAAATCAAATGTTAGCAAGCCAAGGAATAGCCGTATTACAAGTTAATTTCCGTGGTTCGGGTGGTTTTGGTGAACAGTTCGAACAAGCTGGCTTCCAGAAATGGGGCACAGAAGTGCAATACGACATTATCGATGCCACCCATTACGTCATCGAGCAAGGTTATGCCGATAAAAATCGGCTCTGTATAGTCGGTGGTAGCTTCGGTGGTTATAGCGCATTACAAAGCGCGATACTTGAACCTGATTTGTTCCAATGTGCTATTGGTGTTGCAGGCGTTTATGATTTAGAGCTGATGTACAATGAAGGCGATATTGCCAGTAGCGATTTAGGTACCAGCTACCTCAAAGAAGTGTTAGGTCAAAATAGTGAAGTACTAAAGGCGATGTCACCCTCAGAACATGTTGATAAACTTAAAGCGAATTTGCTTTTAGTGCACGGCGGTGATGATGAACGAGCGCCGATTGCACAGCTTGAATCATTAGAAAAAGCGCTTAAAGCTCGCCATTATCCCTATGAAAAACTGGTCATTGACGATGAAGGCCATGGTTTTTACAACGATAACAATCGGGCCGAATTTTATGACAAAATGCTTAACTTCCTCAAGAAGAATCTGCATATAAAATCATAATTGCCTATTTTTTAATACATCGATAGCCGATACTTGAGTAAAAAGGTCGGCTTTTTATTGCCTATAGTGTTAATTTACAACAAATCACGCTATTCTCCATCCCCCCTTATGGCGTAGGCGTCCTAAGGCTTTTTAAAGTACACCCACACTAGTATGACAGAGTCGTTGGAGGATATATGGCACTAAGTGAAGCCGCAATCAAAGTACAAACAGCGCTGAAAGATCGTGGACTCGAAACCCCTATGTTGCCAAAAACCTCCACGCCAGAACAACGTAAGGTCAAAATTGAGCATCATATGAGAGAGATCCTGACATTAATGTCATTAGATTTATCCGATGACAGCTTAGTCGATACCCCGCGGCGTATTGCTAAAATGTATGTCGATGAAATATTCTCTGGGCTTGATTATGAAAACTTCCCTAAGATCACTGTTATCGAAAACAAAATGGGTGTCGATGAAATGGTGCGTGTGCAAGACATCAGTCTGACCAGCACCTGTGAACATCACCTAGTGACCATTGATGGATTAGCCACAGTCGCCTATCTGCCCCGCAGCAAAATTATTGGTTTATCGAAAATTAACCGGATCGTGCGATTTTTTGCCCAACGTCCACAAGTACAAGAGCGTTTAACTCAACAGGTATTAGTTGCGCTGCAAACCTTACTGGAAACCAAAGACGTTGCCGTAAAAATGGATGCAGTGCATTACTGCGTTAAATCCCGCGGCGTGATGGACTCAACCAGCTCAACCACCACCACGGCACTGGGCGGTATTTTTAAATCAAACCCGGCTACCCGTGCTGAGTTTTTACATCTGGTAAAATAGGTTTTAATCATCGCGCAAGCCAATAAAAAACGCAGCCATCTAATTTAATAATCTAGGGGCTGCGTTTTAGTATTAATGATTATAAAAGCTTAAATCCCGTATTGCTCACGATAAGCGCTAACAGAGGCTAATTCCGCTTCCATACCCGGCTTTTCAGACAAGTAACTGATTAAATCAGCCAAGGTAATGATCGACACAATCTGACACGCAAAATCACGCTCAACTTCTTGGATCGCCGATAACTCGCCTTGGCCTTTTTCTTGACGATCCAGTGCGATCAACACCCCAGCCAATTGGGCTTGATGCGCGTTGATGATCTGCATCGATTCACGAATAGCGGTACCCGCGGTGATCACATCGTCCACCAGCATCACTTTGCCTGTTAGCTCGCTGCCCACCAAACTGCCACCTTCACCGTGAGTCTTGGCTTCTTTACGGTTAAAACAATACGGAATATCTACATCATGATGATCGCACAGTGCTACCGCTGTCGTCGTCGCAATCGGAATGCCTTTATACGCCGGGCCAAATAACACATCAAACTCAATACCCGAGTCCATTAACGCCGTGGCATAAAAACGACCTAAACGCGCTAAGTCTTTACCCGTATTAAACAATCCAGCATTAAAGAAGTATGGGCTCGTCCGGCCAGATTTAAGGGTAAACTCACCAAAACGTAATACGTGGCGAGCTAAAGCAAACTCAATAAATTCGCGTTGATAGGCTTTCACTGCTATTCCTCTATAATCAAATTTTAGGCTAAAAAAAAGGACCGTAATCGGTCCTCTTTTTCAACGGCATATTAACTTAATGCTGCTTTTTGTACATCGACAACTTCGCGAATACTGTTTTTAGCTAACACTAATAATTCGAGTAACTCTTCATGGCTGAAAGGTTCGCCCTCAGCAGTCCCTTGAATTTCAATAATCTTACCGGTTTCGGTCATCACGACATTCATGTCAGTTTCAGCCGCGCTGTCTTCAATGTATTCTAAATCACTGATGGCTTCGCCATCAAAAATACCCACACTCACAGCGGCAATCAAAAACTTCAGTGGGTTCGCTTTAATAATCCCTTTACTACGGGCCCAATTAAGCGCATCAACTAACGCCACACAGGCACCAGTAATAGCCGCAGTACGCGTACCACCATCGGCTTGGATCACATCACAATCGATAACGATGGTGTTTTCACCTAACAACTTCATGTCTACCGCCGCGCGTAATGCACGACCAATTAAACGCTGGATCTCTTGAGTACGGCCAGACTGCTTGCCACGAGCCGCTTCACGGTCCATACGACTGTGGGTTGAACGCGGTAACATACCGTATTCTGCCGTCACCCAGCCTTGGCCCTGACCTTTAAGAAAGCGCGGTACGCCTTCAGTGAAACTGGCGGTACATAATACTTTTGTGTCGCCAAACTCAACCAAAACAGAGCCTTCAGCATGTGCAGTAAAAGAACGCGTAATAGTGATTGGGCGAGTTTGAGCAGGTGTGCGGTTACTTGGGCGCATGAAAAGTCCTGTAGTCGATTTCAGATCATATTTGAGTGCATATTATAGAGGTTCATGTCGGTAGATACTATGCCAAGCCACAAATCTATCGACTAATCCTTTAATCCGATCAGCTAAAACGGCTATAATCAACTCACATTTGCGAAATAACATAACAGGACACTTCATGATCCAAAGCATGACAGCCTACGCTCGTATCGAGCACAAAGCACAATGGGGCACCGCCTCATGGGAAATCCGCTCAGTCAACCAGCGCTACTTAGAAACCTACCTGCGCCTACCTGAGCAGTTTCGCAGCTTTGAACCTGTCTTACGCGATCGCCTACGTAAACGCCTCAACCGTGGCAAAGTAGAAGTTAATTTACGTTATGAACTCGCCGACAGCAGCAGTAATGAATTGCAACTTAATCAAGATTTAGCCAAACAGTTACTCAGCGCGGCGAACTGGTTAAAGCAAGAAGCAGGACAAGGCGAACTCAATCTGACAGATGTGTTGCGTTGGCCTGGGGTTCTCTGTGCTGCGGAGCAAGATATGGACAGCATGGGTGCCGAGTTAATGACTGCGTTTGACAGCGCTGTCGATCAATTTATCGAAGCCCGTGGCCGCGAAGGCGAAGCGATTAAAAACATGCTACTGACCCGCTTAGACGGCGTAATGAAGCAAGTGACGATTGTGCGTGAACACATGCCAACCGTGATGCAGTATCAACGCGAAAAACTCACTAATCGCTTAGCCGAAATTGCCGGCGAACTCGATCCCGCGCGCATCGAACAAGAAATGGTGTTGCTGGCGCAAAAACAAGATGTCGCCGAAGAAATGGATCGCCTTGAAGCCCATGTCGCCGAAGCGCGCCGCATCCTTAAAAAAGGTGGCAGCGAAGGTCGCCGTCTAGACTTTATGATGCAAGAGTTTAATCGTGAATCAAACACCCTAGCCTCTAAATCCATTAGCGCCGAAATCACCTCGGCCGCAGTAGAGCTAAAAGTATTGATTGAGCAAATGCGTGAGCAGATCCAAAATGTAGAATAAGGTTTCACCCTGTTCTAATCGGTTAATAATAACCAATAAAACCCAGCACTTGCTGGGTTTTATGTTTTTATAGGTTCGAGATTGTTTTTGTTATTTTTTTTAAGAAAATAGTGAAACTAAAGTGACAACTTAACCCCTTACAAACAAAAATTAACTTAACGTAAGGCCTGCTGCCTTTCGTTCCTATATAAGAAAAACAACACTAACCTATATATTTAGCCCTGATATTATTAAGTCTAATTATTTCAATGTGGTAAATATTTTTTAGCTGTTAATTCGCTTCGCTCTATCAGCGATGCCAAGCAATATTGCATCACGAATATGAGTTGGAAAATCGTCTGGTAACTGGTTATTCACTTTCAAAATCACAGCATCGACGGTATCAGCCACTTCAGCCAAAATAGCAGCCATAACATCGATGTCAAAACCCACAGCCTTGGCTGTTTGAATAAAGTGCCGAGGGAAAATCTGTGCAACTTGATACTTCTTACCTCTCGTCGCCTTTAATCCCATAGCCAACTTCGCATCCCTAATATTTATTCCTGCGCCTCCTATCACTGGGTACATGGATAAAATATCGTAAAAGGGTGTTAGCCGATATCCGCCATCAGCCTCGATAAAAAGCGAGAAGTTCTTAGCATGACCATCGGTTGCAGCTAATAACCAAAACAGCACCTGAGACTTCATGAAGTTATATCTATCTCGCTCTGAATTCATAGAGCCCAAAAGATAAGGCATGATTTGCTCAATACCTGGTCCACCATGACTTTCATATTTTCTAGCGGGTGAGATATTTAATGTCTGGCAAAAATCCTCTTGCGGTAACCGCATAATCCATTTGCCATCAGACGAGAGTCTGCGATCAAATCGCTCCACAACAAGCGCTTTAATATCCCCGACTTGAATGATTGAGCATTGCGGTACATCTAAACCAAACTCTCTCACTATCATCATGCTGAGATATTCATTTTCAACGCTGTCAGACATATCAATAGTATGAGAATGACTCTGTATCGAACCTATGGGCAGTTTAATAATGTGCGTAGTGGGTGTTGCTTTGATAGGAAGTCGCCACTGTCCAGCGAGATTAAGTAAGGCTGTTTTTTCTTGGGCGCCTGCAATAGATATTCGAAAGTCATCTTCATCGGTTAACATGCCTAGCGGAATATTTGACTGATAGCCTTTTAGTACTTTCTCCAACGCCTTATCGGATAATGGTTTAGATTCAATCTTTTTGATATCGAACGTCGGTTGTTTATGTGGCACTAACTGCAATGCACCAACACTGTCTTGACCGACTTTAGCTAACAGATCGAATGCTTGTGTTGATGATGCATGATGACGAGCAACAATTTTGTTTCTCACCTCGATATTATCTGGCAATAAATTATCAAAGAAGTTATAAACTTCATCACCTTTATAAGCTTTTTTCCGCAAGGGCATAGACAAAGATATAGGACGACTACCGGGTATATCTAACCATTGTTTTGCATATTTAAATTGATGGGAGCCGGTGGCAGATTTGGTAAACTCACCGACAAGATAACCATTCATATAAATGTCGAGAACAGCCATTACCACTCCTCCTTCCATTGGTGGTCAGATGTTACTGCTTTATCATCGTGACGTTCATTCACCAGATCGGGATTTCTCACCTTTAGATCTAACTCAAGGTTTAATGCTGAGAGGATCTTAAATAGCGTTTCTAATTTAGTCGAATCTGGGGTCAGCTCGAAGCTTGAAACAGTATCCTGACGAATACCAACCTTACTAGCCACGTTACTTTGCGAGAGCTTCATATTGAGTCGTGCATCTTTGAGATACGCGCTAAGCTGGTTTGAGTTAGTCACTTTCATGATCGCTTTACCTTTAAAACCTATTCCGCAATCCACTTTACACGCTTAAGCGGGTAAATCAATATCTACACGCTAAAGCCGTTAAAAACACAGTTACACTCTATGGGCGTTAAAATTGAATCAACACACTATAGCGTGTAAAGCATCAGGAGTTATTGCAAAATAAGGTCAAAATAGATTGAAGTGTGACATTTACATAACTAATCACTTCACACCGAACAAAGCAGTACTAACATCATTACAAAACCAACATAGCCAAACCGACTTAAACCATTGATTAAATTGTTAATATAAAAACCAACATTCAAATTCAGATCCAAAACGTCGAATAAGCTTTCACCCTGATCCCAAACGCTAAAAAATCCGTAATGACTGATGTTATTAGGGATTTTTTGCTTTTACAGTTTGGTGTGTGACGGTTTGCTATTGAGTGAAAAAGTGGGACTAAAGTAGTGACTAAATTGATTAGTTACCACTTTCAAAAAAACGCTAGTTACTCATTTGAACTTAAGCTAATGAATACCAATGCCGATTATGTATCAATGTGCTAGAGCCCAAAGCACATCAGGCATTAAGCATTATAGTTAGGCCAATTTCGCCCCATTTATTAGACAAGAAGATCGCCATCAACTACCCTCATATATGCCATTAAAGTAAAAATCATCTCGTTAAGCGCTGCTATTAATGGCAATGAAGAGATAACAAAGCAGGGGGCCGAAAAATGAAAAATATTTTTGTTTTTGCTGCGGACGAATTCAACCTTTCCCTAATGCGTTCGCTCGATTCTGCCCATGAATATTGTTTTCATGAGCTTTATCAATATTCAGAGGTAAAAACAGGAAAAGAATTTCCGGTCAAAACCTTGTATGAAGGCGCTCTAGCGCGATTGAACAGCTATCCTGGCTCCGTAGATGCCATTGTCGGCTATTTGGATTTTCCCGTTAGCACCATGCTACCTCTATTGTGTCAATCTTTAGGCTTACCCTCTCCCAGCTTTGAAGCCGTACTCAAATGCGAGCATAAATACTGGAGCCGGTTGGAACAGCGCCGCGTGATCCCAGAATATATCCCCGATTTTTGCGTAGTGGATCCTTTTAAAGATGATTATCAGCAGCAGATCACCCTCGATTACCCTTTCTGGCTTAAGCCGGTAAAAGCGGTTTTATCACACCTCGGGTTTATGGTGCGTAATGGTAGTGAACTCGACATGGCGATTACGGAGATCCGCAAAAAAATCTACTGCTTTGCCAAACCGTTCAACTACTTACTCCAATTTGCCGACCTGCCAGATGAAATTGCCGCTATTGATGGCTATCACTGCATCGCCGAAGGGATCATCTCCCATGGCCAGCAATGTACCCTTGAAGGCTATGTTTTTGATGGCAAACTGTGTGTCTATGGGGCCGTTGACTCCATACGTGAAGGTGAGCATGATTCCAGCTTTTCTCGCTATCAGTATCCATCATCGATCCCACAACCTGTTCAAAACAAAATGACCGCCGTCACCGAGCGCTTCCTTACCGCTATCGATTTTGATAATGGCCCATTCAATATCGAGTATTACTGGGACAAGGAGAGTGACCATATCTGGCTGCTGGAGATCAATACCCGTATTTCCAAATCCCATTCGCCATTATTCCGCAACGTCGATGGCATGTCACATCATCAGGTAATGCTGGCGTTAGCCTTGGGAAAACAGCCTGTATTTCCCCATCGTAAAGGCTTATATCAATATTCGGCCAAGTTTATGTGGCGCACACATGCAGATGCACTGGTTAACAAGGTACCCACAGAGCAAGAAGTACAGGCGATTACCCAGCGCATCGCGGGTACTGATATCGAGCTACATGTCTGCAAGGGAATGCGTTTGTCTGAGCTTAATTATCAAGACAGTTACAGCTACGAGTTAGCGACTGTATTTATCGGTGGTGATAGCGAGCAAGAACTGTTGCAAAAATATCATGATGTACAACAGGCGTTACCGCTGGAACTTGTGCCACTGCTTTAAATGATCTGCACGATAACCATAAGGAGGAAATATGACGGGTGCCAAGCACTGCGCCTACAAAATCCGCCATATCGAACATTGCTGGATCCCGATGGCCGACGGCATTCGTCTTTCTGCCCGCATCTGGATGCCAGAAGGTGCTGAAACAGAGCCAGTGCCGGCTATTTTCGAGTTTATTCCTTATCGTAAACGTGATGGCGTCAGATTACGCGACGAAACCATGCATCCCTATTTTGCCGGACACGGCTATGCCTGTATCCGTGTGGATATCCGTGGAAGCGGCGACTCAGAAGGTGTGCTGACGGACGAATATCTGCAGCAGGAACTCGACGATGGTGTCACTGTTATTGAATGGCTAGAGAAACAACCATGGTGTGACGGCAATATTGGCATGTATGGGATCTCATGGGGGGGATTCAATGGCCTGCAAATTGCGGCGATGCAACCGCCACAACTTAAGGCTATCGTTAGCGTGTGCTCTACCGATGATCGCTATGCCGATGATGTGCACTATATGGGAGGTTGCCTGCTCGGTGATAATCTTTCGTGGGCCTCGACGATGTTTGCCTACAACTCCTTACCGCCGGATCCGCAAATTGTCGGTAGTAAGTGGCGCGACATGTGGCTTGAACGCCTTAAAGGCAGTGGCTTATGGCTCAATACCTGGCTTAATCATCAGCACCGTGACGAGTACTGGCAGCATGGCTCGATTTGCGAAGATTTTTCTAAGGTGCAGATCCCGGTAATGGCAGTCAGCGGCTGGGCCGATGGCTACAGTAATGCGGTTTTTCGCCTGCTCACCCACTTGCCCGGCCCGAGGCAAGGATTGATTGGCCCCTGGAGTCATAAATATCCGCATATTGGCGTGCCCGGCCCGGCGATCGGTTTTTTGCAGGAATGCCTTCGGTGGTGGGATAAATGGTTGAAGGGGATTGAGACTGGCATTATGGACGAGCCCATGCTGCGGGCATGGATGCTTGACAGTATGCCTCCGTCAACGTCTTACCATCAACGCTTCGGCCGCTGGGTCAGTGAACCATCTTGGCCGACACCCAATATTGGCACGCTTGTCTTCAAGCTTGATCGATATCGTCTGGTAGACGAATTCACAGAAGTTGATGAGGAGGAGCTGTGTTTGCAATCACCCTTGAGTAACGGTCTGTTTGCCGGCAAATGGTGTTCATATAGCACCACGCCGGATCTCCCCCATGATCAGCGTGAAGAAGAAGGTGGCGCGTTAGTTTTCACAAGTCAGCCTTTGGACACTGCACTTGAGATCATGGGGGCTGCGGTGATTGAGTTAGAATTATCGGCCAGCAAGCCAGTGGCAATGATCGCTGTGCGTCTATCGGATGTGCATCCTGATAACAAGAGCTCAAGGGTAACATACGGCCTGCTGAACCTGACCCATAGGGATAGCCATACTAATCCGACACCGCTGCAACCAGACAAGCGCTATCGGGTAAAACTTCAGCTTAACGGTACCGCGCAGACCTTTCCCAAGGGCCATCGGATTAGGATTGCAATTTCTTCCTCTTATTTCCCGCTGGCCTGGCCTTCACCCGAGTCGACGCAGATCAAAATTTACACTGGTTGTAGCCGGGTAATATTGCCGAGTCGACATCCACGTCAAGAGACGATCTCTTTCCCTGAGCCTGAGGCTTCCACCAGCGGTGCCAAGCAGCAACTTATTGAGGGACATCATAACTGGCGAGTGATCCGCGAACTGGACAAGGATTTATCTACTTTGGAAGTCATTAACGACAATGGTACTTATCACCTCGAAGATATCGACCTGATTATAAATCGCGAGGCCAATGAGTGGTACACCTATCAGAGTGATGACTTCCAGTCTGCACAGGGCAAGACTCTCTGGCGATGGGGATTTAAGCGAGGAGACTGGGCAGTACAGACCGTCACCCGCACCTTACTGCACTGCGATGAGTTTTATTTTTATTTGGATGCTGAGTTAGACGCTTATGAAGGAGACAAGCGAATTTATTCACAAAACTGGAACCTTCGTATTAATCGTAATTTGGTTTGATGCTGGGGCCGGTGTTTGGTATTTATGATCACCTCGATTGATTAGCATATTATCCACAATCATGCTGCCACGTCACAGTACCCAAATCGATTTGTTAAGGGCATTAAGGACGAAACTAGAGCAGAAACAAACTTAGCCTTTTATGGCTTAATGAATCTGTACACCAATATATGGTCGACTGCGGGAGAATGATTAATGAGAGGGAATACCAGATTAAGCCCGTTTGAAAATGGTAAAACTGACTAAGAAATTATTATCTATCCACGCCAACATCAACCAGCCTGATCACCAACAGCTTGTGTACTCTGCGGTAAATTTCAGCCTACAATGCCATTCATCACTTACGCATCAATGAGCGTTAGCGCTTTCAGCAAAGGCCTTTAATGACTAACCCCTACTCCGCTAAACAATGGTTACAACTCAATATGCAGCAGCAGGGTTTATTACAACCAGCCACCTCGTTAAGCGCATTACTGCAGCAAATAAGCTATGTGCAAATAGACTCGATTAATGTGGTCGAGCGCGCGCATCATCATGTACTGCACACTCGGCTGCCCGATTATTCGACCACCATGCTTGACCAGGCAATGCGCAATAAAACCGTATTTGAATATTGGTCACATGCGGCCGCTTATCTGCCCATTGAAGACTATCGTTTTAGCTTGTACCGCAAGCAGCATTTACAACAAGGTGGCACACATTGGTTTGAACCCGAACATAAAGTGATGCGCGAAGTTAAGGCCCGCATTAGCAGCGAGGGTCCATTAAAATCCAGTCAGTTTACCCATAGATCAGATACCCCCAATGGCACTTGGTGGGACTGGAAACCGGCAAAAAAAGCCCTTGAGCAATTGTTTATGCAGGGCGAGTTAATGGTTGCTAGGCGCGATAAGTTTCAAAAGGTGTACGACTTAACCGAGCGAGTGTTACCCAGCCACATCGACACCACAGTGCCTAGCGATACCGAATTTGCTCAACATTTGATCCACCGTTATTTATCCGCCCACGGTTTTGGTAATTTGCAGCAAATACAATATTTACGCAAAGGCCTTAAACCGCTACTCAGTAAAACATTGGCGCAACTGTGCGAGCAAGGTGATATCGCCAGCTTTACTGAATCCAGCACCACCACACAAACAGTTTATTTTTACCCATCCACGCTAGCATTACCCACTGCCATCCCCAATAAAGTCTGGCTGCTTAATCCGTTTGATAATTTAGTCATTCAACGCCAAAAGCTTAAGCAGTGGTTTGGGTTTAACTATCAAATCGAAGTGTATGTGCCCGAGGCCAAGCGTCAATTTGGCTATTACTCACTGCCCATTTTATGGCGCGACCGTTTTGTTGGCCGTGTTGATGTCAAAGCCGACCGTAAAAATCAGTGCTTGTTACTGCAACAACTCAGCTTTGAAGCAGATGCTTTTGATGATCACTCTACAGATATGAGCATGAGTGACACTACCGATAGAGAGGCGTTTATAGCCGCGTTTGTCGATGCCATTGAACACTATGCAACATTCAACAACTGCCAGCGCTGGCAACTGGTGCAATGTAACGACGCAGCCATTAGTTATTTATTGGTTAAAGCCAGTAAGCATAGGCCGTGATTGACAGATAAAAACGGCTTGTGCGACTTATCAATCGTAATGAACCGTTGCTCAATATTTATCTTGTTTAACAAAAAACCTCCTCTCTTACTGTAGATTTTGATTCAATCTACACTTTCCACATTGCCGTTAGATAGTAACTGTTGAATAACGTGAACCGATTAAATGCACAGCTCAAGACCCACGCGGATCGAGTACAAATAAAAATACCCTAAGGTTTGTCATATCGTTCACGTTTATAACCTTTGCAATAACATACAACTCAATTGCTTGAATGAAATCACTAACAGAAAAATACATTGTGATATACCTTCTCAAGGCTAACTAATGCCTAAATCCATTGGGAGAGAACACAATGTTTTATATACACATGCTGCTGTTATTAGCGGTGATATTTGTTGGTATACGCCACGGCGGTATTGCCTTTGGTTTACTCGGTGGGTTAGGCGTTTCGGTACTCGCATTTGTCTTTGGCATTGCGCCAGGCACACCCCCGGTCAGCGTAATGTTAATTATTCTGGCGGTTGTAGCAGCTTCGGCGACATTAGAAGCCACCGGCGGTTTAAAGCTGTTGGTAACGTTTGCGGAAAAGCTGTTACGTAAACATCCTGAACATATCGTCTTTTTAGGCCCACTTTGTACTTATTCTTTAACAGTACTTGTTGGCACCGGCCATTCCGTTTATCCCCTTCTTCCTGTTATTTACGATGTGTCATACAAGAAAGGTATTCGACCTGAACGTCCATTAGCCATGGCGACCGTAGCTTCACAAATGGGCATTACTGCTAGCCCAATTGCAGCCGCAGCGGCTGTGGTGCTTGCCACTGCCGTTGATAACAATCTTGATATTAACTTAATTGATGTACTGATGGTGACCATTCCAGCGACCTTAACGGGTTTGCTAGTGGCGTGTACCTGGAGTTTAAAGCGCGGTAAAGATTTAGATAAAGATGAACAGTTTCAGGCACGCCTGACTGATGAAGAATTTCGTGAGGCATTAACCGATCCAACCACTGACGCAGAACAAACCCCACAAGCTAAGTCGATGGCAAAGAAAGGCTTAATCGTGTTCTTACTCGGTATTCTTGCCGTTATCATGGTGGCGATGTTTAGCAAGCAAGTGCTGCCAGATGGCGTAAAAATGTCGGTAGCCATTCAGTTTATGATGCTGTCCGTCGGTGGCTTGATATTACTGGCCACTAATATATCACCGAAAAAAATTGTCACCAGTAACGTGTTTACCGCCGGTATGACTGCAGTGATTATTATCTTCGGTATAGCCTGGATGAGTGACACCATCATCGAACACCATAAAACCTTTTTGGTTAGCGCGGTAAGCGACATTGTCAGTGTTTATCCATGGACATTTGCTATCGCGATGTTTGTGTCATCGATATTCTTAAAAAGCCAAGCTGCAGTATTAACCATTATGTTGCCATTAGGCTTTTCATTAGGCATCCCAGCACCGGTATTAATCGGGGTACTGCCAGCGTGTTATGCCTACTTCTTCTTTCCATTCTACCCAAGCGATTTAGCGGCGATTAGTTTTGATAGAACTGGCACCACTCATATTGGTAAATACGTACTCAACCATAGTTTTATTATTCCTGGGTTTATCGGTGTAGGTACTGCAACGGTTGTTGGTTACTTCCTATCGATGGCAATTAACTAATCTCAGCGATATTTAGGCTAAAAAAACAAAGCGATTAACGACTTGTCACTCGCTAGTATACACAGAGAAATGGCAACCAATATGGTTGCCATTTTTATTTTCATTGTTAGGTTATAAATTTAACGCCAGACAACTTCCGCCATTAGTAGCTAGTCACAAGGTATAAATTTAAGGTATTGATAATAAATGTAAAAATAGATAAAAAATCTTGTATATCAAACTCTATTTTCACTAATAAAGTCACCCACAACCCTATAATAATAACGATTTAGACTATAATTAATGTACCTTATAAAACAGAAGAAATTAAATTATGCAGCCGTATTTACAAGCTTTTGGAACTCAGTTTGCTTTGGGATTTAACCCTAATGATTATCCATTTTTAATTGATAAAAGTTACGGTAACGACACTTGTGTAAGCTTCTATTTTAAACAAGGCGATCAATACAGAATATTGTGGGTTGACCATGAAATGACTCACGACCGCGAAGAAGACTGCGCCCGTTATACTATCGTATCAGCCACTAATGAAGGTGATGATGAGTTTCCGGAGATCTATTCTGAACCTGATTCACTTCAAGTTTTTGAATGTGAAACAAGCAAAGAATTAATAGAATATCTTAATCTAATTTCCGCATAGCTATTCATCACGCCCACCACATCGTCCTCTGCAACACGCCGTAAACCCATCCATGGGGGCTTGACGAAAACATCCTGTTTTCAACAGCTGCAGATGCCAATATGGCTAGCTTCGACAGTTGAATGTCATCAACCTGCACCACAGATTTAGTGAATTTCACTTCCAATGTGACTCATAGTCCGTGGACTAACCACTGAGTAATGCAGACAATAAAACATGTATTTTATTGGAGATAACACCATGTGTGAGAGCTCACATGCCGAAATAATTGAAGAGACTATTGATGGTTTTAATATTTATATTGAACCTAATCCCGACCATCACAGTGAAGGCTATGTTTGGTCGGTTTCGAAAAATAATGAAGAGTTAGATACGGGGTTGGTTTTTACAATCGATGACGCTCTTGCAGAAATACATAGCTTCATCTTCATTAATTTATATCCTGTTAAGTCAAAACAATGATTGATAGCTATCGTGTACCTGGTATGATTGCTCCAAATTAACTGTTAGAAGTGTTTTTGAGTGATAGAATCGGGTGAAGTTCTTGTAATTGATTTGTTTGCGGGACCTGGCGGACTGGGGGAAGGAATCTCCTCTTGTACTGATGAAAATGGTCTCAAGCCTTTTCAAATTGGTGTCTCAGTAGAAAAAGAGCCATCGGCTCATAAAACATTGACCACTAGAGCCTTCTTCAGAAAAATTGCTGATAACCTAAAATCTAGACAAGATTATTATTCCTATGTACGCGGTGAGATGACTCGAGAAAAGTTATTTGCCTTATATCCACAAGAATCTCAATCCGCAATAGAAGAAACACTTGAAGCGCCAAGAGCACTTGGTATTGATAATGAGTTAATCCACGCTCGTATAAAAGAGTTAGTAACAGATCATAACGGCCCTAAAGTCGTTATTGGCGGTCCACCATGTCAAGCTTATTCTCTTGCTGGTCGTTCAAGAAATGCAGGGAACAAAAACTATAAAGCAGAAAAAGATGAACGCCACTTTCTGTATATGGAGTACTTAAAAGTACTCACTATCGCACAACCTGACATTTTCATAATGGAAAACGTTAGAGGCATTTTATCTGCAAAATTGAATGGTAAAGTGATGTTTCCTCAGATCCTTAAAGATCTGAGAAACCCAGGGCGAGTAACAAAGATAAAAGATACTGCAAACTACAGAATTTACTCTTTGGTTGTTGATGCAGAAAATCCTAAAAATCCTCAATACCCTAATTCTGCAGATTTTTTAATTCGCTCAGAACAATATGGTATACCTCAAGCGAGACACAGAGTCATTTTACTCGGTGTGCGTGATGATATTAAGGCGATACCACAAGCCTTAACTAAAGCTAAAGAGGCTATAACGGTTAAATCTGTGCTTGCCGATCTCCCGCCCTTAAGAAGTGGATTTTCAAAACAAAAAGATGATACTGCTCAATGGCAAAAAATAGTCACTAAACACGCTAAACAACTTATTAAAATATTTAAAAGCCACTATCCATTAGAAATGGTACAACAACTAGATTTAGAACCGTTATTAGTATTGCCACGTTTTTCAACAAATCATACCGACATTGATAATTGTCGGATCCCTCAACCATTACAAGACTGGCTAATAGATGATGACTTAGGATATGTGCTAAACCATGCTACTCGTGGACATATTGAGGCTGATTTATTGAGATACGCATTTTGTGCTGCACACGCACAATTAAATAATGGAGTCTCACCTAAATCACGTGACTTCCCTGAAGAGCTAGCTCCAGAACATAAAAACTGGACAACTGGCACTCATGCAGATCGTTTCAGGGTTCAATCAGCCAATAAATACGCCACAACCGTGACCAGTCATATCTCGAAAGATGGCCATTATTTTGTACATTATGATCCAAAGCAATGTCGCAGCCTAACAGTACGTGAAGCGGCTAGACTGCAGACATTTCCAGATAATTACATATTTGAAGGAAATAGAACACAGCAATATGTGCAAGTTGGGAATGCGGTGCCACCGTTGTTGGCACAAAAGATTGGTAACATTGTTTTGCAATTACTATCCATTTAATATTTTTAAATAGATGGCGGTATGCTACTAAAAATCTCACCGTCATTATTTATTACATTCTTTACTCTTAAAAGCTGTAAAACCTTCTGTCTGCAACTTTTTAAGCGCCTCCATCGCAATTTCACATTGCTTTGGGGACGGTATTTTTAAAGGAATTGCAGCACAAATCTCAATAATGCTATTCTCTCGAGGACTTAATATTCCTCGTTCTTTTGCCCAATTTTTGGCATCACTCCAGAATTCTTTACCCAGATTAAAAACTTCGAGCTCAACATTTATACTGTTATCTAGAGCTTTTTCAGCCTTTACTTCTCTAACGTTTTCATCTGCTAATTCTGAAGAAATAACCACACTCTTAAAGGTTTCGTTCCCGGGTAATTCACTCTCAGTCAATTTTTGCCAACAAAGTGGTTTCTTTGCCCATTCACTGTAGTTCCTAATCCCTTCTGGAGGGGTAGTGATAATATTTTGAGCCAACTTTCCAGCTATCAACAATGAGCTTTTTAATGAATCAGGGATTTGTTGCATTTTCCAGATGAGGTCAAGATCTATAACCATATCCAATTTTTTAGCATCACTCACAAGCTTTGCAATTGCGTATGTAACAATATTAGCTCGATAGCCACCTTCATACCATTCTGCACTAGAGACTAGCCTTTCTGTTGATCTAAATATGATAGCTTTTGCAATCAATCTTTTATACCAAATTTCATTAAATTTTGTGCCTTCCCCTCCCCAGTTCTTACCTATTTTTTTTGCAAACTCAGAAAAGTTCTTCTGTGCCCCAAGACTTACTATATGCGGAAAGCACGACCAAGTATTTTCATATTTTGCAAGGTCAGTTTTAGTAAAAAACTGACTTCTCGGGTATTCAGTATCAAATTTCTTACGCTCAGTTTGGGTTCTTCGACTTCTTTCATCTGCAAATTGGCCTCTGGCTCGCTCATAAAACCATTTTGTTTCTCGATAACTGTCTGAACCAGAGGGAGCGAGAATGCGTCGAGATAATTCCTCTATACGTATATGAAATGGGTGATTAGCAAAGAAATCAGCGGCATTCACTTTATTCTGACTATTTGCATACTCAGATATTCTTGGGACAACCTCTTCAGAGCATTCTTTAGGAGTTAAAGTTAACTTCATTTGCACGAATACTTGTTGAATCTGTTCTTTGTGAGTTTTACTAGCTGTGTATAAAGACGCGGTAGTCTGGCCACCATTAACTATTTGAAGATTATTAACACTAGCTAATTGATAACCAGTCTCAGTCTTTTCGATCTCAACGCTATCAGCCGTTGCACTTAATCCGTTGTTATACGAGAAAAACATGTGAGGTTCATCGCGAATGGTATCCCGTATTCCTTTATTCACTTTCCCCCTTACTTGAAGGAAACTCCTAACATTAGCTTCAAGCAGCCTAGGTCCCCATTTGTCATAAATTTCAGCAAGCTGTTTTCCTGGAATGACTGCAAGATAACTCTCAAGAGCATCGTTACCGCCAGATGCTTTGAGTAAAGGTATTCCGCCGCCAAAATCTTCTTTAAAATTAATGACTGTGTCAGCTCTAACTTGCCCTTGCTCCATAAAACGCTTGAGACGCTTAATATCCCAAATGCTTAATGTTATTGGCTTTCCATCGATAACTTCAAAACTATCTGCATCTGTTCTTGCTCTGTAGTCACGGTTAGAAACGATAATAAATTTAACTTTTCCTACGCTATACCATGTTGCTTTAATTAAATCTGCAAGACCGAAACCGGGACTAGTTTCCTCAAGCTTATCTCTAAATCGGTCATCTAAACTCGCGTTTAAAAACCTAAAAAGCTTTTGAGATAATTTTTGTGCATGCTCTTTATGTAAGGGACGTATTTCTCTATCTAAAGTGAAATCACACAAAATTAAACTAAGGATCCCATCATTTTCTCTAGGGTCTCCTCCATAACCATCAATCTGCGCAATACCACGTGAATATGAACTTTCATGAAAAGCTCTGTTTGCACTTTCGATTTCCCCCGCTTCACTTAGTAGATCACCTGCTTTTTCAAAGAATGCTTCTACTGTTACTAGACCCAATGCATCTGCATCACCTTGCACATCCGCTATAAACTGGAGATTGAATTCTGCTAATTCTGTCATATCTAAAAGCACTCTCGTATAGATTCGAAAATATTGTTATTCAATTGAAAAGGGGCGCAGGCATCTAAAGATATTGAGTATCTTGTATTTTGCACTCCCTGTGGTAATGGGCAGGGTATCCTTGGGAAACCATCTATAACCTCAAAATAAGAAGTGGATCGTATCAGCCAACGACGGTCATCATATTTATTTAGAGGATCATAACCAGTTGAATAGATTGCATCTTCCCATTTCGTATAAGTATTGTGGTCTTCTTGAAATAGAGAGTCCGTCAAATTTACATAGTCATGAAGTGTCATACCTTCAGGCACAATTGCAGACTCTACATTTGTCACATTTAGAAAAAGACGCCCACCATCACAATCAGCTAGCTGATCTGCTGATGAAATAGAAACTGAAGGAATTGCAGCACTTCTTCTAGTTTTTACTTCAACACAGCAACCGATCAACTCAAAATCTTTTGGAGATCCCGAAGGCCCCTTCCAAGCCTCAATCGCTGTATTAGCACCAAAAGTAACGGCTAAATCTCTCAGAAAAGCTAACTCACCAATAAGACCTCGCTGTTCTTCAACAGAAAGGCCTTCTGAGCGACCGGCACGTAAAAGATGATGCCATCTTTTGGTGCGCTGGATAGCCCTGAAAAGTGCTTCATCAAGATTTGTAGCAACCTCTCCAGCTGCAACAACATCTCTACAAAGAGTTTCAAAAAGTTCAAATTGACTAATTTCTTTCAGAGCAAGCACAAATGCCCAACGACCTGATATTATTCTAAAATTAGCAATTAGATTTTTGAGTTCAGGAAGCTTAGGCTTACTTTCTGGCTCAGTTGGAAGCCTAAACATAAGTCCTAGCATTCCATTTTCAACAACAACCCAGAAAAAATCATAGTGACCGTTGTTATTTACTCTTCTGGCATTACTAGGATCTAGGTCTTTCCAAGGAGAGCTATCCATTTAACTCAACCTCATATTCTTCATCAATATCATCCTCTCCATAAAGCTCTTTATAGCGTTGAGTATTGACGATATATGCTACCTTCTCCGATGCTTTTTTTGAGATCGGAAGACTAATTCCCCACGCAACAACAGGATGATTTGGAATTAATGCGACTTCTTTATCGCTTTTTTTATCATTTGGAGCTGTTGCTTTGACAAAATGTAAAATAAATAAAGGCTTACATCTTACTTGCCTATAAATCCGATCTGGGTAGTTACCGTTCTTTTCATGCTTATCTTCAGCAGCAATCGCCTTATCAGGATCCACACCTGCTTTTTCAATACCTCGAGATGCGACCCTCATTTTTTTACCACTAAAAGACATAAATCCATCTTGCAAATCATCAAGGCTGACAAATCGATTTGTCGGGGTTACTTTGACTCCAAGCGTTGAATCTTCGTCCACTTTTTGTTTTAGGCTTGGGATTAATAGATCCCATATCGCTAGCTCATCTTCTTTCCGCACATTCAGATAGCTTCTTACAGGCGCTGTTTCTGTAATCTCGCTTCTAGGGTGATTAATCCAACCAGCTAGAAACTCATCAATATACGTTATTGGTACGTTACGAACGAACAATCCCCATTGAGTATCCTCAATAGCGAAACCAGCCTTTTTAAGTTTTGAAATAAGACTTTTAGCAATATCTAAGTTAGCATTGAGCTCTGTGGGATTAATACTAACTTTGGCAGTTTCAATAAACCTATTAGAAAGGCCCACAAGAGTAGTGATCTCTCGACCTGCTCCCATCTTGTTTTTAGCAGTGACTAACAGTGATGCAGGATGGCTGCGAACGGCAAGACCAAAATCTTCGGGAGTAGCTTTAGCCTGATCCATTGCTTTTAACTCATAGTGAAGCTCTTCGGCCGCGTTAGCTATAAATGCATACCACTCGATAGCATCATCAGGCATCCAAACTCGGCACAGGTCTTCATAGCCATTTCGATAGCCAAACCATCTCCCCATCTGCATTAACGTGTCGTACATCATGGTATTACGTAGGAACCATGTAACAGTCAGCCCCTCAAGTGTCAGCCCTCGAGATAGTGAGAACCCACCAACAGAAATAACGGTTTGACCTCTGTCACCCACATTTGAGTAATCCAAACCGTTTGCTTTGCTGTTTACTTCAACAACTTTAGCTGACGCTATTGAGTCAAAAATTGAATGTTGAATGTCTTCCCACTTGAATTTGGTATCGGCACCCTCTATTTTCCCTACGTCAGCATACTCCCTCTTCCATACCTCAAATAGGGCATTTATTTCAGGATCCATCAACGCTTTCGCTGAAGAGGAGTTTATTCGCAAAGAATTTTGAATACGCTCTAATGCTTCATGCAGCCTATTTTTCAGCTTGCTCTGTACTGCGGTGAACCGACTAGCATTCACCAACATAGAACAGTGAGAAGTCGACTGGCCTCTTAAGTTTCTAATTGCTCGTGATAAAAGAAAAGCGCGCAATGCGAATAATAGTGAATCGGGCAATTGATATAGGTCATGGTCAATTTTGTGTTTTATTGGGAGAATATCTTCGTTATCTCTGATATTACGCAACCATGTCGGCTCCCCTTCATCAGGTAACCCATCGATAAAGATTTTCTTGGGGCCAAAATAGTTAGTCGGTGCATCCAAGCCAATAATGAAATCTTTAGGAAACAGATCTTCCTCATGTACATCATGGGTTTCGTCAGGGTCTATAAAGATATTTGCAAAGGGAGTAGCGGTGTAACCCACGTAACAACTACGATGGAACATCTTCAACAGGTCACGTATTTGCCCATTAATTTTTGTTACAAGCTGATCACTGTATTTAGTATTGATTGATGCGTTATCAGCCTCGTCATCAATCAACAACATTGGTTGATCGATCATTTCACTGTCACCGCGAGCACTATGGTCTTTAAGCCATTCAAGCAAATTTTTAAGTGTACTGTGATTTTTCTTAATTATTAGAACAACAGGTACTCTATACGAGTCTATTTCACTGGTATTTGTTGAAGCTGTGGGTTTATTGAAATCCCGAGATGTATTTGTAAGACTTACGGGTGTTCTGCTTGGGTCAAACAAACCCACACCGATAACGTGTTTTGCATTGCCGTTTTTCTTATCCGACGTTTTACCAGTATCGCGGCCGATAAAACCTTCGTCAATACGAGCTTGGGTTTGATTACGAAGGTTATTATGTATTCCAGCAATAACAATAATAAGTCGATAACCAGCGTCAGCAGCTTTGCAAATCAAACCAGTGTAGTTCGCTGTTTTGCCACTCTGAACATGACCAACGACCATTCCTCTCCGATCCCAAGATGAATACTCCTTGGGGTTTCCCAAACGACCAAGTAATTTATCTGTAACGATGTCAGTGCCCGTTACTACATCTCTCGGTAATCCACTTTGTAACAACAGTTTTTCATATCTTTTCCAGTAAAATGGCTCTATGAGTGGCTTTGCATCATCTAACCATGGTTTGAATTTTTTACTATCGACAACTGAACCTAGACCAACCTTAATACCTTGCTTTGACTCAACCTCTCTTGCTATTGATTCGATATCAGTTTCACTAAGACTAAAATCAACAATCCCAGCGATTCCTTTCACGAAGTTTCTCAATTCTTCTTCTGATTTACGAGGTTGATTAAAAAGACCTGATTCAACCATGCTTAATACTTGTTGTCTGCTATTCATAAACCTTTTCCTTAAGGTAATTCGTGACTAATCGCTCTGAAACTTCCCAATTCGATTGCAACAAAGGGTAATTTTGAAGAGTGTCTTTAACTCGCTCCCGAGTGATACCGTTAGCCAACAACACTTCGGTGAGATCAATTACAACTTGATTTAAATCTGATTCAGCTGTCTGCAAAGCAACTACTGATTCCGCATTCCCCACCAGCTCGGCATGTAGCGCATCGATAGGTAAGCCAGCTGCAATTAACCGAATACAGCGCTCAAAGCCCTCTTTAAACTCTGTCGGGAGACATTTTGAATAAGCTTGAAATACTGGGTGGTCTATATTCGGTTTAAAGTGTATTTTTCCTTCTACTTGTACCCTATTCCAAATAGGGTGCATTGTGCTTTCAACCAGCCTTTGACCTCTACGTCGGTAAGTCCTTTTCGACGTTCCAACAAATCGCTCAACCACTCGCATCAACCGCTCCCTAACTAAAGGGGGCAACTGTGCCGATGATTTCTTCACATCAATTTTCCATTGAAAATCCATTGTGTTAGGAATATCGATAGCAATGCGGCTTAATTTCGTTAATTCTGTTTGCTTAGCAAGCCCAAGCCAGCTACCGGCTATTATTAGCCTATTTTCTCGATAGATATATAATCCTTGGGATTTTAGGTGCCCTTCAGGTCCACCAAGCTCATCCCAATCTGTTTGCGACATTTTTTTGTAATGTGGAATAGTGTAACTACGAATACGTACGTCACCGTTAGATAAATGAATTGTATCTTCTGGATCTTTCTGAGTGGATGGATGGAATGAGGCTGTGGGATCTAAGGGGGTAAGCTGACGAGCATTAAGGCTCAATTGAATTTGCGGTTTATTGCTTTCAAGAAATCGATGAAAAGTAAGTCTTAAATGGCGTTCAGCAAGAGAGAATTCTGCATTCATATTCTCGGTTACCTTAGCTGCCGAGCCAACTTCTCCAACTAGACGATCTAGCTTTTGCCAAACTACAACCGTCCCCTTATCTTCAAGTAAATCATAGCCTAATTGATTTTCAAAATTATCAAATACCTCTAAAGTCCATGAATTTGTTTTTGCGACTAAATCTAAGTCCCATCGAGCACAACAACTAATGCCCTCACGTTTGCTCATTACAGTAAGTGAACGACATTGAGAAAAACTCGCACTTTTTAAACCAAGACCAAATCGTCCAAGCTCAAAAGGTTTCCTCTCACAAGTAGGGCTTTTAGACCCTAATCTCATAGCCTCTAACAACTCTCCTTCAGTCATTCCATGCCCGTTATCAGCAATAATAACCGATGGATTATTAGAAACTGAATCGACAACAAGACGGATACAATTAGCATCAGCAGAAATGGAGTTGTCTATTATATCAGCCAAAGCAGTTTTAAGGCTGTAGCCAAAGTCTCTATGCCCTTCAATCAGTGATGAAGCATAAGGAGTTGCATCTACGTGGCGAATAGAAATTGAATTCATAAATTAACTACTTAAAATCCTTTTTATCGTTTTTATCGTTTTAGATTATCACCATTACTTTCTTTGACCAACTATTCTTTACCACATAAAATCATTATAAAACATGTGACTACAAACGTTTAAAAACCATAATAAGTCGTCCAATTACTTATACAAAAATATATTTAATCGAATATGTTATAAACATTAATACACTAGCTGAGTGAGACTTCTGTTATTCACCTCACAAAATGAGGCGAATAGGATGGTTAATTGCCTCACGCCCCTTATATGTCACCTCAATAACACCTTGGCTAGCATTTCGGTATAATCGATTATTAACTGAACAACCTCAATGCGACGGCAATTAATGACATCCAAGCTGACTGAATTATCAATATCACCACCAGCCGCTATGCCTAAATCCACTTTACTGAATAAGCTGGCTAATAAAGTGTTTATTATCGGCCTGCCGCGTATGGGCACCACGAGTGTGAGTGTGGCCGTGCTTGAGCAAGGGTTAACGGTTGCCCAACTTACCCCATATGCCAAATTTAACCAGTGGCCAAAGTTACAAACCTACCTCTTAGGTTGGTGTTTAACTATATTTCACATAACTTTATAACAGCCATGCTAGTACCTACCGCCTGATTTATTATAAGCAAGTTGATAAGGCTTTCATTTACACCAACACATACCTTGTACTTCTACCACCCGCGCCGGTTTTGACCAAACATTGTTGTTCGACTAGTTGAGCTAAATGACGGGTTGCGGTTGCGCGGCTGACTTTAGCGACTTTTTGATATTGGCTACTGCTGATCCCATCACTAAAGTCACCCTCTAGCAGCCGGTTTAGCACCTTAACTTGTTCTGTTGTTAACGCAGGGGTGAGTAAGCGTCGATCGACACGAAGCCAGAATTGGGTTTTCGCGATGGTTTGTTCAATGTTATTGAGAGTGTGTTGAACTGCATTATTTAAGGTATCTAAAAACCATAATAGCCAAGGTGTAATATCGAGGGACCCCTGTTGGGTAGACTCTAGTATCGCGTAATAAGCTTTACGGCGCTCAAGTATGCTAACTGACATAGCGTAAAAATGAATCGAACGATATTTTCCTCAAAAGCTTATCAAACATTAAAGGCTTCTTGCTTCATGGTTTGCTCTGCCCGACTGATCCCTAAACGCTGGGCAACTTGCTGCCACTGCTTCACTGCATTTAAAACCTCATCGTAAATTTGTGTTGCTTCGATTTGAGTTAGCCTAAAAAAATCGATTACATCAAATGCAAGCTGATAGTCCAACGCATTGTCTGATTCTGTAATGTTCAGGTGAAGTCCTTGTTTACCCACTATAGGGTTTAAATCGTAAGCGGGTGATAGCTTCCACCCCTTGCCTGTTAATAGAAAACCATGATTGCGAAGGTGATCGTCTGTATTAGACACTGCAATATTAAACACTATCCGTCGCCATAATTGGGCAAGATCGGTTTTCGTTTGTGATCCCTGGTTAGAAAGAAACTCGGCTATTTCAAGATAACTGGCACCGTGCGAATGCTCACCATCATAATACTGAAGTTGAGTCATTGCTGATGAAAAATGCAGACGTTTACCACCAATCCGATCAAAACGTTTGGTCAAAAAGGTATGGTGTTGCGTCGAAAATTTTCGGATCTCACTAGGGCACATTTCAACGCTGGCCGCTAACGCAAGTTCGTAGCACACCATCTCCCATGCGCCTACATCACAGGTATCATTTAAATTTGGAAATTTGGCAATCCACAGGTGATTTCTCTCGTCAGTGACGCAGGCCTTTGGCCTTGCTCCACCCAAAGAAGAGCCCGGAGAAATAAGCATTTTCAGCCAGTGATAATATTCGTCACTTTCTATATTGTCGTCTTTTTCGATTTGAATGGCGGCATGCTCTAACTCACGTAACGATGCCATTGGTGGCGCGGCAAAATCGGTGTTGTTATCCAAAAAATTATGGGAGCCTGATTTTTTAAAGCGAATACCACCCATTCGGTAGGAGTCATGCACACCGAGTAAATAATCCAGTTCAGTTAAACGATTGCTCGGTCTAATACCTTTACGACATTCAATAGCCGCTCTACGCTGCATAAGAATACGACCCCAGCGATCTGGGGATGAATCTACAAAGGCGCGAAAGTTTTTATCGACGTCATCATTGTATAACTCACCTGAATGCAGGGTAAGCAAGGGGTCAATTTGCAAACAGTATGGTGATGTTAAAAAGGCTTTATCGTAGGCAAAGCTAAAGACACCGCCTCGGCTTGAATCACTATATGCCAGCTGACCAATTAATATCGGCTTCTCGATTGGATACCAATCAGCATATACTTCTACCAATTCCCGGCTCATGCTGAACCTTCCAGTAGTTTAATGTTTTGCAGCTTAATGCCTAATTCGTCATGCGCAGCCAGTTCAGAAAAATTGTTTTCCATGCCCAGCACAGCCATAATTTTCAAATAGGTTCCTATAGCCACGCCCGGATCACCAGCAAACACTTTGTTCACGGTTTTATGGTCAAACCCGGTTCGCTCGCAGAGCGTTTTTTTTGTCAATCCACGTCGCTTCATCGCTAGCAGCAAATCCTCACCAAAAAGAGTGAGAATTTTGCGCTGCTTTGGAAACAGCACACTATGTAAGTCTCGCCTTGCCATACAACCACCTAGAATAGGACTATATTCCCATTTTTAAACATATAGTGGGAATATAGTCCTACATTTATTAATTAGCAAATCGAAGATCGAAAAATAGGACTCTATTCCTATTTTTAATAGAATAATGGGAACATAGTCCAACTCGCTATGTTGAGGTATACGCTAACGGATCATTGTTTGGCTTCAGGTTCTATCGTCACATAAGACTAGATACTATAGTGTCTATTTTCAGCAAAAATAAGAATTTCGGATACTATAATATCAATTAGCTTAAGATTTTCCTTTCACTCAGAGTTAAGCTGTGAACCAGATAACTTGAGCCGATGATTCAAACTCTGCTCAATAATCCCTTTAAAATCGACTATTCCCTCCCCTAACAGCAGCACACTTTTCAGACTTTTTCAGGAAGAACAACACTATTCCCCAATGCCAACAACTAAAATGTAGTCAATGCCAAAGACTAGTGGTGAGCAAACAGATTTTTATTGTTACTTCTTCGTTAACTGAGTAGATATGGCGATTTAAGTAAATAGCAATTTATTCGCCTCACCCAATGAGGCGAATATGATGGTTAATTGCCTCATGACTCTCATTAGCCAGCTCAATAACACCTTGGCTGGCATTTCGGTATAATCATTTACTGTCTCTATAACCTTCAATTTCTATAACCCAATGCGACTGTAATTAATGACATCCAAGCTGACTGAAGTATCGACATCACCACAAGCCGCTATGCCTAAACCGACTTTGGCAAATAAGCTGCCCCATAAAGTGTTTATTATCGGCTTGCCGCGAACGGGTACTACCAGCGTGAGTGTAGCCTTGCTTGAGCAAGGGTTAACGGTTGCCCACCAAGCCTTTACTAAGCAGGCGTTTATGTTGGCCGATGCGGTGTCGGATGCGCCGTGCTTTAGTGATTATCAGCAGCTTGATGTGTTATTCCCCAACGCTAAGTTTGTCTATTTAGACAGGCCGGTAGATAAGTGGCTGCCGTCGATGCAAATGTTATTGAGCAAAATGTTAGTGCATTTAGATAAAGACACAGGCCGGTTTCATCCCATAATGAAACGCAGCTTTAATCATTGCTTTGCAATATGGCAGGTTGAAGATGTGTTTGATGACAGCCACTTAACGGCCTGTTATCAGCGCCACCAGCAGCAAGTGTTGAGTTATTTTGCAGGGCGTGATGACTTTATTGCCCTTGATATCAGCGTTGCCGGCAGCTTTGCGGCACTGCTGCAATTTATCGGTTTACCTAAGCCTGATACGGCCGAATTCCCGCAACTTCAATTTCCACAACTGAATTTTCCGCAGCTAAATATGGGCCGCAATGTCGCAAGTTGGGATGAGTATAAACACCCCAATAAAATTAGCGCCAATGCATCTGGGCCTAATAAACGACAGTTTTTCGATTATCGGCTATAGGTTATAAGGAATAGGTTGTCGGTTGTCGGGGATAGGTTGTCGGCTATAGATTATCGAAAATGGGTTATCGGAAATGAATGGCTGGAAATGGATTATCGGTTATCGGTTATCGGTTATCGGAAATAGCTTATTGGAAATAGATCCCATCATTCGAAATGCGATGGCTTGTGCATTATGCCTTATGCCACATAAGGCAGCCCTGATTCCCTTGTATGCGCCCTTGTAAACGGCCTGAAAAACAAGCCAAGTACATTGACTTAACGTGAGCCTAAGCGCCTCAGCCATGGGGTTTGTCAATAATGTTAGCGCATGATGTTGCGCCCGATAAAATCAACTGCGGTGACGTGAGGCTGCACGATTTAGCCTTTTGGCATCTAACGCCATTTGAGCGCCATAGCGGTGTTAAGTCTGCTACCTAGTGCACCCTAAGCGCCCGCTAAATAGGGGCGGTATCGCGATTAAAATACCAAAGCCCTATTGATGAGTATCAACAGGGCTTTGCTTTATGTCGCTGTGGGTGTTGATTAGCTCAACACCTACATAGGCAAGATTTAGGCTTTTTTGACTGCGATGGCAGCACTGACTTGGTTAATGGCAGTGCCACCTAATACGTCACGTTTGTCTAAACACGCTTCAATCGTCAGGTTAGGATAGACATCATCGCTGATCACCTTGGCATACTGCTGCAACTCAGCCACGCTTAAGTCTTCAATCGGCTTTTGCTGAGCAATAGCAAATACCACCACTTCACCCACCACATGATGCGCTTCACGGAACGGCATGCCTTTGGCCACCAGGTAGTCGGCTAACTCAGTTGCGTTAGCATAGCCTTGTTGCGCGGCCACCAGCGCTTGTGGACGATTGACTTTAAGACCCGACAACACTAACGCGGCCATGTCTAAACAAATAGCCCAACTGTCGACCACATCAAACAAACCTTCTTTGTCTTCTTGCATGTCTTTGTTGTATGCCAATGGCAGGGCTTTCATTGTGGTTAAAATACCCATTAAACTGCCATAAACACGGCCTGTTTTACCCCGGATTAGCTCGAGGGCATCGGGGTTTTTCTTTTGTGGCATCAGTGACGAGCCTGAAGTCACTTCATCGGCTAATGAGATAAAGTTAGCTTCGCCAGAGTTGAAGAAAACTAAATCTTCGGCCATACGGCTTAAATGCATCATGCTGATTGACGCTGTGCTGCAAAGCTCAACCACATGATCACGATCTGACACACTGTCTAAGCTGTTTAAGGTTGGCCGAGCAAAATTAAGGGCTGACGCTAATGCATGGCGATCGATCGGGTATGCGGTACCCGCTAATGCGCCAGACCCTAGCGGGCAGGTGTCGGCGCGATTAAGCGCATCTTGCAGGCGACTCATATCACGCTCAACCATTTCAACATAGGCTAAACACCAATGGCCAAAGGTAATGGGTTGTGCACGTTGTAAATGGGTGTAGCCCGGCATCACAGCGTCGACTTCGCGCTCAGCTAAGGCAATTAACTCGGCATGTAATGTCTGTATCCGGGCTAATAACGCCGCGCCTTCAGTTTTACACCATAACTTTAAATCGGTGGCGACTTGGTCATTACGTGAGCGGCCCGTGTGCAGTTTTTTACCCAAATCGCCCACTTTGGCAATCAGCTGTTGCTCAACAAAACTGTGAATATCTTCGGCGCCAGTGCTAATGATAGCTTGTGGATCATTCCCCACCTCCACCAGCAGTTCATGTAATGCGGCTTTTAAATCGGTGCATTCTTGTGGAGTAATAATACCCACACTGGCAATGGCATCTGCCCATGCGATGGAGCCGACAACGTCTTGTTCAAATAAACGATAATCCACTGGCAATGAGTCATTAAATAATTTGAAAAGTGCACTGGTTTCGCCCTGAAATCTTCCGCCCCATAATGCCATGTCGGTATCCTCTATGATGATATTGCAATTCAATGATGTTGGTTCAGTTTGATATCAACTTCTGGTGATCACTCTTTATATTGAGCCTAAAGTGATAACAAGAAGGGCGCTTTGCAGCGCCCTAATATCGTTTGCTTACGGTTTATGTCAAATTGAGGCTATTTAGAATTGAGCGCACGGATGCGACTGGCTAACGAATATAAGCGGATAAAGCCTTCAGCGTGTTTTTGATCGTATACATCATCTTCACCAAAGGTCGCAAACGCTTCTGAATATAAGCTGTTGGGTGAACGCTTCTTCACTGCTGTCGCTTGGCCTTTGTATAGCTTAATCACCACTTCACCGTTAACCGATTCGGCTAGTGATTCAGACGCTGCGATCAGTGATTTACACAGAGGGGTAAACCAACGACCGTCGTACACTAGATGTGACATTTGGGCGGCAATTTGCTCGCGCCAAGTACGGCTGGTTTTATCCAGTACTAACTCTTCAATCGCACGTAAGCCGGCAAACATCACGGTACCACCTGGGGTTTCGTAACAGCCACGGGACTTCATGCCCACTAAGCGGTTTTCGGTAATGTCGATACGACCCACACCATGCTTAGCGGCGATGTCGTTTAACACCATTAAAGCGGCATAAGGCGATAATGCTTCATCGTTTACATGGGTAACACGGCCATTTTTAACCGTTAACGACAGGTATTCTGGCTCGTTTGGCGCATCTTCAGGGGCAACCGTTAATGTCCACACCTCTTTTGATGGCTCGTTCCACGGGTTTTCTAACTCGCCGCCTTCATGCGAAATGTGCCATGCGTTTGCATCACGGCTGTAAATTTTAGTCGCTGAAGCAGTGGTTTCAATATTACGCTCAGCCAAATAAGCCAATAAGTCTTCACGGCTACGCATTTCCCACTCACGCCAAGGTGCAATGACTTTTAAGTCTGGCGCTAATGCGGCAAAACAGCCTTCAAAACGCACTTGGTCGTTACCTTTACCAGTACAACCATGGCATAACGCGTCGGCGCCGACTTTACGGGCCACTTCCACTTGCGCTTTGGCAATAATAGGGCGCGCCATTGAGGTACCTAGTAAATAGGTCCCTTCGTAAATGGCACCGGTTGCGATAGTGGGATAAATATAATCTGCAACCAATTCTTCTTTTAGGTCAACGATATGACATTCGCTGGCACCCGAAGCTAAGGCTTTTTCAGTTAAGCCGACTAACTCTTCTTCGCCTTGGCCTACGTCGGCACAAAATGCGATGATTTCACAGTTATCATAGGTTTCTTTTAACCACGGGATAATGGCAGAGGTATCTAACCCACCTGAATACGCCAATACTACTTTTTTAACGCCGGTTTTTTTTACTGCATTAGACATGTTAACTTCCTAGATTCGATGACTTATGTGTTTAATTTCAATCATGCCAGAGGCACTATTGACTTAATAATGTGGCTAACTAAATAAAGTGACTAATACTGCATTTTGCGCATGCATACGGTTTTCTGCTTGATGCAAAATCAACGAGCCTTGGCCGTCGAGCACCTCGTCAGTCACTTCCACGCCGCGATGCGCTGGCAAGCAATGCATAAAGAACTTGGCGCCGGCTTTAGCCATTAACTCACGATTGACTTGGTAAGGCGCAAAACGGGCCTTAATGTCAGCTAACGGGGTTTCATCGCCCATTGAAATCCACGTATCTGTATAGATGGCGTCGTGGCCTTCAATGGCATTGATGTCAGTACTTAAGGTTAATTTGCCACCATGTTGCTGGGCCAATGCTTGCGCCTCGGTCACAATCTGCTCATTAGGGAAGGATCCTTCAGGACAAATCACTGTCATGGTCAGCCCCAAAATAGCCGCACCATACATAAGTGAGTGAGTCACATTGTTACCGTCGCCCACATAGGCTAATTTAGCGGAGCTGATATCGTCAAACTGCTCAGCCAAGGTCAAAAAGTCTGCTAATGCTTGGCACGGATGGTACAAGTCAGATAAGGCATTAATCACCGGAACACAGCCATATTGAGCCAATTGCTCGATGGTCGTGTGCGAGTAGGTTCTGGCCACGATGGCATCGGCCCAACATGAAATATTGGTCGCAAAGTCAGCAATCGACTCACGTTGGCCTAACGCACCGTTTTGTTGATCTAAGTATAAACAGTGACCACCTAATTTATTAATACCGATATCAAAACTGACTCGGGTGCGCAGTGATGGCTTTTCAAACAGCATCACAACGCTTTTACCCTCTAAGGCATGACGGTATTCCGCTGGGTGATGCTTAATTTTTTTAGCCAGCGCAATAAGGGCTAACAGCTGAGGTTGAGTTAACTCTTTTAGCGACAATAGGTGCTGCATATACGACTCCATTAAGGTTGTATTTGAGTCCCGACGGACCCGCCTTTAACTAAGGTTTTTAATTGTTCGGCATCACGCCATGAAGCAACCTGTACTGATTTCCCCATCCATTGGGCGACTTCTAAAGCGGCTTCAACTTTTACTTTCATGCCTTTCTCAATCACCCCTTGGGCGACGAGATAATCGATTTCGTTTTTATTTAAGCTTTTAATTAACTGACCTTTGCCATCGAGCACTCCCGATACGTCTGACAACAAGACTAGGGTGCCATTAACCAGTTTAGCTAATGCGGTTGCGGCTTGGTCGGCATTGACGTTGAGCATTTCACCTTGGGCAGAAATGGCAATTGAACTGCAAATTGGCATCCAACCTTGGCTTAAAATAAAGTTTAAGTAGGTCGCGTCTTTTGGTTCAACTTCGCCCACCAGCCCTAAACGTTCATCTTTAATTTTTGCCGTTACTGTGTTGCCGTCACCTAAGCTCATGCCCACACTCACAATACCCGCTTTAGCTGCAGCGGCTTGTAAAATTTTATTCGATGTGCCGGCTAATGCGCCAACCACAATAGGAATTTGATCTTCTGGGGTAACGCGTAACCCCTCTAACTTAATGGTTTCTTTACCGTTGGCGGCTAACTGTTCGTCAACCAAGCACCCTCCACCGTGGACCAATAGCACTTGCTGGCCTGCGGCAAGCATTTCTGCCGCCGCGGTCATTAAACGCGCCATACCCATTTCACACTGGAGTAATGCTCCGCCCACTTTTAATACTAATACTGATTTTGTCGCCATTATGCTTATTCCTTAACTAATGTGACCCGATGACACACCGAAATGGATGTGGATACACTGTACCCCTTGACTCGCAGCACCTTTCATTAAATTATCTATCGCGCTGGCGACCACTAAATAACCACTGTTAGCATCATACTTCCAACCTAAATGACAATTGGGTGTATTGACCACATCATCTACCTTGGGGAATTGATTGTGCTTTACCGTCACAATAGGTTCGTTGTCATACACACTATAAGCTTTGGCCACATCGGCTTCAGTCGTGCCTGGCTTTAACTGCACGGTAATGGTGGCTAAAATGCCACGCTTAAAGTTACCTAAGTGTGGGGTAAAAATCACTTCTTGGCCTAAATATGTGGCAATTTCTGGCTGGTGTCTGTGACCCAATACACTGTATGGCGTGAGGCTGACTTCGCAAAAGTTGGTGTGCAGTTGCGCTTTACGGCCCGCACCCGTGACACCACTGACCGCATTGATCACCGGATACATAGAGGTTAATAACGACTTGAGTGGTTTTAGCGCGGTAAGTGATGCGGTTGGGTAACACCCTGGTACCGCTATCATTCTGGTTTGCTTAATTTGCTCGCGGTTCCACTCGGCAAGGCCATAAACAGCCTGAGCCAGTACATCAGGATGAGTATGCTCAAAGCCATACCATTTAGGGTATTGCGCCACATCAGCAAAACGATAAGCACCGCTCAAATCAAATACTGCCAAGCCTTGTTGATAAAACCACGCAGCCAGCTCTAAACTCACTGAATGTTCAGTCGCTAACACTACGCCATCCGCGTCGGCAACAATTTGCTTTTTGGCGGCGTCGGTTAACGGCGTAAGTGTATAAGCCATATGACTATATTGAGGGTATAAATCGGCCAACTTGCGGCCTTTATCTAGACTGTTTTCCGACACATACAAGCCTTGAACGCTGAGGTTGCTGTCGGCATTAATTAACGAGGTAACTTGTGCCCCTGTGTAACCACTAGCGCCAATAATTGCGATGCTTTTCATAAGTTTGTTTTCTTTTTTTGTGTGAAATTGGTGACAGATATTAGTGATAATAGCAAGTGTCAGCATAGACTATATAGACGTGGTCCGTCTAATTAGGGCTATCGTCGCAAGCAGTTCGCGGGGATAATTGATATAGTGGATTTAACAGTGAGAATGCACATATTTATTTTCATTTATAATGGTCAATTTATGGTGTCGGTTGATGCTGTTTGCTAGACTAACACATAACATTATTTATGCAATATATGTGAATAAGTATTTTCAATATTATTTTTTAGGATAACAAATGAGCAGCCTACCAGATCTAAAAAGTTGTTTTACACAACTGATTGCAGCGCCATCGGTCAGTGCAATTGAAGCAGAACAGGATATGAGTAATCATGCAGTTATCCACTTGTTGCAAAGTTGGTTCAGTGAACTGGGATTTGAATGTGAAACACCCACGGTAGCAGACTCGCGTAACAAGCAAAATTTAATCGCCAGAATAGGCACTGGCAGTGGTGGATTGTTACTGGCGGGTCACACAGATACTGTGCCTTTTGATGAAGGATTATGGAGCCAAAGCCCATTTGAGATGCTTGAAAAAGACAATCGCTGGTACGGTTTAGGCACCTGCGACATGAAAGGCTTTTTTGCACTAGTATTAGAAGCATTAAAAGACATGCCACTGGATCAATTTAAACGCCCATTGACTATTTTTGCCAGTGCCGATGAAGAAACTACCATGAACGGTGCCAAGGCCTTTGCCGATTCAAAAGCCGTTGCCCCTGATTATGCTGTCATTGGTGAACCCACCAGCTTAAAACCTGTCTATATGCATAAGGGACAGTTAGCCCAAGGGATCCGCGTCATTGGTCGCAGTGGCCATTCATCTGATCCAGCCCGCGGGTTAAATGCTATTGAAGTGATGCATAAAGTCATTAGCCAATTAATGAGACTAAAGCAGCACTTAAGTGAAAATTACCGTGAAGATGCGTTTACCGTACCTTACCCAACCATGAACTTTGGTCATATCCATGGCGGTGATGCCGCTAACCGTATTTGTGGTTGCTGTGATTTGCACTTAGATATTCGCCCATTACCTGGCATGGAGTTAGCTGAACTTGAATTAATGGTACTAAACTACTTATCTGATATCAGTAAAGAATATCCTGGCAGCATTAGTATCAGTAGTTTGTATCCTGGGGCCGAACCATTTGCTGGCAAAGCCGATAATCCATGGACCAAACTGGTGGCAGAATTATCAGGCAATGCCGCTGAAGTGGTAAACTATTCAACTGAGGCCCCCTACATCAATCAACTGGGCTGTCAAACCTTGGTACTGGGCCCCGGAAGCATTAACCAAGCCCACCAGCCAGACGAATTTATTGGCTTAGAGTACCTAACACCGACAGTCGAGTTAATTAAAAAAATGATTTATCACGCGTGTATTAAATAAGCATCGATTTAGGGTCGGTGCAATCATATAAATGTAACCTTTTTACGAAATAAAATGACGGAGCATACTCCCCGAGTATTGACCGATATTGATACGCTGGGTATTGTAATGCTGATGTTATGGGCAAAATCGTTCTTTTTTTGGAGTTGGTATGACAGAGCAAACGGCAGATATGTATGCGTCACTTCGATCAAATGTGGGGCATTTAGGCCAGATTTTAGGAGAAACAATGCAAAACCATTTAGGTGATGCATTTTTAGAAAAAGTAGAACAAATTCGTGTTTTAGCTAAAAAATCTCGTCAAGGTGACGAAGCTTCTCGCGAGCAAATGCTCGCATTATTAACCGCCTTACCCGATGAAGAACTGGTCCCTTTCGCTAAAGCCTTCAACCAATTTTTAAACTTGGCTAACATCGCGGAACAGTTTCACAACATCAGTCGTAACTGCGATGAGTTTGTTTGTGTACCCGATCCAGTAGAGCAATTACTAGGGCGCATGCTAGACACAGATGTAGACAAAAAAGATGTTATCGAATGCTTAAAAGGCTTAGACATCGATTTAGTCTTGACGGCTCACCCGACTGAAATTTCTCGTCGCACGCTTATTCAAAAGTACGCTGCGGTAGTGGATTGCTTAACCGAGCAAGAAAATACCCAGATTACTGAACGCGAACGCAGCCAAAGTAACTTGCGCCTGCGTCAATTAATTGCGCAAATTTGGCACACCAACGAAATTCGTAATGAACGCCCAACGCCCGTTGACGAAGCTCGCTGGGGCTTAAGCACGATTGAAGTCTCTTTATGGCAAGCTATTCCAGATTTTTTACGCCAGTTGAATGATCAGCTAGAGCAAAAAACCGGTCAGCAGTTACCTATAGAAATTTCACCGGTGAGATTTTCAAGCTGGATGGGCGGCGATCGCGATGGCAATCCTTTTGTGACCTCTTTGGTGACTCAAGAAGTGCTTGACCGCAATCGCCACGCCGCAGCAAGACTGTATTTAAAAGATATTGTTGCCCTCGTGGGTGAACTGTCAATGGAGCAGGCCAATGCCGAATTAGCCGAACTGACTCAACACAGTAAAGAACCCTACCGCGATGTATTACGAAAATTACGCAGTCAATTGCGTAACACCATCGACTACCTCAATGCCCGTCTTGAAGGTAAACATCCTGATGTGGATACCAGCGAGCTGATTTGGCATAAAGCTGATTTAGAGCAACCGCTGAAGTTACTTTATAAAAGCCTATGCGATTGCGGCATGAAACTGATAGCCAACGGCTTGTTACTCGACATCCAGCGTCGTTTGGCTTGTTTTGGTATTCACATGTTGCGCTTAGATATTCGTCAAGATGCGAGCCGCCACAGCGATGTGATTGCCGAACTGACCCGCTATTTGGGAATGGGTGATTATAACCATTGGGATGAAACCGAAAAACAAGCCTTTTTACTGCGTGAAATAACCAGCAAACGCCCACTTATTCCGACTAATTGGCAACCCAGTGATGAGGTAGCTGAAGTGGTAAGAACGTTCGCTTTAATCGCCAAGCAGCCAGTGAATGCATTGGGATCGTATGTGATCTCTATGGCCAGCAAGCCATCAGATGTACTGACCGTGCTATTACTGCTCAAAGAGGCTGGTTGCACTAACTCCATGCGAGTCGTGCCGTTATTTGAGACCTTAGCCGATTTAGAGAATGCCGCCGATTGTATGACCTCGCTGCTCAATATCGATTGGTATCGCGGCTACACTAAAGGCATGCAAGAAGTCATGATCGGTTATTCTGACTCCGCCAAAGATGCGGGCGTAATGGCTGCAGCTTGGGCTCAGTATCGCGCTCAAGAGCAATTAGTCGCTGTCTGCAGCAAGGCCGATGTGAAACTGATGTTATTCCATGGTCGCGGTGGTTCAATTGGCCGCGGCGGCGGACCAGCTCATAAAGCGATTTTGTCACAACCTCCAGGTTCAGTTGATGGTCGGATCCGTGTTACCGAACAAGGTGAGATGATCCGCTTTAAATTTGGACTACCAAAATTAGCGGTACAGAGTTTAGCCCTGTACACCTCAGCCGTATTAGAAGCGACATTATTGCCACCTCCAGCACCCAAAGTAGAATGGCGTGATTGCATGCAGAGAATTGCAGACGATTCAGTCAAATCCTATCGTAATATAGTCCGTGAAGAGCCTGATTTTGTTGAATATTTCAGAACTGCTACCCCCGAGGTTGAGCTGGGTAAATTACCACTAGGCAGTCGCCCGGCAAAACGTAAGGTCGATGGCGGTATTGAAAGCCTACGTGCGATTCCGTGGATTTTTGCTTGGTCACAAAACCGCTTAATGTTACCGGCTTGGTTAGGTGCAGGCGAAGCATTACAAGCCGCAGCCGATCGTGGTGAGCTTGAGCTATTACGTGAAATGGAACAGCAATGGCCATTCTTTGAAACCCGTATTTCGATGCTCGAAATGGTGTACACCAAGGCAGAACCTAACTTAGCCAAATATTATGAGTCATGCCTTGTTAAGCCCGAACTGCATCATTTAGGCGAAAAACTGCGCCAACGCCTGCAACTGGGCATTGATGCGATATTGTCATTTACCCAAGCCACTGAGTTAATGTCTCATACCCCTTGGAGCAGAGAGTCGGTTAAACTGCGCAACCCTTACATAGACCCACTCAACTTCTTACAAACCGAGTTATTAGCCCGTACCCGTAAAGAAGTCGAACCATCAGCATCGGTTCAATTAGCCTTAATGCTAACCATTGCTGGTGTGGCTGCTGGAATGAGAAACACTGGATGATAACCTTTGTAAAAGCCCTTGGGCTTGGATTGTTATTGTTACTGACTGGCTGTGCCAGTCAGTACAGCATTACCGAGTCTGATATTGAGCAATACCTTAATAAAGACATGCACTTTGAAGTAAAGCAAGGCAACAAGTTAATCGGTGTGTCAGTGACGCTCAATGACATGCAAGTGGTATTAGGCGCTAAACCCAATACCATGGCAGTCACGGCTGCAACGGTTATTATCGTCAATAACCCGTTAATGCCGATTCATGCCAAGCTGAAAACTACATTTGAAGCAGTGCCTTGGTATGACAGTGCCACCAAAAGTGTGTATTTACGTCAGTTAGATCTGGTTAACGTGACGTCAGAACCCGCCGATATTGAGCGTTATATCAGTCAAGCTACGCCACAATTAATGCGTTTTTTGCGTCATTACCTAGAAAACCAACCCGTTTATACTCTCGATACCCGCGACAGTAACCAGGCGTTGATGGCTAAGATGACCAAAGAAATTGCCGTGCAACAAGGTAAGCTTGTGGTGAAGTTTTAACCCGCGGCTTTAAATTAAAAAAGCACCTGCGGGTGCTTTTTTATTGATAACTGACACTTGAACAAGCCTAAAAATTTTGTACAGGTTCTATGATTAACAGTTTATTCTGCTGTGGGTTTTCAAATTGCTGATATAAATCCCACACCAGTTTAAAATCTAACTCTAGCTCAGTGACATAAAACCCATCTACAGGATACGTTTTCACCACTTTAGCGCCTTTAATCAACCCAGAAACGGTAATATTAGTCTTATTGGTCTCCATTAACCAATCTTGCACTGCCGTACTAGAATCAAGTTGTAACCCATATACTTGCTCTGCTAATTCGCGATAAGCTAAAATTTTAGATGATTCCATTGCCATTAATATTCGCTCGGAGCGAAGCTCTGCGGGTTGACGCTCAATAGGGGCATAACCAACCGCCGTTAATACTGGAAAAGTACTGGGACGGTATTCATCATAACTGCGCTCAAATACACTGCATCCCGATATCAGCAAACACAATGCTATTAGTAATTTCCTCATTGATAATGTCCACTTTTATATCGCTATTATTAAAATATGATCCCAATTAGTCTCAAGTAAAACAGGCCCATAAATTGATCTTTATGAGCCTATCTATTCTTAGCATTATTGTGTCTCAGTTTGATCGTCCGTTAACGTTACGAACAGTTCTGCATCTGTAACGAGATCTTTTGTGCTGTACCCAGTGAAGTAATTCATACCCAGCTCCAGAGCCGCCACCCCAGCGCCTATTGGACCAGAATAGAGAAACCCACCCGCTAACTTTGATACCGGACTAATTTCTGTATCAGTAGATATTTGATAAATATCTGACACTATGGGAATGTGATTTAAAATGTTAATTGAATCGAATAAATCATTGTCATCGACTCCTTCATCACCAAATGAAAATGAATATATATCATCTAAAAGACTAGAGTCTATCGACTCCAGCTCATCGACCTGACTGGTTGCGGGAGTTGTCGCTAATGATTTCAGAGGGAGATTATCAGTTGAACTAAGCGGGCTGTTTTCAGACGCAGACACAGCCATTGTGGGGATGCTAATCATACTGGCTTGTAAAGAAGATAATAACTCTTGTTGCATTTGAGTGATCATATCATCAGATATAGTTAATGATGACAGATTGACATTATTAAGTCCTATTTCAGACAAGAATTGGCTCTGCTGGCTCGCTATTGAAATATCATCAATATTGGACATTGTCGATAATGATGAGCTGACATCACTGGTCCTTGATAAAATTGTGTCGAGTAACGATCCAAATGTATCGAGTTTATTAATATCATCAACAACAGTTGCATCATCACTTGTTAAATTACTATCACTATCAACGGCAGTAGCATTATTTGTCAAAACTTGATTCTGCGACTCATTGTCCAGTGTCTGTATATTGCTTTTTGTTGTTTTTAAAGAATTAACTAAGTCCAATTTTATTCTCTCAACTCGTACAATAACTAAATTTTAACAAGCAATTAAATGGACTATTATTAAAAAAATATAGCTTCCAATATAAATTGCTGACTATCAACAGTAACATCAACTCATTAAACAGTTTTAATCGCTCATTATATAAGCAAAACGAATAAAAGTAGACTGCAACTCTCTAAAAATACATAGTAGTGACATTAACGTCAATATAAGTAAACCCATGTAAAGATAAGTAAACTCATGTAAACATATAGAATAAAAACAGCAAGATATAGAATAACCTATGCCTTTGAGGATAGAATAATAAAATAATACTCTGATATGTAAATGTAATGAAACTTGAATTATCATTAATGACACTACTTTTAACTTGTATCTCAGCATGCTCAACCATTGAAACTCCTGAAATACAAAGCCCTATAAAAGAAAATACAACCATTAGTGTAGTAGAGCAAAGAGATGAAGCGATCAAAGGTGATCCAAGTTTTCGTCCTGTACGAAATAACAACATTCAACAAGCGCCTCAAATAACAGGTTCAATATATAATCCTAATAACATGTACAGTATTTACCAGAATAATAATCGATATGAAATCGGCGATATGGTCCTAATTAGACTAAATGAAGCGATGACATCTAAAAAATCTATTAGTTATGAACGAGATAATTCAAATAATTTTGAATTATCTCCATCGATTACCGCTGGCAGTATTAACATTAATACTGACAATCTCAATGCTGATTATTCACAAGAAAAAAGTTTCGATAGCTCATCTGCGAGTAATCATAATAACTCTTTATCAGGGACTATTACGGTCTCGGTTCGGGAAAAATTACCGAATGGGTATTTAGTTGTCGCGGGTGAAAAATGGCTAAAATTGAATAAAGGTGATGAATATCTTCGTTTTTCGGGTGAAATAAGAGTCAGTGATATCGCATCAGACCATTCAATTGACTCAAATATGGTTGGAAATGCAGTGATCGAAGTCAGCGCCAAAGGCGAACAGCAAGATAATCAGGATCCATCGTTAATCAGTAAATTACTCAACATTTTTGGGTAAATAAATGATTAAAATTATTCTTATTATGGCAATATGTCTCATTCCATCAACCAGTTATGCTCAATGGTACACAGGGCAAGCTTCTCAACTCATTAATGATCAGGATTATAATTCAGTACGCAAAGCAACCATTGAACAAGCGGTTGAAAATGCATCATTACAGGCGAGTAGTTTTATTAAAATTGAAAATACTGTCACTAATGGTATTTTAAGTAATAGTTCAAGCCATCTTCTGTCAGAGCATAAAGTTAGTGAAATTAAAATTCTTAATGAATCTGTGGCAAACGATGTACTCACCATTAATGTAAAGGTAAATCTCCAATCAAAATTGGATTGTATTGAAGATAAATATTTAAAACAGTTGGTTATTGCCCAGTTCCCGTTATTAACACCAGCCCAAGCTGCTGCTGGAGATATATTTACATTACCATTTCATGTTGCCTCACGTTTTAAAAATGAACTTACCAATCAACCGAGTGTTTTTGTTGAGGAACTTATACCAGAAATGGTGTTTAAACCAAATGATAATATAAATACAATTAACTTAAAATCCATCAAAAGTATCTCACATGCACTCAGTTATCAGTTTCAAAGCCAGTATTTAGTGTTTGGTTACATACGCGACATCGGGTTATTTAATGAAACAACATCAAGCTTATTAAACAAGACTATCTCACCCAAACGTAATTTCACCATAAAAGTATTTATGTACGATAGGATCAGCGACAGTATCTTATTACAAAATGAATATCATGGCGAAGGCGGTTGGAGCTTTGACTCTTTTAGTCGAGTCGATTTAGCTAATAGCCTATTCTGGCGCAGTGAATATGGCAAAACCATTAGCAACACGTTATTTAAAGCCGCAAAAGATATTAACGAAGTGCTAAGCTGCGAAGCAACGAAAGCAAATGTCATCAATATCGACAATGGCTACATTACTATCAATATTGGCTCACTGCATGGTGTAAAAAAAGGTGATTTATTTCAAGTTGTTAAACTAAAAAATATTCGATTGGAACGCACTGTATTGTCCACATTGATACCACCTAATGAGCCAATTTATCTAGAAGTTATGCAAGTCAGCAACAAAATAAGTTTGTTACAAGTACCGGATAAAAACGAGATGAATGCTATGAGTCGCATGAAACAGGATCAAATCAATCTTTACGATGTGGTAACGATAGTCGCGGAATGAAAAAGACGTCAGTCACTATCTTTTTACTGAGACGACGATAGTGCTTTTTATTCATTTCAACATGACCAGATAATGCTAGTGACATGTCCTTAACGCTCAATTTATTCCGCCGCATTGGCTGACAACCTCATCAATACGGGTTGTAGCCCATTGATTAAACCACTTATGGCTGAATATCAACCCAGGATCAATGGCCAGAATAAGCCGAAGGAAACCGAGCATTTGCTAATTTCAATCTACTCCCCCCAAAATGGTCTGCATCGAGTTCCTATGACTCAATACGCCATTGGGTTGCAGCTTGTCACCTAATCCATACTAAAATCAGGGTCATGCGCTGCTTACTTGCCGACTTGATGGCGGACAAGCACAACTATTGTATTTACCTACATAGTGCATCTTGGCTTAGTGTTATTACTTGAAGGGGGGGGGGCAAACGACTTTCGATTGACTGCAAATATTCATTTCGGGCGATGAAATTAAAATTGACTGCCATTATCAATTGGTTCCATCAGTTATCCCGAGTTGAGGTGATTGAGAAACCAGACAAGTTTGATGTTAGCGCTTACTTACCTTTATAAGCAAGCGCTACCATGGGTACTATTTAGCAATACGCTCCACAGCAGGATAATCGACAATAACGGCCTCTTGCAGTAAAGCACGGCGCAACATGTCATAGGCAATGGCCGTACTCAAGCTACGCACTAACTGGCGCGAACGTCTTGGTAGTTTAACCATTTGACTGTAGATGCCCTGCTTAGTCGCTAATGCAATGGCCACGGTTCCGACTGGCTTGTCATCGCTACCCCCCTCGGGCCCCGCGATACCACTGGTTGCTAATGCAAAGTCGCTGTCCAATATATCACGTGCACCAGAGGCCATCGCTTCAACGGTTTGAATAGATACCGCACCATGATCGTCCAATATTTGCGGATTGACACCCAAGACTTTCACTTTTGACTCATTGCTGTAAGTCACTAAACCATGATGTAAATAAGATGAACTACCTGGAAAATCAATCAACTGGCTAGTGATCATCCCACCAGTGCATGACTCGGCAACACTTAAACTTAAACCTGATTGGTACAAGCGGTGATGAATTTCTGCCGCTAACGTTAGCCGATTTTCTGCCACAACAGCAGTGCCTAATAGCGCTTGTACTTGTTTTTTTACGTCAGCCAAATATTGGATAGCCTTATCACCACGGGCGAAGATTTTAATCTCAATATGCGGCATGGAAGAACGATAACCTAGCTCAATACCCGCTGGTAACGTTAACTCTGACAAGGTGTCGGCCAATGATGATTCACCATGACCAATTGTCAGCAACTTCTCAAGAGCCGACTTTTCAGCGACACCAAACTCTTCAGTAATAAAAGGGATAAACTGCTCTGTGATCATGTGCTTTAATTCAAATGGCACACCAGGAGTAAAAAACAACCAAGCATTATTCAACTTAACTCTAAAGCCACAAGCAGTACCCACAGGGTTATCGATCATAATGGCGGAAGCGGGTAGTAAGGCTTGCTTTAAATTACTCCTTGCCATAACACGATTATTTCGAGTAAACCAATCTTCAAGGTGTTCACGCCACTGAGTATTTTCAACAAGCTCCTCACCTTTTGCCTTAGCCATTGCTAATGCCGACATATCATCGCTGGTTGGCCCTAAGCCACCATTTACAATAATGACATCAGCATGCTTACTGCGTTCTTGAAATACAGCGACGAGGTCGTCCATGCGATCGCCCACAGTCACGCGATGTTGCATCTCAATACCTAACTCCATTAAGGTATTGGCAACCCAAGCCGCATTGGTATCAAGTATCTGACCAGACAAGACTTCTTCACCGGTACAAATCATCTCTAACTTCATCATTATTCCTTATCCCAGACTATTGACCGTTAATTTAAGGAACCAATATGGGAATAGCAAGAAAATAGATCCAATAACGCGCAAATATGGTCATCAATGACTTAAATTAATCACAACTTTTATTAATTTTAGAAACAAAAAAGCCTCATCTTATACAAGGACTCGATGTCAGTGGCGCAGCGGACGTAATATGAAATAGGGTGAACCCGACCCATGCCGTGATTTGTATACTGTTTGGGCTACATAAGAGTAAGTGTTTGGGGGCACTACGCCTTGGCGAGATAACCTGCTAGGGTAGCGGCTTGCTACAGGATCAGCACCATCCATTCGTCATGAGCACGTTTAATCATGTTAACGGATCTATGGTCAGGAGCGACAATAACGGGATCACGATATCAACTGAAGACAAACTTGCTCGAACGCTGACAAAATAGGATTGCGTGGTGACAAATGGTCGAGTGACCATGCTGCTTTTTGATAAACTTTAGATACAAAAAAGCCTCGTCATAAGACGAGGCTTCGATGTAATTGGCGGAGCGGACGGGACTCGAACCCGCGACCCCCGGCGTGACAGGCCGGTATTCTAACCAACTGAACTACCACTCCTTTA
>Ga0314771_100035_pt1 | contig 82130 bp, 68 predicted proteins | sample MetaGCB42018_FD_204522 | JGI IMG/M metagenome (GOLD analysis project Ga0314771, IMG submission 204522) | Cryopeg brine microbial communities from Beaufort Sea near Barrow, Alaska, United States - CB4 2018 | ecosystem: Environmental > Aquatic > Marine > Coastal | place: USA: Alaska | collected...
CTTTCTCATTTTTTTGATAGCCTAAATGATGTTCAAGTTCAGCATTTAATGCTGCTTCAACGGTAACTTTAGTTAACATTGCCCTGAAATCATTTAGGTCTGCTTCAGACTTTATGCCTTTGGCTGCGTGTTTAGCGAAAGCTTCTAATTCTTGTTTGTTCATGTTTTACCTTCCATTGCCCCTTATAGGGTACTGATTGAAAAGCAGTTACACAAAATTATTTACAGGCTCCCAGAAAGCAAAAGGGCACAACCTTACATTATAAGGTTGTGCCCACTGGGGCTTTTGCCAACAATCTAGCTGAAAGTTTGCTCCCAGCATCATCCATGTAGCCAAGGATCCCAGCAGTTCACTTCCCTGTGCCCACTTCTCTGCGCTCACTTCCCTGTGCTCATTTCCCTGCGCTCACTTCCCTGTGCTCATTTCCCTGCACTCACTTCCCTGTGCTCATTTCCCTGCACTCACTTCCCTGTGCTCATTTCCCTGCACTCACTTCCCTGTGCCCACTTCCCTGTGCCCACTTCTCTGCGCTCACTTCCCTGTGCTCATTTCCCTGCGCTCACTTCCCTGCGCTCACTTCCCTGCGCTCACTTCCCTGTGCTCACTTCCCTGTGCCCACTTCTCTGCGCTTCACGTCCCTGTGCTCATTTCCCTGCGCTCATTCCTTTGAACAGCCTATCCATTGACTGAGCGGTCAATCCCTTTCAATCCGTTGAATCATCCATATTGCATCCTGCAATCCTATCCATATATCCTTGTGTCGACAAATTATCGTCTTCACCCATCCTTGATCCGGCTATCCATTTGCCGAGCTTATGCCCTGATCCGTGAGCGTGTCCTAGTCTCATCCTTGTAATACTTAAGCATCATCAGTTGAGTTTCTCATCCTAAGACGTCCAACTGATGTCTTACTTTTGATAACAGTCTCGCTTTAGATAACGGTCTTGCTTCCGATAACAACATTGTAACAAAAACACACTACAAGAAAAGTCACTCCATACGTCTGAAATGAGTATTTTATACCTCTACAAATACCAAAAATTATAAATAGCTGATTTTAAAATATTAATAATAATTCATCACGCCAAACACTGACAACTTAAGATAAGATCCCTTACAAGCTTGTAGGATATGGCTTACAAAAAGGTGAGTAAGTTATCCGTTGGAATTCATTTCCGCCATAAACGCGATAACATTTGGCCAAACATGACCCAGTCTGCCCACAAACTGTATAACGGATAAGTGAATGTTGCCGGTCGGTTTTTTTCAAATACAAAATGCCCTACCCACGCAAAACCATAGCCAACAACCGGTAGCCATAACAATTGCCACCAATGTTGATTAATAAGCGTGTTAACAATAATCACCAAGATAATGCTACTGCCGATGTAATGCAGTCGTCGACAAACGGGATCTTGGTGTTGCGATAAATAAAATGGATAAAACGCTGCAAATGAAGCATAACGTTTAGCTGCCATAACTCACTCCTTATTATCACTAACAAGGGTTAATCAGTAACCCACTGCATATTGTTATGTTAGTGAAAGATTATCTTGTGCCTTACTGTAAAACAAAATTTCACCATCAACATTGCCGATACTCACGGTGGCAATACTGGTAAATCCTTGCTCCACGAACGCTTGATGATGCGCGTTATGGCTAACAAACACTCCTATCCCGTCAAGCCTTCGTTGTTCATCACACCAACTCAACACCGCTTGAATTAATTTGGCACCATAACCTTTGTGTTGCTCATTAGGTGATAGAGCAATAAATTGTAAAATGCCGCATTTTTGTGAGGGAAGATGTTCTAGAATGCAGGTTTCTTTATGCATTAATCCTTGAGTTGATTTCCAGCCAGTGCCTAACATCATTTTGAAACGCCAATGCCAGTATCGCCCCTCGCCTAATGGCACTTGCTGGGAGATAACACAGGCTACGCCAATTAAGCGATCGCCATCAAATAACCCAATCAAAGGTTGTTCTTGTTGCCATAACTCATTTAATTCTTCGCGGATGGCGGCGCGCAATTTTTGTTCATATTGAGCACTATCATCTTGGCCGAGTACCTCCATAAAATAGGGATCATCATGATAGGCATTATAGAGAATGGAAGCTGCAACCCGTATGTCCTCAGCCGTCAAATACACGGCTCGTAGGGATTCCAAGGTGTTATTGTCCATTATTATTCCTTGTTGATTGACTCTCTAAACTTAACTTAACAAGTTTCAAACAATCTACAAGTTTTGTTTACGCGGTTGTCCTATAAAACGGTTATATACGACACTTGTTTGCATTTTATCTCATCAAGATTGATACTGAATTGGTCAGTTTAATCATCACAAGGAATACCTCAAATGGATACAACATTAAAAGATTTAAGTCACCTATTTAAACAATTAGGGCTGCCTTATCATCAAGAGGGAATTGATGAATTCATTAACAAAAATAGACTCGATAAACAGACGTTGATGATTGATGCCGATTGTTGGAATCCCAGTCAGCGGGAATTTTTAAAAGAGGCTTTATTAGAAGATGCCCAATGGTCAGAGGTGATTGACCAATTGGACGTGAGGATGCGAGCTAAAGCCTAGCTCGCTTTTGGGTCAGATAAAGTCTCTTAATAATCAAATTTGGTTATAAGCAGTATCACCCCAGCCCACTAAAACGTCATCTCTAAACATAATTGGCGTGCATTCGTCTTTAGTTGTTTTACCATCGCCTTCAGCCCATTGGGTGCGATAGAACAACACTTTGATAGACTGCTCGGCGTGGTTTTGAGTCGGCTTAGTATAAGCCTCACTGAAGTCGGCGGTGCCCATCAGGCTTGTCACTTGATCACTGCTCATTCCGATAGACAGCTTAGCGATCAGTTCGCGATTTGTATCCTGTTGCACTTGCCAATAATCAGCACTTTTAGCCGATTCATGATCACCAACATTGATCACACAACCACTTAACCCTAAAAGCGTCGCGCCCATGAATCCTGCTGCGATAAGTTTTAATTTCATGTTTCATCCTTTTTGTTAAAATATAATTCACATTGTATTTAAGCCAAAATCGTGCCAAAAAATAATGCATTGATTTATATAACTTTATATTTTAACTCAATAATAATTAGTGAATCTCACTCTATAAAATTAAGGAATTTAACCAACAATGAGTCCAATAGAACAAGTGCTTGCTGCGGCTAAATCGATTGCCAACAATGGACATACGCCCAGTTTAGCACTGATAAAAAGCCGTTTAGGTAATAGCATCCCGATGCCAATCTTGATCCAAGGTTTACAACAATTTAAAGCATTGCCTAAATCTGAGTGGCAGCAGTTACCCGAATTAACCGACATACCATCAAAGGCAGATGTCCCATCAGATAACCAAGCTGATCCTATTGCTCATCTCACCCAGCAGGTGATGACAATGCAGCAACACATCAATCAGCTAACTCAACGAGTCGCTCAACTAGAACATCATATTTCTCAGAGCAACATCAACAATAAGGCAGACCTATAAATGTTTGTCATCGAATTGCGCTTTGAATGTTTTGCCGATACGACGATTGAGGCTGCAGAAAAAGCCATTAACGCTTACCTTGAAGCCTTACGGGCTAATGGACAAATTCTAGGACGTGAATTTGCGGTGGCGTTTAACGACGGCGAATTTAGAGTCCGTTTGTTATTGCCAGAAAAAACCAGTCTGGCTAATCGTTATCATAGTCCTTGGGTAAAAGTGACATTAGCGGGTCTAACGGCTGCCAAACTCCTGACACCTAGAGAGAAAGTGATCGGCCAAGACATCAACTCTGAAGCCAGCAATACCGACACACCGTCATGGCAGGTGTTGTATACCAGTTATGTGCATATGTGTTCACCGCTTCGCAATGGCGATAATCTGCTACCCATCCCTCTGTATCAATTGCCCGCCACCTATAATGGCGATCATAAACGCATCATAAAATGGCAAACAGAATGGCAAGCGTGTGATGAACTGCAAATGGCCGCGGCCACCAAAGCTGAATTTGCAGCATTAGATGAAATTACCCGGGCAGACAGTGATCTATTTAGGCGCGGCTGGGATTTACGTGGCAGGATAGAATATTTAACTCAAATACCGACTTACTATTATCTTTATCGTGTGGGTGGCGAGACGCTGGAAAACGAACTAAACAGGGCTTGTCCACGTTGTGGCTCTCATGCTTGGAAGCTCGAGAAGCCCCTTTTAGACCTATTCCATTTTCGCTGTAAACCCTGCCGCATTGTGTCAAATTTATCGTGGGATCATCAATAATCCTTATAAAAACACTCAGCAACTACATCACTAAAATAGCCTTAGTGATGTGTGTTACTGCTATCGCAATGTGTTGATTATTTTTTACCGAGTAACGTATGCCACATGATCTTGATCCGCTGCCAGATGCCAGGATGATCAACAAGTGTCGAGGTATCTTCGCTCGGTTTCACGGGCGGTTTAATCATCGGCGATAACTGTTGCAGAAATTGTGTTAATGATGGTGCAACTTGAGAGCTTTGTTTCTGGCCTGGTATTTCAATCCACACGCTGCCATCGTCATTGTTTACCGTCAGCATTTGCTCGCCCTCACCTAGCACACCGATAAACCAAGTGGCGGGTTGTTTAAGCTTTTTCTTCATGATCAAATGCCCAATCACATTTTGTTGCAAATGTTCAAAGTCGTCTTGATTCCATGCTTGGAGTAATTCGCCGTCGCCAAACGATGACGTAAATTGTAATGGCGCTGAGAAATACTGGCCATAAAAGGCATGAATATCTTGGTGTAATTGAATATTTAATGCATGCTCCACGTTACTAAAATCGGCTGCATTGTCACGCTTAATCGGTTGCCAGAACACAGTATCGTCAGTGTCCGCATTAAAGGTGCCTTGAATACATATTGAATCTTCTCCCACAGGATAATATCGTGGAAATTCAGATAACGTATCTTGATAAGATTTAAGATAGTTTTTTATAAAGCAATCTAATGCAGATGAACAAGACACTTAAGCCACTCGTAGTTTATAATAAAAACATATTTTGACACGGAAACCGATTAGATGACACACAATCACGACCCTTATAGTGATGCAGCGGCATTAAAAGGCCTAACATTAGGCCATGCAACTGCGTATCAAGCTGAGTATGACGCGTCACTGCTACAAGGGGTTCCACGTAAACTTAACCGAGATGCGTTAGCATTAAGTGGTGAACTGCCTTTTCATGGCACCGATATTTGGACCGGTTATGAATTGTCTTGGCTTAATGCTAAAGGCAAGCCTATTGTGGCCATTTTGGAAGTACAGTTAGCTATCAACAGTGTCAATTTGATTGAATCAAAATCTTTTAAGCTGTATTTAAACAGTTTTAACCAGACTAAGTTTGCCAGTGTTGAAGCGGTGCAAGATACCTTAAGCCGCGATTTAGCCGCTTGTGCCCAAGAAGGTGAGGTAACGGTAAAAGTTATCGAACCTAAGTATTTTAACCTTGAACGTATTGTCGATTTACCGGGTATTTGTATCGATGACTTGGATATTGAAGTCGACGAATATGCGTTTAATCCCGATCATTTATTAGACAGTACTGACTCAGATAAGAATGTCGCCGAAACACTTAACTCTAATCTATTAAAGTCTAACTGTTTAATTACTTCGCAACCCGACTGGGGCAGCGTGATGATCCGTTATCAAGGCCCGAAAATTGACCGTGAAAAACTACTGCGTTATTTAATCTCTTTCCGCCAGCACAATGAATTTCACGAGCAATGCGTTGAACGTATCTTTGTTGACTTAAAAAAATACTGCCGGTGCACTAAGTTAACGGTATACGCACGTTACACTCGCCGCGGTGGTTTAGACATCAATCCGTATCGCAGTGATTTTGAAAACCCACCAGAATCAAATCGACTCGCGAGACAATAATCGCCAATGACGATGTTGATAAATAAAAAGCCAACCTAATGAGGTTGGCTTTTTGTTTATCGATGTATTTTAGAACCAGACACCTTGTCGGTTACTCGCCGCTTAGGCAAACATTAATAGCCGCAAAGTAAATCCGCCATTGATAATTGATAATATGATATTGCAGTTAATGCATTGTGCTTATGGGTGATATTGTCAGCGTCTACTCGGGGAGACAAACCGAGCGTGACGGCAAAACGATACCCATCGTTAAGTCGCCCCATGACACTTTGCCAGGTGACATCGGCTACGCTGGCATCAAGTGCTTGAGTAAACTGAAGCTCAATAGGCTGTAACATTGCTAATAATTTAACCTTGTTATTTGGCAATGACAAATCCGCACTTAGCGGTTTGGTCGTACTAAAATCAACAGTAAAAGACTTAAGCGATAATGCCAGGCCTAGGCCACGAGCTTTAATGTAAGACTCTTTCATTACCCACAAATCAAAAAATCGTTGCCGCCGTAATGGATCAGGCAATTGCAATAGTGCATGGGTTTCATCTTGGGTAAAGTAATGATTTAGAATAGGAATAATATCTGTATTGCTGCGTTCATGTTCAATATCAACACCAAACCACACGCCATTGTCAGCCGCAAATGCTTGCTCGCCAGCCATAGCCTCAATCCTTGGCTCAATTCTTGGCACAATCATGAGCCCAATCATCAACCATTGCCCACTGTGGCTTAAATTAAAATGCAGCCCGGTTTGCGCCAATAGATCCTCAGTCAATGCCGGTTTGCCTTTTGCGCCATAACTAAAACGCCATTGTTGAGGTGTTAAATTACTGTGCAGAGACAATACCGCTCTCAGCGCTAAACGAACTTGCAACGCATTATTGCGTGCCGACACCCTTTTATAGCGGCCAACCTTGGCGACTTCGTCAGCACTTAGCCAATCTAATGCTAAACCTGCTTCATAATCGGCTGGTGATAACGCGCCATTAAGCGGCACAAAATAAATACAGGGCTGAGAAAGCCTAGTTGATCGAGTGGCTGATTGAGTTGTGGGTTTAGTTGCTAAAGATATGACCGGCATAAAAAACACATAATACTCTGTTAAACGATAATACGGCTAAATTACCTCAATAAGCTCGATGCCGCGAGAATTTTATCAAATATCCCCCATATAGCGAGTGGTGCAAATAAGCATTTTAAGCATCAAAAAAGTTATTTTCGCTTTTACTGTTGATGATTGACACTAATTCATCAACAATCACCGCTATCACCACAACATAAAAAGCTTATTCATTCATGCGCATAATCAGTCTAGTCATCATGCTATTTTTATCGCTACTCAGCTCAAACGCTGCGTTTGCACAATGGCACCAAAAGAGTTTTGATGTCATGGGAACGCTGGCCCATGTTGAGTTTTGGCTACCTGACAATGCCGACACCTCTACGGCTGATGACTTAATTGCTGCGGTAGAGCAAGAAATGCAGCGCATTGATCAAACAATGAGTCCTTATATTCCCACCAGCGAACTCAGCATCATTAATCGTGATGCCGCCACAAAACCCGTGACCATAAGCCCTGAGCTGTTTGATTTACTCACCGACGCCCAAGACATTGCCAAGTTAACCAATGGCATGTTTGATATCACCTACGCCTCTGTCGGTTACCAATATGATTACCGTAAGCACCAAAAGCCCGACCAAGCAGCCATTAATACCGCATTAAAAGCAATAAACTACCAAGCGGTAACGCTCGACAAAACCACCTCTTCAGTTCGTTTTGCTAATGCTGATGTCAAAATTGATTTAGGCGGCATAGCCAAAGGACATGCGGTTAAAAATTGTATTTCGATATTAAAAGATGCAGGCATAGAACATGCTCTTATCAGCGCTGGCGGCGACACGACATTACTGGGAGATCGCATCGGGCGCCCTTGGTTTGTCGGGATAAAACACCCTCGTGCTGACGATAAAACTGCGGTGCAATTACCACTTAGTAACGAGTCAATTTCAACCTCTGGCGATTACGAACGCTACTTTATCGAAGATGGCGTGCGTTATCATCACATTATTAATCCTAAAACCGGCGACTCAGCACGCAATGTTGTCAGCGTGTCAATTATCGGTAAAAATCCGACCTTTGTGGATGCCCTGTCCACCGCCATTTTTGTCATGGGATTACAACAAGGCATGGCGCTGATTAACCAATTACCAGAATACGAAGCGATCATTATAGATAATCAACAAACTTTGCATGTATCGACGGGATTACAACAAGATTGATCATTAACAATCTTCTCGTCGTCCCAGTAATGCTTTTGAGCCGGGATCCAGGTGGTTATTTTGATTTGTACTTATGTACTTATGGCCTGCGGCCACTAACGTCGTGGCGCTTCGCCCACACCAGACCAAGAGGAAACCAACGGCTGTTCCCTCTTGGAACTCCCAGCCGCCCCGCTACATTTCCTGAAAAACGAAAAGGTCGCCATGGGGTAGATCCAGCTTTTAACTTTATTTTCAGTCCGCCTCGGCCTTATTCGAAAATGCTAACGCTTCCGATGGTACATCCTGTACCGCGAAAACTAGCCTGACATCCATGTCAGAACTCACGCTATTTTCTTCAACGGCCTCAAGTTCAGAGCTAAATTTAGACATTTTCAAGTAAAAAGATTACAAGCAAAAAGATTAACCTTGCAAAAAGATTAACCTTGCCACCCATTTTTATGATAATTAACATCACTGCTTTTAGGTTTGATTGCGATAGCTTTCAGCACGATTCAAATGTATAAATTGAATGGGAATCATCAACAAACTGAGCGCTAAATGGAAAATAGTGAGCAATGCTACAAATCCAACACAGCACTAGTGGCTTGATTGATATCAAGCTGGCAATCAGGTGATTGATTAGTGTTAGACGTTAAGCCTTAAGCACACAACCAACGTTGGCAGTTTGATGCACCTTGTCTTCGCTTTCGCTCTAGATGTTCGCAATATTCCGTTAATGCAGATAAAGCGCCTACTGCACCTTTAAATAAGGAACCAAACTCTGTGGTGATTTTTAGCCAGTTGTCAGCAGGAATATTTAGTCTATTGAGAATATCTTGGCTAGTTGAGCTAATTGCACCGCGTTTATCTTCTCGAATAATTCGCCCGGTATCTTCCACCAGCACAATATAGTCTTTAACGCTGAACATCAGTCCATGAGGCATATCTAGCCGTTCATTACCGACAAAAGGTAGTAATTCCTTTGGTTGCTCACCTTTTATAGCTGATTGTATTCGACGTTGGATACTGGTGTAATCTGAAGTTTCAGGAGTTACAGCCATCTTGGCGCGGATAGGATTCAAGTCAACATAAGCCATACAACTTAGCACTGCTGCTTCGTCTAATAATGCTTGGGATTTAAACCGCCCTTCCCAGAATCTGCCAGTGCACTTATCTTCTTTATTGGCCTGTCTGGCAATCGGCTCACTTAAGGAGCGCATAAACCAACTGATATCAACCAAGCGTTGTCGGTATTGGGTTATAGAATCATTCACTGTTTTACGTTCAAATTCATTTAAGTCTTCACCCTTAACAAACTTTTGCGTCAGTAATGTCCCTTTAAAACCTTTATGCCACTGTACCAGCACCTCTTTATCTGACCAGTGCTTCACTTTATCGGCATCGACTTTAACAACGACATGTAAGTGATTACTCATCACTGCATAAGCGCAGATATCAATCGCAAAGATGGTCGTCAGTTCAAGAATTCGTGAATCCACCCATTCACGCCGATGCTCAAAGTTCTCACCTGTTGAATTATCAATGCCACACAGAAAAGCCTTACGTACAACACGTGAACAGCAGTGATAGTAAGGTGTGTCATCTAAGCTAATGATAGTTTGTCTTGGTCTGGCCATCTTCAATTACCATTTTGAAAGGGTAAATAAAGCGTAGTTCATTGCTCGTTATTTAGTCAATAATTATGGGTGGCCATGCTAATTGACATAAGCCATACAACTTAGCACTGCTGCTTCGTCTAATAATGCTTGGGATTTAAACCGCCCTTCCCAGAATCTGCCAGTGCACTTATCTTCTTTATTGGCCTGTCTGGCAATCGGCTCACTTAAGGAGCGCATAAACCAACTGATATCAACCAAGCGTTGTCGGTATTGGGTTATAGAATCATTCACTGTTTTACGTTCAAATTCATTTAAGTCTTCACCCTTAACAAACTTTTGCGTCAGTAATGTCCCTTTAAAACCTTTATGCCACTGAATCAACACTTCTTTATCTGACCAATGTTTCACTTTATCGGCATCGACTTTAACAACGACATGTAAGTGATTACTCATCACTGCATAAGCGCAGATATCAATCGCAAAGATTGAAGCCAATTCAATAATTCGTGAATCTACCCACTCTCGACGATGTTCAAAATTTTCGCCTGTTGAGTTATCAATGCCGCACAGAAAAGCCTTACGCACCACACGCGAACAGCAGTGATAATAAGGCGTATCGTCTAAGCTCACTATTGTTTGTCTTGGTCTGGCCATCTTCAATTACCATTTTGAAAGGGTAAATAAAGCGTAGTTCATTGCTCGTTATTTAGCCACTAATTGTGGGTGGCCTTGTTAATCTCTTAGCCAATAATCTTGGGTGGCCATGTTAATCTTTTTGGTTATTGGTTATTGGTTATTGGTATATTAGCTGTGTGGCTTAGATAGCCAAACAAGTCGTTACGTTTCAGTTTTTATAAAATAGAAACTGTTAACAATAATCAATTTTTGATACACAAATAGGACGTTAACTGATGAACAATAAACTAGCAGGGAGCTGTTTTTGTGGTGAAATCACATTCGAAGTTGTCGATAGTTTTAAAGCCTTTTATCAATGCCATTGCCATCAATGTCAAAAACTAACAGGGACTGCTTTTGCGTCAAACTTAATTACCGATACTGTAAATATAAAATGGATTACAGGGCTCGATTTTATTTCGACTTACGAACATCCTCAAAGATCATTCTCTAAAGCATTTTGCAAATCTTGCGGCGCAGCAGTGCCATTTATTAATAAAAGCAAAACGTCATTGATTGTGCCCGCAGGCTCATTAGATACAAGCATAACGATGGCGCTTGAAGCCAATATTTTTGTATCTGAAAAAGCATGTTGGTCAACTGCAGATTCTGCTATAAAACATTACTCGCACTACCCTGAGTAATCATTTATTAGTCTAGGCAGTTGTTTGCAAATAGATTCCCCCCTTTAAAGCAATTAGGTTTTCTCGTAAGCAACAAGAAAACCTAATTATCAACGCTAGCAACAACAAGATCTACACTATTGGTTGAAACGCGGTTAACGAATCGAGCATAGTGGCATTACCTAATCCTTGCCTTGGGGCAACTGAGGTAAATTGGCTTTGTTCGCCATGTAGAGCCATATAATTTAGCAATACGGTTTCTACCAACAAATTAACGTTATTGGCCGACGGCGCTGATGCGGTATCAACGGATGCATCGCTGCGCATAAAACCAATTTGTTGTTTTCTGGCCATTTGGTCGACGCTGCCGCCCATTAATTGTGGTTTGCCAGACGGATTGTAAACCAAAAAGAATGACGCGCCTGTTGATGAATTATCGCCAGTCCATTCGCCTTTACCACGCCCTTCTATTGAATCATCGATGCGGCCATTGCTGGCAACTGAGCCATCACTGAACACGTATAGCATTAACGGCATATTGCGACGTGAGGCATATTCTAAACATGCGCCCATGCAGCGACCGGCTCGTAAATCTCTTAACTCACCGGTGGCACGCTCGCCAGTGTGATAGTCAAATCCACCCATGGTGACCGTGCCCGCACCAGAAAAACCATTAACGACTAACTTCATGATTGACGCTGTTTTTTGGAACTCAGACTCAGAGTCAAATTCATTAATCCCAAAAATACCGCCAGGACCGACAATATCAGGATCTAACAATGGGTTTAATGTTGATGGGTCGCCGAAGCGATCGGCAAGATCGGCACTTTTAACATAACCACAATTAACCAAATCTTTAATCACATCACCGCGGGTAACTTGCGTGTTCACCGCCGCCATTTTTTGCGCGCTAATACGTTGAATACTTTCCATTACAGCCACTGCATCACGTTGCGACAATAAATTGAATAAATCACCTACATCCACTAAACCTGTTACGTCTGAAGGTCGGTCAATTTTAGTGGGCCGTTTGCTTAAATCGATAAAGCTGGTGGGCGCCATTGAATTGCCGCCTGAATCTGAATTACGCGACCCCACCAACGGCATTAACGAACCGTTCGCCCCTGCCGCCGCAATGGCATACATTGGATTATGTGGATTATTACCCGTGTCATTGTCGGAGCGATTTGGGATCACAGCACCGTTGATACGCGATGCCGTATCAGAAGATACTTTCTCTAAAATCCCGCGCAAAAATGCTGAGTCTGAGTGGAACGCCAGCCCTAAATCAGTATTAATAAAATCAGACATTCCCACATTAGGGTTAGCGATTGACGGAGCCATATCACCAGGTAATCCCAGTTTGTTATAACCGGCCGTAGATAAAAAGTCTTGCTGGCCGCCAGCCCCGCCAACCAACACATTAGAGCCCGCTATATTGGCACCACCGGCTAAATCGAAACTAATAAACGGAATTTTTCCCGCACCTTGTACGCTTATGCCGCAAGAGTCTCTTAGTGCTTCAAGATCGGGTGATAGCGCCGCATGAGCATTGTTAGGGTTAGCAAACAGGCTAAATAACGATAAACCGGCAACTGCAGCGCCGCCTTTGTACAAGCCTGTCGAAATAAAATCTCGCCTAGTCATCGGCTTACTATGGTCAGCAAACAACAATGGACTGTCTGGATGAAGGTGCTTAGGTCTAGTCATTGTTGAATCCTTTTTGTGCCTGTATTACGGCTACATCAGTTGCATGGGTTAATCGTGAAACTGTCAATCCATCAACCGTTTGCCTTGACTGCTGTGCGGTTAATGGTATCAATCGCTGTAAATATCGTTTCATACTGTCGCCCCCTATTGCACTAGCATGACGGCACTGGCCAATACGGCAGCGCAACTGGATTTGGCGATAGTACGGGTGCGCTCTGCAGTACAAGTGCCACTACAAACCGACAGACCGCTCACTAAACTATCCAGCTCATTGTAAACCGAACTTTGGCTTGGCTGAGTGGCTAACGATAACGGCATAAGTTGGTTAATTAACGGGTTCAATAAATTGGCGCGCTCAGTGGTATTTAACGCCACACTAGGCACGGCAGTAAAGTCCACACTAGGGAACCAATTGCTGCGGATCGTATTGTCTTCAATCGCAGTATCACAATAGGCAATGGCAAGCTGGGTGATGCCCATTTGCTGTGCAGAGATAAAGGTTTCGATATTTTCAAGGCTCGGTAATTGGCGTTTAACTAACTGATAGGTGTTAAACACTTTAGTCGACTTTTGGTCAACGCCCGTGAGCATACTCATACTGTGATTGATTTCAGCAAAGTTACGCACGCCGATTTGTGCAGACTGAGTCGTTGCTGGCACCTCGGCAGGGGTAACAAATACCCCAGGTAACACCACGTTCGAGTGTTCGCCTAATTGCTCAAAGGTTAAGAAAAACTCATCCAGATTAGCGCCTTTTTCAAGGGCGATAATAGTACCTAATGCCGAGATAGAAAACGGCTCAGCGATAGCTTGACCTGCCGATACTGACACGTCGAGATTCGCGTATGACTGGCCTTGGGCACTTTCTTTACCATTGATACCGATACGTAAGCCTTTTAATGCAAAGCTGTCTGCTACTGGCGTACCATCAATATTCACAATGGCGGCATTGCTAAATAAATAACTGTAGTTATCAAACTGGCTGACTTCAAACATGACGTAGGTATTAGGAAGATCAATTAAATGACTAATCGAGAACAGTAAAAAGAACTTTTCACCCACTCCAACATGATAGTTTTGCTGTACTTGCTCAGGTGCGAGCATCCGATTATAAATGGCTAATAAGCGAATATCGCCTTGCCATACATGCTGGTTTGACGCTTCCCTGCCCAAAATAAGCGCAAAACTGTCGTCCCAATTGGCCAACGGTGCAATGTCTTCATCGACCACATCAATTAATTGGCCATTAACATAAATACTGCGGCCAGTGGTGGCATTGTAAGTCATCACCACATGCTGCAAAGTTGCTTGCAATACTTCATCGGCATCTGGCGTACTTAATGCCGGCTCACCATTAGTGCTTGACGCTTCTGTACGTAGCATAACGTCATAGTTATATAGGGTTTGGCCTAAGGTAAAATTACGTGCGTTATCTCCTGCAGAATAGGTCACTATTCTTGCGGGGCCTTCTTGGGTCACGTTATTCGGTGTCACCCAGGCCTCAACAGAAAACTCACCTGTTGCGGTAATTAAATCATGCAATTTTTTGCTGTTAGCCGTACTCGCCTGCGCTTTACCCTGAGTAAACGACAAACCCCAACTGCCCAGCCAATCGACATCACCGCTTAAGGTCAAATTAGCAGCCGGAGAAATGCCCGAGGTGTCATAAGCAATAGTGCCCTCGCCGGTTTTAAATTGGTAAAGTGCAATCACGTCAGTTTCAAAACGGCCACCACTTGAGGCGGTGATACCATCGGTTAAACGTAATGACTTTGACACCACCATGTCTGGTGAAATCTCATCAAGTTCAATACCATCACTGAGCGCCATAATGGCATCACGCATTTCGATACTGTCATCTACACAATTGCTCCAGCAGTTATGAAACTCAGTCCCTAACCGCACCACAAGCCTTGATTGCGCTGGGTCATCTAAGTTAATCACCCCTTTAGCCGCTTCATATGCTTGGGTCACATCGTTACTGGCAAAAAAGGGTGACTGAGCCGATTGTGCAGCTTCATTATGGCAAGACACACAATATTGATTCACGATGGGATAAACGTGCTGACTGAATAAACTGCTGTCGTCAGGGAAGTTTTTACTTGAACCTGGGTCGCGAATAACTGGTGCGGTTAGCTCAATAGTATTGACCGTACTAACACGCTCATCGGCCCATAACTTAATCCATTGGGTCATGGTTGCACCGCAAGCTGAATCACTGGCGAGCCAACAATTGTGGCCACCAGCCACTTTACTCACTAAACGCGACGCTTTAGGATCGGTTAAGTCAACCAATGGATTCGTGGCAGCATAAGCATCGTTAACGTTATTTCGACTGGCAAAATAAGGCGCTTGATTACCTTCTGTATGGCACGCACCGCATTTGTCTTGGGTTGAAATGTTATCCCACAACGATGCTTTGTATTTTTGAATATCTGCCGTTGCTGCTGCAGGGCCGGTATACACGTCAGATTGTGGCGTTTGTTGCGCAGGCGGATTCTTTTCAACATCGCCGCCACCACAAGCAGAAAGCCCCATGATCAATGAGACAATAACAAGGCCTTTAGCCATTAAATACTTCACGGTTATTCTCCCATACAGTAGTTGCCAACTTCAGCAAACACACGCTTAAGTTGGTAATAGTTCTGTTTAAAAGAAGCCGTAGTGGCACTAATTTGTGCAATATCCGCTTGGCTTTCTGCATCTCGTAAACATACAGTTTTAAACACCTTTTTAACTTGGCACTGGGCAAAGGCATTGCTGTTTGCCAGCTCTTGCCCTAAGGATTTAGCCCCACGACCTTGACCAGACAAATTGTTATCCCAACCCAATTTTTGGTTAGGACCTTCGCGCCAATAATTGTTCCATTTATCATTTGGCGTGGCATAACCAAAAGGAAAGCTGGTTGAATTGATGTGATACTTACCTTGCACTCGAGTGCCAGTAGCAGGGTCAGTTTGACCACTGGTGTTGTAAGCTATTGCTCCAGCTTCACCGCTTGGATCTTGGTCACGATTAAACTCATATTCATAATAAGCAAACGCTTGCGCCAGTGGATCCATACCACTGTGACAACTTGAACAGTTATTGATAAATAAACGGCTGTCTCCACCAGGACTGCGGCTGACATCTTGGCGAATACGATCGGTTGGACGGGTGTTGTCTTTTAATGGCTCTAAATCGGTACACAAATGATTCATTAAGGTAAAACGAAACATGGCGCGGTTAGTGCCTAAATAGAAAAATTCTTTCGCAGCTGCACGGCTAGTTAACACCCCAGCGGTTGCGTCAGCAGGTAATCCATTCATACTCGATTGAGTGGTTCGTTCTAAGCCGTCTTTTAAATCAATAAATTGATCTTCTAACGCTTGATAATGGTCATTATTATTGCGGTTATAATCAGGTAAATTTAAACTATTTTTGCCCACATACACCATGTCTGCTTGCAGAATATCTCTAAAATCAACATCGTCTCTAACCGCACCAATCACGGTAGCCGAATAGTCATTTAACGGCGCAAAAATGTCTTGATCAATATTGGTCCAAGGCGTGGCGAACAATTTTAAGGTGGTGGAATAAAATGCTGGCGTTTCCATGGCGAGATATGCAGCTTCGATGGGTTTGCCGTCATCAAGTAATGCCGCCATATTTTGCAATCTGGTTTCGGAAGCTGGAACACCAGCTATGCGGTCATGCAGTTGTTTTGCTTGCTCTAAGCTGGCAGCGACCACATTGGCCGAGAAAAGGCTCAATACACCAAGTGCTAATACACTCATAAACGGCTTAGAATGCATCGTTTTTCCATAATAAGATAATAAGCTGAGGCTTTTTACCGTACGAAGTCGTTGCTTCATACTGTCTCCTTGTTAGCACTTGACTGCCTTACATTAAACTGACATTGATGTTTGGACATGCTGAAAATCGAATGGTGCTGATTAAATCATTCAACGGCTCACAATAAAAGTTTTAATTTTGTTAATTTTTTTGACACTTACAGCCAATTACTTGGCGTCAAAAAAATACCTACCCCGTCAAAAAAAAGTATTCAAACTATTTGATAAAAAGTGTTGAAACACTGGCTCTAGAAAGCAATACTGTCAGGCGCCATCAGGTTTTGCCATGATACTAACAAAAATAATAAATCGTTAAGGAAAACAAATGAGGCCGACTTGGGGCTATAACATTATGATGTTTACGGTAATTACATTGTTATTGGGATGTAACACCGAAACAGCAATTAAAGATCAACAGCCTGATCCCGTTCTTGTTGAATATCCTGTGGCTTATATTGAGCGTAATTTAACAGCGGTCGATCAAAATCCTGCACAATTTGAACATCTCAATCCAGGCCATTTTAATCCTGGCGCACAGCTGCTGATTAAAAAAAATGCATTCGCAGACTCTCCTACCACCAATTTAACAGCAACATTGTTTGGCACTGATCAACTTATTGATATTCGCGATTTGTCGGTATCAGATGATGGTCAACAACTGCTTATGGCCATTCGCGCACCTGAAATCGACGCTGTTGACGACGATGAACAACCTAAATGGAACATCTGGCATTATACGGTAGCGAGTCAAACTTTAGAGCGGATCATCAGCAGTGACATTACGGCAGAGCAAGGCGATGACTTAATGCCGGCGTTTTTGCCCGACGGCAGAATTATATTTGCCTCAACTAGGCAACGTTTATCTCGAGCCATTTTACTTGATGAAGGTAAACCGCAATACACAGCATTAGATGAAAGTCGCGCTAATGACACCTTTAACATCCATGTAATGGACCCCGACGGCAGCGCCATTAAGCAGTTAACCTTTAACTTAAGCCATGACTTTTACCCATTAGTGCTGCAAAGCGGGAAGATTTTATACAGCCGCTGGGACCGAATGGGCGGCGATAATGGGGTTAACCTGTACCGTATGAATCCAGACGGAACAGACAACGAATTAGTGTTTGGTTGGCATTCACATCAATTGCCCCTTGACGGCCAAACCGAATCGATTGATTTTATCAAGCCACAACAATTACCTAGTGGCGAAATATTGATCTTGCTGGCATCTCAGGATGACACCAGGATTCAAAAACGCCCGGTGCTAATCAATATTGATGACTACATTGACGCTCAGCAAGCCACTGCCAATTCTGGCGCCCAAGATGAAGCGATCACAGACGCCGCATTATCAGAATTTAATTTCTCATTTTCTGCCACCTTGTCAGAAAACGGTAGGATCAACCATTTATACCCGCTACCCGATAAGAGTCAGCGCTTTTTAATGAGTTGGGATTTGTGCCGTGTTGTTGTAAATGACCTCGTCCGCGCCTGCGGCCAACTTACCGCCGAGCAACTCGCTGACGACAACCTCATTCAGGCCGATCCCTTATACGAATTATGGCTACTCAATAATGCCAACAACACTCAACAATTGGTGGCCACAACAGCTCAAGGCACTGTGCTAACCGAATCTGTTGTGATGCAACCTAGCGCCCAACCGAAAACTTTTATCGCAGACAAAATCGTCGGCAACGAACTGGATCCTCAGTTGAGCCAAGAATTAGCCGGTTCGATCCATATACGCAGCGTATATGACTTTGATGGCATAGACACCACCGCCAACGCAGGCGGGTTAACTCTCCTTAGCGACCCATCGCAAACACCAGCGGTAGATTTGCCAGCACGATTTTTGCGTATCGTTCGTGGTGTTCCTATGCCACCGGATGACGTAAGAGACATCCCTAATACCGATTTTGGCCGCAGTAATAACCAACTTATGCGCGAAATTGTTGGTTATAGCCCTATTCAACCCGATGGTTCGGTCAAAATAAAAGTACCTGCTAATGTCCCGCTAGCCATCAGTGTGTTAGATATTAATGGCCAACGTATTGGCGGACGCCACAATCAATGGATCACCTTAACGCCGGGTGAAGCCCTAGAATGTACCGGTTGCCATACTGCCAATAGTCAACTGCCCCATGGCCGACTCGACGCCCAAGCCGCTAGCATTAATACCGGAGCCGTTGGTGGTTATGCCTACCCTAATGCCACTAGCAATATCATTCCTGAGCAAGGGCAAACCATGGCCGAAGCCGATGAAATGGTCAATGGCCTTGCCGAGCTTAGCGCCAGTATTAAATATCAAGATATTTGGACTAACCCAGTATTGTCTGCAGTTAATCCAAATGTTGAATACAGCTACAGTAATTTAGCCACTCCAGCGCCTAATGGCAGCGAATGCTTCGACAATTGGACACCCTATTGCCGCATTCAAATCAATTATGTTGAACATATTCAACCGCTGTGGGACTTAGCTCGACCCGTTATAGACGCAACAACTCAAATAATCGTTGCCGATAACACTTGCACCCGTTGCCATAATAACGTCGATGCTGATGGCGCGGCGCAAGTGCCTTCTGGACAGTTGTCGTTAATCAATTCGCCTTCAAGCGATCAAGCCGCACACTTAACCTCATACCGTGAACTGTTATTTAACGATGTAGAGCAAGAAGAAGTCGACGGCATTTTAATTGACAAATTAGTTGAAGTGCTCGATGCCGATGGCAACGTGGTTTATCAAGTAGACAGTAATGGTGAGCTTATTCTCGACGCAGACGGTAATCCTATTCCGGTATTAACCACAGTCAATGTGCCCGCTATTTTGTCGACCAATGGCGCTCGCTCAAGCAGTACCTTTTTTGAGGTGATCAATAATACTACCCATCAAAATATGCTGTCGGCCGATGAGCTTAAGTTACTCAATGAATGGTTAGACATTGGCGCGCAATATTACAACACGCCATTTTATTCACAGGACTAACAAAGCATGCCACAAGCAAATCCATAGGTTTGCTTCATGACTTTGCGATAGGGAATTATGCGAACATATTTACGAAACACCTTTTTGCTACTGACATTGCTGTGTTTAAGCCCAATGTTGCAGGCTGATGACAACCCCAGTTTACGTATCGAGGTGCCCTTTATTGAGCTGCATTCAGGGCCAAGTGATGGCTACCCTGTGGTGTCAATTATCGAACAAAACGAAACAGTAACTGTGCTGCTTAAGCGTACATCTTGGTTAAAAGTGCAAAACAAACGTGGCGTTGAAGGCTGGTTTCATGAAGATGACTTAAAAGGCTTATCCCAAGATGGCCAAGCCATAAATGCTAACTTAATAACAGATCAAGACGTCATCAATCGCCAAATAGAAGCCGGTGTCATGTACGGAGATTTAGAAGGTGCCAATTTTTACAATATCTATGCAGGCTATGCATTTACCCCAGTATTTAGTGCTGAAATATCCGCAGGTAAAGCATTAGGGAGTATTTCAGACAGTGACGTCTTTGAAGTCATGCTGTTTAGCCAACCTCTACCTGAGTTAATTGTCGTGCCATACATTGGCGTTGGCGCGGGGATCATTAATACCGAACCCCATAGTGTGTTAGCCGACACAGAATCCCGTCGCAGCACCTTAATGAGCGCGGCGGCTGGCATTAAATATCACCTTGCACGTAACTTTTTATTACGGGCCGAATATAAACTCTCGTTAGCCTTAACCGACCGAGATGAAAATGAAGAGATCCAAACATGGAAAATAGGATTCAGCGTATTTTTTTAATGCCTTTGTTCACCGCTAGTACCTTAGCGCTGACCGCATTAACGCCAAGCTCAGCATTTGCCGCAGACGATGCCCCTAATACCGTCAAAGCCGATGTAGAACGTCGCACTGTGCTTGATGATGTGATTGATACTGAAAACGTTGAAGTGGGTATTCAAGGCGGTATTTTGTCGATTGAGGATTTTGAGTCAAACCCTTGGATAAGTGCCCATGTGGGTTACCACATCAGCGAACATTTTTATGTTAAAGCGCGTTATGCCCAAGCCAAAGCCGGTGAAACCAGTTTTGAAAAACTGTCTAACGCAGCGCCATTGCTAACTGATGCTGAGCGTGAGTTAACTTATTACGGCTTGAATATTGGTTATAACTTATTGCCTGGTGAAATCTTTTTCAGCAAAGACACAGTGTTTAACAGTGTCTTTTCATTTGAACTGGGCGGCGGCAGTACCGAGTTTGCCGGTGACGAGCAATTTACCGTCAACCTCACGGCAAACTACCGAGTGTTTTTAACCGACTGGATAGCATGGGATTTAAGCATGAGTGATTACCTGTTTAATACCGAGGTCACTGGCGAGTCTAAAACAACCCATAACCTGAATTTTGCTACCGGTGTGTCGTTCTATTTTTAATTCACCTCAATGGTGGTCGTTAAAAGAGACCAGAAAAATTCGAGTAGCAAAAGTGAAAAACCAATAAGGAAATACAATGTTGTTCAGTCGATTTAGTGGTAAATGTCTTATTGCATTAGGTGCAATATTGTTGTCAATGCAGGCTCAGGCACTCACGCCTGGCCAAGCAGCACCCGACTTCACCTTAAAAAACCAGCAAGGGACTAACCTCAATTTAGCCGAGCAACGTGGCGAGATTATCTTGATCAACTTTTGGGCATCTTGGTGTGGACCATGCCGTAAAGAAATGCCGGTTTTGCAAAAATTACAAGACAAGTATCAAGACCTAGGCGTTCAAGTCTGGGGCATTAATGTTGAACAAGAAAATCAAGCAGGTAAAGACTTTCTAGCCGACCTTGATTTACGCTTTCCGATATTTTTCGACCAAACCAATTCATTGTCTAAGACCTATCAAGTTGAAGCCATGCCAACCACAGTGATCATTGATCGCGATGGTAATGTGCGCTTTGTATTTCAAGGCTATAAAGACGGCTTTGATAAAAAGTATGCTGCGGCCATTAAACAGCTAATTAGAGAATAAATTGATGCTAAAAACCTTATCTCCTCGTATCACTGCTTTATCGCTTAATTGCATTGCGCTATTAAGCTTAATGGGTTTGAGTGGCTGCACGAGTATGGGCATTGAGCCTTGGGTTAAACCCTACGAGCGTCAAAACTTAGCCGACCCCATAATGCGCTTAAATCGTCATCCCAGTGCCAGCATGCATATGGCTCACGTACTTGAAGGTCGTGAATCTGCCCGTGGCGCTGAAGGAACCGGAGGGGGTGGTTGTGGCTGTAACTAATTTGATTAATAAAAGCGTTAAGCTATTCGCGGTATTACTTGTCAGTATGACCTGTTTGTCCGCCCAAGCGGCGGTGCTCGATCCTGATCGCGCTGACGTCTTGTATCACAGCTACGAAGGCGGCGGCATGACCATTGATGGCCCGTCAGTATTACTCAGAAAAAAGACCTCCGAATCGGTCGCATTTACCGCATATTATTATTTAGACAGTATTTCATCCGCATCGGTAGATGTTATCAGCACAGCCAGTGCCTACACAGAAAAGCGTAACGAAGGGCAATTGGGTGTTGAATACTTGCATGACAAAACCTTGATGTCATTTAACCTGCGTCAAAGTGATGAAGACGATTATTTAGCCCAATCATTTAGTATCAATGTGTCACAAGACACCTTTGGCGATTTAACCAATTTAAGTCTGGGTTTGTCTTATGGCGATAATGAGATTCGCCGCAATGGTGATGACCAGTTTGAAGAGCAAAGCGAGCAATATCGGATTCGCGCTGGCATCAATCAAGTATTAACCCGCAACCTTACCGCAAGCTTTAACGTTGAAGCGATAGCAGACAGCGGCTATTTAAATAACCCATACCGCACAGTGAGATACATAGACAACAGCGTTCCATCTGGTGTGGCTTATCAGGCAGAAGTGTACCCAGAAACTCGCAACTCGTTTGCAGCAAAATTCTCGGCCAGTTACTTTTTACCTTATCGCGCAGCCTTGTTTTTTCATTACCGCCACTTTACCGACAGCTGGGAAATCACCGCCAGTGATGTAGAGCTTGGATATCGACATCCACTAGGCGACAGTATCGAATTAGAATTTAAAGTGCGTTATTACCAGCAATCTCAAGCTGAATTTTACAGTGACTTGTTTCCTTATCGCGACGCGCAGAACTACCTTGCACGCGACAAAGAACTCAGTGACTTTAGCGACATCACTTACGGGATAGGCATTACCTATCAATTACCCGCCTCTGTATCGTTTGGCGACACGCGTTCAGAAGCATCGCTGCAATGGGATTATATTGACTTTCAATACAATAACTTTAGAGACCCTACCGCAGATGGCGGAGTGGGCAACGAACCGTTTTATGGGTTCTCTGCCAATGTCATCCGTGCTTTTGTCAGCGTGTATTTTTAATTGCTCGCCCTAAATATTGACACTTTTAACAACGTAATTGCCAAGGCCATAACTATGACAACCAACCGTAAATGGGGTTCTTTTTTAACGCGGTTATTCGCAGCAGCATTATTGATGACTGGCTTATTTGCATTACCAGCCCAAGCAGAAAACACCAAGCAAGGTAATGGTGCATTAGCTAGCGAGCTTGAAGACATTAAAAGCCAAGTACTAAAACTCAATCGCGATTTATTTATTTTAGAAGAAGATTTGTTGTTTCCTGCCAGCACCCAAATCGCGGTATTTGTATCGGTTGATGTGGGCCGATTTCTCAAACTCGACAGTGTTGAGTTAAAAATTGACGACAATAATGTTAGCGGTTTTTTATATACCGAACGTCAACGCAAAGCATTAGAGCAAGGTGGAATTCAACGTATTTACTTGGGTAATCTTAAAATGGGTCCTCACCAACTAACGGCAATTTTTACCGGCAATGATGCCGAAGGTCGTACTGTGCAACGGGCCATTAGCCATAATTTTGATAAAACCGATGAAACAGTAATGATAGAACTCAAAGTCGAAGACAGTGAATCAAGCTATCGGGCTGATATCAAAGTCGAACAGTGGGTATTGTAAACAACAATGGCCGTTAACACTCAATCATTTAGCACTAAGCTAACTCACATAGGTAACCAACTCACACGAGTTTTGGGCTGTGCAGCCATGCTATGCAGTTGCTTAACCCTCTTGCACACTACCGAGCTTCAAGCGGCAGAAAAATCAATAAAAAACTCTGTAAGTGCATCTGCGCCTAAAACAGACTTAGAAGATAAGTTTTACCGCCAATCATTGTACTTTTATTTTGCCGGTGATTATGGCGCGGCATTAAGGCAAATCAGCCTCAATCGCCAGCGCAAAGGCATATATTCTGATCGTAGCCAATTGTTCGAAGCCGGACTTCAAGTGTCGATTGGCTTACACGATCAAGCCACTCAAACCTTGGTGCAATTTGAACAACAGCAAGCGAATGCTACGGCCAAAACCACAGCGAATACCAGTACTAATACCAATAGCAGCAAAACGAAGTCAGCCACATCGCCAACCGAATTATTATTGATCGCTTTGTTGCAACTCAGCGAACAGCAAATTGAACAAGGCGATATTGATGCGGCCAAACTCACACTAGGCAGAATTACCACATTACTGCCCGATTATGTCGAACAATATCATGTGTTAAATCAATTAGCTTATTGGCCAGATGCGCCGCCGTTAACCGCGCAAGTACAGCAACAATCAACATCAGAAGATGACCAGCCACCAACAAGTTCATCTGCCGCTTATATCGCGTTAAACCAGGCGTTGTTGCACATGGAGCAACAACAATACAGTGCAGCACAACCCATATTAATCAAGCTTAAAAGCCAACAATGGCAGCCACCCAAGATTAATTTTTGGCAGCAAGTGTTTAACCCTTTTGCAGAGCCCGATATTTTTGACGATAAAGACGAGTTATTGCCGGAAGTTAAGGACGCCTTGTTGCAACAACAGGCCGTTAATGATTATGCAAAGTTACTGTTGGCTCAGTTGTATTTCGCCAATAAGCAATACAATTTAGCCTATAACGAACTGAGCGATTTTCCTGAGCAAAGTCCTTATGCTGAATCCGCTTTGTTTTTATTTGCCTATTCAGCCCAGCAACAACAGCACTATGACATGTCGTTTAAGTTGCTCACACTATTGCAGCAGCAATACCCATTCTCAAACTTAGCTTGGCAAGCCGCGTTGTTAACTGCGAAACAAGTCAGTGAGCAGCAATCTTTAGCCCAAGGATTAACCTTATATCGGCAAGCTGAACAAGTGTATTTACAAAAGATTGCCGATATTAAACTGTTTTCAGCAGCATTTAGCACTATTAACAATGTCACTGATTTTGCCAGTAAGACGCTTGCTCAACAAACACCGTCCTTGGCGCCTAAGTCTGACGCGTTAGCACTTATTCTTACTGAACGTTTTAACACTGATTCGCCTTGGTTAAAAAAAGCCTTACATGACCCACAATTAGCGACTGCTTATCAAACCTTACTAAACCTTAATTTACTTCGCGACAATGTGCAAAAACAACAGATTAATAGCCAATGGTTAAAAGACACCTTAGCGCTCAACACCCAGCGCCAAGCAAACGTTATTAAACAGCAAAAACAGCTCGCCTACACAGAGATGATTAATGCACTTACCGAGCAAAAACAACGTATTGCGAAGATTATTGATCAAGCAGAAGCTGAACAAAATGCCCAAGTGTTTGCCGACCAAAGCCAGCAACAATGGATAGATCGTATTGATGCCAGCCAAGCCACATTAACTAAATTGGCACCTCAACGTAATATCGTCGATGAACAACAAAGACTTGATAGGATTAAAGGAGTATTGCAGTGGCAGTTGCAGCAAACATTGCCACAACGACTTTGGCAGCATAAAAAAAGCCTTATGCAATTAACAAAGCAAGTTGAACAGCTTGAATTACAAGCCAGTCGATTTAGTGCATTGTCGAGTAACACCCGCTTGTTGTCTGACTTTGAGTTACGTCAACAACAAACCCAAACCGACATTAACAGCATGAACGGTAATATTACCGAACTGCGTGATAAAACCGACCGAGATATTCGTGGGAAAATCAGCATCTTTACCCAGCAACAGCAATATACGTTACAACAGCTGCTGCTCACCACTCGCCATCAAATGGCCAATGTATTAGAGCAAATGTCACGTGCAGACACTGCGCCAATCAGTCCCTTTTCAGTAAACGAAACGGCAGTAAATGAATCGGCGGTAAACAAATCGACTGCAAGTGATCCCACTGCAGGTGAGTCGGCTGCACAAGGAGCGCGCTAATGTCAGCATCACTTTATTTATCACGCGCATTCATCTTAATCAGTGGTATCGCATTATCGGGTTGCTTTAGCAGTGGGCAGACTGATTATGCTCAACAAGCCAAACGCACTAGCTTAGGCGACTTGGCCAACAAACGCAGCAGCGAAACCGTGGCCAGTGTTGAAATGACCCAAAATCAACGCAGTGCCAAGTTGGCCAATATTTATCAGCAACTGCTGACACTTGAGCCCGATCCAGAAATCCGGACGCATGTTGAATATCGTTTAGCACAAATCAATACTGAATCATTTGAAACACAATCTTATGCTGATTTAGGTGATGAGTCGCAACCAGACAGCCAAGTGCTAGCTCAGTTGACGCAAAACGATGCCGCACTGCAAAAATTAATCACCGAATATCAACAGTTATTGCAGCGTTATCCACAGCGACCTGAAAACGAGCACATACAATATCAACTAGCTAAAGCGCTTGATTTACAAGGCAAGTTGGATGCGAGTTTGGCTGAAATTGAATCATTACTACTACACTATCCGCAAACCGTTTATCTCGCCGAGCTTAACTTCAGGCGCGGTGAAATCTATTACAATTTACAGAATTACTCGGCAGCCATTGGGGCATATCAGCAAGTATTAACCACTAATGATAATCAAAAATACCAACTGAACAGTTTGTATATGCTCGGTTGGTCTGAATTTAAACTCAATCGACTTGCCAATGCCGACAAGGCATTCTTGCAAGTATTTGAAGCCTTAGTGGCTAGCCAACAAAGTAATAGTGAGGTTGCAAACTTAACTTCCGATGACTTTGCCTTTGAAAAGCTTGGCAGCCGCGCGCAAAATTTGGCGATTGATACCCAGAGAGTATTGAGCATTTCATTAAGCCAACAACTGCAATCACAATCATTACTGACTTTGGTTAATGACAATCAATCCCTGCCTTATCTTGGTCTATATCAACATGTATTATTTGCCAATTTAGCCGATTTTTTGCTCGACAAAAATCTTGATTATGACGCTGAACAAACCTATCAAACCTATATTGCACTGGCTCCCGACAACATTTGGTCAGCACGTTACTCGCTCAAATTGCTTGATCTCTACCAAGGTCAGGGTAAATTTGCTTCAATGCATAAGCTTAAAAATAACTATGTTAATCAATATGGTTTTAGCAGCACATTTTGGGTAAATGCCAACAAAGCGCAACAAGCAGAGTTATTACCACAACTGCTTAGCTTTAGTGACGAGCATAGCCGTCGTTTATACGCCGATGCGCAAACTCAAAAAGGTGCACAACGGGTTAGCGCATTCGCACAGGCTGCCAGCGCATTAAACACCTATTTACAATTGGCCAAATTACCTCAAGCCAGTAACTTGTTAACCAAAAATATTCTTAATGACGAATACTTATTTGCTGACGCTAATTTTGAAGCAAAACAATATCAGCAAGCCCTTGCCAGTTATTACGCCATTGCCTATGACGCTACAGCAACATCTGCAGCCTTGCGCAAGATACAACAGCAATCGGCTTACGCAACCACCGTCACCATACGCGAAATCCTTTCGCAACATGCTCAAAGCCAACAAGACCAAAACCAAAATGAACAACGCGATACTGATGATTACAATAAACTCATTTCACAACGTAATCAGTTAGATAAAGATTTTATCAATCAGTACCCATCTGACGAGCGGGCCTTACAGTTAGCCAGTAACGCCGCCCAATACTCATTTGATGCCCAACACTACACAGACCTTAAATACTTTACTGACTTTGTATTACAAGCCCACGGCATTAACACGCTAGATAGCGCGGTAAGTTCAGTGCAAATCGCCACGCCATTGTCAGACTCTGCCCGCAAGCAAGTGCAGTTTGTTAGCCAGCTTTATGCCAATAGCTTGTACCAGCAAGAACAATACGCGCAAGCAGAAGATGGCTACATTTTAGCGCTGCAATACACAGCCAAGAGCACTGACTCCTGGCCTGAAATGCGTAATCTGTTAGCTTCAAGCATTTACTTCCAAGCGCAAGCCGTTAAACAAACACAACCAGAATTAGCCGTTAGCCAGCTATTGCGAGTCGCTCAAGTTGTGCCCGAATCCAAATATGCGGTTAATGCCGAACTCGACGCTGCAAACTTATTGCTTGAATTGCAACGCTGGCAAGAAGCGGTCGACGTATTAAAACCATTTCAGCAACGTTATCCAGACCATGAGTTTAGCGCGGCCATTCCGGCAAAATTAGCTCAATCCTACGAAGCACTAGCCCAATGGGATTTGGCCGCCGAGCAACTTTTGATCATTGTCGCCAATGAAAGGCCCGGCGCATTAAAACGTGAAGCTCAATACACAGCGGCTGAATATTACTTAAAAGCTGGCGATCGTAGAAATGCCCTCAGCACCTTTAGAACGTATGCAAAAACTTATCCGCAACCGTTTGATGTGGCCCAAGAGGTTCGCTTTAAAATGAGTGAGTTTTATCGCCAAAGCGCTGAAGCTAACAAACAATATTACTGGTTTAGACAAATACTCAGCTTTGATCGCAAACAACTGCAGCAAGATGCGAATGCCATTCAAGCTCGCCAAATTGAACTCGCCTCTATCGCGGCATTTGCCTTGGGTGAAGCTGAACAACGCAGTTTTGCAGCAATTAAACTCAACGCCCCATTGCAAAAAAGCCTAAAACGTAAACAAAGTGCGATGAAAAAAGCCATTGGTTATTATCAACAAGTGCTCGATTTTCAATTAGCTAAATACGTACCTCATGCGACATACAATCTCGCTGAAATGTATCGCCAACTTGCGGCCGACATGATGAGTTCACAACGCCCTGGCGACTTAGACGAGTTAGCCTTGGAAGAGTACGAGCTTTTATTGGAAGAACTGGCTTACCCATTTGAAGAGAAAGCCATTGAAATCCACATCAGCAATACCCAGAGGGCATGGGCAGATATTGTTGATCAGTGGATCGACAAAAGTTTTAAGCGCTTGGCACAAATGTCCCCTGCCCTTTATCAAAAGCAAGAGTTAACTCATGAGGTCATCGATGCTATCCATTAAGTCATTATTTACCTTATCGGCACCAAAACTGGCACTTATGGCGCTATTAAGCCTTATGCTGTTACCCGGTTGTAGTACGTCACCTAGCGGCACTAACACGAACAAGCAAATCACTACGGATCCAAATCTAGATGGCATGGACAAAGATATTGTCGACTTAGTTAACCTCAAGACTAATGACATCAATAACAGCACCAGTAGCAGTGCCAGTTCAACCGATAATCATAATGTGTATCTTGAACAAGCCTCACAGCGTTTAGCCGATGTGCCCGCATCGGTATTGAGTCTATATCAACAAGCCATTAGCCAAATGAAAAACCAGCAATGGCAAGCAGCAAATAGTTTGTTTGATAAAGTGATTGCAGCAGAGCCTCAATTGTCCGGCGCCTATGTCAATAAAGCCATCATCGCGATGGATCAGCAGCAATTAGCCCAAGCCGATGCACTGCTTGAACAAGCGATAATGGTTAATAACAGCAATCCTTATGCGCACCAAATTAAAGCTAACATAGCAAGGCTACAAGGCCAGTATGATAAGGCGGAGCAAGGTTACTTAACGGCGTTGACACTGTGGCCACAATACCCGCAAGCTCAAGTAAATTTGGCGATATTATTAGAGTTATATCGCGGTAAGCTGCTGCAAGCACGCCAATACTACATGGCGTATTTGGCTAACCAGCCAAATGATGAGCAAGCCAAGCGTTGGCTCGCTGGCGTGGAAATTAAAATTCAACGCGCTGGGTTAACATTACCCGACAATGCTAATGGAGCAGGCTAAGATGACCATGAAAAAAGTGTTCCAAGCAAGGCGTTGTCTTCGCGCACTGCCACTGTTTTTAGCCATCAGTTTACTGAGTATCTCGGCTCAGATCGCTGCAAATGATGACACTGAAAAACAACAAACAGTGAACCCCACCAGCAACAAACCTGTGGTGATCCAAAGCCAAGTGACCGGCTCACAAGAGCAGCCCAAAGTGCTTTATATTATGCCGTGGCAAGGGATCACCCACCCAATAAATATTAATAACCAAGACATGCAGCTAACCTTGCCTGAATTTAAACCCATTAACCCTAAAATATTTAGGCAACAAGTGAAAGATTTTCCCGATAACGGCCAACAAACTAAACAATAATTTGACCCATTAATTAGACCAACCGTTAGACCATAAATTAAGCAATAAATTAAGCAATAAATGATCCCAAAAATCTAAGTAAGCAGTCAATAAAACAAGATAACTGGACCCATGTAGCCACTAGCGCCTTGGGTTCACTACAACAATAAGAGAAGGAACATCACATGAGCTTTACCGACCATATCATTGCGTTTTTACAAAATGGCGGCCCATTTATCTACCCTATTGCTTTGGTATTAGTGGTCGGTTTGGCCATTACAATCGAACGCTGGTTATATTTAAGCTCAGCACATCGTAGTAATCAGAAGGCTTTTGCACTGATTAAAAACGCCTTAAAAACCGGTGATATCGATACCATCAGCCAACAAGCACAAAATAACAAAGCGCCAGTTTTTGATGTGTTGCAGTCAGGTATTACGCGTATTTCAAGCGCAAGTCGACGTGAAGATGTTGAATATGCCATGGAAGAAACCGTGATGGAATATATGTTGCGCCTTGAAAAACGCACACCCTTTATTGCCACTCTCGCCAACATCGCTACATTATTAGGTTTGCTAGGTACGATTATGGGGCTTATTGCGGCATTCTCGGCCGTTGCAAGTGCCGATCCTGCTGAAAAAGCGAACTTATTGTCTTCCAGTATTTCGGTCGCGATGAACACCACCGCATTTGGTTTGATCACTGCTATTCCGCTGATTTTATTTCATTCAAGCCTACAAACTAAAACGGCAACCATCGTTGACTCGATTGAAATGGCAGGCATCAAACTGCTTAATTCATTGTCATTTAACAAGTAACCGGATAATAACCGAGGCTAATGAGTATGAGACGCCGTCGTCGCCCTAATACCCAAGATGCAGAACTGGATATCACCTCATTCATGAATTTGATGATCGTGTTAGTGCCAGTACTTCTGCTGAGTTTGGTGTTCTCACAAGTGCGTATTTTAAATCTGCAATTGCCAGTATTGTCTGAAGCTGAGCAAGCACAAGATGATCAAGAACCCAAAATACTCGAATTAGTGATTACCCCTGCTCGCTTAGTATTAAACTACCCAGCAGGCATGTCACTTAAACGTTTTGAACTGACTGACAAAGGTTATGATTTCGCCGCTTTGTCTGTGTATCTGCAAGACTTAAAGTTGACATTTCAACAGCAAGATATTGAAAAAAATGACATTGTATTATTACTCGACCCAGCTATTGACTATCAAACGATTGTATCGGCGATGGACACTGTGCGCTCATTTAAAGCGGTAGTGGCAGCCAATTTGGTTGATGCTGAACTGTTCCCGATGATCTCATTAGGCGATGCGCCAGCCGTTAATGATGCAGATATCGCTCCACCGACGCAAGCCACTATTGGAAAACCAATAGGAGCCAAACAATGATGAAGCAATCGGCAAGAAGCCGCAGATTAAGCAAACATCACAAGCGCTTAAAAAACGGCAGTAAGCTCAATTTAGTTGCATTGATGGATATTTTTACCATTTTGGTGTTTTTCTTAATCGTTAATCAATCTGAAGTGCGAGTACTGCAAAACATCGACAAGATGACTTTACCTGTGTCGGTGGCAGAAACCCTGCCAGTCGAAAATCTGGTGATTACCGTACTAGCAAACACAGTATTAGTGCAAGAACGCGCAATATGGCAAAAAGGAACCGACGGAATTGGCTTAACCGAACAACAAAACCCTGAGTTTATTAGCACCTTAACCACAGAGTTAACCTATCAAGCCAGTAAACGCACCGAGCTTAGTGAAACAGAGCAACAAAATGGCCGTGCAGTAACCATTATTGGCGATGCATCCACACCTTATGTGGTGCTAAAGCAAATTATGGCCGCATGTGCTGCAACCGGTTATCGAGATATTTCGTTAGCCGTTGAGCATCAAGCCAAAAAAGCGAATGGTGAGGGCTAATATGACAGCAGCAACCCTACAATCAGGTGGACTAAGCGGACAAACTAACAATAGCTTTAATGACTTAGGTGACTTATTTAAACCCAGTAAACAAGACAAACTGTTTAAACAAATTTTGTGGTTGTTGCTGTTGGTTTATGTCGTATTTGCAGTCGTTGTTCCTATGCTTGAACAAGTTGAACTTCCACGCGAAGTTAAAGAGCAAGTACCACCGCAATTAGCCAAAATCATCTTGCAAAAAAAGCAGTTACCTCCACCAGTCAAACCAGAGGTGAAACCGCCTGAGCCAGAACCATTACCTAAACTAGAACCTGAGCCACCAGAAGAAATGGCACCAGAAAAGCCCGTTGAACAAGCTGTAAAACCTCACGTTGTTCAACCGATAACACGTGATGCAGCAAAAGAGAAAGCCAGCACATCAGGCTTAGCGGCGATGAAAGATGAGCTTTTCTCAATGCGCGAAGCGTTTGATATTAAACCTACAGCGCAACGCAAACTTGACCAAACCACTTCTCAAGAGGTCAAAGTAAAACGTGATTTATTAGCTGGAGCGGCCAATAAACAAACTGACAGCTTGGCAAAATCAACTATCAGTAAAACTGTCTCCATGGGGTCGTTAACGGGCAACGAAACCCAACAAATTCGCTTAGCAAAAGAGGAAGTATTGGCAAGCCAAGGGGCCGTTTCTGAAAAAGCCAGTCAGGCGAGCCAAAATGGACAACGTTCTGAAGCGGCACTTAGGCGTACATTGGAGGCCAATAAGTCTCGACTTTATTCGTTGTACAATCGCGCACTGCGAAAAGATCCGTTCTTAAAAGGCAAAATGATGTTTGAAATTGTCATCCAACCCAATGGCAATGTTAGTAAAGTGACGATTAACTCGAGCGAATTAAATAACGCCAAGTTAGAGCGTCAATTGACTTTAGTATTACGATCTATCAGCTTCCCAGCAGAAAAAGTCGCGGTAATGACCACTATCTGGGCTATCGACTTTTTCCCAAGCTAGTCCGCTTTATAAGTTGATTGGGGTTGATTAAAAAGCAGGTAATGAGACAACTCATTACCTGCTTTTTATTTGGGGGAATGTATCAAATGATTAACTGACAAAATAACGTAAATTCAGTGCAATTTTAGATCAAGATAAGCCTTGACACATACCTCAGATAACTGTTTTCCACCCCTTGCTACGCATTTTTAGTCTCGGGTGATTGTATAGGCGTGAAACCTCAGGTAATCTGCCTCTCTTAATGCGCATAAATGGCTATTGGCTTAACTAAAGTGAGCTAACATCCCAAAAGATTATTCAGGATCCCGGTTTAGATGACAAAAAAGATCAATCCACATCCAGAATCCAGTTTAATTGAGGATAAGTCTCGTCAAAAAATGGTGACACACCGTAATGCGACGACGACGCCAGAGATGCGCCAATTTATTCAACAATCTGATTACAGCGTCAGTCAATTAGCCAAAATTCTCAATATCAGTGAAACTACCGTGCGAAAATGGCGTAAACGCGATTCAGTTAACAACACGCCAAATACCCCGCATCATTTAAAAACCACCTTATCACCGATGCAAGAATACGTGGTGATTGGACTTCGCTACCAACTTAAGATGCCGCTAGATCGCTTGCTAACGGTGACCCAAAAATTTATCAACCCTAATGTGTCGCGTTCGGGCTTAGCCCGATGTTTAAAGCGTTATGGTGTATCAAAACTTGATGGGTTTAATAGCCCTTATGTACCCGAAAAATATTTTAATCAAGTGCCGATCACCCAAGGCACTCACATCGCGACTTACACGGTTAATCCACAAACACTCGCCGATACATTAGCCTTGCCAAGTGCAGACAATGTTGTCCAAGTAGTGTCGTTAAGTATTCCACCTCAATTTACCCAACAACAAGCCTACTCAGTGTTACTGGGTGTCGATTTTAAAACCAATTGGGTTTATTTAGATATTTATCAAGACAGCCATACTTATGCGAGTAATCGCTACATGACGTATGTGCTCAAACACGGACCCTTTCATTTACGTAAGTTACTGGTGCGTAATTACCACACTTTTCTTGCTCGTTTCCCTGGAGCAAGTCAACCAGCCGCAGTCTCTACTAGCGCCATTGATGCAGCTGGATCCTTACACCAGATAACCGACATTCAGTTATCAAACGGAGACTCATATGAGCCAATCCAGTAATATAGATAAGCGTCTCAATAAACGCTTAAAAGACATGCCAGTGGCGATTGTCGGCATGGCCAGTATTTTTGCTAATTCACGTTATCTAAATCAGTTTTGGGATTTAATCAGCGAAAAAATTGATGCCATTATCGACGTCCCCGATACCCATTGGAATGCTGAAGATTACTATAATGCCGATAAATCAATGGCCGATAAAACCTACTGTAAACGCGGTGGTTTTTTACCTGAAGTCGATTTCAATCCAATGGAATTTGGCCTGCCACCTAACATCCTTGAACTGACAGACACCTCGCAACTGTTATCCTTAGTTGTTGCCAAAGAAGTGCTTGCTGATGCTGGCGTCGATGCGCAGTATGATACCGATCGTATTGGTATTACATTGGGCGTTGGTGGTGGCCAAAAAATCAATCACAGTCTCAGCGGCCGCCTGCAATATCCAATACTCAAAAAAGTATTTAAAAATAGCGGTTTAAGTGATGAAGACACTGAGATGTTGATCAAGAAGTTTCAAGATCAATATATTCACTGGGAAGAGAACTCATTTCCAGGTTCTCTGGGCAATGTGATTGCCGGCCGTATCGCTAACCGTTTTGATTTTGGCGGCATGAATTGCGTGGTTGACGCCGCGTGTGCGGGCTCTTTGGCTGCTATGCGCATGGCCATCACTGAATTGGTTGAAGGCCGCAGTGACATGATGATCACCGGTGGCGTGTGTACCGACAACTCGCCTTCAATGTACATGAGTTTTTCAAAAACACCGGCATTTACCACCAATGACACCATTCAACCCTTTGATATTGATTCTAAAGGCATGATGATTGGTGAAGGCATTGGCATGATGGCGCTTAAACGCCTCGATGATGCTGAGCGCGATGGTGACCGCATTTATGCTGTAATTAAAGGCGTTGGCTCATCATCCGATGGTAAGTTTAAAAGTATCTATGCCCCACGCCCAGAAGGCCAAGCTAAAGCCTTAAAACGTGCTTATGATGATGCCGGCTTTGCGCCCCACACTATTGGTTTAATTGAAGCCCATGGTACCGGCACCGCGGCTGGCGATGTGGCAGAATTTAATGGCCTGAAATCGGTCTTTACCGAAGAGAATGACAGCCAACAGCACATTGCTCTTGGGTCAGTTAAATCCCAGGTTGGCCACACTAAATCGACCGCAGGAACCGCTGGGATGATCAAAGTGGCCTTAGCGCTGCATCATAAAGTCTTGCCGCCGACGATCAACGTCAGTAAGCCAAATCCCAAATTAAACATTGAGGATTCGCCATTTTATTTAAACACCGAAACCCGTCCATGGTTGCCTCGTACAGATAACACCCCGCGGCGCGCCGGTGTGAGTGCATTTGGTTTTGGTGGCACTAACTTCCACATAGTGTTGGAAGAATACCGTCAAGAACATGCTCGAGGTGATAAATATCGCCAGCGTTCAGTACCGCAAAGTCTATTGATCCATGCCGCCAATAAAGCCGCATTACAGGCTCAATTAACCGCACTTCAAACTGAAATTAATGCTGTTGATACCACACAATCCAATCGCCAAGAAATTTTGTTAGCAAGCCTAGCTCAACGCTTTGCCTTGAGTCCCATTGCTGCTAATGAGGCGCGAATTGGCTTAGTGGTTGCAACGTTAGCCGACTTAACCATTCAACTGACTCAGGCGCTAGCGCAGTTAAGCTCAAATACCGCCGACAGCTGGAAATTGCCCTCAGGCGCAAGTTATCGCGCGCAAGCATTAATTCACCCAGAATCTACAAGCCATAAAGTGGCGGCATTATTTGCCGGACAAGGGGCGCAATATCTGAACATGGGCGTCGATTTAGCCTGTTTGTATCCAGAAATGCGTCAACAACTGATGTTGGCCGATAAGGTCTTTGCGCAACATAAACAAACACAATTGTCGCAAGTTATGTACCCAAACCCTGCTTTTGAAGCCGACGATATTGCCGCACAACACGCAGCATTGACCAATACCGCCAATGCCCAAAGCGCTATTGGTGCGGTCAGCATGGGCCAATATGCATTATTGACTCAAGCAGGTTTTAAAGCCGATATGCTTGCCGGCCATAGTTTTGGTGAACTGTCGGCATTATGTGCTGCAGGGGTCATTAGCCAAGCTGATTATTATCAATTGGCCTTTGCTCGCGGACAAGCGATGGCGGCTACGCCTGAAGATCAAGATGCTGGGGTTATGTACGCCATTATTGTCCCAGCTCAATCTGTTGACCACGGAGTTGAAAAGCTTGAACAGTGCATTAGTGCATTTGAAGGCGTCAAGGTGGCTAATTACAATGCACCAACCCAATTGGTTATTGCTGGGCCGACAGCATCATGCACCTTAGCGGCACAAGCTATCAGCACCGAGCTGGGCTTTAAAGCCATTGCCCTGCCGGTGTCTGGCGCGTTCCATACGCCATTGGTGGCCCATGCTCAGCAGCCGTTTGCTGCGGCAATCAATAAGATTAAATTTGCTAAGCCCAAACTAAGCCTTTATGCCAATGGCACAGGTAAAGCACATTCTAATGATCCTAAAGCCATTCAAGCGGCATTTAGTGAGCATATGCTGCAATCGGTGCGCTTTAGTGAACAACTAACCGCTATGTACGATGCTGGTGCACGGGTATTTGTTGAGTTTGGTCCGAAAAATATTCTCCAAAAACTGGTTGAAGCCACCTTAGGTAATAAAGCAGAACCTGTGAGTGTGGTGAGCCTAAATCCTAATCCCAAAGGCAGCAGTGATACGCAACTGCGCCAAGCGGCGTGTCAACTGGCGGTATTAGGGGTGACATTGACTGAGGTTGACCCATATCAAGCACCTATCGCTGAGCCTGCAAAAGTCTCACCGATGAACGTCAAATTAACCGCGAGCAATTATATTAGCCCGGCCACTCAAGCCAAAATGCAAAAGTCACTGCAAACCGGCACAGTTACCAGCCAAACAGTGGAAGTGCCTGTCGAGAAAATTGTGGAAAAAATCGTGGAAAAAGAAGTTATTAAAACGCAATACCTTGATGTGCCAACAACATCAGCACCAGCGCCAGCCTCTGCGGTAGCCGCACCTTTAGCGGCAATGGCGCCTGTCGCTGCGGCTACACCGGTCGCCTCAAGTGTGCCAGCGTCGGCCGATAGCATTAGCGCCTTTTTTGCTGCCCAGCAACAAACGGCTGAACTGCATCAGCAATTTTTAGCCATTCCGCAGCAATATGGCGACACATTTGCTCACTTAATGACTGCCCAAGCCCAAATGGCGTCATCAGGATTAGCCATTCCAGAAAGCCTGCAACGTTCAATGGAACTGTTCCACCAACATCAAGCGCAAACCTTGCAAAGCCATACGCAATTTTTAACATTGCAAGCACAAACAAGCCAAGCTGCACTCGCTATGTTGCAAGGGCAAACACCCATGCCAGTGGCGGCGCCAGGATCTGTCCCTGCTGCATCAGTACCTACTGCATCAGTCCCTGCGGCACCGGTACCGGCTGCATTTGGTCAACCAAGCCAAGTTGCTCAAGCCGCAACGACAGCTTCGCCTGTCGTAGCTCCTGTTGCTCCTGCTCAGGTTCAAACAGCTCAAGTTGTTCAAACCCAACCGACAGCCAGTAAACCTATCCAAACTCCTGTCGCTCAGCAAACTAGCTCAGCTGCAGTTTCTGCACCCACAGCCGGACTATCACAGCAACAAGTATTAGATACCATGCTTAATGTGGTCGCTGACAAAACCGGTTACCCCACTGAGATGCTTGAACTTGGCATGGACATGGAAGCCGATTTAGGGATCGACTCCATTAAGCGAGTGGAAATTTTAGGCACAGTACAAGATGAGCTGCCAGATTTGCCTGAACTGAGCCCTGAAGATTTAGCCGAATGTCGCACCTTGGGTGAAATCGTTAGCTACATGCAAACTAAATTGCCTGCAGCCAACACGCTTGCTGTCGCGTCAACGGGATCAACCTCGGTAGAGACTGCGGCACCAGCATCAACTGACTTAACAGCTGAAAACGTCCAGCGCACCATGCTCGCTGTGGTTGCCGACAAAACCGGTTACCCCACTGAAATGCTTGAACTTGGTATGGACATGGAAGCGGACCTCGGGATCGACTCAATCAAGCGGGTGGAAATTTTAGGCACAGTACAAGATGAGCTGCCAGATTTGCCTGAACTGAGCCCAGAAGATCTAGCAGAGTGTCGCACCTTGGGTGAAATCGTTAGCTACATGCAAACCAAATTGCCAGCGGCAAGCACAGTGGCTCCAGTAGCAATTGCATCTGCAACGACAGCAACGGGCTTAACAGCTGAAAATGTCCAGCGCACCATGTTAAGCGTCGTTGCCGATAAAACTGGTTACCCAACGGAAATGCTTGAACTGAGCATGGACATGGAAGCCGATTTAGGTATCGACTCAATCAAACGCGTCGAAATTCTAGGTACAGTGCAAGACGAACTACCAGGTTTGCCTGAACTGAGCCCAGAAGATTTAGCTGAGTGTCGCACCTTGGGTGAAATCGTCAGCTACATGCAAACTAAACTGCCTGCAGCGTCTTCGTTGCCAACAGCAACGACTGCAACCGCTAACTCAGCAGACTTAAGCGCAGAAAGCGTTCAGCGTACTATGTTAAGCGTCGTCGCAGACAAAACCGGTTACCCTGCTGAAATGCTTGAACTTGGCATGGACATGGAAGCCGATTTAGGCATCGACTCCATCAAGCGAGTGGAAATTCTAGGCACAGTGCAAGATGAGCTTCCAGGCTTACCTGAACTGAGCCCAGAAGATTTAGCCGAGTGTCGCACCTTAGGTGAAATCGTTAGCTACATGCAGACAAAATTACCAGCGCTAAGCACGGTTACTGAAACGTCAACGGGATCAACATCGGTAGATACTGCGGCACCTGGAACAACCAGCTTAAGCGCAGCAAACGTCCAGCGCACCATGCTCAGTGTGGTCGCCGATAAAACCGGTTATCCTGCTGAAATGCTTGAATTGAGCATGGACATGGAAGCCGATTTAGGGATCGACTCCATCAAGCGCGTCGAGATCTTAGGCACAGTACAAGATGAGCTGCCAGATTTGCCTGAGCTGAGCCCAGAAGATTTAGCCGAATGCCGCACCTTAGGTGAAATCGTTAGCTACATGCAAACCAAATTGCCTGCGGCTGACACAGTTGCTGAAATAGTTAACACATCGACCGCAAAAAAGCTTGAATTAGACACCACAGCATTACCTCCACACAGCGAGGTAGCGCTAAAAAAGTTACCAGCGGCGGATAAACTCCTAGATTGCTTTTCAACAGACGCTTGTATTGTCATCACCGACGATGGCCACAACGCAGGTTTACTGGCTGAAAAGCTGCATGCAAAGGGATTAACCGTCGCCGTTATTCGTAACCCACAAACCATCAGCGTGGCCCATTCACCGTTAAACAGTGATATTAAAAGCTACACCTTGAGCAGCATTGATGATGCTCAAATTGCCAAGGTCATTGCCGATATTAAGGCCGACTTGGGCGCTGAACACGCCATTGCGGGCTTTATACATTTACAGCCACAAACCACAACAAACAGCAACGAATTAATGTCGTGCACTCTTGCCGCTAAAGCGGCTGTCGACAATGCGTTTTTATGGGCCAAGCATCTGCACGCTGAATTTGCCAAACCAAGTCAAGATTCGCGCTTATGCTACTTTACTGTGAGCCGTTTAGACGGCGGGTTTGGTTACCTTGATAATGCTCAGCTAGCCACTGCTGAGCTTAACCAAGCCGCCTTATCGGGTCTAAGCAAAACCCTAAGCCATGAATGGCCACAGGTGTTTTGCCGCGCATTAGACATTAGTAACAACATTGATGCGACAAACTTTGCCGATGCTATTGTTGCTGAGTTATTTGATATCGATGGTGCCAATGCTAGCGCGGACCGCATTAATGAAGTGGGGATCAGCAACCAAGGTCGAGTCACTTTAGTTACCGCCAATGCCGGCGAGCAATTTGCGCCGGCAAGCCTTGGCAAAAATGACACTATTTTGGTCACCGGTGGCGCAAAAGGGGTCACATTTGAATGCGCCCTCACCTTAGCCAAACAATGCCAAGCGCATTTTGTGTTGGCAGGTCGTAGCCAACATTTTGCTAGCGACTTACCAGTTTGGGCGCAAGGCAAAAAAGCCTCAGAGTTAAAAGCCGCCGCCATCGCTTATATTCAATCACAAGGCAATAAACCCACGCCAAAACAGATTGATGCACTAGTGTGGCCAATAAGCAGCAGCCTAGAAATCGATGCTGCGTTAAATGCTTTTGGAAAGGTCGGCGCCAGTGCTCAGTATATCTCGATGGATGTCAGCGACGCTGCCGCGGTAGCGGCCAGCCTCAAATCACTCACCAATGCTAAGGGCGACTCCTTAACCATTAATGGAGTTATTCACGGTGCGGGCGTGTTAGCCGATAAGCACATTCAAGATAAAACATTGGATGAACTTAACCGCGTCTACCACACCAAAGTGACCGGGCTGGCGAGCATCATTAATGCACTCGACCCACAACAGATTAAGCTGATTGCGCTGTTTTCATCGGCGGCCGCGTTTTACGGTAATAGCGGTCAGAGTGATTATGCTATGTCCAATGAAATTCTCAATAAAACCGCCCTTAAACTGGCGCACACCTTAGTGCAAGCTAAAGTGATGAGTTTTAATTGGGGCCCTTGGGATGGCGGTATGGTCAGTTCTGCCTTAAAGAAAATGTTTGTAGAACGGGGCGTTTACGTTATTCCATTGCAAGCCGGCGCCGAGTTATTTGCCCACAGTTTATTGAGCCAACAAGGTGCGCAATTACTGGTGGGCTCTGATATGCAAGGTTCATCAGATCAGGATAATGCTGTAAAAAAGCTTAATGCGGACGCTTTGCTTATGGCCAAGGGTTCGCTGACATTTGCTGCTAATACATTTGCGACTAAAGCATTAACGACTAAGGCATTTACGATTAAGACATCGGCTGCTGATGTTATCAGCAAGGCGGTGACTCGAGTATTAACCCCGGCTGAAATGCCTTTTGTTAGCGATCATTGTATTGCAGGCAATCCGGTATTGCCGACAGTCTGCGCCATGCAGTGGATGCGTGATGCAGCGGAAACGCTATGCCATGTACCAGTCAGTATTGTTGGATATAAATTGCTTAAAGGGGTTATTTTTGACACCCATGAGCCACATTTGCTGCAACTGGAGCTTAACCAAACTGACGTAGGGATCAGCGCGCTGATCTCCTCTTGTTTGTTAAACGAGCCAAGCGCAGCCATGAAACCGCAATACCAAGCTCAATTGGTGATCAATAATGCGATATTGGCAGCTGATGTTGCTAAACCGACTGTTAGCGACAGCAGTTTGGCTCAATGGGCTAACATGACGCCATTGTATTCAGGCGCTGAACTGTACCAAAACGGCACCTTGTTTCATGGCCCTCGCTTGCAAGGCATCAATCAAGTGTTAGCATTTGATGATGCTCAACTCTTGTGTCAGGTTCAATTGCCGCATATTAATCCTAGTGATTGCCAAGGGTTTATACCGTCAGCGGTATTAGGTGGTAGCCAAATTTTCGCTGAAGATTTGCTACTACAAGCCATGCTGGTATGGGCAAGACTGAAATACGATGCCGCAAGTTTACCGTCATCAACCGCTGAGTGTGTTACGGCTTGGCCATTTGAAAATGGTGATAAAGGTTATATTCAACTCGATGTGGTTAAGCACAGCGGCAGAATGCTGGTGGCTAACGTGAGTTTATATCATCAAGACGGCCGCCTGAGTTGCCAAATGCTCAATGCTAAAGTGACCATAAGTAAAAGTTTGAACGGGGCATTTATTCCACATCAAGCTTCTGCAGAACTATCACACAAGGACACAGTGTGACAGCCGCAGATAACATGGCGCTAAAGCCCATTAGTGAGCGTATTTTGCAGCAACAAACCCAGCCTATGCGCTTGGCGTTGTTGCTGAGCAAACCTAATATCGACTCGGTTAATGAGCACTTCATTGCCATTGAAACTCAAAGTGTCGATGGCTTTGAATTGGCGTTATTACACAGCATAGAGCGACTATCATCCACCACAGATGACATGGTGAATATTGCCGATCGCTTGTGGATAATGCCGGGGCTAATGGCCGCGAAACATGGCGTCAATGCCCATGCTTATCTTAATGGTATTGCCCTTGGCCATAATCAAGATGAGGCGGTAACGCTTGCGCTGAGTCATGCAAAACGTCTGCATACTCAGCCGCAGGTGGCCTCGCTAGAGGCGAGTGCAAAACCTAATACGGCTAACCATGCACAAACCGCATTGGCAGCAATGGTCACCTTAGTAGAGTCTATCGCCAGTCGCTGTCTACCGGCACAAGACAAAATCAACAACCAGTATTGGTTTAGCCCACTGCACCAAAGCCGAGTAGCGGCCTTATGTTATCCCAGTGCCAGTGGCGTTCAGGCGATGATTTTAACCCAAGGCCGTGGGTTAGTTGCCTCAAAGCAATTGCTTAATACTCAGCGTTTTTGGGTTCCACTGTGTGCCTCTTCATTGGCGCAATTGCACACTAAGCTGTTGGCTTTTTCTGCACAGATAAATTCAGCTGCAGACGATATCAGTTTACTTAAACTTATAAAAAGCACATTGAGCGATCATCAAACTGATGCGCCTTTAGCCTTAGTCTTAATGGCGCAAGACTGCCGTGGATTACAGCAAGAAGTCAGTGCGATGATAACCATGATGTCGACTCATCTAGCGCCTGACGTTAACGATAACACGCCGATAGCCTATAAAACCCCAGCTGGCAGTTGCTTCTTTTCTGCTCCGCTGGGCGATCACGGCTTGAGTTTTGTCTATCCTGGCGTCGGTACTGCGTATCCAAACATGCTCAGTCAAATGGGATTGGTTTTCCCCGCGCTGTATGCCGAGCTTGAAAACCAAGGTGATATGCAGTCGATGTTACAAACAGAGTTTATCTACGGGGCAGATAAAAACCACGCCGCGCAGATGAGTTTGAGCCAATTGGCGATCGCCGGAGTCGGCGCCAGCTATGTGTTAACCAAGTTGTTGCAACAAGAGTTTGCCATTGAGCCCAAGTTTGCCTTAGGTTACTCCATGGGCGAAGCCGCCATGTGGGCTAGTTTAGATGTATGGCAAGCACCGCACAAGATGATTGCGGCGACGCAAACCAGCAGTATCTTTACCCGGGATATTTCTGGCGAGCTTCGCTGTGTTCGCCAGCAATGGCAATTAACCGATGATGAAACCATTGTCTGGAATAGCTTTGTTACTCGGGCTAATATTGACGAACTCACGCCCCATTTAGCGGATCACCCTCGGGCTTACATTGCCATTATCCAAGGCGATACCTGTGTTATCGCGGGCTGTGAAGCCAGTTGTAAAGCCTTGTTGAAACAAGCGGGTAAGCGTGGCATTGCGGCTAATATAGTCACGGCTATGCACACGCCCGCCGCGCTAAATATTGTCGACCAGGTAAGCCAATTTTATCAGCAACCGCTGCTGGCAAATTTACCCAACTCATTGCAGTTTATCTCGGCGGCTCAAGCAGAGCCTGTCGCGCTAGACTCACATGCGATTGCGCAATCGATTGCCGAGACCTTTTGTCATCAGTTGGATTTTACTCAGTTGATCCTTAACGCCCGCGATCAAGGTTGCCGCTTATTTGTTGAAGTCGGTGCCGATCGGCAAACCACCACCTTAATTGACAAAATTCTCGCTCAGAGTAGCAATACATCCCCTGCGATGGCGATTGCGGTTAATGCCAAGGGCGGCGACGATATCAGCAGTTTACTCAAGTGTCTGGGACAATTAATGGCTCATCGCGTACCGATGTCATTAACGCCCTTTATTCGCAGCCTTGACGATGCGATTAACTCATTATCTCAGCAGACGGCAATAGCCGGCGGCCCACCACTGTCTCGTTGCAGTGAAACATCATTAGAAGGAGAACCTCATTGAGTTCTCAAGCGACCCCTAAAATTGCCATTGTCGGCTTAGCCAATCAGTATCCCGACGCGGATACTCCGGCTAAATTTTGGCAAAATTTATTAGCCAAAAAAGATTCGCGCAGCCAGATCAGTGCCAGCAAACTCAATGCTTCACCGAGTGACTACTTGGGAGTACAAGGCGAGTCAGACCGTTTTTATTGTGATAAAGGCGGCTATATCCAAGACTTTCAATTTAACCCTCAAGGCTATCGCATCGAGCCTGAGGCATTTAATGGCTTAGATGACAGTTTCTTGTGGGCCACCGACACCGCGCGTAATGCGTTAACGGATGCGGGTATTGAGCTTGACAATAACGTGCTCAAGCGCACGGGTATTGTTATGGGGACCTTATCGTTTCCTACGGCAAAATCTAATGAACTTTTTGTGCCGCTTTATCACAAAACTGTAGAAAAAGCCTTACAAACCAAACTACAACAGCCAAATTTTAGCTTGCAACCTTTTGGCCAGCAAACGCAAACGCCTCCCCCAACAACAGCCACAAAGGTTAACTTAGCTAATGGCGCGATTGCCCATAATGCCTCAAAAATTGTTGCCGATGCACTGGGATTAGGCGGTACGCAACTCAGTTTAGATGCGGCGTGTGCCAGCTCTGTTTATGCCTTAAAACTGGCCTGCGATTACTTGCATACAGGTAAGGCGGACATCATGCTTGCCGGCGCGGTATCGGGGGGGGATCCTTTCTTTATCAATATGGGCTTTTCGATATTTCATGCTTATCCCGACCACGGGATCTCAGCCCCATTTGATAGTAACAGTAAAGGCTTGTTTGCCGGTGAAGGCGCTGGGGTATTAGTGCTCAAACGCCTTGACGATGCCGAGCGTGATGGCGACCATATTTACGCCTTAGTCAGTGGCATAGGTTTATCAAACGATGGTAAAGGCCAATTTGTGTTAAGCCCAAACAGTAAAGGCCAAGTACAAGCATTTGAGCGTGCTTATCGCGATGCCGCCGCCACGGATCCAAGTATCACCCCGGCCAGTATTGAAGTGATTGAATGTCATGCCACGGGGACGCCCTTAGGCGATAAAGTTGAATTAACCTCCATGGAGCGTTTTTTTGAAGATAAGCTTCAAGGTAGCGTCACGCCATTAATTGGTTCAGCAAAATCCAATTTAGGCCATTTATTAACCGCTGCAGGCATGCCAGGGATCATGAAAATGATCTTTGCGATGCGCCAAGGCGTGTTGCCCCCCAGTATTAATATCAGTGCGCCTATCGCCTCGCCTAATGGCTTATTTGGTCAAGCGACCTTGCCAAGCGACGTCTTGCCTTGGCCCGATAAAGCGGCCAATAAATCCCGCCATGCTGGGGTGTCGGTATTTGGTTTTGGTGGCTGTAATGCCCATTTACTGCTTGAGTCATATCAAGCGCCCAATACGTTATTCAACCAGACTCAGACCCGCAAGACGGCGTTAGTTGATGCCCAAACCCCCATGCACATTACTGGCATGGCAGCGCATTTTGGCCAATGCAGCAGTATCGATGCGCTGGCTGATAAGATTATGGCCAAGCAAGCTCTGTTTAGACCATTACCCAACAAGCGCTGGAAAGGCTTAGACAAACACCCTGAATTACTCGCCCAATACGGCATAAACCAAGTGCCACAAGGGGCGTATATTGAGCAATTTGATTTTGATTTTTTACGTTTTAAAGTCCCGCCCAATGAAGATGACCGCCTAATATCGCAACAATTGTTATTGATCAAAATAGCCGATGAAGCCATTGCCGATGCCAAGCTAACCCCTGGCAGCAAAGTCGCCGTATTAGTTGCCATGGAAACTGAACTGGAATTGCATCAATTTCGCGGCCGCGTCAACTTACACAGCCAAATAGCTCAAAGCCTTAGCGCGCAAGGTATTCAGTTATCTAGTGCTGAATATAACAGCCTAGAAGCTATTGCGATGGACAGTGTGCTCGACGCCGCTAAGCTTAACCAGTACACCAGCTTTATTGGCAATATTATGGCGTCGCGGATCGCCTCATTGTGGGATTTCAATGGTCCAGCATTTACCATTTCAGCGGGTGAACAGTCAGTTAATCGTTGTATTGATGTGGCGCAAAACTTGTTTGCTCTAGACTCATTGCAAGAGCCTTTAGATGCGATCATTATTGCCGCAGTGGATCTGTCTGGCAGCATTGAAAATATGCTCTTCAATACCGCTAAGCTAAATGCCAAAGGCTTGGGTTCAACCGATTGGTTAGTGGGTGAAGGCGCCGGCGCGCTAGTGCTGCAACAAAGCAATGCGGCACATACTCAGCTTCACAGTTATGCCAGTATCGACAGCGTTGATTTTAAGCCGTTGTCACCATTACCCACCACATCGGCAGATATTATTGAGTTAAACCAATCACCGGAATGCTTATTGTCGCTTCAAGGTCAGCAATTTTCCCAAGGATTAGCGGATATCTCGACCACCGCCAGTTCGGCACCGTTATTAAGCAAAGCTCATGACATGCTGGGGCATACATTTGCCGCCTCTGGCATGGCTAGTTTGCTGCACTGTTTAATGCAAACTCGCCACATCGATAAACCGTCTATTAATGCCAGTGTATTCACCAGCAGTGACAACCAATACTCCCAAGTCAAGGTGTCGGTTTCTGCGGCGCAACAACACGCATTACACGCTCGACTTAGCCATAATTTAACTCAACAACTGGCCACTGGCAGTAAGTTAAGTTTAATTAAACCAGTCAGTTTAGGTGGTCGTGATATCTATCAACACATTATCGATAGCCCACTTGAAGCTCTCGACAGTATTGTCAATCAATGCGCTGATATCGCCCCACCAGCGGCTAATGCCATTGACAGTGCCAAGACACAAACCGTCTGTGATCACAGCCATTTTAGTGCCAATAATAGCGAGAATATCGCCGAGCCTCTTATGTCAGAAAATATGCCAGAAAAAACAACGCCAAAGCGACCAACGCTTACTAGTATGACAAATCATACTATCCCACCGGCACATTTGTCGGCATTTCAACAAAATCAGTGGTTAGCGCAACAAGCGCATTTGGCTTATTTAGCCAGCCGAGATATGGGCTTGAAAGTGGCGGACAGTTTATTACGGTCTCAATTAGCCGGTATTAGCCATCAGGCAAATGCGAACCCAGTCGCGTCACCAGCAGCTAATACTTCTGCTGTTAATACTGCTAATAAAACTGCTGTTAATACTGGAGAGAATACCGCAGCAATTAGCCCAGCGACATTAATCCAGCCTAATCATGCTTGTGTGTCAGCCTACACTGCGCCTATTCCAGCAGATAAACCGTGTATTTGGAATTACGCTGATTTAGTTGAGTATGCCGAAGGCGATATTGCTAAGGTATTTGGCCCAGATTACGCCATTATCGACAGTTACTCGCGCCGAGTTCGCTTGCCGACTACAGATTATTTATTGGTGTCGCGCGTCACTAAACTCGATGCCAGCATCAATCAATATCAAGCTTGTTCAATGACCACAGAATACGACATCCCAGTCGATGCGCCGTATTTAGTTGATGGTCAAATCCCTTGGGCTGTAGCAGTAGAATCGGGCCAATGCGATTTAATGCTGATCAGTTATTTAGGGATTGATTTTGAAAACAAAGGTGAGCGGGTTTATCGCTTATTAGATTGCACTCTAACCTTCTTAGAAGATTTACCTCGCGGCGGCGATACTCTGCGTTACGACATTAAAATCAATAACTTTGCTAGCAATGGCGATACGCTATTATTTTTCTTCTCTTACGAATGCTTCGTCGGCGACAAGATGATCCTGAAAATGGACGGCGGCTGTGCTGGCTTCTTTACCGACCAAGAACTGGCCGATGGTAAAGGGGTTATTCAAACTGAAGATGAAATAAAACATCGTCAACAAGTACTCAACAACCCGAATAAACCCACCTTTGCGCCCTTACTTCATTGCAGCCAAACTGCCTTTGATTATGGTCAAATTCATCATTTACTGACCGGGGATATCGGCAGCTGTTTTGGCGGCGAACATGTAAGCCATCAACTGCAAACGGGCGTTCAACCCTCGCTGTGTTTTGCCTCAGAAAAGTTCTTAATGATTGAGCGTGTGAGTCAATTACAGACACAAGGCGGCGCGTGGGGCTTAGGCTTACTTGAAGGTCATAAACACATAGCGCCAGATCATTGGTATTTCCCGTGTCATTTCCAAGGCGATCAAGTGATGGCCGGCTCGTTAATGGCGGAAGGGTGTGGCCAACTATTACAGTTCTTTATGATCCACATCGGCATGCATACTCTGGTAGACAATGGTCGCTTCCAACCACTTGAAAATGCCTCGCAAAAAGTCCGCTGTCGTGGCCAAGTGTTACCACAAACTGCTGAACTGACTTATCGCATGGAAGTGACTGAAATCGGTATTCATCCTCGTCCCTATGCTAAAGCCAATATTGATATTTTACTCAATGGCAAAGTGGTCGTCGATTTTCAAAATCTAGGCGTGATGATCAAAGAAGATGCCGAGTGTGCTCGTTATCCGCTTCTCTCGTTAGACGCAGCAGCCATTAGCCCTGCAGTTGATTCAAACGCCAGCAGTAAAGTGATTGCCAGCAAAGCGCCGTTAATGGCCAAAGTACCTGACCTAAGCGCGCCGAGTAACAAAGGCGTTATTCCACTTAAACACCTTGAAGCGCCACAAGTGAGTGCCGATTCAAAGTACGCTAACTGCGTGCCCGATACCGTGCCTTTTACGCCTTACCATCTATTTGAGTTTGCCACTGGCAATATCGAAAAATGCTTTGGTGCTGACTTTAGTATTTACCGCGGTCTAACCCCACCCCGCACCCCTTGTGGCGATTTACAATTAACCACCCGTGTTATCGAGATTAACGGCAAACGCGGCGAGCTGAAAAAGCCATCATCGTGCATAGCCGAATATGAAGTACCGGCAGATGCCTGGTATTTTGCCAATAATAGCCACCAAACCGTGATGCCTTATTCAGTGTTAATGGAAATTTCATTGCAACCCAATGGCTTTATTTCAGGCTACATGGGCACCACTCTAGGTTTTCCTGGGCAAGAGTTATTTTTCCGCAACTTAGATGGTCACGGCACGCTACTGCGCGAAGTGGATTTACGCGGTAAAACTATCGTCAATGACTCGCGTTTATTGTCGACAGTGATCGCTGGCAGTAATATTATTCAAAGCTTCACCTTTGAGTTAAGCGTTGAGGGCGAACCGTTTTATACGGGTAGCGCAGTGTTTGGTTACTTTAAAGGCGATGCCCTTAAAAACCAATTAGGCATAGATAACGGCAAAATCACCCAGCCATGGCATATCGACAATCATGTTCCTGCAGATGTCAGCATTAACTTACTGGATAAACAATCAAGGTTGTTTAATGCCCCAGCCCACCAGCCGCATTATCGCCTCGCTGGCGGTCAACTCAACTTTATTGATACGGCTGAAATAGTCAATAAAGGCGGTAAATATGGCTTAGGTTATTTGTCGGCTTCACGCACAATTGATCCAAGTGATTGGTTCTTCCAGTTCCATTTTCATCAAGATCCGGTAATGCCAGGTTCATTAGGCGTTGAAGCTATCATCGAGTTGATGCAAACTTACGCCATTACTCACGACTTAGGTGCCCGTTTCGTTAACCCGAAATTTGGTCAGATTCTATCTGATATCAAATGGAAATATCGCGGCCAAATTAACCCGTTAAACAAACAAATGTCGCTCGATGTTCACATCAGCGCCATTAAAGATGAACATGGTAAGTGCATCATCATAGGCGACGCAAACCTCAGTAAAGATGGTCTGCGTATTTACGAAGTCAAAGATATCGCAATTTGTATTGAAGAAGCTTAGGCCAAAAAGGAATCATAATGACAACACAAGTGCATAACGAAAAGCTTTCTCCTTGGCCATGGCAAGTTAGCCTGCAACATACCCATTTTGATCAAGCTGGGATGAATAAAAAGCTTAAAGATTTGTCACAACCTTGTTATCTGATCAGCGATAACCAACAAGGCTTAGGGGTATCGCAGCAAGCCCAAGTCGTAACCGAGGCCGTTAGTACGCCCAACACCTTACCCGTAAGTGCATTTGCCCCGGCATTAGGCACCCAAAGCTTAGGCGACAGTAATTTTCGCCGTGTGCACGGGGTAAAATATGCCTATTATGCTGGTGCCATGGCCAATGGTATTTCCTCTGAAGAGCTGGTTATCACATTAGGCCAAGCCGGTATTTTATGTTCATTTGGCGCCGCGGGGTTAATTCCATCACGGGTTGAACAAGCGATTGAGCGCATTCAAGCCGCGCTACCCAATGGCCCTTATGCGTTTAATTTAATTCACAGTCCAAGCGAGCCCGCACTAGAGCGTGGCAGTGTTGAGTTATTTTTAAAGCATAAGGTGCGCACGGTTGAGGCCTCAGCCTTTTTAGGCTTAACCCCACAAATTGTCTATTACCGCGCAGCGGGTTTAAGCCGTGACGCTCGCGGTGATATTCAAATCGACAATAAAGTTATCGCTAAGATCAGCCGTACTGAAGTGGCGATTAAGTTTATGCAACCCGCGCCAATCAAAATCCTCCAGCAACTGCTTGATGAGGGTTTGATCACCACAGAGCAAATGACATTAGCCCAATTAGTGCCCATGGCGGATGACATTACTGCTGAAGCGGATTCTGGTGGCCACACCGATAATCGCCCATTAGTTACCTTACTGCCCACTATTTTGGCATTAAAAGATCAAGTGCAAGCGCAGTACAAGTACAAAACCCCTTTGCGTGTTGGCGCCGGTGGCGGTGTGGGCACCCCGGAAGCAGCACTGGCGACATTTCATATGGGCGCAGCCTACATAGTGACAGGCTCAATTAACCAAGCCTGTGTAGAAGCCGGTGCCAGTGAACATACCCGAAAACTGCTGGCCACCACAGAAATGGCCGATGTTACCATGGCACCTGCCGCCGACATGTTCGAAATGGGCGTCAAGCTGCAAGTGGTAAAACGCGGCACCTTATTCCCAATGCGCGCCAACAAGTTATATGAAATTTATACTCGTTATGATTCAATTGAAGCCATTCCAACTGCAGAACGTGAAAAGCTTGAAAAACACGTATTCCGTTCAAGCCTTGAGACTATTTGGGCCGGTACTGTGGCGCATTTTAATGAACGCGATCCCAAACAAATTGAACGTGCTAAAGACAACCCAAAACGTAAAATGGCGCTGATTTTTCGCTGGTATTTAGGTTTATCAAGTCGCTGGTCAAACACGGGTGAAGTGGGACGCGAGATGGATTATCAAATTTGGGCCGGTCCGGCACTAGGTGCATTTAATGCGTGGGCTAAAGGCAGTTATTTAGATGATTACACGCAACGTCATGCTGTCGATTTAGCCAAACATTTAATGCACGGCGCCGCCTATTTAGCCCGAGTGAATTTATTGACAGCCCAGGGCGTCAATCTTCCGGTGGCATTACAGCGTTGGAAGCCCAACGACAAAATCAGCTAACGCTTGATACAATATTAAATGGATAATGTCACTATGACTGAAACTCAAAAATTAGACTTTTCGCAGATCAATGATCCGGCAGAAAAATCATTTACGCATCAAAAAAATTTGATTAAACGTGTCTTAAAAGGCACCCCAAGCCAATGCCCAAGCTGTAAACAAGCACTGAAACTGCAATTGCCGCCGGCCAACAAACAGGCAATCAAACCCAGCGACAAAGCCGCGGGAATTTATTGCCCTAAAGGGTGTACGGATATAGAACTCGATATGGAAGCGGTGTCGTCACTGCGCTAGTAATAAGCCATTAGCGCTTATAATAAGCCATTAGCGTTTAGAATAAGCCATTAGCGTTTAGAATAAGCCTGTAGCTCAAGCACTTTTGGCTTTGGCTTTGCAACTACACGACATAAACCGCTTCGAGGGTTAAATAGCCTGCCACTGATGAGTGATCAATGGTGGGTTGTTTGTTAATTGCGCCGCTATCGATTGACTCATAGCACAGGTGCCAATATGACTGGGTTCTGGCGGGGGTAAAATATTGTCCCATAATTGCAATACAAAATGACTATTGGCACTTACCTCACCCACTCCTTTGGGCGTCCCTGTCATCACAATATCACCGTCATTTAAGCTCATAAACTGGCTGATCGAACTGAAAATATCAGCGGGTTGATACATCATCAATTGCTGATGACCTAGCTGCGTCAGGGCGTCATCAATCGTTAACTGAAAACACCAATTGCTCTGGGTCTCTGTGATCACCATAAACTCGCTAAACAGCGCGGAGCCATCAAAAGCTTTCGCTCGCTCCCAGGGCAGACCTTGCTGCTTTAATTTGCCTTGCAGTTGCCGTTTGGTCATATCCAGCCCGACGCCAACCGCACTAAAACGACCTTGTTCGACTAAGAAGCACAACTCGGCTTCATAATGTAAAGGCTCACCTAGATGGCTATGTAATGCCGTCGTAATGGCGGAGCTTGGTTTAAGAAATACCACCATGTCATCCGGGATCTCGTTACCAAGCTCATGTATATGTTCAACATAATTACGCCCAATGCAAACAATTTTTGATGGAACTATATGTCGTTGTTGTCCATCTGCTTGCGTTAGCGTGACCGATTGTAGACCCACATTTACCTCCAAAGATCCAAACAGTGAGAAAAACCAATGGCTAGCGATTATATCCACTAAAAATAGCCATAACGATACGTTTAAGACATTAAGCAGCGTCGGCATCGAGCTATTGGTATGTTAAATGGCTTGCTGAACTAAATAGCTTGTTAAGTAAATACATCTACTCATCAAGCTCATCAAGTAAATGATCACGCTTTTGGATCAGAGCAACAGGTAATATTAGCCGCTATCCAAGGGGGACAAACAAGGTGACGTCCTGAATAAGATGCACGAATTTAGGCATACTCTTGCATAAAATCATCAAGATTATTATTAATAATTTCTATTTCATCGCCGTTAAATTGCGCAATATGAAATAAAGCTTCGCCTTCATTAGTGACTGGGATATTGCTATTGCCGATGATAATACCATCAGTGGGTGCCAATAATGAAAATGGCTCTCCGCCATGTGGATTAACAATATTGGCGAGAACATCGCCTTTAGCCACACGCTCACCTAACCTCAGCTTAATATTCACCAATCCATCTAACACACTGCGCACCCAATAACTGCGGCTGGCATTGACACTGGTGGTTTTGGTTCTAATTTTACCTTTCGTCATCTGTAAGCTGCGCATCACATTGATCACGCCCTTAAGACCTGACTTTATCGACATCTCACTGAAACGCAGCGCTTCACCCGCCTCATATAAAATACAAGGAATATTCAGACTGTTGGCATAACAGCGCATCGAACCTTCACGCGCTTTTGATGACATAATCACTGGCGCACCAAATGCGTTGGCCATGTCGAGCATCACTTCATCGTCGGTATCACAGCGGATCTGTGGCAAATTGTCTCGATGGACAGCGCCCGTATGCAAATCAATAATATGCGTAGCTCTATTAACCAAAGAATGGGAAAATAAATACGCTAAACGACTCGCTAGCGCGCCCTTTGCACTGCCGGGAAAACAGCGATTTAAGTCGCGACGATCCGGTAAATAACGAGACTGCTGAATAAAACCAAAGACATTAACAATAGGCACGATCAGCAAGGTACCGGTTAAATTCTTGGCATTAATACGACCGAGTAAACGTCGGCATATTTCAATGCCGTTAAGCTCATCACCATGGATCGCCGCGCAAACCAATAAAATGGGGCCTGGTTTGATGCCATGAAACACCTCAACATGCAAATCCATTGGGGTATCGTTATACAATTTGGCCGCCGGCAGTTTGACACTTTGCCGTGTTCCCGCCAGTACGCTAACCTCACCGATAACAAACGCTTGGTGCTTGCTAGCCATTAACCAACCCCTTTGGTTTTCGCGCTAGTCGGTTTAACGTTTTTCTCCATAAACTGAATGATTTTATCGGCCACATCAATGTTGGTGGCTTTTTCGATGCCTTCAAGTCCTGGAGATGAATTCACTTCCATCACTAATGGGCCATGCTGAGATCGTAAAATATCGACCCCCGCAACATTCAGCCCCATGGTTTTTGCTGCTCGAATGGCAGTAGAGCGTTCTTCTGGGGTTAATTTTACAATGGTTGCTGAACCACCACGATGTAAATTTGAACGGAACTCTCCGGGTAATGCTTGGCGTTTCATCGCGGCAATCACTTTATCACCAATAACAAAACAACGAATATCAGCGCCACCCGCTTCAGCAATGTATTCTTGTACCATGATGTTGGCTTTGAGCCCCATAAAGGCTTCAATAACCGATTCAGCCGCTTTGCGTGTTTCAGCTAATACCACCCCAATACCTTGGGTACCTTCGAGTAACTTAATCACACAGGGCGCACCGCCAACCATTTTTAATAAATCAGGTACATCGGCAGGTTTGCTCGCAAAACCGGTGACAGGTAAACCAATGTTTTTGCGCGATAATAACTGTAGTGAACGCAATTTATCACGTGAACGGGTAATGGCTACCGATTCATTCAATGGGTGAGTGCCCATCATTTCAAATTGACGTAAGACCGCGGTACCATAAAAGGTCACCGAGGCTCCGATCCGTGGGATCACGGCATCAAACTTTGGCAGTTCTTCACCTCGAACATGAATGCTGGGTGAATTCATATTGATATTCATGTAACACTTTAATGGGTCGACAATTTTGATGACATGACCGCGGGCTTCGGCGGCTTCTTTTAGTCGGCTTGTCGAATATAAATTCTTATTTCGGGACATAATAGCAATGTGCATTTGTTATTCTCCTGCTAAAAAAGACTCTGCTGAATTAACTAATAAGCGCCCTGCTAGCGCGCGTCGACCTAATAACATTCTAAATTTCATATTATCGCGGTTTGTTAATGTCAGTTCGATGTCAAAATGGTGTTCGCCAATAATAATAGGTGTTTTTATCACATAGCGTTTGGTTACATGACCGCCGGAGTCACTGACATCTCGGCGATCAAATACAGGGAATTCACACACAACTTCACGATCAGAACCTTGATCAGGGTGAAGCCAAACACGAACCCATTGTTGTTTATCATGTTGAAACGGTTTAATTTTGAACGCATGTAAACAGGACGTTTTTGCACCGGTATCCACTTTAATCTTGACTCTTACATTGTCAATTTCAGGAAAAGTACCCCACTCACGCCAACCCACAATACCGAGGGAATGTTCAGACATGGTCTATCCTTTCTGGTAGAGAAATTTTCATTCCAAATGTGTCATCTTTCTGTGTAATATTTTAATAAAATCAATACGTAGCAACTTAAACAACCCACTTATTGATTACGCGCCTCAATGTTACAATTTTGTTGGTTCATATTTACTAGCACAAGGCTAAATCGCGATGTTATTGGCAAAAATGCAACTTAAAGCAATATTACCACCAAGACTTTATTTATATCAAACTAACATTCACCGAATAAGCAAAAAAAATCTTTATGTCAGTGAGTTACAGTGAAAACACTCTCATTTTTAAACCACTAAAACAATATATTATCTCTAATACTAAACGCCAAAAAACCGTTCAAAAAAAATAAGTATGCCCCCATAATGATCTCAATATGAATGAGTTAAAAATGCGATACCTATTTAACTGTCCGTAAATATTGATTAATATGTCGGTAAGCTATCAGATCCTGCATCATTATTGTTAAAAGGTTATGCCATGTTCAGTCCACTCAGTTTCGACTTTTTAAACCAACTCGCCACTAACAACGATAGAACATGGTTTAAAATCAATCAACAACAATATGAAGATCAAGTCAGAACACCCGCATTACACTTTATTACCGCGATGCAAGAACCTATCTTAATGATGTCACCCCGATTTACCGCGGTAGCCAAAAAAGTCGGCGGCAGTTTAATGCGCCCACAACGCGATAGTCGTTTTAGTAAAGATAAAACCCCTTATAAGACCAATGTCGGGATCCAGTTTAAACACTTTCAAGCAAAAGATGTGCATGCCCCTGGCTTCTATGTGCATATCGCCAATGATGAATGCTTTATTGCCGCCGGTATTTGGCATCCAGGATCAAAAGATCTCAATGCCATTCGTCATTGCATTGATGACAACCCCAATGGCTATCTAAAAGCATTAGCACAATTATCCCAAGCAGGATTTGAATTAACGGGAGACAGTTTAATTAGACCGCCGCGTGGATTTGATAAAAATCACCCCATGATTGAAGAGCTAAAACACAAAGATTTTATTGCTATCAAACCTATTAGCCCACAACAAATATGCCAGAGTGATTTCGTCGATTATTGTGCCCAAGAATATCAGCATACCCGCGCACTGATGGCCTATTTATGTTTTGCACTCGATTTGGACTTTTAATATTGGCAAGCCATCACATCATCAATCATGGCGTCGTGTTGTTGACGCTAGTGCCTAGCTCTTAATCGCACACTCATAATGATAATAATGCAAGATGACTTCTTTTTAGAAGATTGTCGTTAACGTTTTGGGGCATTTTTACGACATCATAGTTTTAGCTCATCATTTAGATAAGCCGTGTTAAACTAGCAAAAATCGTATTCAGTACAGCAGTCTTTTATTTGCTGTCCAGTAACATCAGGTTAATTGATGAGCCAACATATTCCCGCCATGTCTAACGCAACAGCATCAGACGAAACACATGCGCAAGATATCACTGCCACGACACCCGCACAAAAACGTGCCCTCAGTTACTCGACAACGATTGAGACACTCTTTAATCGGGTCATGAGCACCAAGATGCCTGCGGATAGGATTATCGGCCAATATTTTCGCGAACATAAAAAACATGGATCCAAAGATAGACGCGTGATCAGGGAAAGTTTATTTGGCCTATTTCGTTGGTGGGGTTGGTTAAGCCAATTAACCTCAGGTCAACCGCACACCTGGTTTCAGCAATTAAGCCTGTGCGCGATGTTGGAACAACATCAATGGAGTGAAATTATTGCAGCTTGGAATGACTTCGCTGATTGGCCTCAAGCCCGTGCGGATCAAATTCAGTTGGATAGTCAAACATCAATAGCGGATGCGTTAGAGGACAAGTTAGCCGCCTTTAATACCTTAAGCAGCAACAACGCTCAAATAACACAGCTATTACCAGACTGGTTTTGGCAGCATTGTCCCATCGTTGACGCTGAAAAATATGCCATTGTCGATGCGATGAACAGCCGACCGCCGATTTGGGCGCGGGCACAAACACTAGCAACAACCCAACTCATTGAGTCCCTTAGTCAAGCAGGCGTTAAAGCCAACCCTAGCCCTTACTTTTCTGATGCGATCAATTTAGGCCATAAGAGCATTAATCTAAATGAAATAAATGCTTATAAACAAGGTCATATTGAGATCCAAGATCTAGCCTCTCAAGTCATTGGCCACATCTGCCAGCCAAGTAATCATGAGCACTGGTGGGATGCTTGCAGCGGCGCCGGCGGTAAAACATTGCAGTTATATTCATTAATGTCACAGCAAAGCTCAGCCTTTACAGGTAGTATTACCGCATCGGATATTCGCCATAAACCGCTGGAAGAGCTGCGAAAACGCGCCAAACGAGCCAATTTTGAACATATCAGTGTGGCACCTTGGAAAGGCGACGTATTACCTGTTGATGCCCATGCATTTGACGGTGTGTTAGTTGATGCACCATGCAGTTGCACCGGAACTTGGCGCCGCAATCCGGATATGCGATGGCTTAATGATGCTAGCGCGATCACTGACAAACCGAGTCTTCAGTTAGCCATTTTACGTCGTAGCGCTGCGGCAGTAAAAGCGGGGGGTAAATTAGTCTATGCAACCTGCTCCTTGTCACCGAGTGAAAATGAACAGGTGGTAAAGGCTTTTTTAGCTGCAACATCCGAATTTACCCTTGAACCTGTGACTCACCCTTTTACGGGGCAACAACACGATATGCTGACTATTTGGCCTCAACAAGCTAACAGTGATGGCATGTTTGTCGCCAAGATGCGTCGAAAGTCGCCCGATTGAATCCCGAGTTCGGGGTAACGAACAAGAATGAGTCGTTAACAAGAATGCGCCGTTGACAAAAATGACCCACTAAAAAGCCATCATCGTGATGGCTTTTATATTATGACACACAGCATGTGGCTATTTTCGGTGTAGACGTAAGATTAATTCAGCTTCTGCTTTGGGCAATTCACACTCTTGCATTAACTCGTCTATTCCCGAGCCTAGACCCACCATTTTAACAGCCCGGGCATATAATTTGGCTTGTGGATCTTGCTGGCTCGCTTCTTCAATCATATCGGACTGCTTAGTGAGTTTTTTCTCTAACTCGACCACGCGTCGACCCACACCAATAGTACCACTGCGCAATTCATGTAATTCACGTTTAACCGCTTCACGCTGGCGATCACTTTCTTTGACTAATACGGTAAGTGCGTCGACTTTAGTCTTTAATTTACTCGACTGTTTTTGTAAATACAGTACCAGACCGAGACATGCAATCACGGACACTAAAGCTGCAATTAGAAATTCATCACCCATTAATATACCTATGTTGCTATGACTTAAAAGTCAAAAACCAGAAGCTAAAAGCTAACGCTAAAACTAACAAAGCCAACAATGACCCGGTTGGCTTGCTTAATAAGAATAGGACTAGATCTGTGTTAACTCTACCCACTCATCATCAGACAACAACTTATCCAAATCAACTAAAATCAATAGTTCATTATCGCGGTTGCTCACGCCTTGAATATATTTAGCACTTTCTTCGGTGCCCACATTCGGTGCGTTGTCAATTTCTGAACGACGCAAGTAAACCACTTCGGCAACACTATCAACCAAAATACCAATAACTTGTTTTTCAGCTTCAATAATGACAATACGAGTTGAATCGTCTAATTCCGCAGACGGCAAACCAAAACGTGAACGAGTATCAATAACCGTGACCACGTTTCCGCGTAGGTTAATAATCCCTAACACATAAGAAGGAGCCCCAGGTACAGGCGCAATGTCGGTATAGCGCAAGATTTCTTGAACTTGCATTACATTAATACCGTAGGTTTCATTATCTAGCTTAAATATTACCCATTGTAATACGGCATCGTCTTTACTTGCAGCAACCGCTGCTACATTTCTAGAATTGCTCATAGTTAACCTCGGTCAATCGAATCCTGACAACCTAAACCTGCATCAAGCATTTTAATTAATGCTTGTACATGTAAAATGCCACACATTTGTTGTTTTACCACCCCGGCGAGCCAAGGACGTTTACCCAATTTTTCACGCCAATTGACGTGAGATTTTTCTATTTTAACAGCGTTAACCAGCGATTCGCACGTTAACCCCCATTGACTATCTTCAAGCATCACAAGATATTGATAATCCAATGTTTGTGCTAATTCTGGCGAATATTTTTCAGGCATTACCCAGGCACAGGTATCGACCACATTGATATGACTGTCACGGTGGGTTTGCACCCCCATAAACCAAGAGGGTCGACCAATAAGATGGTTTATCTTCTCAATTTTAATAATGCCACCTAAGCTAACAAGTGGCACTGCCAGCGTTAACCCGGCAACCTTAAAGAATAACACTTGAAATTCATCATCAAGCACAGCTTGTAGATCATGGGTAATACTGGGTGGTATAAACCCAGTTTGAGTTTGTGGTTCAGGATACTGTTCCTGCGCAACCACACTCGCCAGCAAGGGATCATGCTTAATGATAACGTCTTTTATGCCAGCAAGTGAACATTCATTATTTTTTATATCGACTAACGATTTGATTTCTTTACCCGTTCGCGGTTTTTTTTGTGCGCCAATGTGATCTGTCGACGTTTGCTGTGCCGTTTTAGGGGCAATATGAGTAATGGCTTGACGTACTCGTTCAGCACTGGCTTTTATTTGCTGGGTTAACGCTATCTCGGCATTGGGTATAGGCTCGCTAGGTATAGGCACGCTAGGTTTTGACACTGCCGATAGCAGCTTTTCCAGCGCGAATTTATCAACCTGTGTCCTTGGCTCGGCAAACACTCGCGTGGTCGCGCTTTCAGTGCTCACTTTAGGCGCTGATGTCTGCGGTTCAAGCGCCAGCTTGCTGCTTGAATGCGCGGCATTGAGTAACGATCGGGTTACAGCATAATGCGCTTCATTACTCACCTTAGGTAGAGTAAGCTCAGGATTAGTCTCAGGTTTCAATCCAAGATCCGATGAGGACGATTCCTGTAATAAAAGGCTGAAATAATCAAAAACAGTCTCATCAACCGATTTTGACATGGGTAAACTCCCGAGAAAATAAAAAATACAACAACCGATTATAGGCTTTTACACCTCGGCTGCGGGCAGAATAATGTGATGCAGGTAAGTGAGCCAAGCTTGCATCTCGAAATTTAGTATCAACGGGGATCACGTCATCAGGCCAGAGTGTTTGGCGGTATTTATCTTGCAAAAATTGCAATGCAATAGGGGATGCCTTGGTGCGTTTATCATACATAGTGGGTAATACGGTAAAGCTATAACGGGTTTTGTTAGAGCGGCCCATAATTTCCATGGTTTTCACCATCCGCTCTAACCCTTTTATCGCCAAAAACTCAGTTTGGACAGGAATGATAATGTGTTGACTCGCCGCTAACGCATTCACCATTAACACCCCTAACACTGGGGGGCAATCAATAATCGCCACATCATATTGGTCTTCTAGCAATGCCAATAAATTACGCAGTACTAAGCCCATGCCTTCTTGATGACCTAATGATCGATCAAGTGTGGCCAATGCCATACTAGCCGAAATAATGTCCAGGCCTTCTATTTGAGTCGGGATCACATGTTTCAAAATGAATGCTTGGGTCAATGTTTGATGGTTTAAAAACACATCATAAAGTGACCCTGGCACTTCATCTGAATCAATGCCAAAATAATAGCCCAAAGAAGCGTGTGGATCGGTATCAATCATTAACACACGTTGGCCCCGTTTAACCAATGCACCGGCTAAACTGGCTACCGTGGTGGTTTTACCGACACCACCTTTTTGATTAGCGACCGTCCATACTTTCAAAAAAGCCTCTCAACTCATTATTATGCTGTTATGGGTGTTTATCATTGCGGGTAGTGACGCGGATCCCACCATTAGCTAAGCTGATCACCTTGACCCCTTGAGCATTTTCAGACACCACGACGGCTTGCGTCTTAATCTCAGCAGGAGCGACAACGTCGCGGTTAACCTTATGAGTCTGAGCATCTTGTCTGTCAATTAACGCCTCAGGCCCAAACCACACACTTGACGCCTGATCCTTTGCTGCCGAGGTTATAATCGCTTGAGTTTGTTCAGGGTGCTGGGTTAACCAATTGGCGATATTAGCCGCGTGATCGTCGGGTACCATCAACAACACCTGAGATGCCGTTAACCGGGCGACATCTTGTTCTAATAACGCAACGTTACGATGGGCATCAGCATATAAACTGCCTAATACCAAGATGGCAATGAAGGATAAAAACAATCCAAGCATTTGCTTAGTCTGAAGGGAGTTGTCAGGCTTAACCACGGCCCGACTCTTTTATAATTGCTTCAGCCATATGGTCTAATATAATAGAGTGCGTCGCGATACCCGTTGAAACGACTGCTTGGGGCATACCATATACCACACAACTGGCTTCATCTTGTGCCCAAATAGTGGCACCAACAGACTTTAACATTCTGGCCCCTTCTCTACCGTCTGCGCCCATACCCGTTAATACCACAGCTAACACATCACCACCAAAAGCTTTAGATGCAGAAGCAAAGGTAATATCAACCGAGGGCTTATAGTTCATTTCACTGTTCCCAGAAATCACTTTTAATCGTCCGGACATGCCATTGCGCTCAATCATGAGTTGCATGCCTCCGGGCGCTAAATACGCACAACCGGGTCGCATCACATCGCCGTTTTTAGCCTCTTTAACGTCAATGTTACACAAGGTATTTAATCGCGCGGCAAACGCGGGGGTAAACGCCGCAGGCATATGTTGGATCAACACAATAGGATGAGGATAATTGGCTGGGAGTCCGGTCAGCACCTTTTGTAATGCGACGGGCCCTCCTGTCGACGTGCCAATAAGCAAGACTCTATATTGTTTGCCGCTGGCTCGAATAGCCGATACAGAAGACGCGGTTGAATTTGTGGTTTGGCGGTCTGCCTTTGGCGTTGATAAACCTGAACGAGCAGTAACAGTTGGCGTTGTGCTTGATAAGCGACTGGCTAACGGACGGACAGGTGCTTTAACATTGTGATCGGCCAATGTTGTCCGGCGAGTATCGGCAAATGACGACGTCGATAACGGACTTGAACGATGCATTCTTCGTCGGCCCAATGCTTTAATCCGTTGCTGCAATAAAATAATCGCATCATCTTTATTGGTGGCAATATCTTCAAAACGTTTCGGTAAAAAATCTAATGCCCCGGCCTCTAATGCATCGAGCGTCGCTTTGGCACCATCATGGGTTAACGATGAAAACATCAAAATGGGCGTTGGATTATTGGCCATGATTTCACGCACGGCAGTAATACCATCCATAACAGGCATTTCAATATCCATCGTAATGACTTGAGGCTTTAACTTTGCAGCGAGATCAACGGCTTCCTTGCCGTTAGCAGCAACAGCAACAACTTCGAGATCAGGATCTTGATTAACAATTTCGCTGACTCGACGTCGAAAAAAGCTAGAATCATCTACAACTAGAACTTTTATAGCCATTTAATGCCTTAAATAATGGAGCTTTTATTTTTATTTTTTGCTTTTAACATAATGTTTTAGCAGCCCTGGTACATCTAAAATAAGTGCAATCCCACCATCTGAAGTAATGGTCGCACCGGCCATACCAGGCGTACCTTGTAACATACTGCCAAGTGGTTTAATCACAACTTCTTCTTGGCCAATCAAGGCATCAACAACAAAACCAATTTGCATCGTACCAAGCTGGACGATGACCACATGACCATGTTTTTTATCACCATGTTTACATGTCGCTTTGTTGCTGTGTAACCAATGCTCTAAATAAAATAATGGCACTGCCTTGTTGCGGAAAATAACCGTCAATTGACCATCGACAGTATTGGTCTTGGTGAGATCTAAATTAAATATCTCATTCACGCTCGATAACGGCAGAGCAAAGACCTGATCAGACACATCGACCATTAAGGTTGGCATAATAGCCAAGGTCAATGGCACTTTAATCTCCAGTGTCGTGCCCTTGCCTTTGGTCGAATGAATATAAACACTGCCGTTAAGTTGGTTGATACGGGTTTTCACCACATCCATCCCAACGCCTCGGCCGGAAATATCTGAGACTTCAACCTTAGTTGAAAAGCCCGGGGCGAAAATGAGGTTATAAGCTTCGTGCTCTGTCATTCTCGAGGCGGTATCTTCGTCTAACACACCCTTATTTATCGCAATTTGCTTTAACTTTTCAGGATCCATTCCCGCGCCATCATCCTCAATTTTGAGTAAGATGTGATCACCTTCTTGGCTGGCGGATAAGGTAATTGTACCCACACGCGGTTTACCGCTTGCTTCACGCTCAATCGGCATTTCAATACCATGATCAACCGAATTACGCACTAAATGGACCAAGGGATCGGCTAAGGCTTCGACTAAGTTTTTATCAAGATCGGTATCTTCACCGATCATGATTAAGTTAATTTCTTTCTTTTGTGTTCGCGCTAAATCTCTAACCACACGCGGGAAACGACCAAAAACTTTCTTGATCGGCTGCATACGGGTTTTTATCACCGCACCTTGTAAATCGGCGGTCACAAGATCAAGGTTAGCAAGGGCCTTTGACATTTCCTCATCTTCACGATTAATGCCTAAACTCACCAGCCGGTTACGAACCAAGACTAACTCGCCCACCATATTCATGATTTGGTCTAATCGGGCGGTATCGACCCGAACCGTGGTTTCACCTTGTGGAACGGCAGCGGTTTTCGCGGCTGCTTTATCTTTTACCGGCTCGACCTTTGGCGTCACTGCTGGAGGTGTTGCCGCAGCCTGCTTGACGACAGGAGCCGTCACAGAGGGTTCTGTAGTAACGTCTTTTTTTGCCGTGGCGACTGATGTTGATGACGGTTTGGCGGCACCTTTACCCTGTAACTCATCTAAAAGACGTTCAAATTCTTCATCGGTGATTTCATCAGAGCCAACGATTGGCGCTTCAACTGGTGTAGCCGCTGCAGGTTTGGTCGCTGCGACAGGCTCTACCTTGGACTTGAATGAACCAGAACCGTGTAATTCATCTAATAGTGCTTCAAACTCGTCATCGCTGATTTCGTCGCTACTGGTCACTAACTCGGGTGTTGAAACGGCTTGGTCTTGCTTGATAGCCTTGGCTTGAGATGATAGAGGACTTTTCCCGGTACCATGCAAGGCATCAAGTAATGCTTCAAATTCAATCTCATCAATGTCATCAATACTAGCAGAACCGGACGCTCCCGCAGATAATGCGCGCGGGGCTTCAATCTCTTCAGCTGGGCTAAATTCGACGGTGTCTTCAATGAGCTCAAGCGCTTCAACCGTCATTTCTGAAGGTAATGGGGCGCCTGAACTTAATAGTTTGAGTTTATCGAGTAACACAGGATCGGCAGGGTTTTGTGGTTGTCCCTGTTGAGTTTGATCGAACATGGTATCTATGGCATCAACCGCTTGCAAAATAATATCCATTAATTCTGCATTAACGCTACGTTTACCGGTACGCAATAGATCGAAGGTATTTTCGGCTTCGTGACAAACGTTAACCATCGGGTTAAGACTTAAAAAACCGGCCCCGCCTTTAATGGTATGAAATCCACGAAAAATGGCATTCAATAAATCACTGTCATCAGGATTATTTTCAAGAGCAACAAGCTGCTCCTGCAGAAGCTCTAAAATCTCGCCAGCTTCAATTAAAAAGTCCTGGAGTATCTCTTCATCAACATCAAAAGACATTAAATTGACTCCTAATTAGAAACCCAGACTCGATAGCATATCGTCTACTTCATCCTGACCGGTCACCACATCATCACGCAGCTCTGCATGCATGATTGGGCCTTCTGCTTCTGTCTTATTATTATTTATCACTGGCGATAATTCGGTAGCGTGATCTCCAAATACCGTTAACATTGATACCAAATTATTTTCTACTTCACGAACTAAATCTATGACTCGACGGATCATCTGACCGGTAATATCTTGAAAGTCTTGCGCCATCAAAATTTTATTTAACAACTCGCGAAGACGATTAGAGTCATGTTCGCAAAGCGACATAAACTGCTGAACATCATGACAAAGTGACTTAAATTGACTTAATTCTATGTCACGGCGCATCAGTTTATCCCACATGGGGGTCACTGATCGTATATTGCTAATAATGGTATCGGCCAAAGGTAGACATTCTTCAACTGCATCCATGGTTTTATTTGCAGCTTGTTCTGTCATATCGATAACATAGTTCAACCTTTCTTTAGCATCCGGTATTTCGGTATTGGCTAATTCAGATAAACGGTTATCAACTTGGAAATCTTTTAATGCACTGTGGAGTTGTCGAGTCAGTTTACCCACTTCTTCAAAAAGCTCTTTTTGCAATGGCATTGCAAGCTCTCTAATCACATCATCAGCTTTTTGTTGCTCGCCCAACGTCAGTATTTCAACAAGTTCTTGGGCCTGTTCGAGAGTAATTAATCCCGATATTGCTGCCTGCATGACTTATCCTTGTTTATGCGAGTCGTTCAATGATTTTATCTAGCTTTTCTTTTAAGGTCGCGGCGGTAAACGGTTTGACTACATAACCATTTACACCCGCTTGTGCTGCAGCAATAATCTGTTCACGCTTTGCTTCTGCGGTCACCATCAATACAGGTAAATGCTTTAATGAATCATCTGCACGAATGGCTTTAAGTAAATCAATTCCTTGCATTCCAGGCATATTCCAGTCTGTAATGACAAAATCAAAATCGCCTTTTTGTAACATCGGCAGGCCTGTTGAGCCATCATCTGCTTCTTGAGTATTATTAAATCCCAAGTCTCGCAACAAGTTCTTAATGATACGCCTCATTGTTGAAAAATCGTCAACAATAAGAATCTTCATATTCTTGTCCAAGGTGTCCTCCGGTGAGCTGACTCTCGTTTGCTCTAAAATAGTTGTTATTCTTGTGTCCAATGTTTGAGTTTGGCTTTTAATCTAAGCATTGCCTGACTTAATATCTGGCTAACTCGTGATTCACTAACCTCAAGGATTGCACCAATTTCTTTTAAATTTAATGCTTCGTCATAATATAACGACAACACTAAAGCATCTCTTTCTGGCAATGTTTTAATTGCTTCAACCAGTGCAAATTGGAATTGAGTTTCAGCAAGTGAGTCAAAGCTTTTATCTGGCAGTTCATTGTCGGTAATTAACACATCTTGTGAAACACCAAGATCTTCTATCCCTATCACTTTCCCAACAAAAACATCATTTAAAATATGATGGTATTCATCAAGAGACATCTCAAGCTTTTCAGCAATTTCGGTATCATGAGCATCACGGCCCAGTGTCTGCCCCAATTCATCAATCACTTGTGCAACCCGGCGATTATTGCGATGAACCGAACGCGGTACCCAATCACCACGGCGAATGTCATCAATCATCGCACCACGGATCCGGATCCCCGCAAAGGTCTCAAATTTAGCCCCTTTACTGGCATCAAATTTTGATGAGGCTTCAAGAAGCCCCATCATGCCTGCTTGTAATAAATCATCCAGTTCCACCGATGCTGGCAATCTTGCCAGCATATGGTGAGCGATTCTTTTTACTAGCGGTGCATACTGTTCAACAATTGATGTTTTGTTATCGAACTGAGTATACGCCGCGGCTTTAATCACCCGTTTTTCCTTCTGGTATTGGCTTACGTTGTACAAGACGTTCAACAAAGAACTCTAAATGGCCACCTGGTTGTTGTGGAACGGGCCAAGTCATAATTTTGTTGGCTAATCCATGGTACGCAATCGATGAAGGAGATTTAGGATACGCTTCAACAACTAACTTTTGCTTACGGACTGATTTACGTAAATTTTCATCAAAGGGTATGGTGGCAACCAGTTCTAAAGCAACATCTAAAAATCTATCAGTCACTTTACTGAGTTTCACAAATAATTCCATGCCTTCTCGCAAACTACGCGCCATATTTGCCACAATTTTGAAGTGGAACACACCATGTTCACGACTTAAAATTTTAATCAGCGCGTACGCATCGGTAATTGATGTCGGTTCATCACAAACCACGATCAATACATCTTGTGATGCGCGAGAAAAACTCAGCACCATATCTGATATTCCCGCTGCAGTATCAACGATTAAAATATCAAACTGGGTACGCATTTCACTGAATGCACGGATAAGTCCAGCATGTTGTGCTTGCGTCAACTCAACCATTGCTTGAGAACCTGACGTAGCAGGAACAATACCGATACCTTTAGGGCCGCGAACAATGATGTCATCTAATTCGGCCTCTCCGGACAACACATGAGATAAATTTTTCTCAGCACGGATCCCCAGCATGACATCGACGTTCGCTAAGCCTAAATCAGCATCGAGTACTAATACTCGTTTACCTTTTTCGGCTAATGCGACTGCTGTATTAATTGAAACACTTGTTTTGCCCACTCCGCCTTTACCACCGGATACGGCAATTACTTTAACTTTATCGTTATTTGGTTGATTCATCATACGTAAACCACTTGCTTGATCCCGAGTCATATCTTTACTCAAATGCATAGGCTGTGTCATTTGACCACACCGTGTCTTGTGACGATTGTTGTTCTGTTTCGTTTAAAGCCGCTAATGCTTGCTTAGCCAATTCTAGTGTATCAGCCACCTTCATGTCCTCAGGAACACGTTGACCGTCAGTAACATAAGTCAATGGTAACTCATTTTGAATCAATACGCTCAATGCACCTGCAATTGATATTGATTCATCTAACTTGGTTAAAATCGCACCCGCTAATGGGATACGTTTAAAATGTTCTACCGCATCTTGCAATACCCGCCGTTGACTGACGGCTGACAAGACTAAGTAACTGCGGATGGGGATCCTACTATTGGCGGTTAAATTATCAAGTTGTTGATACAAACGCATATCTCGTTGCCCCATACCCGCAGTATCAATTAGCACTAACTTACGATTTCTAAACTGATAAAGAATTTGTTCTAATTCAGTTAAATCATGTGCTTGCTTAACAGGGCAACCCATTATTTTGCCATATGTGGCTAATTGCTCATAGGCGCCAATACGATAATGATCTGTGGTGATCAATGCCACATGCTCTGGACCGTGATGAGCTGCAAATCGAGCGGCTATTTTAGCTAATGAGGTTGTTTTGCCCACACCCGTCGGCCCGACAAAAGCGACCACACCACCCCGTTTGACAATATCATCACCTTGGTTGTCGAGTAGGTTGGCTAAACTTTGAGGTAATGCTCGTACTAAATCTGCTGGGCTATAGTGCTGACTTAATCCCGCGAGTTTAGCCGCGATTGCCGGCGAAAACTCTGCGGCCATCAATTTACTTTCCAGCATAGCCCCGACCGGATCGGTACGTTTTTTTTGATCTTTCATCAATGATGAGACTTGATGGGTTAATAAGTTACGTAATGAAGCCATTTCTTCACGCAAAGAGTCCATATCCGCTGAGTGATTTTTAGGGTTTTTTGTTGATGGTTCAGCAACGGTTTGCGCTTGGGAGTTGGCCGCGGGTTTAGCCGACTTTGCCCCTTGTAATTGACGGGCCCATTCCGGTAATTCAGGTTCGTCTTGGCGCACAGACATTTGTTCTACCATGCGATTATGCTGTTTTTCGAGCAAGGCTTGTAAAGAATCGGCTGCCGCAGGTGGGCTGACTTTACGTTGAGCCTTAAGCGCTGGTTTTTCGCCGATTGACACTTTGTCTTCCTCAACATCCATAAAACTGTTGGTGGGCGCTTGTGAAGCAATAGCCGCTTTAGGTTCGTCATAATCCACGGCGGCGACAATTTCGATCCCACCCGTGACTTTTTTATTTGACATAATAACAGCGTCAGAGCCTAAGGTTTCTTTTACCTGAGCCAATGCCGAGCGCATATCTTTGGCAAAAAATCGTTTAATTTTCACTTACGCACCTCTATAAACTGACGTTATCACTACTGGCCTACCGCAGAAACAATTCTAATTTGTTTCTCGTCGGGTATTTCTTGATAAGAAATGACGCGTAAATTAGGAATAGTATATTTAACAAATCGTGACAGCGTTGACCTAAGCATACCTGATGTCAATAATATGGCTGGTTGCCCGACCATTTCTTGCTTCTGGGCAGCATCTAATAATGATACCTGCATACGCTCTGCCAAACCTGGTTCAATATTAGGTCCTTCACCGCCAGTCGCCTGCATAGACTTATGCAACATCTGTTCCAACTCTGGCGCCAATGTAATGACAGGGATTTCAAGTTCGGGTCCAGAGATTTCTTGAACTATCATGCGTTTCAATGCAATACGTACGGCTGCAGTTAATACTTCGGTGTCATTACTCTTGGTGCCGTATTCTAACAAGGTTTGTACTATAGTACGTAGATCGCGAACCGATACGCCTTCGTTAAGTAGGTTTTGCATGACTTTCACCACAGATCCTAGAGGCATAACATCCGGTACAAAACCATCCACTAACTTAGGTGAATTTTTGGCAAGCATGTCTATTAATTGCTGCACTTCTTCATAACCCAATAACTTGGCCGCATTATTACTGAGTAATTGACTAATATGAGTCGCCACAACGGTGGCCGTATCGACGACGGTATAGCCTAATGTTTGTGCCTGTTCACGTTGCTCTGGCGCAATCCATACCGCCTCTAAACCGAATGCGGGATCGTGAGTTTCAATGCCATCAAGCTTGCCATACACTTGACCTGGATTAATGGCTAGCTCGCAATCATTTCTCACTTCAGCCTCACCCACCACCACGCCCATTAACGAAATGCGATAGGCATTGGGTGAGAGATCTAGGTTATCGCGAATATGCACTGCGGGCACTAAGAAGCCTAACTCTTGCGATAATTTCTTACGTACCCCTTTGATCCTGCCTAATAACTCACCGCCTTGAGACTTGTCGACTAATGGAATTAAGCGATAACCGACTTCAAGGCCAATAGTATCAACATGGCGCACATCATCCCAGCTTAACTCTTTAGGTTCACTATTCTTAGTCTCCACCGGTCCTTTGGTGGCCAAGGTTAGCGCGGCTTGCTTTTTGTCATTATTGTGTTTGTGAACAAAATAAGCCGCCGCAGCAGTAATCGCTGCAAAGGTTAAAAACGCAAGATGAGGCATCCCAGGCACAACGCCCATGATGAATAATAATCCTGCCGTAATGGCTAACGATTTATGGCTGTCAAACATCTGACTGATCATCATTTGACCCATATCGCCTGACTCATTTTGACGAGTCACCATTAATGCTGCGGCAATAGACAATAATAACCCGGGGATTTGAGCAACCAAGCCGTCACCAATGGTGAGTAGGGTATAAATTTCTACGGCGCTAGAAAAATCGAGATCATGCTGGACAATACCAATAACAAAGCCACCTAAGATATTGATGACTAAGATCATAATACCGGCGATAGCATCACCTTTTACAAATTTTGACGCCCCGTCCATTGCCCCATAAAAGTCGGCTTCTCGGGTTACATCTTCGCGGCGTACACGCGCTTGGTCTTGGGTTAATGTGCCGGCATTTAAATCGGCATCAATGGCCATTTGCTTACCTGGCATGGCGTCCAAGGTAAAGCGAGCACTGACTTCAGAAATACGGCCAGCACCTTTTGTGACCACGGCAAAGTTAATGATGATCAAAATAAGAAACACCACCAAACCGACAGCATAGTTACCGCCGATCACCACAGAACCGAACGCTTCAATCACTTTACCTGCAGCATCGCCACCATTGTGCCCTTCAAGTAAAACGATACGAGTGGATGCAACGTTAAGCGCAAGCCTTAATAAAGTCGCTACCAGAAGTACGGAAGGAAATGCAGCAAAATCAAGCGGTCTGTCAGTATAAATTGAGACAAGTAGCACGACTAATGTTAAGGCAATATTGAATGAAAATAGGATATCGAGCAAAAAAGCAGGAATGGGCAACACCACCATGCCAAGCGCCGCAAGCACGAGTAAAGGCGTACCGACCCCTTTAAACGTCGCCGGTGTTATTTGTTTAAATTGCCCGAAAGCAGCTTTTGCATCCATTGAAGTGAACCCTTGGTGTCATCTATTGCAAAATAATGTCTTATTATTTGACGCTAATAAATATTAAAGCAAAAAATAAGCCATAAATAAGCTATAAACAATCATTTCACTAAATAATTGAATTGAGTGGCGATTAATGCTTCAAATCATCAGGAATTGGCTGGTTAAGTGGGATAGCGTTAGGTCGACGACCTTTACCTTTTTGATATTGTCTTAGCTGAAAAACATAGGCAAGCACCTGGGCGACGGCAGTAAATAAGCCTTCTGGCACTTGTTGGTCTATCTTAGTGGTGTGGTAAATAGCACGAGCCAATGGCGGAGCTGACACAATGGCGACATTATTTTCGCGAGCAATCTCACGTATTCTAAAGGCGGCGTCATCGACACCTTTGGCAATTAAAAATGGCGCCGAAGAACGGTTAACATCATATTTAACCGCTACAGCATAATGCTCAGGGTTAACGACAATTACATCCGCATTAGGCACTTCAGACATCATACGTTGTTGGGCCATTTCTTGTTGCATTTGCCTTATTCGGCCTTTAACTTCAGGTTTACCTTCGCTGTCTTTATATTCATCTTTGACTTCTTGCTTGGTCATTTTTAACTGTTTATTGTGGTTCCAAATTTGAAATGGCACATCAATAAGGACAATCAATAACATCGAACTGCACAGTACGATAAACATCCAAATAAGCAAATTTAACGCATGATAGACATTCCCCGGCAGGTGGTCGCTAGACAGGATCAAAATATCATAAAAATAAAATTTAAGGAGGAAGTAAGCGGATAATGCCACCACTAAAAATTTAGCAATCCCCTTAGCCAGTTCAACTAATGCTTGGGTACCAAACATACGTTTAAAGCCGTTCATGGGGCTTAACTTACTGCCTTTAGGCATAAACGCTTTGACTGAAAAAGAGATCCCACCTAAGACTATATTGCCCATAAAAGCCACAAACGCCAGTAAAGCAATAAAGCTAATTAACGGCCAAGCAAGCTCATTTCCCACGACGCCCCATACCCTAAACATGGAGTTGGTATCAAAAATTTGCTCGCGTTCCATGGTAAAAAGTTGCTTCATGATGGTATAGAGACTTTTGCCAATCGCTGGCCCTGTCATTGCAAATCCAACAGAGGCGGCCAGTAATACTGCCGCAGTACCTAATTCTTTAGAGCGGGCAACTTGGCCTTTTTCACGCGCTTGTTCCAGTCGCTTGGAGGTGGGTTCTTCTGTGGGTTCTTGACCGCTATCATTTTCTGCCATCAAGGCCCCCTAAAATACGACTGAACCATCAAGTGGACATTGAAGCTTTAGTACATCACACATAAGTAGCTGCGCAGCTGACCAGACTTCATCAAAATGCGCCATGATAGGCCCTAAGGTTAGCCATAAAATCAGCAAGCCACTGACCATAGTCACCGGGAAACCAATAGAGAAAATATTCAACTGAGGTGATGCTCGCGTCATGACACCAAAGGATAAATTAATCAGTAACAATGCAATAATGGCTGAGATTGACATCGTCAGCGCTGAGCCAAACATAAAACCGCCCCAATCGGCAAGCGCTCGATAATTGGCGATTGAAATACCTTGCGTTGACACCGGAATGGTTTCAAAACTGGCCACCAGCATCCGGAACATCAATAAATGGCCGTCCACAGCCAAAAATATCAAGGTTGCTAATAACAGCAAAAGGTTACCCACTACCGGGGTTTGCTGACCAGAACCGGGATCGACCATAGAGGCAAAACCTAAGCTGGTTTGCATACCAATAATTTGCCCTGTTAACACAAATGTTTGCATCACCATTAAGGTCACAAAGCCCATGGTCAAACCGATTAAGATTTGCTGAGCAATCACAAAAATAGCACTCAATGCCAGTAATTCAACATTTTCAACTGGCGGTAAAATAGGTGCAATGGCCACGGTAATTGCCACGGATAACATCAACCGGACCCGTGATGGAGTGGTATTAGCACCAAACACCGCCATCACCATAAGCATGGATGAAATACGAAAAAACGGCCATAGATACGCCGCTATTGTTTGACTGATTTCATCAAACAAGATATCCATGACTTAACCTATCACTTGTGGAATGAGATTCACCATCTCAATAAAAAAATCCATCATGGTTTGCACTAACCAATGACCTAAATACATCAACGAGAATAAGGTCATTAATAAACGGGGTAAAAAACTTAAGGTTTGCTCATTAATCGATGTCGCAGCCTGAAACACCGCCACAATTAAGCCGATAAATAGCCCTGGTAAAATAATCGCTGACACGATCATGACGATAACTGACAGTGCTTCTCGAAAAATATCAACGAGGGATTCTGGAGACATAAATATGGCGCCTTATATTCCGAAGCTGTTCGCTAAAGTCCCCATCACAAGACCCCAACCATCAACTAACACAAACAGCATAATTTTAAATGGCAGCGATACAATCATGGGTGACAACATCATCATCCCCATGGCCATTAAAATACTGGCCACCACTAAATCGAGGACTAAAAATGGCACAAACAGCATAAAGCCAATTTGAAATGCCGTTTTCAGCTCACTGGTAATAAATGCCGGGATCACCACGCTTATGGGTGTTTGCTCGGGCGATTGAATATCTTTATAGCCAGAAATCTCAATAAATGTTTGTAAGTCAGTGGTGCGCACTTGCGACAACATAAAGTGTTTAATGGGTTCTTTGCCGACAGTATAAGCTTCAGGTAAGGTCAAAGTTTCATTAATGTAAGGCTCTACAGCTTCCACATAAATTTTGTCAAATACGGGCGCCATAATGAAAAAGGTCATAAACAAGCTGATGCCGATCAACACCTGATTAGAGGGCGTTTGTTGCATGCCTAACGCTTGTCTTAATATCGACAGCACCACAATGATCCGGGTAAATGAGGTTAGCATTATCACCATGGCAGGGATAAAGCTCATTGCTGTCATCAGCAATAGGATCTGCATCGTTACCGAATATTCAGTCGTTCCATCAGCCGCCGTGGTCACGGTTAACGCCGGTAACACCCCATCTTGAGCCCATGCGCTGGGTGACAATACCATGGCCACTAGCGCCATCATCACCAGCACCAACACTGTGGTGTACTTATTCATTATTGCTGTTCCTTGGCTTGTTTTAGGCGACTGGCAAATGAAGAAGTGGGAACGTCAACGGCAGTGGTTAATTTATCAATCAAGTTAATTTGCTGCGCGGTTACGCCCAGAAGATATTGTTGCCCGTTAACCTCTACCAGCACGACTTTTTCACGCTGTCCAATCGAGTTAACCGCAATCGTTTTAATCAGACCACCATTTGAGGACACTAAATTAAGCCGCTTTACAATATAAGCCAACAACAAAATAACGGCTATTACGGCAATTAACCCACCGATCATATTGGCTAAGGGGGCAACATTGGACACATCAGTGGTTCGCGTTAAGGTATTATTAGTCAGAGTGTTAGACACTTCTGGTGCACTCAATGCTTCGCTCATGATCCCAAGCATTGCTGTCATATTCGCCACTGCTATTCCTTGTAAAATAAAACAACTGAGCAAAGACTAATCTTTGCTAGGTGAATGTTTTTGGCTATTTAAGCTTTTTAATGCGTTCGGTTTGGCTAATGACATCCGTTAAGCGGATACCAAATTTGTCATTCACGACCACGACCTCACCATGGGCCACCAATGTGCCATTGACCATGACGTCTAAAGGTTCACCTGCCACGCGATCAAGTTCGACCACTGAACCTTGGTTTAGCTGAAGTAGATTACGGATACTAATAAAACTGCGTCCGACTTCCATCGAAATCGTCACCGGAATATCTAAAATGCTATCCAATTTTGCCGCGTCTTCTTTAGAAATGGGTTTGGAATCATCGACTAAATCATCAAGCTCAACTTGTTGCGCTTCTTCCATAGCCTGCTCAGCCATTGCGGCTGCCCAGTCATCACCGGTATCATCTTTGCTCATTTACTTCACCTTATAAATCTGAAATATCACGCGACTTGCCTTTGCGAGTCACTAATTGTAGCTCTGTTTTAACCGTTGCTGGCCGCGGGATTTTTTCGCTAATTTTTAACGCTAAATTATCGCGTGATTGGCCCATTTTACACCGGTAAGTCGGTAAATCTTCAATTCGCATCATAATATGTTCAGGCAATTCAATCGGAATAATATCGCCCGCTTTAAAGCCCATTACATCACGCAGTGTCACTTCACGTTCAACAACTTTGGCATCAAAGCCCACTTGTACATCCATGATTTCATCACGTAATGCTTGTGACCAGCGCATATCAGTATCTTGTTTATCACTTTGAACACCCGCATCCAGTAATTCACGGATAGGCTCTATCATTGAATACGGCATCGTGATGTGAAAATCACCACCGCCACCATCCACTTCGATATGGAATGAGTTAATCACCACCACTTCGGTCGGACTCACAATGTTCGCCATCGCAGGATTGACTTCAGAGTCGAGGTATTCAAACTCCACATCCATTACTGGTGACCAAGCGTCTTTGTAATCTTCAAAAATAATCTTAAGCAATAACTGTACAATTCGACGTTCTGTTGGAGTAAATTCACGGCCTTCAATTTTGGCATGAAAACGACCATCACCACCAAAGAAATTATCCACGAGAATAAAGACTAACCGCGCCTCCATGGTGATTAATGCGGTGCCTTTAAGCGGACTAAAGCGCACCATATTTAAACTGGTTGGAACAAATAAAGTATGCACATACTCGCCAAACTTAAGCATCTGTACGCCATTAATCGAGACCTCAGCCGCGCGGCGCATCATGTTAAACATACTGATCCGTAAATGTCGCGCAAATCGCTCATTCACAATTTCAAGCGTGGGCATACGGCCACGCACAATTCGGTCTTGAGATGAAAAATCATAAGATTGCGCTTCAGCACTATCGTCTTCAATCTCATCATCATCGACATCATCGACACCGTGTAACAGCGCATCAATTTCATCTTGACTTAATAAATCATTCACATCATGACCTTAGCAGTTAATGATTTTAGTTATTGCATTACAAAGCCAGTAAACAGGACTTTTTCAACAATGCGTTTTCCTGTTATTGGTTGCAGCGTATTTTGAACATTAAGTAACGCTAACTGACGTAGTTCATCTTTACCCGCTTGGGTACTGAGATGTTGTACATCAGCTCCACTAAAGGTGGTTAATAACGCCGCCTCAATCAATGGAATATGTTTTCGAGTCAGCACACTGTCATCTTCACCACGCACCATTAATTGAACTTTTATTTCAACCAGTCGTGATCGATTAACGCCAGGCAAATTAAATAGAAAAGGTTTTGGCATCCCAACATACTCGGCTTCTTCAGCACTGACTGTTGCCGCTTCGGCTTGAGCCTGGGTATCAGCGTTTAAGGCCGTTGGTGCTGGCTCATCCGATCCCATAAAAAACCACAACCCGCCGCCAATGAGCAACACTAACACAAGACCAATACCACCCAATATGAGCAGTTTCTTGGTTTTTTTGCCGTCTTCAGGGACTTCTTTTAACTCTAATTCTTGCTCAGGCATTGTGGTTCCAAATCAACATCGTGATGAATATTAAAACGTAATTAACCCTAGCGACACTTAGCAAAATAGTCAGCTAGGATAACCAAGTCTTATGATCGCTATAGGGTACCTGCTTAAGCATAATAATCTATAGCTGAATGTAAACTCCTTGATGGATTTGTCACCAAGCTGACTTCTTGTGCTGAAATTTCACCCAATTGACTCTCTGCACCACCTTGATGAGCTGATTGACCCTGTTGATCGTTTCCCTCTCCACCTTGAGAAACTTGGCTGTCTGTCAGTTGTAATCCTTCTTGAGCCAGCATATCGCGTAAACGCGGCATGGCTTGTTCCACAATATCGCGGGTTTGCGATTGGGCGACAGTAAACTGCACCTGAGTCTGGTCGCCGTGGATTTGAATTTTAACCGTTAAATGCCCCAGTTCAGGAGGATCAAGGCGAATTTCAGCTTGCTGGATGCCATTGCTAACCATAGTAATCAACTGCTGTTTCATCACAGGAGAAAAACGCTGGATCATCTCTTGCATCTGACCGCCGGGTTCTCCCTGGGGTCTTAATGACATTTGCAACTGTGGCACATCACTTTTATTAACAGGGGTAAAACTACTTAGATTTTGCAATGTTTTACTGTCTATCTCATTAGCACTCGTGGCGACATCGACCCCTGCTGTTTGAGTGAGAGCGGTAAAGGTATCACCGGCCATTTTTTTGGCTGAAACAGAGTTCAGCACGACCGAAAAATCAGCGTTCGACAAGAGCGGACTCTCACCGCTATCGGCTTGAATATTACCATCAACGCGTGTTTTGTCGCCTAAGATCGCGCCGGTATTGACGGTCTCGGGAGCCAATACGGATGCGGATAGTGCACTCTGTGTTGTACTGTTTTGTGATGTGGCAGGACTCATAGCGTCAGTCTTTCCCGTAACGCTAGCAGCGCCACTCACCATCGATTGTTTGCCTATGTTAGCCGCTAATGATGTCGCTAAATTAGCCTCATCGACTAATTGGCCTAAACTTTGATTATCTAAAGACTGCATTTCAGTGAGCGTTAACCCAGAAAAAGCCATCAAGCGTTGTTGTTCTTCAACCGATAATTGATTCAAAAAATCTGCCGACACCACAGAGTCATTAGGAAGGTCAATTAAATCTGCCGCGACATTATCTAGCATGATATCTTCATTTGCATCACTAACATCTTGGGATCCGAGTAGCTCTGTTTGAATTTCTGAGGTTTGAACCGAACCGTCCACCAATTGATCGCTCTGCGGCAATATATTTCCGTCTACTGGGCGATTTTTAGTTAATGTTTCAGCCATATTAAGTTGCGCAAAAATAAGTTCGATGTCGGCAGGACTGTCTGCGTTACTGCCATCGTCAGCCTCAATTTGGCTAGCCGCTTGGCTAAGCTCCTGAGACGAAAAACTCACTGTTGATGGTTTAACCAAAACCGATCCAGAGGCTTGATGATAAGCAGATAAAAATGAGGTATTTTCAACCTCCAGCACACTCCCCTTACTCCCCGTCTCCGCTGTTTTACTGCTATTGCTGAGTAAGGTATTGCTCAACGGCTGCGTCAACTGCTGCATAATCTACTCCACTCCAACATGAGATTAAGGTGCTTTATCACCCAAAAGGCCGGTATAGTAACGACCCTATAAACCTAAGAATTCGCGTTCCAATCAGTGAGTGTCGGTAGACTCGTCCCATCCACTCACATAAAACTGTCACTTCACTGACGATGATCGTTTATCTAAATAACATTAAGCAATTTAAGTGCCAACAGATTAGACTTGAGTAAATAAACGTTAGCTTGGCCGGGTAATAGCAATAATGAACCACAGGCGTTATTTTCGTTTTCGTCTCAAATACTGTTGCATCGCAAATTCATCTGACATCTTTTGCTCCTGCTTAGCTTCTATCACCATAGCTTTACGCGCTTTTTGGCTTAATAACATTTCTACCGCTTTGCGTTTTTGTTGTTTTTCTTGCCAATGAACTTGACGATAACCCACTTGTTTTTCGGCATCGTTAACCGCTGCCACTTGCTGCGTAATGGCACTATCAATTTGACGAATAAATTGATGAAATTGATGATACTGATTCGCACGCAATGTGGTTCCAGAGTGCCCTTCCATCTGTTTCATATAGTCTAAACGGTAGTTATTTAATGCATCTAGCTGACCTTGGCGTTTTTGTTTTTCAAATTGAGCAGACTTAAATTGCAATGCCGCTTGCTCTTCCGCCGAGGTAGCTAACTTCAATACCGTTAATAATGGATCGGTTCGAGTCATTTAATTTATCCCTGACATTGGGCCGCTATTTGAGTCAACATGATCCGGCTTTCTTCAAAACTGACGGGGTCTTTAAATCCCTGACATAAAAAAGCATTCATTGCCGGTTGTAAACGAATCGCATTGTCAATTTTAGGATCGCTGCCCTGTGAATACGCGCCAATTGAAATAAGGTCACGATTTTGCTGATATAGAGAATACATCTGTTTAACTTTACGCATCGCTTCTAGGTGTTCATTACTGATCACCATAGGTGCAACCCGGCTAATGGATGCTTCCACATCAATGGCAGGATAATGACCCGAATCCGCGAGTTGACGAGATAACACAATATGGCCATCTAAAATGGCCCGTGAAGCATCCGCAATGGGATCTTGTTGATCGTCGCCTTCAGTTAAAACCGTGTAAAAAGCCGTAATGGAACCTTGGCCAGCCCCACCATTGCCCGCACGCTCAACTAAGCGGGGTAACTTAGCGAACACAGAAGGTGGATAGCCTTTCGTTGCTGGCGGCTCTCCTACCGCAAGAGCCACTTCCCGCTGGGCTTGGGCATAACGCGTTAAGCTGTCCATAAGCAATAAAACATCGTAACCTAAATCACGGAAATACTCGGCAATACGCGTTGATGTTTCACAGGCCCGTAAACGCATTAGCGGCGAGGTATCGGCCGGTGCCGCCACCACAACGGATCGCGCACGACCTTCTTTACCTAAAATTTCTTCAATAAACTCTTTCACTTCACGACCACGTTCGCCCACTAACCCCACCACAATAATGTCGGCTTTAGTACCTCGGGTCATCATACCCAGCAGCACACTTTTACCCACACCAGAGCCGGCAAACAAACCCATTCGTTGGCCTTTACCCACCGTTATCATGGAATTAATCGCACGAACACCAACATCTAATGGTTCAGTAATCGCTCGTCGAGATAACGGGTTAATATAAGGACCATGTCGTGAAGCATGTTGATCAGTATTAAGGGGGCCTAAACCGTCTAAGGGTATACCACTGCCGTCTAACACTCGGCCCAATAATGATAAGCCAACATTTAAGCCCGATTGTTCACCTAACGGTTGCACACGAGCGCCTGGCAACACCCCTCTTAATTCTTCAATGGGCATTAAATACAGTAGCTTGTCATCAAATCCGATAACTTCTGCCACTAATTCACCCACCATAGTTTCAATAGAACATAAACTGCCAATAGGTGCCCGACATCCGGTGGCTTCGAGTGTCAACCCCACCACCCGCACTAATTGACCACTTGCAACAGGGCGCAGCGGCAACACATGTTTATGATGAACCGCCAATTTATTCAGTAGTTGATGTTGACGAGTGCTCATCAATATTTCCTTGGCCTGAAGGGCTGTGATTTTTTTCTGTCGCGTCTGAATGCCCATGCATTGGAACATCTTGCTCAGGGGCAATTGTCTCCGCCGGGGATAATGAGCGCTCGTTTAGGGGTAACTCAGCTTGAGATACTGCCTCATTGGCGACTTCATTTACTGTCTCATTCACCGCCTTATTCGCTACCTCACTAGTGGACTCATCCACTGGTAATTCCGATTGCGTGGCCATATTGGTATCTAGTTCAGGCTGATGAGTCTTGTCATTGTCATCAAGCGTGTCACTCGATGAGCGTGGCTGCGCTATTGGTTTAACGGCGTCTAAATCATCGACAGTGCTGGTTTGGTAACGTGAGGTCTCGGACTTTTGCAGAGAAACATTTTTGGCTAATTGATTCGACTGAGCATCTAATTCATTAAACACTTGGCTAATACGTTGTTCAATCCGTAAATCGACCGATGACCGCACACTGTCAATCATACAGTCACCCCTTGATAACGACGGATCGATATCAATTCTCCACTGATTGTTTTGCAACTGCTCAGCACTATAAGATTGGTTCACTAGTTCTGCATCGGCTTGATTTAAGCGTATTTTAACCACTTGTTCTTTGAGTGGCAGCGCGTCAATTCCTTGACGTAATGCCGACAAAATATGCTCTGGATGCGTATTAAGTTCATGGCCAATGACCGACTTGGCTAGGCTAATGGTCATGGCGAGCAATTCGGCTTCAATTTCGTTATCTAAGATGGATAATGGCTGTTCAAATTGGCTAATAATATGATTAAATTGTTCAACAAGTTGCGTGACTTTCGTTTGCCCTGCGTCCAATCCTTGCTGCTCACCTTGGGAAAAGCCTTGTTGATGACCTTGTTCAAGCCCTTCTAAGCGCCCTTGTTCTAATCCTTGTTGGTGGCCTTCTTGCTGACCTTGCTCAAACCCTTCACGCTCAGCCGCCGCGCGGATATCTTCAATTTGCGCCATCGTCGGTGGCGCCATGGACTTCTCGGCGGTGGACACAGGTGTTGGCTTATGCGCCTCAGAAAATTTACCGAACAAATTTGATGGTTCTTGACTACTGTCTTTTGTTATATCAGGTAATTGCCAATGACTAAATTCAGACTCATCATCCGCATTGAGTCTTGTTTTAGGCGATTTTGATTCTGGCATAATTTATCACTTGTGTTGTTGAAATCATTGTTCAAAAGCAAGGTTCAAGGACCTAGGGCGGACTGCGTCCTAGCAGCCAAGCGTCCTAGCAGCGTAGCGTCCTAGCAGCGTAGCGTCCTAGCAGCGTAGCGTCCTAGCAGCGTAGCGTCCTAGCAGCGTAGCGTCCTAGCAGCGTAGCGTCCTAGCAGCGTAGCGTCCTAGCAGCGTAGCGTCCTAGCAGCG
>Ga0314771_100036_pt1 | contig 78973 bp, 64 predicted proteins | sample MetaGCB42018_FD_204522 | JGI IMG/M metagenome (GOLD analysis project Ga0314771, IMG submission 204522) | Cryopeg brine microbial communities from Beaufort Sea near Barrow, Alaska, United States - CB4 2018 | ecosystem: Environmental > Aquatic > Marine > Coastal | place: USA: Alaska | collected...
ACATACTAAAGCACTACAATGTAAAACGGGGTCATAGTTATAACAATTATATGACTCCAACCGCTGCCGAAATGGCAGCATAAAGACGCAACCCCTGTTTGTGTACAGTTTTAGTTGACCACATCAAGGATCTTAGCAGCGAAGCTGTTCTTAGCAGGACGAAGTCCGCTCTAGAAGCGAAGCGCACTATCCGCGTAGCGGCCTAGGATCTTAGCAGCGCAGCGATCCTAGCAGGACGAAGTCCGCTCTAGCAGCGCAGCGATCTTAGCAGGACGAAGTCCGCTCTAGCAGCGTAGCGACCTAGGATCTTAGCAGCGAAGCTGTTCTTAGCAGGACGAAGTCCGCTCTAGAAGCGAAGCGCACTATCCGCGTAGCGGCCTAGGATCTTAGCAGCGACCCTAGTGATGTTGCCAATGATGCTAATTGAACCCAAGACAGTGTGCTTTACAAATGACAAAAAATAACGATAATCATTAAAAAAACTAATGAAAAATAAGAGATTGATTACTATGTCTAAACGATTACCGCCTTTGAATGCCGTTAAAGCATTTGAAGCTGCAGCACGACATTTGAGCTTTACCCGCGCCGCAGAAGAGTTGTTTGTTACTCAGGCTGCGGTGAGTCATCAGATCAAAGCATTAGAAGATTTTTTAGGGCTAAAGCTGTTTAGACGTAAAAATAGATCATTATTGTTAACCGAAGAAGGTCAAAGCTATTTTCTAGACATCAAAGATATTTTTATTGAGTTAGGCGAGGCGACTAATCGCCTGCTTGCTCGCAGCGCCGTCGGGTCATTAACGGTTAGCATGTCCCCGAGTTTTGCCATTCAATGGTTAGTGCCGCGTTTAGCTAAGTTTAGCGAAAAAAATCCTGATATTGATGTGCGTATTAAAGCCGTTGATAGTGATGCCAGTTCGTTAACTGATGATGTCGATGTGGCCATTTATTATGGTCAAGGCCATTGGCCTGGACTGCGTGCGGATAAACTGCGTAACGAAGTGCTGATCCCTGTGTGTTCGCCGTTATTACTCAAGGGTCCTAAACCGTTATCGCAACCCAGTGATTTAAAGCTCCATACCCTATTACATGATTCCAGCCGTCAAGATTGGCAGGCATGGTTTAGACAGTGCGGTGTGAGTGAGATGAATGTGAATCAAGGGCCAATATTCAGCCATTCCTCATTAGTCTTGCAAGCTGCTGCGCATGGGCAAGGTGTGGCTTTAGGTTACAGTGTCCTTGCTCAGCCAGATATCAAAGCGGGTCGTCTAGTGTGTCCTTTTCCTGATGTGCTAGTCAGTAAAGATGCTTATTACCTAGTCTGTCAGCAAAATCATGCTGAAATTGGTAAAATTTCAGCCTTTAGAGAATGGATGGTCGATATGTTTGCCGAGGAGTCGCGTAGTGAGTTACTTAGTGGATAATACGCAAGAGTTAGCTGATGATTATCTTCTGCAAGGGCCGAAAAGCGATACGCTGATTGTTTTTGCTCATGGCGCCGGTGCCAATATGCATCATGAATTTATGAGCTCAATGACAGATAAATTGCTCGGTCAAGGCTATCAAGTATACCGCTTTAATTTTTTATACATGCAAGCCAATATGCAAGATGGTAAACGCCGCCCACCTGACAGAGCGCCTAAATTGCTCGCGCACTATGAACAGGTGCTCTTGGATATTCAGCAAAAGATGGCCCTTGGTCTTATTAATTGTCAGCGGATTATCTTGATGGGGAAATCAATGGGCGGGCGTATGTCGGCGATATTGACCAGCACAGATCATCAGCTACAAGAGCCCCTTATTATCGATGTCGTCAATAAAATTAGCGCGGTAGTGTGCTTGGGATACCCCTTTGTACCTTTAAAAGGTGGCGAGCCGCGGCTTGCACCTATTCAACACAATTGCTTGCCGATGTTGATTGTCCAAGGTGAGCGAGATAAATTTGGCGATCTTCAGCGGGTGCCGACATGGGCGTTGGGTGAGCATGCTCAAGTGTGTTGGATTGGCGATGGCGATCATGGTTTACAGCCGCGAAAATCTTCAGGCTATAGCCTTGATGGCAACCTTAATACCGCGGTTAAACACATTAGCCAGTTTATTGATCGAGTTGGCTAATGTTTTGCCAATAAAATGATAACCTTGCAATAAGTCATAAGTTGAGCATGCCTCGAATGATAAAATGCACGGCAACAAGATGATGATGGATTAATTATCAGTAATGAATAAGGTTGAGTGACATGAAAAAAGGGTTGTTATTATTAGCCACATTGAGTGGTTTTTTGGCGGTTTCACTCGGCGCTTTTGCCGCTCATGGGCTTAAAACTATTGCGCCAGCAGAACTTGTTAGTATTTTTAAGTTGGGGGTCGATTATCAGTTTTATCATACCTTCGGACTGATTGCTTTGGCCTTTTCTGCCCATTGGATCCCATCGAAATTGATAAACTGGGCCGCTTATTGCTTTATTGCCGGGATCATATTATTTTCCGGTTCGTTATACATTTATGCCTTTACTGGCGTTAAATGGCTTGGCCAAATCACTCCACTGGGCGGATTGTGCTTCTTAATCGGCTGGTTGTTATTTGCAGCGGCGATCTGGCATGCAAAATCGCCAGAATAATGCGTTGGCTAAATTCTCCCACCGTGAGTATTTTTAAGTATAATAGCGTCATTATTGTTTCGCTATTATACGACTATCCTTACGCTAAGGCTCCAAATGAAAAACCTATTCCTATTTTGTCGTTCAGGCTATGAAAAAGACTGTGCGGCAGAAATTCAACAACGTGCGACAGAATTAGATGTTGCTGGTTTTGTTAAAACCAATGTCAATGATGCCTATGTAATTTATCAATGTTTTGACGCCAATGGTGCCGATACGTTAGCCAAGGAATTGGCGCTTAGCTCATTGGTTTTTGCCCGTCAAATGTTTGCCGCGGGTGAATTGTTGAGTGATTTACCTGAACAAAATAGGGTGGGGCCGATTGTGGCCTCATTGGCAGAATTATCAAAGTGTGGTGAATTACGAGTTGAAACGCCTGACACCAATGAAGCTAAAGAATTATCCGCATTTTGTCGTAAATTGACAGTGCCGTTACGTCAAGGTTTAAAAAAGAGTGGCGCACTGCTAAACGCTGAAAATGACAGTCGTCCGATTGTTCATGTGTGCTTTATTGGGCCTGGTAAAGCTTATGCGGGTTATTCATTAAGCCACAATAGCTCACCTCATTTTATGGGGATCCCTCGGTTAAGAATGGCGGCAGATGCTCCGAGTCGTTCAAGCCTTAAGCTCGATGAAGCCTTTGGGGTCTTTTTAACCAAAGAAGAGCAAGAAACCCGTTGTCGCAGTGGCTTAAAAGCGGTTGATTTAGGCGCTTGTCCTGGTGGCTGGACTTACCAATTAGTTCGCCGTGGGATGATGGTTGCTGCCGTTGATAACGGTCCAATGGATCCAAAATTGATGGAAACGGGCCAAGTGAAGCATTATCGTGCTGACGGCTTTCGTTTTGAGCCACCACGTAAAAATATTTATTGGTTGGTGTGTGACATGGTTGAAAAGCCAGCTCGTGTTGCCGAACTGATGGAAGCATGGGCGATTAATGGTTGGTTTAAGGAAGCTATTTTTAATCTTAAATTACCAATGAAGAGCCGCTATAAAGAAGTGAGCGTGATCTTAGCAACCATGGGTGCCATTTTAACTGAAAATGAAATTGATTTTAAAATGCAATGTAAGCATCTTTATCATGATCGTGATGAGGTGACAGTGCATTTATGGATATTCCCTGAAAAGGGTGTGAGTTACGCATAAATCTTGCTAGCGGATATCTAACAAAAAGCCCCATATGCCATGCATATGGGGCTTTTTTGTAATGACTGATAAGATAAATAAGTCATTATCCTAATAATAAGTCATTACCCTAATCATAAAGAATTAGGCTAAACGATCAAGTACCGCTTGAGTGAAGTCGGTGGTGCCGTGAGTACCGCCTAAATCGCGGGTTGTACGGTCGCCTTCTTCGATGACTGCTGATATCGCACTGTGGATCATCTCAGCTTTATCCGTCATGCCTAAGTATTCGAGCATTTGAATTGACGCTAAAATAACTGAGGTAGGGTTGGCTAAGTTTTTGCCTGCAATGTCGGGTGCACTGCCGTGTACGGCTTCAAAAATAGCCGCATCGCGACCAATGTTTGCCCCTGGAGCCATACCTAAACCGCCTACAAGACCGGCACACAAGTCAGATAAAATGTCACCAAAGAGGTTGGTCGTCACGATAACATCGAAATTTTCCGGATTCATCACCAGTTTCATGCAAGTGGCATCAACAATCATTTCTTCTGTGGTGATGTCAGGATAACGCAGGCTCACTTCACGAGCGACTTTCAAGAATAAACCAGAGGTTGATTTCATGATGTTTGCTTTGTGAACTATGGTTACTTTTTTACGATTTTCTTTGCGTGCGAGTTCGTAAGCAAAGGTGGTGATCTGTTCTGCACCGTGACGAGTAATGATACTGGTCGCTTCTGCTGTTTGGCCATCATCAGAGACTTTTTGACCTAGCCCAGAGTACATACCTTCGGTATTTTCACGGACGGTAATAATATCAATGTTTTCATAACGCGCTTGGGTGCCCTTAAATGAATTGACTGGGCGCACGTTAGCATAAAGACCGAACTTTTTACGCAAGCTCACATTAATAGAGGTAAAACCTTCACCGACAGGTGTGGTTAATGGACCTTTAAGAGTAATACGATTTTTTTCGATAAGGTCTAAAGTACGTTGTGGTACTAATTCACCGTGCTTTTCTAACGCCGTTAACCCAGCATCTGCAAATTCATATTCAAAGTCACATCCTGCTTTGTCGAGGATTTTTAATGCTGAATCGATAATGCTTGGTCCAATCCCATCACCTGGGATCACGGTTATTGTACGTTTTGGCATGATAGTCCTTCCACGGTTGTGGTTACAGCAATTGTTAGACCGCATACATGACACGGCTAGGTGGCGGTAAAAAACCGTCGTTTTTCTGCGGCATATTTTAACGACTTTTAATGTGTATTTATAGGGAATAGTGAGTTTTATCACATTATTTTCGTTATTTTTAAGTCAATCCTTATCTGATTGTTTTACTATGAGCCTTTATTCAAATTGATTATCGATAAGCATTTAAAGGCTGATGGGTTATTGGTGGTGATTATGTTATCGGCGGGCAATAGCTTATTCGGTGAGCATTTTTTATATAGACGACTTTGGTCGAATGCCGCTCCTTTGGCTGGTTAGGTTTACTGTTGGCGGGTTAATATGACTGATAATCTAATATGATAATCTAATATGATGATCTATTACGGTGATCTATAACAATAATCAATTAACGTTACTATTAGATAGAGGAAAATTGTGAAGTTATTCAATTTAATTCCATTGGCAGTCTGTCTGTCATTTAGTGTCCATGCGGGTGCGCAAAGAGTCTTGTCCCTTGATGACATTATGCATTTTGAAACCTTACAACAACCCGTTATATCTGATAACGGTAAGGTGATAGCGGTACAGGCCGCGCCTGATAGAGGCGACAGTCGTGCCTTAATTCGTTTTAGTGATAATAGTAACAAGGGTTATGAAATTGCCAATGGTACTGACGTTAAGGTCAGCGCGGATGGTCAATTTGTATTAGCGACAATTGAAGCCACATTATTTGATCGCGAAACCAAAGATGAAGCCGATTTACCCCATGATGCTGTGTTGCTCAATACTCAAAATGGCGCGCAGCAACATTTTGAAAAGGTGAATTCGGCTTCATTTAGTGAGGATGGCCATTTTTTAGTGCTCAAGTTTGAGGTTAACAAGCCAGAGTCGACTGACCCTGGATCAACAGTTCCTGGATCTACTGCTGCAGAGCCCACGGTTTCAGGGCCTAGTGCTTCAGAGGTTAACGCTTCAGAGACGACTGCTTCAGAGACGAAAAATAGCAGTAAGACCGAACAAGAGAGTAAACCACCAGAGATTGAAGAGGCCGATATAGGAACGGATATTCGCTTAATTAATCTGGCCACTGAACAGCAAACCTTGTTAGCTGACGTCACTCAATTTGCGTTTGATAAAGCAGGCGCTCATTTTGTTGCCGTGGTGAACAAAGTTGAAAATCTGCAGCATCAAGTGGTGTTGGTGACCTTAGATACTCAAACACAGCAAACACTTTATAGTAGTAAAGAAGAGCATATTGAAGCGTTAGCCATCAGTGATGATGGTCAATATGTAGCCGTGACAAAAGGCGCAGCGAGTTCGGCACGTTATGGCCGTGAATACAATTTGTTGTTACTGGATGTACCACATGATAAACAACGCCAGTTTGCGCAGTCTGAGGGCTGGACTTATAACCAACATGCCAGCTTACAGTTTTCACAAGATGGTCAACGTCTGTTTGTGGGACGGGTGGCTGCGGTGGCACAACAAGCAGAGTTAGCTGATTATCACAATGCCAATGATGTTTTTGACCCTGAGATCATTACCGCGAAAAAACAGTTACGTATTTGGCATGGTGATGATGCCAAAATTAAGCCCCAAGAAGTCAAAGAATATGAGCAAGAGTTATCACGCACGTATTTAGCCGTGTTACACCTTGAGTCAAATAAGATGGTGCAATTAGCCGACAAGCTGGTACCTGATGTCACTTATGGTGAGCAAACCGATTATTTACTGGCCAGTTCCGATGTGCCGTATCAGAAAATGATCACTTGGGCAGGCTTTTTCCGTGATGTGTATTTGGTTGATGTCAACACAGGTCAAAAAACCCCCGTATTAACGCAGCAACCTAGTGATGCTATGCCGACACTGTCACCTCATGCTAAGTTTTTAGCTTATTATCAGCAAGGTAATGTCTATCTGTTTGATATTGCGACTCAACATAGGGTTAATTTAACCGCAAATATCGCGACCCCTTTTGCTAATGAGGACCATGATTATCCCAGTGCCGCACCCGGTTACGGTTTTGGCCCTTGGTTGGCTGATGACAGTGCCATTATTGTGTATGACAAATATGATGTATGGCAGTTTACTACCGCAGCGCCCAGCGGGTTTATGTTGACTAACGCTGAAGGACGAAAACAACAAACTCAATTTAGACTGGTTGGCTTAGCCCAAGAGAAACCATTACCCGCAGTGGTAAATGAAGCTGAAACCGTGCTATTACAAGGTTATAGTCATCAAACAAAAGCCGATGGTTTTTTCAGTGCCCAGATAGGTGTGGCTGGCGTAAACCGGTTAACTCAAAGCAGCGGGAAATTAACCCTGCTTGCCAGAGCTAATAACGCTGCCGCCGTGGTGTTTTCAAAACAGCGCTATGATGTATATCCAGATTTGTACATCGCAGATTATACTTCACCACAGAATGCACGCCAGCTGACCGAGCTCGATAAACAGCGTGAACCGTTTAAGTGGGGTCATGCGGAATTAGTCCATTGGCGAGATGGTGATGGGATTAAGATGGATGGGGTACTCATTAAGCCAACTAATTATCAAGCCGGTAAACAGTATCCAACCTTAGTGTATTTCTACCGCTTTATGAGTGATAGATTACATGCCTTTCCTGATATGAAGCTCAATCATCGACCTAACTTTGCCTGGTATGCCGACAATGGTTATGCGATTTTCTTACCTGATATTCGTTTCGAAATTGGCTATCCGGGGATCTCTTCAGTAAAAGCACTGACAGCGGGGGTACAAAAGCTGATTGAGATGGGGGTTGCCGATCCCAATGCCGTGGGGATCCAAGGGCATTCGTGGGCCGGTTATCAGAGTGCTTATGCGGTGACCCAAACCAATATTTTTAAAGCGGTTGTCACCGGGGCGCCAGTATCAAATATGACCAGCGCTTATAGTGGTATTCGCCATGGTTCTGGCTTAGCCAGACAATTTCAATATGAAACAGGCCAAAGCCGAATAGGCGAGAGTCTGTATAAGGCACCACAAAAGTACATTGAAAACTCGCCCATTTTTTATGTTGATCGCATTCAAACCCCAATGATGATCATGTTTGGGGATAAAGATGATGCAGTGCCTTGGGAGCAAGGGGTTGAGTTATATATGGCAATGCGCCGTGCGGGTAAAGATGTGGTGTTTTTGCAATATGAAGATGAGCCACATCATTTGAAAAAATACCCTAATAAGCTTGATTACAGTATTAAGATGAAACAGTATTTTGACCATTATTTAAAAGGTGACCCAGCCCCTGATTGGCTACTTAAAGGCGAAGCCTATCGGGAGTATAAAAAAGTAGAGTAAACGGATATCAATGGTGATCTGAACTGACCAGATATGTAATGAGATTGGTATTACTTACGCCCTATGCTGATACCGATAGGGCGTTGTTGTTATTGATGCCATAGACCAAGAATGAATTATTGGGGATCTTGATGGGTTATGGGCACAGCAAAATATTGCTCTTCTGTGTCTTGTCCCCACGCGATAAGCAGATTGTCTCTGAAGAGCAGTGGCGTACATTCATCTTTAGTGGTTTCGCCATCTGATTTGAGATGATGAGTACGGTAATACATCACTTGATATTGGCCATCGATGCCAGTTTTTGCTTCAACAAAATCGGCACGACCCAGTAAGGTACGGATGTCATCAAGACTTTGACCAAAGTGGATGGCACTGATTTTTTGTAAGTTAAATGCTTGGCGGTCATCCCAGGCTCTGTCTTCTGGTTGGGGTTCGTAAACAAAAATCACCACGGCAACAAACAGTAAATAGGCGGTGAATATACCGCCGATAATATAAGTCACTTTTGAGTTCATAATGTGTTTAATCCGTTCTGTATGAAGCGTGTTGACTGTAGGTATTACCTTATTATTACATTAGTTTGTTATTGGTTTGATCCTAAATTGTTTTAAATTAATATTCAATGGCATATCGCATTGCAGTTGCGCCAATTTATAGCTGATTCGCGCCATTTCTTTTCCTTCGGCTAGTTTAAGTGCCTGCTTGGCGCCGAGATTGTCTAAAGAACAATACAAATTAGCTAAGGTTCTGAATTTATTGAGTAAGTCGGCGGCTGACTTGGGTCCAATCCCCATAATTCCCGGGATTTTATTACCGCTATCACCCGCAAGCGCGATAAAGTCGAGCATTTGGTATTGCTCTATTGCGAGTTTTTGTTCATATTGCTGAACATCAAAAACCTGTTGTTTAAAGTGATCCCATAGGGTGAGATTTTTGCAGGGTAGCTGACTAAAACCTTTGTCGGTTGACACTATGACCACCTCCCCTTTATTGCTGATCATTTTCATTGCGATGGTGGCGATAACGTCATCGGCTTCAGATTGGGCATCGAAAGAGTGAATATCGTGTTCTGCGAGTGTCGCTTTGATATTAACCAGGCCTTCACTTAATGCCGTTGGCATGGGTTTACGACCTTTTTTGTAATCGCTATACAGTGTCTTACGCCAAGAAGGTTCATTGCCATCCCAGACGACAATGCAATGGGTCGGTTGCTGTTGCAACAGCATTTTTTTTGATGCGGCCAACACGCGTTCTTGTACGCTGGCAATATCATGTTCATTAGGTAGCACCGCATGAATACGGCGCACGAGATTTAGCCCGTCGATTATCAGTAATTTATTCATTGGTTTTTATTATGTTGTAGCAGGGCACGTAAACGCTTCCTGGCAGTTTCATTCGATGTTGTTTAACAAAAGCGTTTAATAGCTTATCCATCATCTGCATCAGTTTAACATCACCTTTAATATGAAAGGGACCAAACTGCTCAATAAGCTTAATGGTTTTGTCTTTTACGTTACCAGCGACAATACCTGAAAACGCTTTGCGTAAGTTAGCGGCAAGTTCCGCTTTATTGTCTTGCAAATACAGATTTAAATTGGCCATAACCTCATGGGTCGGTACAAAGGGTAATTGAAATTCGGGTTCAATTTTTAGTGACCATTGATATTGGTAAGCATCACCTTTTTGTTTGCGATAGGTTTTTACTTGCTCCATACCTTGCTTCATTATTTGACCTACTTTGATAGGGTCATCGATAATGATCTGATACTTATTTTGTGCTTCTGTGCCTAACGTTGCCCCGATAAATTCATCAATCACAGTAAAGTAATCGGCGCTTTCTATCGGTCCTGTTAACACCAGTGGGAACGGCATAGTGATATTGTCTTTATTTAATAAGATCCCAAGTAAATAGAGTAATTCTTCCGCGGTACCCGCACCACCAGGGAAAATGACGATTCCGTGCCCTAAACGCACAAAGGCTTCTAGGCGTTTTTCTATATCGGGCAAAATGACTAATTCATTGACAATTTGATTGGGTGGTTCCGCAGCAATAATACTGGGTTCGGTTAAGCCAATATAGCGGGCGTTATGTACTCGTTGCTTGGAATGAGCTATGGCCGCGCCTTTCATTGGACCTTCCATTGCCCCGGGTCCACAACCTGTACAAATATCTAACCGACGCAGACCCAGTTGATAACCGACATCACGTGTGTATTGATATTCGACGGCGTTGATGCTGTGTCCTCCCCAGCAGACGACGACATTGGGATCTTGCATCGGAGAAATGGCTTGAGCATTACGTAGAATGTCAAATACGACGTTGGTGATGTGGCTCGCGTTGGTTAAGTCGATATGCTTTAAATTATCGTACTTATTGCTGATGTAGATAATATCGCGCAGCACGGCAAACAAATGCTCTTGAATGCCCGCGATGATTTCACCGTCGACGAAGGCTTGAATTGGCGGATTGATGAGTTCAATCAGTATGCCTCTTTCACGCTGTAAAATATTAAGACTAAATGATTCATAGCGGCGAAACAGAGCTTCAGAACTGTCGCTGATAAGGCCTGAGGATAATACCGCGAGCGAGCAGTTTCGATATAACTGATGTAACTCGCTTTTTGCGCCTTGTTTTAGGCGTTCGACTTCTAATTGAGAAAGTTGATCTAAGCTACCACGGGGACTGATTTTTACGATCATAAGCAACTCCTTTGGACCCGAGTGTTTGATGTCTGAGTCCAAGGAAAATGCTTTGGAATTAACTAGATATCAATCACGACTCGGTCTCTGCCATTGTTTTTGGCTTGGTATAATGCCGCATCGGCTCTTTCGAAAGCATCTTCGATAGTTTCATTTTCCATTACTTGTGCAGCACCTATAGATAATGTAACTGTAATTCTCTGATTTTTAAACTTAAACGGAATGTTTTTTATTTTTTCTCTCACTCGGTTAAGTAATTGCGAAATATGCGTATCAATTATATCAGGTAATAGCAGTACAAATTCTTCGCCGCCATAACGGGCGACAAATTCACTTTCACGTAATGAGTTTTTCAAGGCCATGGAGATCACTTGCAGGGCTTTATCCCCGGAGCTGTGACCAAAGTTGTCGTTAATGATCTTGAAATGATCAATGTCTACTACCGCTATCCACAAGGGGGTGTTAAAACGCACATGGTTACGGTATTCCTGTTCCATGCGATCTTCTAACGCGGTACGATTTGCCAGTTGGGTGAGTGGGTCAAGTAGATTCAGTTTTTGATGTTCAAAGAGCTTTTCTTTATAGTTATTGGCTTCTTGGGTCATCGAGTTGAGTTCTTTACGCATTGATTCAATAGACTTACGTAAGATAGTTTGTTCTCTTTGTTCTAAGGCTTCTTTACGAGAAAGCACATCACGAAGAGAAGATAATTGCTCTGTCAGTTGAGTCTTCAGCTCGATAAGGTTATCGGCATCAACAATTAACTCGTCAGTGTTATTGACGCGCAAGTTAATCTCTTTATTTAATTGGCTTTTCAGTTGCTCACTGCGCTGGCTATTATTGTAGGTATTGTTGACAACACCATGAACAATCGTCAGGGCATCGTTCAGAGCCAATAAAAAATCTTGCGAAGCCATTTTTTCGCGAGCGATGTTCTCTAATAACAAGCTCAGTATCGTTTGATATGAATCCAATAAGTGACTTAGACTGATATCGCCGAGTAAAATTTCTTTTATGCCCAGAATTTGGTCGTGTTGATCTTGTCTAAATTCTATTTCGCCAATCTTACCCGCTAGCTCTTGCGCTAACAGAACATGTTGCGGCAAAATGTCGTCATTGTCGGCATCAGAAAATTGGTGTTTTAACACCTCTTCATAGAAAAAAACCAGCTTTTCAACTTTAGGAATATATTCCCAAACAGTATAAAAAGGTTTGCTTAACTCTTGTTTAAAATAGGTTATTTCTTTTTTTAGCTTGTCTGGCGCGGAGTTGAAACGTTGGATTTGACGGATCACTCGATTCAGGCCATTGCGGCTGTCATCCAAACGAGACATGGTATGGCTATATTGCGATTTTAATAATCGTTCAATATCGACTAATTCTGGCAGTGCTTCATCAATTTGTTCAAAATTGTGCATATGATGACGCAATTTAGCCAGCTTATTGTCAAGTTCAAAATTTTGCCCTTTGCAAGCGAGACTGAGATGACTAATAAATTGAATTAAGGTTTTCAATTTGTCATTACGATCGAGATTAATCTCTTCAAGTGCAAATTTAGCTGCGTGGAGTTTTTGTTTCAGCAACGAAATTTGAGTTATTGTTGTATTTGACTCATTCATTTTGCAGTGCCTGCTCTCTTTCGTCAGCGAACATGTCTTTTATTATCATTACGACATCAATTTAATACGACATTGATTGAAATATCAATTAACTACCATCTCTTTTGTGAACATCATAGTAATGTTCTGTCAATAATATTGTGCCGTAAATCTAATTACCGCACAAAACATGGTAATGGGTGTAAATTGCACATTTATTGGCCATTAATGCTTTGGCCAATTGATATTCTGAAGAGTACTAGGATTACTTTCTCCGTGAATATCATAGTAATGTTCTTTCTATCATATTGAGTCGCAAATCTAATTACCGTACAAAACATGGCAATGGGTGTAAATTACACGTTTATGCGGCCATTAATGCTTTGGCCAATTGATATTCTGAAGAGTACTAGGATTACTTTCTCCGTGAATATCATAGTAATGTTCTTTCTATCATATTGTGTCGCAAATATAATTACCGTACAAAACATGGCAATGGGTGTAAATTGCACGTTTATGCGGCCATTAATGCTTTGGCCAATTGATATTCTGAAGAGTACTAGGATTACTTTCTCCGTGAATATCATAGTAATGTTCTTTCTATCATATTGTGTCGCAAATATAATTACCGTACAAAACATGGCAATGGGTGTAAATTGCACATTTATTGGCCATTAATGCTTTGGCCAATTGATATTCTGAGTATTACGATTACTTTCTGCGCGAATAATGCCGCGGTTAAGTGCTTGAGTTAGATTTAAATACAGTGGCGGCATAAAAATAGCTGCAGGCGCGAAATTAAGCGGTCGCAAAGAGACATAAGCCGGTTGTTCAGTAATTTCCATTGCCGCAGCAAGAGCGTATTGCAGGGTTTCAAAATGTAATTCGGCATTGATTGTTACATCAGGGTTGTCCAGTAATGGAAAACAGATGTGACCGATACTGACTCTTTGTATCGTCGAGTTATGAGCAAAATTAGGTATGGTCAATACCGTTGTTGTTAATTGCTCAAGGCAGGTCATTAATGCCGCTAATATGACTTTTGCATCAGCTTGACTCTCAAAATAACAGCCAATCAATCCGGAACGGATCATAAACACTTCCGCGTCTAAATGACGGCTTAACTGAGTATTAAACCGTTGCACTAATGCCACAGACTCTGTGAGCCCAAGTTGAATGTCAATATTGTTTAACTCATTGATATTGATTAATACCAAGGTTTTTGGCTCGCTGTGTTTTAGGCCACTTATTCGTTGAATAAACGCTCTGTATCCTTGGGTTTTGGTGATGGGGTCGAGGGTGTTTAAGCGTTGAGCATTAAGATATAAATCGTTTTTATATTGAAATTTTCTGTAGAAAACAATCAATAATATCATGGCAATGCCCAAGGCAATCACTATGACTAATATGATAAGTTGATGGTATTTATTTTTGCGGGTTTGCTGTGCGAGTTTTTCGTGCAATAAACCCAATTCAAATTTTAATTTTTGTTCGGTGAGCTGGGAAAAATCATTGCTTTGTTGTTGTTTATTGGGTGAGGCATTGGTCTGTTGAATAATGCTGTCGACCGTTTTGATTACGGCGTTGAGATTGTTCGTCTTACGGTATGCGGTTGATAAATAACCTAACGCTTCAATTTTTACTTCAATTAAGTTCTTCTCTTTAGCCAATGCTAGCGCTTTATTGGCGTGCTCAATGGCAAAAGACCACCTGCCTTGGTGGGTGTTTATTTGGGCAAATAATAATTCATTATGCACTAAGTAGTGATCTGTTTTGTGCGCCCTAAAGATATCATTGGCGTGTTGTAATGCATTTAATGCTGCTTGGATATTATTTAATTTGAAATAAGCTTCACCCAAATTGTGGTAGGCGATCCCCACCGCGATTATGTTTCCAATACGCTCATTCACTTGTTGAGCATTTAAATAATAGTCGATGGCCTTGTTCCATTGATCTTGGCCAGCGTAAATCATTGCTATGACGGTCAATGCTTGAGCTACGTAGGCATCTTGACCTAAATTTTGTAGGCTTTCGGTGGCATTATGAGCATAGTTAAGTGCATCATCCCATTGTTCTAAATCACGATATGTACGCGCTAAGTTGAGCTGAGAATGGGCTTTGATCCCTGGGTAATCTAAGCTGTCGGCGAGACGAAATGCCTCACTATAATGTTGCAATGATTTTGCTTGATCACCGTTAATGTTGTAATAGCGACCTAATTGGGTTTCTGCATCTGATATAAAGTAATTATTGTGCAATTGATAAGCGATATCGCGATAAATAGTTAAATGAGCTAATGCCGGTATCGGCTGAAGTAACAGTGAATGTACCATGCTCAATTGTTCATGAAGCGTAGATTTTAACAGGGTGCTTTCTAGGCTAATGTCGGTGTTAACTTTATTTAATGCATGGTTATATTGAATGATAACCTGTTTATATTCTTGGTTTTTTCGACCTTTGAGGCGCGCGTTAAGCATAATAACTACGGCTTGTTCGAGTGCGGTAGATGCGATTGAATCTAATTGGTTAATCAGTAATTCAGCATCTTGATATTTAGTTGGTGATTTGAGTTTTGCCTCTAAATTCAATCGAGCTAACAGCGTTATGTCGCGATGAAGTTCATCCGGCGGATAATTTAACGCTTTGGCGACGTGGTTGAACTCTACTGCATTTGAAAAAGTCAAAGGAAACTCAGTGGCTTTGATTAATTGACTATACAGTTGTTGTGGCGCTTCTTTGATCGAGATTTCTTGCTGTTCAATATCTCTTGCTGAAACAACCGTGCTTAACAGTATTGAAAAGAGTATGACAAGGGGAACACGTCGCAGCATAGCAAGAGGTACCTTTAATAGTTAACGTGGACTTCATATGCACACGGTATGAATAAGCCAATATTTATGGGTTGAGGTCGTTTCTGGGTATTTACCGCCAAGTTGTCAATTGCCACTGTGTTAATGAGTCTAGATTGTTATAATTGTTCAACATTTAAAATAAAAACAATAGAATCATACCAGAAGGAACCCAGAGTGAAACCTACTTCTCTTGCAATTTTTACCAGCAGTGCTTTTTTTTCGATGAGTTGGGCAATGCCTGTGCTTGCCGATGTTGATTACCATATCGATATTAACCAACCCGCGCACCATTTAGCTCAAGTGAGTGTGTCATTTCCTCAAACTGATTCAGCCCAGTTAACGGTCAATTTACCCGTTTGGCGCACCGGTCGCTACCAAGTATTACCCATAGCCGATGGCGTGAGGTTATTTAAGGCGACCGACAGCCAAGGACAATCATTACCTTGGAAGCGAACCGCCAGCGGTGAGTGGCAAATAGCCTTAACCCAAGCCACTGCGGTCAAGGTGACATATCAATTGCATGCTGATGAGTTGGGCGACAGATTACGTCATATTGATCAAACCCATGCCTTTTTAGATGCCAGTGGCGTGTTTATGTATAGCCCTGCATTTCGTCAACAAGCCGTTACGGTCAACATGGAAGTGCCTGAAGGTTGGAAAAGTTACTCCGGCATGGATAAAGGCAGCACATCAAATTCATTTAACGCGGCCAATTATGACGTGTTAGTTGATTCACCGATTGAAACCGGCATTAATCAGCATGTTAGTTTTGCAGCCAATGATCGCCAATATGAAGTGGTTTTTTGGGGTGAAGGTAATTATGACACCCAAAAAATAGTCGCGGATTTAAGTAAAATTAGTGGCCAAGCCGCAGCAATTTGGGACGATTATCCGTTTAAACGTTATGTCTATATGGTCCATGCAACTAGCGGTGCCAGCGGTGCCACTGAGCACGTTAATTCGACGGTTATTCAGTTGCCACGATTTGATTTTCGTGAGCGCGAAGACTATTTACGCTTTATTAGTACCGCCTCGCATGAGTTTATTCATACATGGAATGTAAAATCCTACCGTCCTCAAGGGCTGGTGCCTTATGATTATCAATCAGAAAACATGAGTGATTTAATATGGATGGTTGAAGGCTCAACCAGTTATTTTCAAAATCAATTGTTGTTGCGAGCGGGTGTGATAACCGCCAAAGAGTTTTTCAACGATTTAAGTCAGCGTATTGAGCTTAATCAACATAATCCCGGGCGTGAGGTGCAATCGATTGCCGAAGCCAGTTTAGGTCAATGGAGCAGTACTTGGGGCGATTATGCGGTCAACCACAGTGTGAATATATACTCTGAAGGCTATTTAGCTTCAATGGCGCTCGATTTTAGCTTGTTACAGGATACCCAGCTTGCGTATTCATATAGAGATGTCCATAACGCGCTGTATCAACAATACAAGATTCCATTAAGTTATAACGTCGCCGATGTGCAAGCTATTTTAAAAAACCTTTCCGGTAAAGATTATCAAGCCTGGTGGCAAGAATATGTTAATCAACCGTTTAGTTTACAGTTTGATGAGTTACTCGCCCATGCGGGGTTAATCACTACCTATGGTAAAGCGCCTAAAACCGTGGTCGATGCAGGCATGACCCTGTCTGGTTTACCCGGTGATTTAACCATTGCCAGTGTGTTAAAAAACGGTCCAGCATGGAATGCCACTATTGCAGCGGGTGATGAAATAGTGGCAATTAATGGCTTAAAAGTGACTGCAGATGGATTTACTCAACGCCTGAATGATTTTAATGTTGGCGATACGATTATGCTGAGTCTATTTAGTGATGATCGTTTACAAGAGCTGAGTTTACAGCTAACAGAACAACCTAAGGGTGAGTTGTCGATTAAAGCGGTGGCTGATGTCACTGAACCCCAAAAAGCTTTTTATAAAGCATGGTTGGGCGTTGATTGGCCCTTTGATGACCAAGGTAAGTGGATTAAATCCACTGACTAAATGCTTGATTTTCATATAGCCAAACGACCTTGAAATGCAGGATCCAGCATGAGGAGAAGTGACGCTTCAGAAACGATAACAAGCGAACGCTGCGCTCACGGATAAGGCGGTCTAGCGCCTAAGCTCTTGGTTTGTTATCGCCCCTTCGCTCGTCACCGCTTGCTATCTCAAGCGATAGGGACTGCTTAACTGTGCTGTTTGCTTTTATAGACTCTAGCCGCGTAGCGTCCTAGCAGCGAAGCGATCTAGGTTTTTGGAGAGTGATATTAAAAAGGGAGTCACCATTGTCTTCAATCACTGCCTGGTTCAGTTATCCTACGGGCGCTTTGAAACGAGCATATTAAAGTGGCTTGGTTTTATATTTCATTCCGTATTGAGATGCGAGCCGAGATGATAAATAAGAGCTCAATAAAATGCCCTGATAACAGGGCATTTTTAGGTGAAGGATTAGGCTGGATGCGCAGTGACGCTAGCGTATAGTGTCATCCGGCGATCTACTGGCGCTAAATACTCTGTTCTAAAGGACCTAATGCTTGGTTAATGGCATTGATAAAAGCCACTAATTCGCTGCCCATTAATGCAAAATCCGCATCTAAACGCGCCAATGGATCTTCGGTACCCACTTCATCATTGCCCGCTCTAAACTCTTCAGAAAACTTAAGTCGTTTAATGCTGGCATCGGACTGCATGACAAAGGCGATTGATTGGCCAAAGTGTAAGGCTAATTTGTGCACTTGCTTACCGGTTGCTATGTGGGCGAGGACTTCATCTTCTTGGAGCACTTGCTGCTTAAAGCGCACTATACCGCCTTCGTCTGAATCTGACTTGAGTTCCGCTTCATCTTGCATTTCAAATGGCGCAGGTGCTGCGCCTGCTTGTAACCATTGCGTTAACGTCGACTCAATAGGGGTTGCATAACTTAACGGGATCACTGGCAAGCTGCCTATCGCTTTGCGAAGCAGTGCCAATAATTCTTCTGCTTTAGTGGCACTTGAACTGTCGACTAAGATCATCTCTAACTCAGGCATGATGAGTGCGTGAGTTTGGCTACGACGAGAAAATGCCCGCGGTAACAGCGTGGTGGTGATTTCGTCTTTAATGGTGTCTTTTTCTTTTTTGGTGACTTTGCGGCTTTCTTTATCTTCAATTTCGGCCACTTTCTCATCTAAAGCTTCTTTGATGACTTGGCTTGGAAGGATTTTTTCTTCTTTAGTGACACAGATTAAATGACGGTTTTCGGCGCTGTGCACTAATGCTTGCCCTTTTTTACCCAGGGCATTTGAAAAACCAAACTTACTGACATCTTGGCTTGAACAAGGTGAAAAAGTGAAATCAGCTAAGGCGGTTTCTAATGTTTCAGTGTCTGTTGTAAAAGGCTTGTTGAAACGATACAAGGTGAGATTTTTAAACCACATAGAAGGCTCTCATTAATTAACAGGAAAATTCAATGGCGTCAGTCTACGGTATAGAGGCAAAGCGGTAAACCTCCAAAAAAACAGCGTTTGTTACGTCCAACCCAAGCACTCACGTTAGAATTCATCAAATTGTCACATTTCATTTGGTTAGCCTGAAACGACTGTGGTAGCTAGATTTAGGATTTTTTTATCGAGGATATGTCGATTGATATTAGTATTTGGTTAAGTAGTGAAATATTTCTGAAACATTTGCAAGGCAGAATTCATCTCGTTCCGATACAACTAACCCAGAATAACCATGACGATATATGCGTCCAAAGGATGAAATGATGAACGTTTATTGCAAAACACTATTAGCCTCTGCAATCGCAGTCTCAGTCGCTTCAAGTGCATACGCCGCAGATCCTCTTCAAGTTTACGGTAAGTTAAACGTAACAGCACAATCAAATGATGTTGCTGATGTCACTGAAACGACAATTCAAAGTAATGCATCACGCTTTGGTGTGACGGGTGAATACGAGTTAAGTCACTCGTTAGAAGCCTTCTATACTATCGAATATGAAGTCGATACAGGCAATGATTCGAAAGACAACTTTAAAGCCCGTAACCAGTTTGTGGGTTTAAAAGGTAATTTCGGTGCTGTATCTGTGGGTCGTAACGACACAATCCTTAAAGTATCTCAAGGTAAAATTGATCAGTTCAACGATCTTTCTGGCGATATGAAAACCATGTTCAAAGGTGAAAACCGCATGGCACAAACCGCGACGTACTACACCCCCGTGTTTGGCGATTTCCAAGCGGGTGTGACTTATGTCGCCTCTGGCGATGCAGATCAAGTTGTTGGTAGCAACGTAGAAGGTGAAGATGGCGTCAGTATGGCGCTAATGTACGGTGATGCTGGCCTCAAAAGTACGCCTCTTTATGCTGCGATTGCTTATGATTCAAAAGTAAAAGGTTATGATACTGTTCGTGCTACTGTCCAAGGTAAAGTGGCTGGTTTGGTGGTTGGTGGTATGTATCAGCAGCAAGAACAATTAGACAGTGGCATCACAGACAATGGCTTTTTGTTAAGCACGGCTTATGGTATTAATGATGTTACCTTAAAAGCACAATACCAAGACATGGAAAACAAAGGTGATTCATGGTCAGTCGGTGCCGACTACAAGTTAGCTAAGCCAACCAAGTTATTTGCTTTTTACACTGCAAACTCATTTGATTCAAACGATCAAGATGACAGCTACGTTGGTGTAGGTATCGAACATAAGTTCTAAATCTGTCGTTATTTGACGGTTAAATCTGCAATCAATAAAAGAAGGGCTTTAAGCCCTTTTTTTGTTACATCGAATTAACGGTAATGAAGTTTTTATGACAAAATGGCGTGTTTAATGCCAAAAATAAGCATTAGTTCATAAATCTGTAACAAGAATGTCTAATAATAGCCCAGTGGCAAATTAACGTAGAAACCCAATATGACAGCTAGGATTTTAATAGTAGAAGATGAATCAGCAATCCGTGAGATGCTGACATTTGTGATGGATCAACATGGTTTTACGACAGCGGCTGCTGAAGATTTTGATTCAGCGATTGAGTTGCTTAAAGAGCCATATCCAGACTTAATTTTATTAGATTGGATGTTCCCTGGTGGCAGTGGGATCCAATTAGCTAAACGCTTAAGGCAAGATGAATTTACCCGCCAAATTCCGATTATCATGCTGACAGCTCGAGGTGAAGAGGAAGATAAAGTTAAAGGTCTTGAAGTCGGTGCAGATGACTATATAACCAAACCTTTTTCACCTAAAGAGCTGGTCGCAAGAATTAAAGCTGTGTTGCGTAGAAGCGCCCCGACTCGCTTAGAAGAGATCATTGATGTGCAAGGATTGCAACTTGATCCAGTCAGCCACCGAGTGACTGTAGGTGATGCTGTGCTTGATATGGGACCCACTGAGTTTCGATTATTGCATTTCTTTATGACGCATCCAGAACGTGTCTATAGCCGTGAGCAGTTACTCGACCACGTTTGGGGCACGAATGTGTATGTTGAAGATCGGACTGTTGATGTGCATATTAGACGATTGCGCAAAGCGGTAGAAGAGGGGGGACATGATAAATTAATCCAGACGGTTCGTGGTGCCGGCTACCGCTTTTCAATTAGGATATGATGTCTATTTGGTACTCGAAAAGCGTTCTGTTATCAGTGACAGCGCTGCTTTAATCCTTTATGGCGCTCTAGCCATAATAGTCTATTTAGGCTATGTTGTGGTTCCTCGTTAGCCCTAATAATCAGTAACGACACCGAATGAGTTGGTGGCGTTATTTTCGCATTTAGGTAGTCTATGTTCATCTCATACTCTGGATATCGTTTGTTTTTTAGGTTTGCTTTACTGCTTGTTTTATTTATGCTTATTGGTGCGATACTGGGTGAGATCACGCTCGTTATGCTATTGGGGACGATTTTCCTGCTGGTGTGGCATTACCGCCAAATTACTCGGTTAAACGTCTGGTTATGGAAAGATAAAAAGCTGACGCCACCGCAAGGCCGGGGAAGTTGGGAAGGGGTGTTTAATGGTATTTATCGTCTCCAAGGCAAAAATCGTCGGCGGGTAGGTCAACTTGCAACCTTATTAGGCCGCTTTCGCCAAGGCGCTGAGGCATTACCTGATGCGGCGGTCGTTCTTGATGCCGATCACAATATTGTGTGGTGCAACAAACTGGCGCAGTTAACTTTAGGGTTTGTTTTACCTCAAGATAATGGCCTTAGGATCGATAACCTTATCCGTCATCCTGATTTTTCTACTTATTTAAAGCAAACCGAGTACTCAGAACCATTAGAAATTCCGTCACCTATCTCAGATAATCGTTTACTTGAAATTCGGATCATGGGCTACGGTGATCGACAGTTATTATTAATCGCGCGGGATATCACTCGTATTCACCAGTTAGAAGGGATGCGCAGAGATTTTGTGGCCAACCTTTCCCATGAACTTAAAACCCCGTTAACGGTATTGCAGGGGTATTTAGAGATCATGCAAACCATGGAAGACGCTGATTCACCTCATCACAAGCCGCTTTCATTGATGCAACAACAAACGACTCGCATGCGCTTAATGGTTGAGCAGTTGTTGGCATTATCCCGCATTGAAGATGCTGCAGATATCGATTTATCGCAAACAGTCAATATGGCTTTAATGATGGAGCTTCTCAAAGAAGAGGCGAACGCACTGGCAGGAACTGAATATAGCTTAGTGTTTAATTGTGAGCCCGGCTTAAATACTCATGGTAATGAACAGCAATTACGCAGTGCTTGTTCAAATTTAATTTCCAATGCGATTCGTTATACCACTCCAGGTGGGACCATTTGGGTGACGTGGCGCAGTGTGGCTACAGGAGCATTGTTTTCGGTGAAAGATACAGGCGTGGGCATTGCACCGCAGCATATCAATCGATTAACGGAACGTTTTTATCGGGTAGATAATGCCCGTTCGAGTAAAACGGGTGGCAGTGGTTTGGGATTGGCAATTGTAAAGCATGCTTTAAATCATCATCACAGTGAGCTTAATGTGACCAGTGAACCTGGCAAAGGGAGTGTATTTAGCTTTATCATTCCGGCGTTGTTGTTAGTACGACAATAGCATTCCATCGTTATACCCATTTCATTAATGATGTGATCCGAAAATGAGTGAATTTAGTATTTGACAAAAAACAGCATTTTTGCTGTTTTTTTTGACTGTGATACTCAACTCAAACGGTTACCAGTAATGATATTGGCTATCTAATCAGTTCAGAACCACTTGGTTTTTTAATCTAAAACGCCTAAATAACGTGTTATTGCGTTGAACTGATCACCGACGTATAAAGGATGAAGGCCGGGTGGCTCAATCGGGTGGCTCAATATCGTTACCCTTGGGCAAAAAAGCGATTTAATGATGCAGGTATGATGAACGTCATCATGTCGCCTTTTTGCTATTATTTTAATCAATCGCTAACATTTTGGTACTGAGATCTGTCATTACGAGTCATTATATAGAATGATTATTTGTTAAGTTTTTAGCGTAAGTTTTTGATATTAAATGGATGAGTTTAGGTGTTTTGCAATAAGACAGTTTTACTGCCAATGTCATATAACTGTCACATCAAAGTCATAGACTTGTCATCTATAGGGTCGATACTGACTATGTTTTAAAAACTTAGTACGCTTAATTCTGGAGCATTACAATGAAACTGAACAAACTTGTCGGCGCAATCACTCTTACCGCCGCTGGCGTATTCTCCGCCGCATCTATGGCTGCTGTTGATTCAACGTTACCTGTATACGAAAAAACAAGCGGTGTTTCTGGTAACTTGTCTTCTGTAGGTTCTGATACATTAGCCAATATGATGACGTTATGGGCTGAAGAGTTTAAATATATTTATCCTAATGTGAACATCCAAATTCAAGCAGCAGGCTCTTCAACTGCGCCTCCAGCATTAACTGAAGGCACGTCTCAGTTCGGTCCAATGAGCCGTCAGATGAAGCCTAATGAAATTGAAGCATTTGAAAAGCATTTTGGCTATAAGCCAACGGTTGTCCGTGTTGCTATTGATGCGTTAGCCGTATTCGTACACAAAGATAACCCTATTACTGGTCTAAGCATTGAACAAATTGACGCCATTTTTTCTTCTACACACAAGTGTGGTGCTAAAGAAATCAATAACTGGGGTGAAGCCGGATTAGACGGTAACTGGGCGGCGAAAGACGTTCAGCTTTACGGTCGTAACTCAGTGTCGGGTACTTATGGTTACTTTAAAGAAAAAGCATTATGTAATGGTGACTTCCGTGCAAACGTCAATGAGCAACCGGGTTCTGCTTCTGTGGTTCAGTCTGTGTCTCAATCACTAAATGCCATTGGTTATTCTGGGATTGGTTACAAAACGGCTGGTGTTAAAGCGATTGCCATCTCTAAGAGAGGCGGAGAGCTTATTGAAGCAACGCCTGCCAATGCTGCCGACGGTACTTACCCACTTGCTCGTTACTTATATGTTTACGTGAACAAGCACCCTAACAAAGACCTAGCCCCAATGGACCGTGAATTCTTACGTTTCGTTTTATCTAAGCAAGGTCAGCAAATTGTTGAAAAAGATGGTTATGTGTCATTACCGACTTCAGTCATTACCAAAGACTTAGCCAAAGTTGGCATCAAGCTTTAATTAGCTAAATATCGTAAACGTAAAAAGGCCTCTGTGAGGCCTTTTTTGTTTTTGACGTTGAAAAAAAGATAAAAAAAAAGCAACCTAACTAAGAGGTTGCTGCTATTGCTAAGGGCAATACTGTCGATAGATTGTTACTACTATCAAATAGGAGAATGATGATGAACAAAAAAACGCTACTAGGGACAAATAAATAAAGTAATGCAAATTTGGTTCATATAATAAGACTGGTCATTTTTAAGTTAGTTCCCCTGAATGGCAAAAAAAAGAGTTTTTTTATATTAAAATTCGTTCGATTAACAATATTCGGCTGTTAAAGCACTGGCAAACATTAGTTATTGCAATGTTTATCAATACGATACTATTCAGCAGATATTCAATATTCGTTATATCAGGCTAGTCTTTAAAATTATGCTTGTGGTGGATAAGAGAGGTAAACGACTAACTCGATCCCGAATTAAAAGTAGGTGAGTTCTGAAGTATTAGATATTGAATGCGACTGCTTACAGCATATTTTTGATCATGCGGGTGCTATTATCTTTGGCTGATTTGATGTTTCTTTGCCCGATAAGGATTTTTTGTGACTGCAAAATGGAATGTACAAAACGATTACCATTCAAGTGCCAATACTGATGCTTTATGCGTTTATCATCTTGAACTCAATCTTGTGGTTGATTTTGATTTACAGCAACTCAGCGGAGTCGCCAAGCTGCAATTTACTCGACAAATGGCTGCACTTTCATTGGTGTTGGATTGCCGAGACTTGATCATAGAAGGTATCACTGACAATTACGCCAATATGTTGTCGTATCAAGTGAGTGATGTGAATGCCATATTAGGTCAAAAACTGGTTATTGATGTGGGTGAACAATTAACTGAGGTGGTCATCCATTATCGTACATCAACCACTGCCCAAGGACTGCAATGGCTTACCCCGGAGCAAACCTTAGGCAAACAATTACCTTATCTGTTTAGCCAATCCCAACCCATTAATGCTCGTAGCTGGATACCTCTACAAGACACCCCAAAAGCACGGATCACCTTTAATGCGACAATCACAGCTCCGCCAAGTTTTCGTGCGGTCATGAGTGCTGAGAATATCCCTGAATTGCCAGATAATGGGGTGTTTGCCTTTTGTATGAACAAACCCATTCCAACCCATTTATTAGCCATAGCCGTTGGAGAGTTAAGTTTTCAAGCCACTGGACCTCGAAGTGGTATTTATACTGAACCCGGTATGCTTGCTGCTGCAGCCAAAGAATTTGAAGATACCGAGTCAATGATCCTAATGGCAGAGTCGATATTAGGCCCCTATGCTTGGGGCCGCTTTGACATGATTGTATTACCCCCGAGTTTCCCTTTTGGCGGTATGGAAAATCCCATGCTGGCATTTATGACTCCCACACTCATTACGGGGGATAAAAGTCTTGTGTCCACGGTTGCCCATGAATTAGCTCATTCATGGACCGGCAATTTAGTCAGTAATGCGACTTGGCGAGACTTATGGCTTAATGAAGGCTTTACCACTTACTTTACCAATCGTATTGTTGAAGCTGTTTATGGTAAAGAGCAGGCAGAACTTGAATGGGTTATCGAATATGGATGTTTGCAAGAGGAAATTGAATCGACGCCTTTAGCAGACCAAACCCTACCTGCCAATGTGCAAGATAGAGATCCTAATCTGGCATTTAATCGGTTTACCTACGATAAAGCATCAATGTTTGTTCATGAACTTGAAAGCCGATTAGGCCGGCCTGCATTCGATAGTTTTCTATTCCAGTATGTTGAGCATTTTTCGTTTAGTGCCATTATCACCGAAACATTCATTGATTATGTAAAACAGACATTGCTGGTGGAGCATCACGAGAAATTAAGCCTGTCAGAACTCAATGAGTGGGTATACGGGCAAGGATTACCACTATGGTTTAAAGGCCCTACATCAAGCAGCTTGGATAAAGTTGATTTGGCTGTGGAAGCTATTGTCAAAGGCGCTTCAGCAAGTGAGTTGTTGGTGAGTGAGTGGCGAGTTCATCACTGGCAGTATTTTCTGACTCAATTACCGTTAATTGTAAGCCAAGCCAGGTTAGTAGATTTAGATGATACTTTTACATTAACAAACAGTCCCAATGCCGAAATAGCGTGTGATTGGTATCGCGTTGCCATCCGCAATCATTATGATCCTGCGTTACCTGCATTAAGTGATTATTTATGCCATATAGGCCGGGCTAAATTTGTTAGACCTTTGTTTGTTGAATTACAAATTGCAGGTTATCAACAAGAATTGATCGATATTTATACCAAAGCACGTCCTGGTTATCATCCTTCATTGCAAGTACAGCTAGATAATTTACTTAGTTTTTAACAAGTTAATGTTTTGACTCTTTTATATCAAAAATCGCCAAAAAAAATGGCAGCCATATTGGCTGCCAAAATAACTCTTTACGGGTTGTGATTAACGGTGCGCTAGCGTGTTAATACGTCCCAATGGGGATGATGATGAACAATGAACATTAAAACGGTGTAGCAATAACTCAATCCTAACTAAAGCTTGAAGTAAGTTAACTCACTGGCAGTGTTATTAATTAACTCCGGGGGAGAAGGTTAACTCATTACGCTGCACTTACCTCAAACTACATCTTATTCGTTACATATTTGTTCGTACAATAAATAAGACCGGGTGATATTAGGAAAGTTCACCGAAAAGATGCGTTTTGTTGAATTTATTTTATAAGACTCAATATTGGTGCCCTAGGCGGCGAGTCTTTTAGAACTAAGTAATTAATTTTTATAAAGGAATGTTTTTGAAAAAGACTTAAGGTTTCTGAGTCAATTTTTTGGATCAATTTTTTGGATCAAGAATGACATTCACCTTAGACGCGAATGCTGACGCCTATCCAGTTAGCGATCATCGCATCGATTGCTTAAGTTTTTTGAACATGTTGGTTTTTTGCTGAGCGCAAATAATGCAATTTTTTGAATATAATAGCTGGTTATACTTATGGTATAGGGCGAGATTGATGCCAAGATGTAAAGATAATTAACAAAACAATCAACAAAAAAAACATAAAAAAAGGGCAACCAATTTGGTTGCCTAAGTTGTTCTTTACGGGTTGTGATTAACGGTGCGCTAGCGTGTTAATACGTCCCAATGGGGATGATGATGAATGATTAACAATGAACAATGAACATTAAAACGGTGTAGCAATAACTCAATTCTAACTGAAGCTTGAAGTAAGTTAACTCACTGGCAGTGTCATTAATTAACTCCGGGGGGAGAGGTTAATTCATTATGCTGCACTTACTTCAAACTACATCTTATTCGTTACATATTTGTTGGTACATATTTGTTCGTACAATTAGTACAATCTAACTCGTACAATAGATAAGACCGGGCTTTATTAGGAAAGTTCACCGAAAAGATGCGTTTTGTTGAATTTATTTTATAAGACTCAATATTGGTGCCCTAGGCGGCGAGTCTTTTAGAACTAAGTAATTAATTTTTATAAAGGAATATTTTTGAAAAAGGCTTAAGGTTTTCTGAGTCAATTTTCTGAGTCAAGAGTGGCATTCATGTTAGACGAGAATGCTGACGCCTATCCAGTTAGCGATCATCGCATCGATTGCTTAAGTTTTTTGAACATGTTGGCTTTTTGCTGAGCGCAAATAATGCAATTTTTTGATTATAATAGCTGGTTATACTTGTGGTATAGGGCGAGGTTGATGCCAACAGGTAAAGATAATTAACAAAACAATCAACAAAATAAGCAAAAAAAATGGCAACCAATTTGGTTGCCTAAGTTGTTCTTTACGGGTTGTGATTAACGATGCGCTAGCGTGTTAATACGTCCCAATGGGGATGATGATGAATGATTAACAATGAACAATGAACATTAAAACGGTGTAGCAATAATTCAATTCTAACTGAAGCTTGAAGTAAGTTAACTCACTGGCAGTGTCATTAATTAACTCCGGGGGGAGAGGTTAATTCATTATGCTGCACTTACTTCAAACTACATCTTATTCGTTACATATTTGTTGGTACAATTTCGTATAACTCGTACAATAAATAAGACCGGGCTTTATTAGGAATGTTCACCAAAAAGATGCGTTTTGTTGAATTTATTTTATAAGACTCAATATTGGTGCCCTAGGCGGCGAGTCTTTTAGAACTAAGTAATTAATTTTTATAAAGGAATGTTTTTGAAAAAGGCATAAGGTTTTCTGAGTCAATTTTCTGAGTCAATTTTTTGGATTAATTTTTTGAGTCAAGAATGACATTCACCTTAGACGCGAATGCTGACGCCTATCCAGTTAGCGATCATCGCATCGATTGCTTAAGTTTTTTGAACATGTTGGCTTTTTGCTGAGCGCAAATAATGCAATTTTTTGAATATAATAGCTGGTTATACTTGTGGTATAGGGCGCGATTGATGCCAACAGGTAAAGATAATTAACAAAACAATCAACAAAAAAAGAATAAAAAAATGGCAACCAATTTGGTTGCCTAAGTCGTTCTTTGTGGGTTGTGATTAACGGTGCGCTAGCGTGTTAATACGTCCCAATAGGGATGATGATGAATGATTAACAATGAACAATGAGCATTAAAACGGTGTAGCAATAACTCAATTCTAACTGAAGCTTGAAGTAAGTTAACTCACTGGCAGTGTCATTAATTAACTCCGGGGGGAGAGGTTAATTCATTATGCTGCACTTACTTCAAACTACATCTTATTCGTTACATATTTGTTGGTACATATTTGTTCGTACAATTAGTACAATCTAACTCGTACAATAAATAAGACCGGGCTTTATTAGGAAAGTTCACCGAAAAGATGCGTTTTGTTGAATTTATTTTATAAGACTCAATATTGGTGCCCTAGGCAGCGAGTCTTTTAGAACTAAGTAATTAATTTTTATAAAGGAATGTTTTTGAAAAAGGCTTAAGGTTTTCTGAGTCAATTTTCTGAGTCAAGAATGACATTCACCTTAGACGCGAATGCTGACGCCTATCCAGTTAGCGATCATCGCATCGATTGCTTAAGTTTTTTTGAACATGTTGGCTTTTTGCTGAGCGCAAATAATGCAATTTTTTGATTATAATAGCTGTTTATACTTGCGATATAGGGCGAGGTTGATGTCAAGATACAAAGATAATCAACAAAAAAAGGGCAACCAATTTGGTTGCCTAAATCGTTCTTTACGGGTTGTGATTAACGGTGCGCTAGCGTGTTAATACGTCCCAATAGGGATGATGATGAACAATGAATATAAAACTGTAGTAACAAGTGCATACAAAAGTGATTAATTAAACCTTTGAATACAAGGTTGAATACAAACTAGAGCGTTGGAGGAAGACGCTAAGCGAGTTTGTGTTCTTACTTGCTACCTTTATTCTGACTAGGACTATTTGGAAAAGTTCATTTAATGATGCAATAAATTTAAAAAATTTTTTTGTTGTTAGGATCGGCTTATTTTTTCGGAGGTAGATGTTGCTCTAGATAAACGTGGCTCGATTGTGGTGCAAGGTATCGTTTCATGATTATAAGCAACGACTTTATCAAAGTGACACCCGTTTAGCTGAATGGCTTGGGCTGTATTTGGGTGTTTCGACTAGATTATCGCTTGTTTATATATCGTGATAACACTTTACAAGCTCTGCTCGCTATCAAAGATCCACCAACGGTTGTAGAAAGCATCTTAAAAGATAGACAGACATTAAATGAACTGGGTTTTAGCAATGTTATTAATGATGTTACCACTTTGAGTCACCCATATTTATCCGTTTGCAGCCCCTTGTTGAAATAATGCTTGTTGTTAGACGTCAACTAGCTTGGCCTATAAGACAAGGCAACAAAGAAATGGCATGCTTGAGCATGTATGGCTGCAGCAAGTAGAGCAACGCAGGAGCAGTTGCCGACGACTGCATGGATGCAGGAGCTAGAGCAACGCAGGAGCAGTTGCCGACGACTGCATGGATGCAGGAGCTAGAGCAACGCAGGAGCAGTTGCCGACGACTGCATGGATGCAGGAGCTAGAGCAACGCAGGAGCAGTTGCCGACGACTGCATGGATGCAGGAACTAGAGCAACGCAGGAGCAGTTGCCGACGACTGCATAGATGCAGGAGCTAGAGCAATGCAGGAGAACAATCATGCTACTTGCTTAGAGAATGTTGAACGCCCGCTGAGTGGGCAGATAATGAGTGAATTTGGACTTAAATCAACAGACATAAAAAAAGGCAATCAAATGATTGCCTATAGATCGACTTAGCGATCAAGGGGACCGCGCTAGAGGCCCCTGGGAGATGATGAACAAACAAAAGTGAATATCACTTATACTTACTTCGAGTACTGCAGGGGTTAAAAGTTCAATATAAAGGTGTTTTTTTTATCAAAATAACGATATTAATTTTATATTAACTTTATATTGATTGTTTATCATTGGCTTAGGTTGTCATCTTTACATGATATGTTTTTGCAGTTTGAACCTTACCGTTAAATGAATACCCTGCTGAATGAAAGCATCATTTACCTATGATCCATTAGGAAAGTAGGGGGATTAACATGACATTAATCGCCCTCAACAAACTAGCTTGAAAAACACCGCGACCATAGACGCTATAACGGTATAAGATGACAGCTAAAGGCTATAACCAAAGGCTACGGCTAACCGAGTAACTTTTCAATTATAGCGTTAAGTTCTTCTGGCTTAGTTGTCGGCGCATAACGTTCTACCACATTACCTTGCCTATCAACTAAGAACTTAGTGAAGTTCCATTTTATCGACTCGCTACCCAAAAGACCTTTAGCAGATTTTTTAAGGTGTTGATACAAGGGGTGGCTGTTAGCACCATTAACGTCAATTTTACTGAAGAGTGGAAATGTGACCCCAAAGTTGAGTTCGCAGAATTGACTGATCTCATCTTCATTACCTTGCTCTTGTTTACCGAATTGATTACAAGGAAAGCCTAAAATAACTAAACCGCGATCCTTATATTGTTGATATAAGGCCTCAAGTGCTTTGTATTGTGGTGTGAACCCGCACTGACTTGCCGTGTTAACGATAAGCAGAACCTTGTCGGAAAAATGCTCCATGACAAGATCTTTGCCTTGAATGTCTTTTACAACGATAGGGTAAATTGCAGCGGTCATATGAGGCTCCTTGTCTATGAGAGGTAAACTATAATGTAAAAATGATTGGTTGGCAATTATATTGTGCACAATTTAATTTATCTATTTGCTTGTCAATACTATTTTCAATATAGTTTGCGCATAATTTACTATCAAGAATTAAGGACGGACTTATGAGCAACTTGAAGAACGAACTTAATTCTGACTCTGAAGATGACAGTAGCACTAATTCTCAGCTACAGGCTGATGTGAGCCGTATAGTCCATCTGTTAACTGAAGCCGAAGGTGATGAACAGGCTGCAGTGTTTAGTGAGATTTTGACTGAAGCTGAACCAGGCACAATTGCTTTACTATTAGAATCGTTGCCGCTTGATGAGCGTTATGAACGTTGGCAACAAGTTGACGTTGAAGAGCGTGTTGATGTTCTAAACTTAATGCGTGCAGATCCTCGTTTAGGCATTGTAAAGAAAATGCCCGATGAGGAATTAGATTTACTCTTTTCGCAATTAAGCCCTGAAGATCTCATTGACTGGAGTGACTCGCTACCAGACGATATTACCGATCGTGCATTAGCACAAATGGGCGAACGTCAACGTAAGCACTTCGAACTGTATGATCAATATTCTGATAATGAAATCGGTCGTTACGCTGATCACCAAATGTTGGCATTAAGTCTTTCTTCTACGGTTGCTCAAGGCCAACGGTTTTTTCGTCGAATCGATTTAGATTGTAATGACCACCTTTTTTTGGTGGATAGCAAGGATAAATATTTAGGGACAGTGCGTCGTTACGATGTGTTTAAGACGGTTGATCTTGATACCGAGTTACGGATGCTAATGTGGGAAGACAGCCGGGTTATTTCTGCGGATTTATCCCTGATAGAAGCCGCTGAAGTCATTGAACACAGTCGTGAGTTAGAGTTACCCATTGTCGACTCGGAAGGGCTGTTAATTGGCCGAATAACACTTCGCACCGCCACAGCGCTCGTTCGTGAGTATTACCAAGCTCAGTTGATGGCAACCGCAGGTATGGATGAACATGACGATTTATTCGCCCCGATTATTGTTGGTGCTAAACGTCGTGCTGTGTGGCTAGGGATTAACTTATTAACCGCTTTTTTGGCTTCAGCTACCATTGGATTATTTGAAAATGTTTTGTCGCAAGTCGTTGCATTAGCCGTATTGATGCCGATAGTGGCCTCGATGGGCGGTATTGCGGGCAGCCAATCGTTAACGTTAATGATCCGCGGTATGGCAATGGGCCAAATTTCTGCGGGTAACGTTATGTCGTTAATGAAGAACGAACTTGGGATCGGTGCGCTCAATGGTATGTTGTGGGCTGCTGTTATTGGTATTATAGCCGGTTGGTGGTTTAACGATACCATCATGGGCGTCATTATTGGCTGCGCTATTTTAATTAATATGGCTGTTGCTGCTATTGCCGGTGTAATGGTACCGATGATCTTACAGCGTTTTAATCAAGATGCAGCCTTATCAGGTTCGGTAATTTTGACTACTGTTACGGATGTAGTGGGGTTTTTTACCTTTTTAGGATTGGCAACAATCTTGTATCTGTAAAGCGGCGCGACTTCTTACCCTAAAATGTAAACCCAAAATGTAAACCTAAATGCATTGCCTTGATGTTATCCATAACGTTGATGGGGATGACTTATATAATTGTAAATGCTGTTAATGCGTGGCTATTGAGCTTCTCGGGATGATTTTTACCAACAAAAAAAGCAAGTTGGTAGCAACTTGCTTTTTAAACATGATGAGTCAAATCCTGTTAAATTATTTCCATTTAGCAGGTACAAGCGTCACGTTTTCATTATCGTCAACGTAGTGTCGCTTGGTATCTCGGCGGCGTTGCTTTACTTTTTTTGACTTTGGCTTTCCTTTGATACCATCGCCCCATGGCGCATCGTCTTCATCAAATTCAAATGAGTGTGACATTTCAACATTCCATATAACGGTACCTCTATTGGTACAGTCTCTTTTTACCTAAAGTTACTCACAAGCTAAAGTGAAATATTTCATCCTTGATGGTAAAAATTATTGTATGTAAAAATGACCCAGCTATGACGATTCATTCTTTAGCAACCAATGAGCCATCTTTACTCAATAAGATCTCATCTAAACATAGGGTTAATTGCTGTTGCCATGGTTTTGGTACTGCAATGGGATGTGATAAGTGGGTGTCTAGCGCGCTAAATGCTGGCCTATTGACGTTTGAAGCATATTGATTTGAATTAATCGGGCTTAAATAAATCGGATGTTGAAATAGCCCTGATGTCATACCGTGCTGTTTTATTGCTTGCGCAAATTGATACCAACTGCAAATACCTGCATCACTCCAATGGTAAATGGCTGACCATTGTTTCTGTAAACACAGTTGCCATAAAAAACATGCCAGACTATCAACCATGGTGGGACTGCCTCGTTGATCATTGACAACCTTAATCGGATTGGCTTTAGTTAACCCTATTGCAGATTGATTGCCTGATTGCGACATTAAGTTCAGCATAGCAGTGACAAAATTATTACCAGTATGATGATATAGCCATGAGGTACGAACAATGCAGAATTGGCTTGATTGATAAGCCAGTAATCTTGTTTCTGCCAATAATTTAGATTGCCCATAAGTATTAATTGCACAAGGTGTTTGTGTCACTTGATAAGGTGTAGCTGAATGCCCATCGAACACATAGTCTGTCGATAATTGGATCAGTTTTATGGCATACTTTCGGGCTGCTTTGGCTATGTATTCAACCGCAAGCGCATTGGTTTTTATGGCGAGATCGGCGTTTATTTGTGCTTGTTCAACATTGGTATAGGCAGCGCAGTTGATGATGATATCGGGTCGATAATAAGCTAGCGCATCATCAATGAGTTTAGGTTGAGTGATATCAACTTGTCGATGACTGAGTTGGATCAATTCAAGTGTATTTGGCTGAGTACGTTTTAACGCACGGGCTAATTGGCCTGTTTGACCTAAGGTTAATATTTTCATTTTAGATGGGCCAAATACCATTCAACGGTCTGGCGTAATCCACTTTCAAAGGTCTGTTTTGGGGTCCAGTGTAATGTGGTCGTCAGTTTGCTTGCATCAATGGCATAGCGACGATCATGTCCGGGTCTATCTGCAATATGTTGGATGAGTGAGGTAAACCCATTGTTACTTGCAAGGTGGTGATCCGGCACTAATTGGGTTAATTGTTGGCAAATTGATGTCACCACCTGAATATTAGTTTGCTCATTATTACCGCCAACAGTATAAGTTTCACCCACCTTACCTTGGGTTAATATGGTCAGTAATGCCGCCACATGATCATCTACATATAACCAATCTCGAACTTGCTGGCCATTACCATAAATCGGAATTTGTTCACCAGCAAGGGCACGGGTAATGGTTAACGGGATAAGTTTTTCAGGATGTTGATATGGGCCATAATTATTCGAGCAATAACTGATCAAAGTGGGTAAACCATAGGTTCGATGCCAAGCTTTTACTAAATGATCACTTGATGCTTTACTGGCTGAGTATGGCGAACTTGGGGAATAAGCACTTTGTTCATTGAAACATCCTGTAGCGGGTAAATCACCGAACACTTCATCTGTCGAAATATGATGGAAACGAAACTGCTTAGCCTTATCGCTCGATAAACCAGTATAAAATTGCCTGCTGGCTTCTAATAGTTGATAAGTTCCTACTATATTGGTTTGAATGAATTCAGCTGGGCCTGAAATAGAGCGATCAACATGAGTCTCTGCCGCTAAATGCATCACGGCATCGGGTTGAAACCGATTAAACACTGCTGTTAATAATGTGCCATTAGCAATATCACCTTCGATGAAATGGTATCGTTCACTTTTGTTTATCATCTTAAGGCTTTGAGGATTAGCCGCGTATGTCAGTTTATCGATATTAATGACGCTGTGATGCGTAAAACTCAGGATAAAGCGGATTAATGCAGAACCAATAAACCCACAACCACCGGTAATCAATATGGTGAGCGCTTGCCCGTTTTTATTTGTCATTATATTAAACCAAATGAGATTATCTTAGGGTTTATGGTCGGATTATCTTTGTCTGAGACGATAGGAGCAAGGTGTTGTGTTAACGGCCACTGTATATTGAGTGTCGGGTCATTCCATGCGATGGTTTGCTCATCGTCTGGTTGATAATATTGTGAACATTTATAAATAATATCAGCGATGTCAGACAAGACATAAAAGCCATGCGCGAACCCCGCCGGGATCCACATTTGATAGCCATTGTCGTCTGAAATTTCTTGGCCTATCCACTGGCCATAGGTTGTAGACTCTTGACGAATATCGACAGCAACGTCAAAGATAGCGCCTCTGGCGACACGGATTAATTTACCTTGAGGAAAGTGTTGCTGAAAGTGCAGTCCACGCAAGACATTATTAATCGAACGCGATTGATTTTCTTGCACAAGCTGAGGGACATCCATATTGTTTTGGCTAAATACATCACCAAAGCTATTTTGACGCAATGTTTCCATAAAAAAGCCACGTTCATCAATGAACTTACATGGACTAAAAATCATCACGCCTTCGAGGTGAGTGTTAATATATTTCATCAGGAAAGTTCTTATCCAATAAAGACAGTAGATACTGACCATAACCACTTTTTAATAGTGGTTTTGCTAGGCACATAAGTTGCGATTGATTAATCAATCCCATAGAAAAAGCGGTTTCTTCAGGACAGGACACTTTTAATCCCTGACGTTTTTCAATGGCCGCTATGTATTGGGTCGCTTCTGCCATGGCATCGGGTGTGCCAGTATCTAACCAAGCCGTTCCTCGGCCTAATATATTAACCTTAAGGTTATTATTATCAAGATATTGATTAATCACATCCACTATTTCCAGTTCACCTCTTACTGAGGGAATAACTTGCTTAGCGTAATAACTGGCATTGTGGTCGAAAAAATACAGCCCTGGCATGGCAAAATTTGATTTGGGTTCAGCAGGTTTTTCAGTAATAGAAATCACTCGATTATGCTTATCAAACTCAATGACACCATAGGCATGTGGGTTAGCAACGTGGTAACCAAATACGGTGGCTGATGATATCTTATTTGTTGATTGCAGTGTGTGTTGTAAATGATGACCATAAAATAAGTTGTCACCTAAAATCATTGCACACGGACAGCCATCAAGAAAGGATTCAGCAATAATGAGTGCCTGTGCCAGCCCTTCTGGTTTCGCTTGGGTGGCAAATTCAATCTGAATCCCCCATTGATGGCCATTATGTAACAGCGATTTAAAAAGCGGTAAATCGGTGGGAGTGCAAATAAGTAAAATCTCTGTAATACCAGCTTGCATCAAGGTGCATAACGGATAATAAACCATAGGTTTATCATAAACGGGTAATAACTGCTTACAGACGACTTGGGTGATAGGAAATAGCCGAGTGCCTGATCCTCCCGCTAATAAAATGCCTTTTCTCATTAAACTATCTTTAAGTGAATATTTGCTACATTTTAGCACAGCCGTAAACCGTTAAGCAGGTTAGTCTCTTTGGCGTATTGCTAATAGGTGGTGTCATGTTGCAGATCTAAGTCTTCACTCTTTTTCGCTATAATAACTGCCAACATCTGTGCCTGTCATACATGTTAATCTGACATCAACTCAGGATAAGTGCGCAGGGTAGTCTTGATATCAATGCCCGCGGCCGAGAATGATGATCTTACGGGGGTGATGTCATTTAACCGTATCTTGGCCTTGATAAATAGTGGGATAACGGCGTAAACATATAGCGTGGATAAGGTATCGATTTGGTTAGATAAGCACTAGTGTGGCTTCCATGCCAACACCGTTTGGGCAAGAAAGCCATGAAAGAACATCCTTCTTAGGGGGGAACGGTTAAACGCTAGCCGGGATATCGAAAAATTGTTTTATTTCATCAATTCTATCCATTGCATCTTGGTAACCTAAATCAATCAAGTTCGTGGTATAGCTTTTTTCAAATAATAAGTAGGATACGATACTCGAGTCTGACTGGCGGTTAATTCCGATGAACCTTAATAAGGTTTTAATCGCAAAAGGCATATCTTCATAATAACGCGCTGCAATTTGGTTTAAATCTTGGCTGGGTTTGATGACCAAGGTATCTATATGACGTAAATATAATGAGTCACGTCCGGCTTCAGGGATCAAGGATAAAGTATGATTGACTCTCTGTAGTCTCTCTAAATCACTGTTCAATGTATCCGTAAAAATGGTGTCTAATAAATGTCCTGCTATTGTTGCCGTTTTAGGATGATATTCAAACTCTATAGGGGATTGTTTGTGTGGACTGTCTAAATTAATCACAAATATTTTATTGGCACCAAGATGGATCGGACTTGATAAGGGAGACTGTTGATGCACCGCGCCATCACCATAATAAGCCTGATTAAGTTTAATTGAAGGGAATACCATAGGAATTGCTGAGCTTGCGAGTAAATGCTCGGTATTTAATAGGCTACGAATTCCGACGCGTCTGGCTCGCTGCCAATCTTCAATGTGCTCATTGCCTTGATAAAAGCTATATGATCGTGAATTGTTATAACACGAGGCGTCGATACTTATCGCCTTGAGTGCATCATTCATGATATTACGGTCAATTCTTTTAAAATCGATAAGGGTATGGAGTAACTCCCGCAATGGTTGATTATCAAATAAGCTGCCAGCATCAGTATTGACTTTATCGTCTTGTAAGCCTTTGATTGCCATTCGCCCCAAATGCCTCAACACTTGTGGGATGGAGGTTCGATACACTTTATGGGTTTCAAAATGACACCAAACCCAAGCTAATTTTTTGATACCTAAATGAAAGCAAGATGCATGCGTGGCTAGGGAGGTCGCATTAATTGCGCCAGCGGATGTTCCACAAATGATATCAAATGGCACATTATGGTTGCGTGGGTAAAACTGTACGAGTGCTTTTAACACACCGATTTGATAAGCCGCTCTGGCCCCACCACCACCTAACACTAAAGCTGTTAATGCTGACAATCTCTATCCTTAACGTTTGCATGGACTTATTTTTAGTATGAATTCTTTTTCGATTTTACACCAGTCACCAATAAGTCGACTAGGTTATTTATTGCTCTTAGCTTATTCTTATACCTAATTATTTGTTGAGTCTGGCTCCGCTCAGCGCTATCTAGGCAACGGCTGAGTCCTTGGCACCGTATGTCATCACCATCTTACTGGGCATAAAAAAACGCACCGAAAAGTGCGTTTTTTTGTGCAATAAGGTGAGTGATATCCTTATTGATGTGGTGAGTATTTAACGTTAACCGCTAATTATTATCACTAAGCTTAGTCATTAACCTTTAGCTGCTGTGGTTAAAAACGCCACAATTTCATCAAATGGAATGTCTTGTTTCTCACCTGTACGACGGTTTTTGTATTCAAATACCCCCGCATCGATATTGCGGTCGCCAATTACCACAACATGGGGTAAACCGATTAATTCCATATCTGCGAACATCACCCCTGGACGTTCTTTACGATCATCCATTAATACTTCAACACCGGCATCAGCCAAGTCTTGGTAAAGTTTTTCAGCGATGTCAGCAACCCGATGGGATTTATGCATATTCATTGGTAAAATACCCACAGTGAACGGTGCAATCGATTCAGGCCAAATAATGCCACGGTCATCGTTATTTTGCTCAATGGCAGCAGCCACAATGCGGCTTACACCGACACCATAACAACCCATCAATAAGACCTGTGCTTTGCCGTTTTCATCTAACACAGTGGCATTCATGGCTTTAGAATAGCTTGTGCCTAACTGGAAAATATGACCCACTTCAATACCACGAGCCATTGCATAAGTGCCCAGACCATCTGGGGTGGGTTCACCTTCAACCACATTACGAATGTCAGCAGCCGTTGCTAAGGGTAAATCACGTTGCCAATTGATACCCACATAATGTTTATCATCAGTGTTGGCCCCTGCGACAAAATCACTCATAACAATGACGCTGTGATCAACAATCATCGGCATAGTTAAGCCAACAGGTCCGATAGAACCAGGGCCTGCACCCACAGCATCACGAATTTCAGCTTCTGATGCAAATTCAAATGGTGATGCGACTAAATCAAGCTTATCAGCTTTAATCTCGTTAAGTTCGTGATCGCCACGGACAACTAATGCCACTAGTGGTGCTTCTTTTGTTGCGCCTTTAACGATTAAGGTTTTCACCGTTTGGGTAATGGCCAAATCAAATTGTTCAACTAATTCGGCAATCGTTTTGGCGTTTGGCGTATCGATTAGCGTCATTGCTTGAGTTGGCTCTGCGCGTGTTTCGGTTGGCATTGGTGATTCAGCTTTTTCAATGTTAGCCGCATAATCGCTACCCGTTGAATAAGCGATTAAATCTTCACCGCTGCTAGCCAGAACATGGAATTCATGTGACAGGCTACCGCCAATGGAACCCGTATCCGCTAATACTGGGCGGAATGATAAGCCCATACGAGTCAGAATATTACTGTATGCGGTGTGCATTGCATGGTAAGTGGTGTCCATGGTTTCTTGATCTAAATGGAAAGAATAGGCATCTTTCATCAAGAATTCACGTGCGCGCATAATTCCAAAACGTGGCCGTACTTCATCACGGAACTTGGTCTGTACTTGGTAAAGTGTTATCGGCAGTTGCTTGTAAGAACTTAATTCTTTACGGACTAAATCGGTGATCACTTCTTCATGGGTTGGTCCCAATACAAAGTCACGATTATGACGATCTTGAAAACGTAATAACTCAGGACCATACTTGTCCCAACGGCCTGTTTCAACCCATAGATCAGCCGGTTGTACTAACGGCATTAATATTTCGATAGCACCTGTTTTGTTCATTTCTTCACGAACGATAGCTTCAACTTTACGCAGTACACGTAAACCTGACGGTAACCAAGTGTAGAGACCTGACGCGTTACGACGGATCATACCAGCACGTAACATTAACTGATGGCTCACTACCTCTGCATTTGCAGGGGTTTCTTTCTGTGTTGAAAGCAGGTACTTACTAACTCGCATTCCCAATGTCCAAAATAGTTACTATGAATGAGCGTCATTTTAGCACCTGCATCAATGATGTCACCTGCTAAATCGACTCAAGAGTAGGCTTTATGATGCTTTAATGGCAGGAGATTATTGTTTAATCTCAGCTTGGGAGCATAAACGGTTATTTATCACGTCTATCGCCGATGACTCGCGCTGGATTACCGGCAACAATGGCGTAGTCTGGTACATCTTTTGTGACAATGCAGCCCATACCAATAACCGCATGATGACCAATAGTGACACCATCAACAATACCGGCTTGAGCACCAATCCACACATCGTCACCAATTACGACGCCGGTAGAGGTTACTGGTTGTTGATAAATGGCCGCATCAGCTAACATGCCATGATTAAAGGCATAAATAGTCACGTTATTGGCAATGCGGGTTTGATTGCCAATGTTGATGCCATTGCGGCCGCCATCTAAACTACAGCCATGATTAATGGCTACTTCATCACCGAGTTGAATTGGCCCATGCATAAAAACATCGGCCGCTATCATGCATTGATTGCCGATGAGGATATCTCGACCCGGTTCGGCAAAAAGTGTCGCCTGCGGAGCAATAAAACATTGTTCACCAATCTGTATGGTTTCAAGTTGCTGCAACTGGCATTGGATCTCATCTTGCCATGGCTTAGCCCATTTTAGGTGTTTGGCTTTCAGTGAAAAATATAACCAAGGCATCCATGATAAACGCTTTTTATGTTGGGTTTGATAGTCAATATTAGCCATAACGCTCATCTTTAAACGGTTCGACAGTAGTGGGCTTAAGCTCTAATACTTCAATACCTTGAGGAGTCACTTGCCAAAAAATGTCAAAATCATATAGGGCAACTTGGTACAGTTTGGGGTCATCTTTTGCTTTTTTATAAGCAGGCCGGGGGTCTTGCGATAACACGCCTTCAATGAGTTCAGCAAGATCGTGATATTGGGCCTGTTGGCGATAGTGATTAATTTGTTCAGTGGCTAAGGCTGTATAAGTCAGTGGCAGTAATATGGGGGCGTTTTGGGCTATGCCGCCTTGGGCATCGACAATAGCATCAGCAAAGGGGATGTAAGGTTTTATGTCCACAATCGGCGTGCCGTCGAGTAAATCCATCCCCGAGATCATTAAACAGACTTTACCTTTGCGTTGAACCACGCCATGCAATTTCACCACTGACTGACCAATACCATTAGGGCGAAACGTTGAGCGTGTGGCAAAGACACCCATTTTTTCGTTACCGCCTAAACGAGGAGGGCGAACGGTGGTTTTCCAGCCTTGGGCTAAATTCTCATGGAAACAAAATAATAACCATATGTGTGAATATTGCTCTATTCCTCTTACAGCATCAATATTATTAAATGCAGGTTCAAATTCTATATAACCTACCGCATTGACTAACCCTGGTTGACGTGGAATACCAAACTTTTGTTTATAAGGCGTTCTGCATATTGCAACCGCAGTTAATTGACTGCTAAATGAAGTGCTTGAACCATTATTAATGGGGTCAGTTTGACTGGATTGATTGTTACCTAATGTCATCTAATACCTGAAATAAGCAAAAGGAAGGGAATGATAAATCAAACATATTGACGAATGCTTTGTATGAACATTCATCCATTATTTGCCGCCAATATATTATTTGTGGTCACTATTTTGTTGTTGGGGTGTTAATAGCTTGGCCTACGCAAATTGCACGGCTAAAACAACTGGTGTCCGCTTCATCAATTATAAAGCAGCTCTTAACCACAAATCCATTGGCACCTAAATCTGCAGCCGCTCTTCTGGCATTCGTTCGTGCAACTGCCATTTGTGGCGGTGCATCATTGCGGGTTTCTTGACAGGCTTCACCTTCAACCAAGCCTAATACTGCAAATTGTCCTTTGGGTTGCTGGTTACCTTCGTATAACTGTACATCACTGGCTTTAAAGTAATCATTGATCTTTTTACTGTCTAAATTACTATTGAATGTGTAATCACTTGCGCAAGCGCTCAATAATAATGCGAGAGCAGAGACAATAAATGCATGTTTAAGAGGCAAAGTCATAGCCGTAACCTTCAATTAAGGGGAGAATGGATTATCACTAGTGAGTTTACCTTGTCTCATGACGATGATAAAGCGATCAAATGCCATAAAAAAAGGGCTTACTTAAGTAAGCCCTTTTAAAATTTAAGCCATAACGGTGTTGTTAACCGTTAAGTCAGATTGATTATTCCATACCAGGAATTAAAAATTCAGCCATGTCTTTTCCGCTATCCACTTGTTGTTTGAATACGGTTGGCATACGACCTTGGCCGGTCCATTGAATTAAGCGGCCATCAATGGTGATTTGATATTTTGGTGGACGTGGTGCGCGTTTTTTAGTCGCAGCTTTAGCAGAAGAAGTGACTTCACCTAAATCGCCAATGGATAAACCACTGTTTTCAATTTGAACCAGAATTTCAGCAATACGCGCATTACGCTCAGCATTGGCTTCAAGTTCTAACTTTTCTTCTGCTTGACGTTCGGTAATGATGGTGTCTAATTTTGCTGCTGTTTCACGTAAATCATCAAGAGATAATTCTTTTACTGCAGCTTTAAAGCGACGACCGTGGGTTAATATGTTTAAAAAGTCACTCATGATGTATAGTTTCCTAATGATTTATTTATAAAAATAAAAAGTTACAAGAGATAATGGTATCAACATTTTAGTTGATTTCAATACCGCATATGATTTATTTGGTTGCTATGACTATTATAAATGAGACATAAATTAGATTAATTATCTGAATATTCTCAATGCAACTATCAATACAACTATCAATACAGCTAAATAAATACTGAATATGACGTAATAATAGAAACTATTTGGCATTGAATCAAATTAATTTACTCTATTATGAAAGATAATTTAGTTAGGCGTGGCAATTAAGCCATTAATGTTCTTCTGCTTGTTTAGTTTGATTGCCACTTTTATAACAAAAAAGATATAAACAAGCGTTTGACTTTGATTGACGTTAACGTTAACAAAACGTAAGGTTAAGCTCTCTTGCATTGGCGAACGCCAATGTGTTGTCCACGTACATTGAAGGTGTAGGAAGGAAACCCTATGAAAGTATTGGTGCCTGTTAAACGCGTAGTCGATGCCAATGTGAAAGTCAGAGTAAAAGCTGATAACACAAATGTTGATACGACGAACCTTAAAATGGCGTTAAACCCATTTTGCGAAATTGCAGTAGAAGAAGCGGTTCGCTTAAAAGAAGCGGGTATTGCCACTGAAGTGGTGGTGGTGAGTGTTGGCCCTAAAGCGGTGCAAGAACAATTAAGAACGGCAATGGCATTAGGTGCAGACCGAGCGATCCATATCGAAACGGATGAAGCGCTAGTGCCATTGTCAATTGCCAAGCTGTTAAAAGCGGTGCAAGACAAAGAACAAGCACAATTGATTATTTTCGGTAAGCAATCGATTGATGGCGACAATAATCAAACAGGACAAATGTTAGCGGCATTAACTGATCTGCCACAAGCGACATTTGCATCTGAAGTCAAAATTGATGGCGATGTTGTCACTGTTTCGCGTGAAATAGATGGTGGCGTACAAACGCTGAAAATGCCTTTGCCTGCGATTGTTACGGTTGACTTACGTCTGAATGAACCTCGTTATGCTTCATTACCGAATATTATGAAGGCTAAACGCAAGCCATTAGCCATTATGGCTGTGGCGGATCTGGGTGTGAATTTAAAGACGCATCAAACCATCATTAGCGTCACCCCCCCTGTTGAGCGTAAAGCTGGCATCATGGTGTCTTCAGTTGAAGCGTTAGTGGATAAGTTAAAAAACGAAGCGAAGGTGATCTAACATGGCCATTTTAGTATTAGCAGAACACGATAATGTTAGCCTGAAGAATGACACGGCGAAAGTGGTTAGCGCTGCAGCGGCCATCGGCGGTGATATTCATGTACTGGTTGCGGGTGTAGATTGTTCCGCCGCGGTAAGCGCTGCACAAAGCTTAGCGGGTGTGAGTAAAGTCTTAGTGGCCAATGCAACACAGTATGGCGCGCAATTGGCTGAAAATGTGTCAAAGCTGATTGTTGAACTTGCGGGTGATTACGAGTACATTTTGGCCGCGACGTCGAGCGTAGGAAAAGATACTTTGCCTCGCGTTGCTGCGCTATTAGATGTTGCTCAAATGTCTGAAGTCATTGAAGTGGTTAGTCCCGATACCTTTGTGCGTCCGATTTATGCGGGCAGTGCGTTGGAAACGGTACAGAGCTTAGATGATAAAAAAGTCATCACAGTTCGTTCCAGTGCTTTTGATGCTGTCGCATCAACGGGCAAGGCTGAGGTGGTAAATTTAAGTCAAGTTATCGATGCTAGCACAGAGCTTGTCTCTGAATCGTTAACTGAATCAGTTCGCCCTGAGCTAGGTAATGCTGGGATTATTATCTCTGGCGGTCGTGGCATGGGTAGCGGTGAAAACTTTGCTATTTTAGAGCAATTGGCGGACAAATTAGGTGCGGCTGTTGGCGCCTCTCGTGCGGCGGTGGATGCGGGCTTTGTTTCAAACGATTTACAAGTAGGTCAAACCGGTAAAATTGTGGCGCCTAACTTGTACATTGCTGTGGGGATTTCTGGTGCGATTCAACATCTCGCCGGTATGAAAGATTCAAAAGTGATCGTTGCCATTAACAAAGATCCTGACGCACCCATTTTCCAAGTTGCGGATTATGGTTTAGTGGCTGATTTGTTTGAGGCGGTACCTGCATTAAACCAGTTAGTGTGATGCTAGGTTAATCCGGTATGCGCCTATTGACCACCTAAGGTGGACGATATCGTTTTTGAAGTATCTTGACTGACTTACCGATCAACTTACCGATCAATTTATTAGGTTGCTACTTACAAGGTAGTAACCTTTTTTATTGGCTTTTATCGGTGATAATAAAGACTTTAGGGTGACAATCGGTCTTTTTTGAGCAAGATAGTCCGCTGTGGCATGCGGTTGCTGTTAGTGTGATCGACACGCTAGTGTGTATTATTGTTAACAAGGTTAAAGTATTGCTGTAGTAGTGTGGCATTGATTAGCGTTATTATTACTTTAGCTGCCAAAAAGCGTTTTTTACTGGCGTAGCGCTGCTGCTTTATGATTGTATGTTCGCGTTATTTATAACGCGCTTTATTGGTGTAAATAACAAAAGTAGAGGTGCGTTGCATAAGAGTCGTGTTGAATTGGGTGATGCCTATAATTGAGCATAAAAGGATGCAATGCCGAAGCAAATGGATTTATCCAATGCATTTGTTGGGGCAGTTCTTAAAAGGGGCTGCACTGTCATGGTGTTTTTATCGATAAGATAAAAAGAATGATATTCATCTATAATGGGTATTACTGTGGAGTGCTACTAGTAAGTTGTGCATACACTTTCTGTGTCTGTTTATCCTTATTGCTAGCTTTTCTGCATTCGTACTCAACGAAGACATAAATTAACTATTATGATGACAAGTTATGCCGATTCGGCGCTTTCTGTATTGCCTCCTCTTGTGGCAATTGCGTTAGCCATTTTAACCCGTAAAGTTCTAATCTCCTTAGGTTTAGGTATTGTTTTTGGTGCCTTATTACTTAGCCAGTTTTCGCTCGTTGGAACCGCTGAGTATCTAGTGAAAACCACCAGTCAGCTGGTCTGGAAAGACGGTGAGCTGAGTACATGGAATCTCTATATTCTAGGTTTTTTAATTATCCTTGGGATGATCACTGCGTTGATCACCGTCAGTGGCGCTGCTCGTGCGTTTGCCAATTGGGCGAAACTGCGCATCCGTACTAAACGTAATGCTAAGTTAATGACCCTGTTTTTAGGTTGTGTGGTGTTTATTGATGACTATTTCAATAGTTTAGTTGTGGGCTCAATTGCTCGTCCAATTACTGACAGTTACCATATTTCACGAGCCAAGCTCGCTTATATGTTAGATTCTACTGCCGCACCTATCTGTGTTATTTCGCCAGTGTCGAGCTGGGGAGCCTACATTATCGCCTTAATTGGCGGTATTTTGACTGCTCATGGGTTTGCTGACTCTGGTCATTTAAGTGTGTTCCTGCAAATGATCCCGATGAATTTTTATGCGTTGTTCTCGTTACTATTATTATTGTGTGTGGCGATTTTTGGCTTAGATGTGGGTCCAATGCGCCAGCATGAATTGAATGCACTTCGCGGTAACTTGTTTGATGAATCCAAAGGCAAGCCACCTGGCGCCGTGACCGATTTACCTGAAGCTGATACGGGGAAAGTGATTGGGTTGTTTTTACCTATCGCCATCTTAGTCTTTGCCACCGTTTACTTTATGGTTTCCAGTGGCGCTGAAGCATTAGCAGCCAAAGAGCAAGTGTTTAGTGTGTTAGGCGCATTCGAAAATACCGATGTCAGCTCATCGTTGTTTTTTGGCTCAGTAGTCGGGTTGATTGCCACTGTTATATTAGCATTCCAACAAAAAATTGAGCTATCCATGCTGTTGCATGGCATGTCTGCTGGTGCACGTTCAATGCTACCCGCCATTTATATTTTATTGTTTGCTTGGACCATTTCCAGTGTGATCGGTGAACTTGAAACCGGTAAATACATGGTCAGTTTAGCCACTGACAATATTCCATTTGCTTTGCTACCGGCCATGTTATTTTTATTAGCTGGGATCACCGCATTTTCAACGGGAACGAGTTGGGGTACCTTTGGTATTATGCTGCCGATAGCGGCTGATATGGCGATGGGCAGCGATAGTACTATGATGTTACCTATGCTGGCGGCGGTGCTTTCAGGAGCGGTATTTGGCGATCATTGTTCGCCTATTTCCGATACCACTATTTTGTCATCAACGGGAGCAAGTTGTCATCATATTGACCATGTGGTGACCCAGTTACCCTATGCGCTTATTGCGGCATCGATTAGTTTTGGGGGGTATATCGTACTTGGTTTTACGGGATCATTAATGGCTGGGCTGGTTTGTTGCTCGGTATTATTTGTAATAAGTATTGTGGTCCTGCACTTTTTGGCCAGAAAACGACCGCGATGAATTAGGCTGTTTTTTGCTCAATAATGGCCATATTTACCTCAATGATCCCACGCTTTGTCGAACGACAAAAATGCTGTATTGGTAACGAATACGGCATTTTTGTTTGTTATTACGATGTTAGAAAAGGTAATATGAACAATAATCATTGGCTGTACAACATTAGGACGTTTCATTTTGGCGCAACTGTATTTTTATTATTCGGCGATGAATGCCGGCAAATCAACATCACTACTTCAATCTTCTTATAATTATCGTGAACGCGGTATGCATACCCTAGTCATGACGGCGTCAATCGATAATCGTTATGGTATCGGCAAAGTGGCTTCAAGAATTGGTATTCAAGCTGAGGCGCAAGTGTTTGGTAGCACAGATGATTTAACTGAGTTAATTTCGACGTCGGATCATGAGAAAAAAATTCATTGTGTATTGATTGATGAAAGTCAGTTTTTAAGCAAAAAGCAAGTACGCCAATTAACCCATGTTGTTGATAATTTAGATATTCCAGTATTGTGTTACGGTCTTCGTAGTGATTTCCAAGGTGAGTTGTTCACTGGCAGCCAGTATTTATTAGCGTGGGCAGATAAATTAGTCGAGCTTAAAACCATTTGCCATTGTGGCCGTAAAGCTAACATGGTGGTGCGTCTTGATGGCGAGGGCAAGCCAATGCGCGAAGGTGAGCAAGTGTCTATTGGTGGTAACGAACGTTATGAGTCCGTTTGCCGTAAGCATTTTCGTGAGTATGTGTGGGATTAGTCGCACTATTGATTCATCATAAAAGCCGCTTCAATATACATTGAAGCGGCTTTTTAGTTATTGATATCGGTAGATTCATTCTCGCCGCAAATTAAAAATCAGATTCGGCGAAATCGACGATATGCGCACTGCTGGATTCAATTTGCTTGCGTAGGCTGCTGGTTTGGCTACCCCAATAGCTCATAAAAAATTGTGCCGTTTTTAGCTTAGCCTGATAAAATTCGGTTTCATCTGTACCGGCCTCGAGTGCTGCTAATGACGTTGCTGCAACACGGGTCCACATCCACGCGAGTGCCGTAATACCAAATAATTGCATATACGCCATTGATGCTGCGCCGATTAAATCGGGATTTTTACTGGCGGCTTGCACAATAAACCCGGTGGCTTTTTCAAGATCGCCCGCCGCATCCATTAACCCGACAAGATAGGGCTTCATGGCTTCATTGCTCGAATTATCTTCAATTAGCTGTTTAACCATGCCTGACCACAAGGTTAATGCCGCCCCTTTATCGGCAAGCAGTTTACGGCCAACTAAATCGAGTGCTTGCACCCCATTGGTCCCTTCGTAAATCATTGCAATTCGAACGTCGCGGACAAACTGTTCCATGCCCCATTCGTTAATGTAACCATGACCGCCATACACTTGTTGAGCATCGACACAGGCTTTAAAACCTTGATCGGTGACAAAACCTTTTACGATTGGAGTAAATAGCGCGGCAAGGATAGAGGCTTGCTTGGCTTGAGCTGGATCGGTGTGACGCTCGGTTTGGTCAAGCCACAAGGCTTGTTGGCCCATTAATGCACGGGTACCTTCGTTAAACGACTTTTGCGATAGCAGCATACGACGCACATCACCATGCACTAATAACGAGTCTGCGGCTTGTTCAGGTTGTTTTACACCACTTAATGCTCGACCTTGAATACGCTCTTTGGCGTACACCAGTGCATTTTGATAAGCGATGTCTGAAACCCCTAACCCTTGAATACCCACCCCTAAACGGGCTTGATTCATCATGGTGAACATTGCTTTTAAGCCTTGATGCGGTGCGCCCACGATCTCACCTATTGCACCATCAAAATGCATCACGCAGGTTGAGTTACCATGAATGCCCATTTTGTGCTCAAGCCCTGTTGCGCTAAGCTTGTTGGCTTCACCTAAGCTACCATCTTGATTGACTAAAAACTTGGGTACCGCAAATAATGAAATACCTTTTATACCTTCAGGTGCATCAGGTAGGCGGGCTAACACTAAGTGAATAATGTTGTCAGTGAGATCGTGATCGCCCGATGAGATAAAAATTTTCTCGCCGCTAATTGAAAATAAATCATCACCGACTGGCACCGCTTTGGTTCGAAGTAGGGCAAGGTCAGTACCTGCGTGTGATTCGGTCAAGTTCATGGTACCCGTCCATTCACCGCTAACGAGCTTGGCTAAATATTTTTGCTTTAAGGCGTCGCTGCCATGAACATGAATGGCAGAATAAGCACCATGGGTTAACCCTGGGTACATGGCAAATGCCATGTTAGTTGCGGTTTTCATCTCAGTGGCAAAAGTGCCGATCACTTCTGGCAAACCTTGGCCGCCAAATTCAGGGTCGCACGTTAGGGTTGCCCAACCATCTTCAACATATTGTTTGTAAGCTTGTTTGAATCCATTTGGGGTAATGACTTTACCATCAAGCAGTTTACAGCCCTCTACATCGCCACTGGCATTGAGCGGCAACATAATGTCGGTAGTGAAGTCTGCAACCCCCTGCAAAATGGCATCGGTTAAATCAGGATCGATTTCATCAAATCCTCGTAAGTTGGGTTGCTGATAAATATTGAGCAGTTCTGACAAAATAAATTGATAATCGCGAAGCGGGGCTTGGTAAATGGGCATAAGGTCATTCCTTGGTTGAGTGTATGCAGTAATCCGATCACTGCGACAAACCGTTATATCGATACGGGTCCAATTTTTATGGTGGCTATTTAGCTAACATAACCAATTTCGAGTAAAAACTCAGTATTATTTTAGGTAAGGTTAACTTAACTTACGGGGTTGACTGTATTGATTTATTTACTCAGCAATCGAGTCATGATGAACCTAGCGTGAATGTACTTAAGCCAGCAAGAAGGGCGCCCACGGGAGAAATTAATAAACCAGTAACACTAGGATCTATCTGCATGATGTCGAGGCTCATCCCCACAGAGACACAAAATAGAGGGCTAAATATTTGAATTAGTGGGCGTGAGACATGTTGCCATCGATTCGGTTTGATCTTATAAGCTTGATTATGATCAACTTGGTGTTTAATGATTAGACATCAACTTACTGTGCAATTAATAAACAAAAACGGCCAATATTGACTAAGATAATGATAGCTAATCAGTCTCTGGTTATGGTGTTTTTAACGTTGAAATTGAGTCAGTCGGGTCTGTTACCCATTAACCGTTTTAACTAGACGATGGGGTTTTCTGCACGACGGCTTTTAAGGAAAAAATCGACCTAAAGATGTGTAGCCAATGAGTTTGTTTACTTTCATCATCTGTCAATCATGCTTGCTACATAGCGCAAACAGGCATGATATAAAACATTCAACTTGTGATAACAACATCAAAAACATCTGGCAGACTTAAGGAGAAGAAAATGGATAAGGTGTTTATTATTGCGCAAATGGAACAGGCACATACCGACGCGGTCGCCAGCGGTTTGCAACTGGCTAAGCAACTGAACAAAACGGCGGAAGTTTTTGCTTATTCTTATGCTTATTTCAGCGGTGCTGAAAGTTATAATCCTCGTTTAGTCAGCGTTGCTCAAAAGCAGTTAATGGATCAACGCCAAGCCGAGTTAAAGCAGCACTTAGCGGCGCTCAATGGTGAGGATGTTCCGGTACACATGGTGTGGAGCAAATATTTATTTGAACATGCTTGTCATCATTCGATCCGTCATGGATTCGACCTTATGGTGAAGGCGGTGCATCATGGCGATCATTACTTACCTACAGATTGGCAGCTAATACGCCATACTCGGATTCCGTTGTTATTGTTAACGGATAATCCGCTCCATAACGGCAAGACTACCCTGATGGCTGTCGATCTCGCTAGCCGTGATCCCATTAAACAACAGCTCAATAGCGTTGTGGCGGCTTATGGTAAGCAACTTGCCAAGGCGATGGGGACTCAATTGCATTTAGCCTATATTCTTAGAGTACCCAAAGTTTTGCGTGATATGGATTTACTTGATTGTGATGCCCTGGTGAAAAAGGCCTATAAAGATCACCAAAAACAGATAGCTAAATTTAATATGGATCCTGGAACCGTGCATATTATTGCTGGCGAACCAGAGCTGTGTTTATATGAGTTATCCTGTAGGCTGAAGAGTCAATACTTTGTGATTGGTGCGCGGCAACGGCAGGGGGTGTTAGGGCATATAATAGGCAATACTGCCGAATCAATTTTGGGCCGCATGCGCACAAATGTATTGATTATTCCCGCGGATGATCAATTGCTGGCACCTTTAACCTAGTCGCTTCGTGTACACATTTATCGCCATAGCCGCCGCCGGATCTGATCTCTTTGACTGAGCGGTCTATTTTCTATAAAAAAAAACCGCATCATTGAGTATATCAAGAGTCGCGGGCTTTGTTGATCTTGACCGTTTTAAGTTTAGGATCTGTTGATCTTTGCTGGTTAAATTTTGTTCGAGATAAAAACGTTTTAATCGAGGCGAGTGGATTGCTGCCTAGCAATCTAAGCACCACTCACTTAACAACGAATCACTCAACAAAGAGTAAAATGTTTTTAGCCGAACCCTTCGGGCAGCGTTTGTTGGTCATTTTTACTGTGTTATCGACTTTTTATGTAGAATAACTACACCACAAAGTCTCTGCCTTATAGCTCATGTTTAAGTAATGACCAACAATTCGCTGCAAAACCAACCTTGAAAAATCAACAGACCCTAATTAAAATGTCATTTCAGGAACATGCTCTGGCACCACTAACTTACCCGCGGTTTTGGTCATAATTTCTTCAACTGACACGCCAGGGGCACGCTCTAACAGATGGAATGCACCCGCTTTAATTTCCATAAAGGCCAAATCTGTCATCACCCGTTTAATGCAGCCGTAACCCGTTAACGGTAGTTCACATTTTGACAATAGCTTAGAGTTGCCGTATTTGTCAGCATGCATCATGGTGACAATAATATTGTCAGCACCGGCGACTAAATCCATCGCGCCGCCCATGCCTTTAATCAGTTTTCCTGGGATCATCCATGAGGCGATTGAGCCGTCAACATCGACTTCAAATGCCCCTAGTACCGTTAGGTCAACATGACCGCCGCGGATCATGGCAAAGCTTTCTGCTGATGAGAAGAATGAGGCACCTGCTACCGCGGTAACCGTTTGCTTACCAGCGTTAATGAGATCGGCATCTATATTCTCTTCGGTTGGAAATTCGCCCATGCCGAGTAAACCATTTTCTGATTGCAGCATCACTTGTATGCCATCTGGAATATAGTTTGCCACTAGGGTAGGGATACCAATACCTAAGTTAACGTAAAAACCGTCTTGTAATTCTTTGGCTACGCGCTGGGCGAGTTGTTCTCTGGTCAGTGCCATGGTGTTGTCTCCCTTATTTCGCGGCTTTGACGGTACGTTGTTCGATGCGTTTTTCAAAGCTGGCTTTGATAACGCGATCGACATAAATACCCGGTGTATGAATGTGGTCTGGATCGAGCTCGCCAGGTTCAACAATCTCTTCGACTTCAACCACAGTCATTTTACCTGCGGTGGCCATCATCGGATTGAAGTTAGCGGCGGTTTTGCGAAACACCAAATTACCCATGGTATCGGCTTTCCACGCACGCACTAAGGCAAAATCTGCCGTAAGCGATTCTTCTAATACGTAGTGGCGTCCTTTGATTTCGCGCGTTTCTTTACCGTCAGCAATCGGGGTGCCGTAACCTGTAGCGGTAAAGAATGCCGGAATACCCGCGCCGCCAGCGCGAATTTTTTCAGCTAACGTGCCTTGTGGCGTTAATATGACATTTAACTCACCGGACAACATTTGTTGTTCAAAGGTGGCATTTTCACCTACATAGGATGCGATCATGGTTGAAATTTGATGTTGTTTAAGCAATAAGCCTAAACCAAAATCATCCACCCCAGCATTGTTAGAAATAGCCGTTAAGCCTGTTACACCTAACTTGACCATATGGTTAATTAAGCCTTCAGGAATACCACACAAACCAAATCCGCCGACCATAATGGTCATGTCGTCATTCAGTCCCGCCAGTGCTTCGTCATAGCTGTGGACGACCTTATTGAATCCTGCCATCTTGTTGTCCTTATGGTTATATTTATATCAACTGCCAGCGTTATGTTGTGCCAACTATTTTGAGTATATGTGATTATGCTCTGATTGCATTTGCTACTTTGGACCCATTACTGCGCCCTAATGCATGGCTAATGGTGTCGCCCGCCAGAGCGAGCTTGGTTAAGTCAATCCCGGTTTCAATCCCCATACCATGGAGCATATAAACAAGATCTTCAGTGGCTAAATTACCCGATGCACCTTTGGCATAGGGGCAACCACCCAGACCGGCAACCGAGGCATCAAACACGCTGACGCCAGTATCGAGGCAAGCCAGAATATTGGCTAATGCTTGGCCGTAGGTATCGTGAAAATGCAGCGCGAGCTTATCAACCGGCACCACATTGGCGACTGCTTCAACCATTTTTCGCGCTTTGTTGGGTGTGCCAATGCCGATGGTGTCGCCCAATGAGATTTCGTAGCAGCCCATCTTGTAAAGGATTTGCGACACTCTGGCGACTTCGTTGACATCAATGTCACCTTCGTAAGGGCAACCTAGTGTGCACGACACATAACCACGCACCGCAATATTGTGTTGTTTGGCGGCTTCGATTAACGGAATAAAGCGCGCGATGGACTCATCGATAGAGCAATTAATATTTTTTTGACTAAAACTTTCGGACGCTGCGCCAAAAATGGCTACTTCATCGGCGCCAGCGGCCAATGCCAATTCAAAGCCTTTTAAATTGGGCGTTAATGCGCTGTAAATTACGCCTGGATGGCGATTGATTTGACGGTTAAGTTGATGAAATACGGCATCGGAATCGGCCATTTGTGGCACCCATTTAGGTGACACAAAACTGCCAGCTTCAATACGTTTAACACCCGCATCGGCCAATTGCTCAATCAGTCTGAGTTTATCTGCCGTGGTCACCGGCACTTCATTTTGCAATCCGTCACGGGCGCCGACTTCAAAAATGCTGACTTTAGTAGCTAACATTTACACTTCCTCGACGCTAGCGTCTGTGGCTATGGGATCAACATTGAGTAAGGTCGCACCATCGCTGACGAGCTCGCCACTTTTGAAATAAAACTCACTGACTACGCCGTCAAATGGGGCTTCGATGGTGTATTCCATTTTCATCGCTTCCATGACTAATAAGCCTTGGCCGGCTTTGACTTGCTCGCCCACTTCCACTAAATGGGTCACCACGGTGCCGTTCATTGGCGCTTTGAGCTTGTCAGCATGGTTAACTTGTTCTTCGGCCACTTGGGCTAAAATCGCTTTAAAGTGATAACTGCCTGAGGGTAAGAACAGGGTAAAGTCATCGCCTTGATGGCTGACGGGCACTTTACTCTTATGACCATTAATTTCGGCTAACAGTAAATCGGCTTTTAGTTCACCGGCTAAGGTCAGCACTTGCCCGTGTAAACACAATTGATATTGCTCGCCAACGGTGGTGATCAGTAAGTCATGTTGTTGATCATCGGCTGCATCGGTTAATAACGACACATGATGCACACTTGAACTGTTAAGCCTAAAGCCACTGACTTGACCCCAAGGTGAATAAGGATCGGCACTGTTAATGGCTAATGCTTTAGCGGCTTGTTTACGTGATAACACTTGATAAAGACCCGCGAACGCCAAAGCGGTATCGGCTTCAATGGCGGCACCACCAATTAAGGTATCACTGTAACGCTCGATAAAGTCAGTGCAAAAATCCGCGGCAGCAAATGCTGGATGCACAGCAATATTAGCCAAAAACTCGATATTGTGTTTCAGGCCGCTGATTTGATATGACTCAAGTGCATGCACTAAGCGTTGTAGTGCCCGAGGGCGTGACTCGTCCCATACAATCAGTTTGGCGATCATGGGATCGTAGAAGTTACTGATGACATCGTTTTCACGAATGCCTGAGTCTATTCGCACATGGCGATTTTGTTCTGGCTCACGTAAAAAGTTTAGCTTGCCGCTGGCCGGTAGAAATTCGTTTTGGGGATCTTCAGCGTAAATACGGACTTCAAAGGAGTGACCATAAATACGCACTTCATCTTGGCGTAGCGGTAACTCACCACCACTGGCAACCAGTAGCTGCCATTTGACCAAGTCTTGGCCAGTGACCATTTCGGTTACAGGGTGCTCAACCTGTAATCGGGTGTTCATTTCCATAAAGTAAAAGCGGTTGTCGGTATCCAGTAAAAATTCAACCGTACCCGCACCGACATAATCAATGGCTTTGGCCGCAGCAACGGCGGCGTTACCCATCTGGGCGCGTAATTCGTCTGATAACCCTGGTGCGGGAGCTTCTTCAACCACTTTTTGATGGCGACGCTGAATTGAGCAGTCGCGATCCGATAAGTAAATCGCGTTGCCGTGGGTATCGGCAAACACTTGCACTTCAACATGACGTGGTTGACGTAAGTAGCGTTCCATCAAGAGTTTATCATTACCAAATGACGAGCTGGCTTCACGGCGCGCTGATTTAACGGCTTCAAGGATTTCGCCTTCATTTTCAACGATGCGCATGCCTTTACCGCCGCCGCCATAGGCGGCTTTAATCAATAGCGGAAAGCCGACGGCTTCGGCCTGAGCAATTAATGTTGCATCAGTTTGGTCGTCACCATGATACCCAGGCACTAATGGCACATTGGCTTTTGACATGATGTTTTTGGCGGCGCTTTTGCTACCCATAGAATCAATCGCATCACTGCCAGGGCCGATAAAGGCGATGCCATTTTGCTCACACTTACGTGCAAATTCGGCATTTTCAGATAAAAAACCGTAACCTGGGTGAATGGCCCCCGCGCCCGCTTTTTTAGCAATCTCGATAATTAAATCGGCTTTTAAATAGGAGTCAGCAGGGGCACTGCCACCTAAGTAAAACGACTCGTCCGCCATCGCCACATGACGGGCATCTTTATCGGCATCAGAATACAAAGCAATGGTGTGAACGCCCATGGTTTGGGCTGTTTTAATAATACGGCAAGCAATTTCACCACGGTTAGCAATCAGTAATTTGGTAAACATTATTGGGCTCCTTGTGGATCAGATTTGCTTGCTTGCCATGCTGGCGTACGTTTTTCAAGAAAGGCATTTAGGCCTTCTTGGCCTTCATCTGATACACGAATACGAGCAATTTGCTCGCTGGTAAAATTGCGCGTGGCGGCGTCTATCACGCCGTTTTCTAAATGCGATACGAGATTTTTTGCCCACGCCATCGCTTGTGGGCTATTGGCATTAAATGCCTCAACAAATGGCGCAGCGGCTGCATCTAAGTCATCGTTAATGTCGTGAATAACTTGATGGGTTAAGGCCATGTCAGCACTAAAGCGTTCAGCGGTCAGCATAAAGCGACGTGCTTGGCGGTTACCCATAGCACGAACCACATACGGACTGATGACCGCAGGGATAAGACCGAGTTTGACTTCGCTTAAACAAAAGCTCGCATGGGTGTTAGCGATGGCGATATCGCAGCAGCAAATAAGCCCTAATGCGCCGCCAAAGGCAGCGCCTTGCACTAAAGCAATAGTTGGTTTGGGAAACTTGTCCAGTACATGCATTAGCTTGGCAAGCTCTTGGGCGTCAGCAAGGTTCTGGCCAACGTCCATTTTTGCTTGTTTACGCATCCAGTTTAGGTCGGCGCCAGCACTGAAGTTTTTGCCATTGGCACGCAATATCAACATAGTGCATTGATTGTCATTGGCAAAGCTCTCGATAGCATGGATCATCTCGCTGATCATCACTTCATCAAAGGCATTATGCACTTCTACACGATTTAATATCAGCTCTGCCACCCCTTGTTCTAGGCGGCATTCGATGTATTTATATTGGTTTAATAGCATTATTTTTGACTCCTTGTTAGTTGAATTAACCGCATAAATTACATGCGGAACACCCCAAAACGGGTGTCTTCAATAGGAGCATTTAAGGCAGCCGATAAGGCTAATCCCACCACGTCACGAGTTTGTGCGGGATCAATAATGCCATCATCCCAAAGACGGGCACTGGCATGGTACGGATGGCCTTCTTTTTCATATTGCTCAACAATCGGTTTGCGGAAGGCTTGTTCATCTTCAGTTGACCATTCAACCCCTTTACGGGCTAAACCATCGCGGCGCACTGTGGCTAATACGCCTGCGGCTTGTTCGCCGCCCATTACCGAAATACGGGCGTTTGGCCACATCCACATCATGGTGGGTTCAAATGCGCGGCCGCACATACCGTAGTTACCCGCGCCATAACTGCCACCGATAATCACGGTGAATTTAGGCACATTGGCACAAGACACTGCGGTCACCATTTTGGCGCCATGCTTGGCTATGCCTTCATGTTCGTACTTTTTACCCACCATAAAGCCAGTGATATTTTGCAGAAACAATAAGGGGATTTTGCGTTGGCAACACAGTTCAATGAAGTGAGCGCCTTTTTGCGCCGATTCAGAAAACAAAATACCGTTATTGGCCACAATTCCTACCGGATATCCATGTATACGGGCAAAACCACACACTAAAGTTGCGCCGTAGTTGGCTTTAAATTCGTCAAAATCTGAATCATCCACAATACGGGCAATCACTTCTTTGACGTCAAATGGCTTTTTAAGATCGGTGCCGACAATGCCGTACAATTCATGGATGTCAAATTGCGGTGGTTTGACTGGGCTTAATAAACTTTTTATTTGTTTTTGATGATTGAGTCGCAGTACTGCGCGCCGAGCAAGCTCAAGGGCATGGTCGTCATTTTGCGCTAGATGATCGGCAACACCGGATATCTTGGTGTGCACTTCTGCGCCGCCAAGCTCTTCGGCACTGACATCTTCACCGGTTGCCGCTTTAACTAATGGCGGGCCCGCTAAAAAGATGGTGCCTTGATCTTTGACGATAATGGACTCATCAGCCATCGCAGGGACATAGGCGCCGCCAGCGGTACACAAGCCCATCACAACCGCAATTTGCGGAATGCCTTTAGCTGACATTTGTGCTTGGTTATAGAAAATTCGGCCGAAATGATCGCGGTCTGGAAACACTTCATCTTGGCGGGGTAAGTTGGCGCCGCCAGAGTCGACTAAATAGATACACGGTAAGTGACAACGACTGGCAATGTCTTGTGCCCGTAAATGCTTTTTCACTGTGATCGGGTAGTAAGTGCCGCCTTTTACCGTGGCGTCGTTGGCGATGATCATGCATTCAACTCCGCTGACACGGCCAATACCGGCAATAACACCGGCGGCAGGGACTTCTTCGTCATAGACTTGGTAGGCCGCAAATTGCGATAACTCTAAGAAAGGCGAACCTGGGTCGAGCAGCTTTTCAACGCGTTGACGAGGTAATAGTTTACCTCGAGACAAATGGCGTTCAAGAGCAGCAGGGCCACCCCCTTGTTTGATTTTTGCCAGTTTTTGTTGAAGATCGTCGACCAATAACACCATGCTGTTTGACTTGGCGTTAAATTCGTCACTGCGAGGATTGATACGGCTGCTCAGTTGCGTCATTTCTATATCCTTAATGAAGCAAAAAATAGGGGCTTGATTAGGCGACATGGCACGCTTGATCTGTCGCCTTGGTACGGCAAGTGCGGGTTACTTTGACTCGTTAAACAATTCGCGGCCAATTAACATGCGGCGAATTTCAGAGGTGCCTGCGCCAATTTCGTAAAGTTTGGCATCACGCAGTAAACGGCCGGTAGCGTATTCATTAACATAACCATTGCCGCCGAGTAATTGAATCGCATCTAAGGCCATTTTTGTTGCCAGTTCTGCACTGTATAAAATGGCACCAGCGGCGTCTTTGCGCGTGGTCTCACCGCGATCACATGATTTAGCCACGCTATAAACATAAGCGCGCGCGGCGTTCATGCCCGTGTACATATCGGCTAACTTGCCTTGCACCAATTGGAATTGACCAATTGATTTGCCAAATTGCTCACGCTCATGAATGTAAGGGATGACGATGTCCATGCATGCCGACATAATGCCTAATGGACCGCCAGAGAGAACGACTCGTTCATAATCAAGGCCGCTCATTAATATTTTTATACCGTTATTTAAACCACCTAAGATATTCTCTTCTGGGACTTCGCAGTCTTCAAACACCAGTTCACAAGTATTTGAGCCACGCATACCCAGTTTGTCGAGTTTTTGTGCCTGACTGAAACCTTTAGCACCGCGTTCAACGATAAATGCGGTAATGCCATGGGCGCCTTTGTCTAAATCGGTTTTAGCGTAAATGACATAGGTGTGGGCATCAGGACCGTTAGTGATCCACATTTTATTGCCGTTAAGAATATAGCGATCGCCTTCTTTACGCGCATGCAGTTTCATTGATACCACGTCTGAACCGGCATTGGGTTCGCTCATCGCGAGGGCCCCAATGTGCTCACCACTCACCAGTTTAGGTAAATATTTGGCTTTTTGAATGTCATTACCATTGCGATTAATTTGGTTGACACATAAGTTGGAATGAGCACCATAACTTAAGCCGATAGATGCGGATGCGCGTGAAATTTCTTCCATGGCGACAACATGAGCAAGGTAACCCATATTGGCACCGCCGTATTGCTCGTCGACAGTGACCCCAAGTAAACCCATATCACCAAGGACTGGCCACAAGTGGTTGGGAAAGGCATTGTCAATATCGACTTGAGCCGCCATCGGGGCTATTTCGTTGGCGGCAAAACCGCGAACCGCATCGCGTAACATGTCAACATCTTCACCTAAACCAAAATTTAGGCTGCTATATAAGTCGCTCATTTGCATGTGTCCTGTTGAATTTTATTATTATCTGGCAAAACATTATCTACCAACGCATTTATAGGCGTTTTTGGCAGTGGTGTATCACGTTAGGCCCAATTGAGTCAGCCGTTTATTAACTATTATGTTGTTAATACTTAGTTATTAGTTACTTGTTCTTTTCGAGGCTATTGTCTTCTAAAGCGACTCGGCATTGTTGCTCGGCTGAGTTAAGCTCCATTAGCACGACTTTAATGTCGTCCATTTGTTGTTGTAGGGATGACTTTTTCTCATTAACTAAATCCAGCATAGTATTGAGCTGACTTGCGCTGCTTTTATCTGCATCGTAAAGTTCAAATAAGCGCCGGGTTTCAGCTAATGAAAACCCAAGGCGCTTACCGCGAAGAATTAATTTTAACCGCACTCGGTCTTTTAGGCTGTAGATCCGCGTTTGCCCGCGACGTTTCGGTTTAATCAAACCTTGGTCTTCGTAAAACCGAATACTGCGGGTGGTGATATCAAATTCTTTTGATAAGTCACTAATAGAATATGTCGATTGTGGGCTATGGGTTGTGCTCATCATGTCACCAAAAGTGTTTCTTTTGATGCAAGATATATGAAGTTTACGTAAAGGTAAAGTTTGCGGGGGTGTTTTCGATATAAGCACGACTGTTTGTGTGTTAATTTTGCTTGCCACTTTAGCCGTGGTTATGCCCTAACAAATTGTTATATCGTATTTTTTTGTTGATGATACCGATATAGGCTTTTAAGTTAAGCACCTGAGTGAAAGCAAAGGTAGTTTACTGGGTTTTGCGACTATTATCCCTTTGTCTAATAGGGTTGTTTGATGAATTCTGCTCATAATCATTACATCGTAAGCGGATTAATGGAGATCAACATGGCTGATTTAGGACTATCAATGTATGCACAATCGATAGCCGAGCCCGAAGTATTCTGGCAACAAGCCGCCGAGGCTATCAGTTGGGACCTTGTTCCTAAAACAATTTTAGACGCCAGTCAAAAACCGTTTTATCGCTGGTTTGCTGATGGCAAGATGAATACCTGTTTTAACGCGGTTGATCGCCATGTGCTAGCGGGCAGAGGCGAGCAAACTGCGATTCATTATATTAGCCCAGTGACGCAGCATGAATATTCCATTAGTTATCAATCGGTACTGGCACAGGTCAAACGACTGGCGGGGTTAATGGTATCACTCGGGGTGAGTAAAGGTGACCGAGTGGTGATTTACATGCCCATGGTGCCTGAAACAGCCTATGCCATGTTGGCGTGTGCACGTATTGGCGCCATTCATTCTGTGGTATTTGGTGGTTTTGCGGCCAATGAGCTGTCTACACGGATTAATGATGCCAAGCCTAAACTGATTTTGTCTGCGTCATGCGGTATCGAACCTTCAGGTGTGGTGCCTTATAAACCGTTATTAGATGATGCTTTAGCTCAAGCGAGCCATCAAGTTGATCACTGTATTATTTTAAATCGCACTGAATACCAAGCTGAGCTACTCTCGCCACGAGATCTTGATTGGTACCATGCGCTGGTGGATGCACCCGACGCTGATTGTGTATCGCTGGATGCAACCGACCCCTTGTATGTGTTGTATACATCAGGCACAACCGGGCAACCCAAAGGTGTCGTGCGTGATAACGGCGGCCATGCTGTCGCATTAGCTTGGTCAATGAAACACATTTATGATATTGGCGTGGGTGACGTGTTTTGGGCGGCTTCGGATGTCGGCTGGGTGGTAGGGCATTCTTATATTGTTTATGGGCCATTGCTTGTGGGTGCGACGACCATAATGTACGAAGGTAAGCCCATTGGTACCCCAGATGCTGGCGCCTTTTGGCGTATTATCGAACAAAAGCAAGTTCGTAGCTTTTTTACCGCGCCGACCGCCATTCGCGCCATTAAACGCGAAGATCCTGAAGGCGACTTTATTAAGAAATTTGATTTAACCTGTCTTAAGCAAATGTATTTAGCGGGTGAGCGCTGCGACCCAGACACTTTAAATTGGAGTCAGCAGCAGTTAGGTAAACCTGTGATTGATCATTGGTGGCAAACTGAAACCGGTTGGCCAGTGGCGGCAAACTTGATGGGAACCGATCCCATTGAAATTAAACCGGGATCGCCTGCGCGCGCCGTGCCGGGTTATCAAGTGGAAATTCTTGATGCGATGGGACAACAAGTGGCGCCAAATGAAAGCGGCAATGTGGTGATAAAGCAGCCATTACCACCGGGGACATTAACGACCTTGTGGCAAAACGATAAACGTTATATTGACAGTTACTTATCAATGTATCCGGGATATTACTTAACGGGTGATGCAGGTTATGTCGATGAAGATGGCTATTTGTACATTATGAGCCGAATCGACGACATTATTAATGTCGCTGGGCATCGTTTATCAACAGGTCGATTTGAAGAAGTGCTTTGTCAGCATCAAGCCGTCGCGGAGGCAGCTGTGATTGGGGTACAAGATAAACTAAAAGGCCAAGTACCACTTGGGTTAGTGGTGCTTAAAAATGGCGTCACTCTGTCAGATGATGTTTTATACAAAGAGCTACTTGCATTAGTGCGCCATGAAATCGGCCCAGTTGCAGCATTTAGATTAGTAAGTGCAGTACAAAAATTGCCCAAAACCCGGTCGGGTAAAATATTACGAGCCACCATGCGTAAAATTGCCGATAATAATGAATATACGGTTCCGGCAACGATTGAAGACCCGATGACCTTGGACATCATTCGTAGTGCATTGACTAAGATGGGCTATGCAGATGCACTAGCTAAAGAGTTAACTATTTAATGGGTTAGTTATTTAGGTTTGACATTAATCTTGAAGTACAAGCATAAATTGCTCGATTTTTATTCAGAAAGTGTTACTTAAATGGATGTTAGCAATGTGGGTGTTTTAGATGGGTGTTTTAGAATAATTTGTTATTAATGTAGAACAAATTATTAACTATAATGGGACATTCAGTTGTTAAATAGTTTAAATTAGCAGTTGTTAAATAGTTTCAAATAGATAAAAGTGCCAAGGAAGACCTTGGCACTTTTTAATATCGTTTATATTATTGGGTTATGCAGAATATTCAAAAGGATCGATATTACCTAAAACAGTTGCATAAGTGGTCGTCAAAAAGTGAGTTGAGAAAAATTGCTTTGAGCCATCATTGGCAGTTTGAATACAGATATCCTCACAGCCTTCAACATCTTCAAATTTACCGATTAATTCATCTAACTCAGCCTTTTCTAGATTGTAAGGTGGATGCGTAAAATTATTCGCAGCAACCAATTCACCTAAAGCACCATAGCGCCTAATTTCATTAGCAATAGTGTCAAGTAAGTCACCATTATTGACACCAATCCATTGCACCGCGTAACTTTTTACTATGTACCTTTTAGAGTAAAAGTAAAAATCATCTTTTGCTTCGATAATAACAATATCTGCATATTGTTCATCTTCAATTAATGTTTGATATGCCGCATTAATATCCTCTATTTCTAACTCTAGACCTGCTACTGCAATAATTTGATCTGCAGTGCTAAGGCGACCATCTCGACTTAATAAACGAATATAATCAACTAATTCAATCATAATTCCACCATCGAATTAAGCAGGTAATAGACCTAAGCCTTCAAGTTTATCCGCGGCAAAGCCAAGATTAAATTTCTCAAGGGTGGCTCGTGTAGGAACGCCTGTTGCGTTATCCCAGCCCATTTCAGCATAAAACAGATCTAAACCAATTTGAATATCGGCGCGATCCATTTTAATTGTTCCTTCCTCTCCAAATATTTTATCGGGATCCATGTCATAAACCCACTCACATAATGCATCATGGTTGTTACGTTGATCCGGTTCTTTCATTTGCAGTACTGATAATGCACGGTGAAGTTGTAAGACTCTCTCTGCTTTATCATCAAGCTCTTGCTCGGAGGTTTCAATCCCTGTAACAAGAGAGAACATTTGTGATTCAATTGAGCTATCACCAAGATAGTTTTTGTTAACATCTGGAGAGACAAGTAGTGGGAACATCCAGTTACATACAGTAAGAGAATCATGCAGAACGTTTTTCACTAAACACCATTTGGCAAACTTGGCTTTAGCAACATTCATCGCTTTGTAGTGTTTAACAGGGTCAAAAGCATTTTCGCCCCACATTGATTCCGCTACTTCGGCAATTTTTGCATAAGGCAGACCACAATTAATTAAATTAATATGTGAGTGACATTGTGGGTCGCGGTTAAATACCGTTGCCAATAATGCACCTACTTGTCCAGCGGCTTCACTTGCATGGTGTAGACCACCAACCATTGAACGGTTAAAGACATGTACTCCTTCATCAAGGAACACACTATAGGTTTTACCTAATAAATTCTCTTCAGCATCAGATTCAAGGGCAAATGTTAATCCTGCCATTCTTGGTGATTCAACATCATCGAGAACATCTTGAATGTTATACAATTCACCTTCATCATTAATAAAATTGTGTAATCCGGTACCGAGAAAACGTCCAAAATAATTCGAGCCATTATAAGATTTGGCTAAACCAATACGAGTATAATAATCTTGCATAAAGTGGGCATCTAGATTTGCATACTGTTCCCAATTTATTGCTGCAAATTCTTCAGCAGGTAATAAAACTTCCCAAAATGAACGTTTAGTGAATTCGCGCATTATGTGTGACAATTGACCATAGGCACTCCAAATGGCTAAGTTATCCATGTAATAACCACCAATAGTCATGATATCAGTCTTTTTTTCACCATTCCCAGGTTTTCCCATGGAATACCAAGGATCTAGAAATCCCATACACGTGTTGGTGATGTATTCTGTTGGTAAGTTATACTCAGTTTTCATTTTAGGGTTTTTGAGTTCACAAAAACAACGGATTGGGCATGAATGACAACCGCCAGGGCGTTTAAAGATTTTATTGGCTTCTTCACGGCCAAAATACATCTCGGCCATTGATGTGCGCATTCCGACTTTTTGATGGTCATCCCATGGTGTTTCTTCTAACATAACTGGCTCATCTGCTGCACCCCAAGTCACCCCAGGACCGCCACGCCAACGACTAATACCAGCATTAAATTCTGCCCAAGACTGAGGGTCATGAGGAACCACGCCCTGATTGTTTGCGCCAATAATACCTAGAATGTGATCATCCAGTGCCCGTAGTTGCTCATTAGTTGTACTTTCAGCAATTTCAACACGACCCGTACCGATAATACCAATGCCTTTGAACTTTTTAGAACCTAATACCGAGCCATGTCCACCGGCAGAGTGACCGCCTTGGGTTTGAAAAGTCGATTGTGCAACTAAGTTTTCCCCAGCAGGACCAATCGCTGCCACTTGGGCTTGTTGTCCCATCATTTTACTAATGGCGGCAAATGTATCAAATATACCGAGGCCCCATAATGAATCAGCAGGCTCAATTGTGACCTTATCATCAAGAATTTTTAACCATACAGGGGTTGGTGATTTACCTTCAATTATTATTGCATCATATCCAGCAAATTTTAATTCAGGTGAAAAATGGCCACCAAAATGTCCGTCGGTAATTAAATGTCCCCTGATTACAGGGTTTCGAGAGGTAATAGTTGTTCGTGCAGAACATATTGCGCCAGAACCACTTAGTGGGCCGGCTGAAATAACTAATCTGTTTTCTTCATCAGTTGCTTTAATTCCATCAACATGGTTATCCCATAATACTTTATAACCAATCCCCATACCGCCAATATAATCGTGGTACTTTTCGGTTGTCTCTTTTGATATTTTACTTGTTGTTAAATTAACTCGTAAAATATAACCGGCCCAGCCGCCAAATTTACTGCTCATAATTATTCCTTAAAAATTATTAATACTTAAATGAGAGTTAAATATTTCTCATGCTGTTCTACCGCAGCAACGGCGCTTTCCCAAGTATAAAATTTGATTGCCCCGGTTGGACAGACTTGGGCACAGTTAGGGTTACCTTCACAAAGATCACATTTAAGAGATTTTCTGGTTATTTTATCAATAGTGATTACTTGTTGTGGGCACTTGTCAGCGCAATAACCACAACCAACACAAAGTGATTCATCAACAATTCTTGCACCGGTTGTTTCATTTATATAAATAGCTTTTTCAGGACAAACTGTCATGCAGACATCACACTGGCGACATGTAGAGGGAACAATTGTGCGATCACCTTGTTCACCACGTTGTTCTACGTAGTTAGCTTGAACTCCGAGGGGGCCAAAGTTGAGGTTTTTGTCCACTTTGATTCTTGCTGTGCTTGGACTTACAGCTGAAGTACCATGACTCCAACTACAAGCAATTTCACAGCGACGGCAACCAACGCAAATAACAGGGTTTACGACCATTAACCCACCAGCAAGAACTTTAATGATAGGGGTTTCTTTACTATCATCATCATCACTACTGCCGCAACCCGTTAAAAAGCTAGCTAATGTTCCGTAATAAACAGTACCAACAGCGACCTTGGCACCATTAGCAAGCAACGCTCTCCTTGTAATCATTTTGGTTTCCTTATTATAGTTGTTAACTGAAAATACAATTATTCTTTAAATAATTTATGTTTAGTATTAATTAATTAGGGTGAAGATAAATTGATTGCGATCACAATTGAAATTCTATTAATTATAATTTATTGGATATATACTGCTGGTCACACTTTTATTGAATGCATTCTCTAGGGCAAAATATTTAATTTAATTTTATGGTTTTCTCATCTTGCTATTTCCTGTTTTCCTATATCTGCAATTTAGCATTGTGACGTATATGATTACGCGTATGATTTATACTTATTTTAGTGTAATTAGGATGGTATATATATAAAATTATGTTTCTTTTTATTACTTTAATTGTTTGCTTGATCTTTATCACAATAAGATTTTTTCAAATAATCAATGATGAACAAATAAAATAGTCTGTGACGAAAATAAAAGGAACACTTATGATGAATGTACAATCAACGGGGAATTATAAGCAATGGTTGATTATGCCATTAATGTTAATTCCCATGATGACTCTTACTGCTTGTTCGGACGGAGACGATGGGGCAGATGGAGCCGATGGTAATACTGGCGATGTTAATATTTCTATTCTTTCAGCTAAAAATTTAAAAGCATCAATAGAAACCGTCACAATTGATGAAAACCTCGCAGTGTCATTCGACTTTTACTTAAGCAATGAAAATGGTGTTGCCGTTGTCGGTTTAGATGAATTAGAGTCTATTCCCACGCTTGGAGCCGGTATCGCCAAATTAGGGGATCAACAAAGGCGAATTAGACCACTAAATAGCAATCAAGAAGTTGTTGCAGCAGCAGTAGGAACAGAATTATCACCCCAATGGATTAGTTATATTAATAACGTAGTTGAACCTAGCGATGTCGCTGATAATGTTTTAGATGCCGGTTGGGATGAACATAAAGGAACTCAATGGCAAGCGAGTATTGAATCAGATTGTGGGATTACATGCTTAGAGTCTGTTGGTAATGGTCTATATCGTTATACTTTTAAACAAACATTAGAAAACTACTCGGCTATTGATGCTATTGATACGCATTATGCCCCAGAACTCGTTCATCGTATTTATCTAGAGTTATTGCCATATGCTGATGCATCAGCTTCTTCAATGTTGGTGAACAGTACATTTGATTTTGATCCTCTTACCGGTGTCGAGGCTGATGCCGCTGACAGTCGTCTGTTGATAACTCAAGATCAAAGTTGTATTCGTTGTCACACCGATGATTTAACATCTGAAAACAGCATCTTAATGCATGGCGGTAAACGCTTTAATTATGAAGGTTGTGTTATGTGTCACACCAGTTATTCAGGTGATCCTGAAACGGGTGCAAGTATCGGTATGGCGACACTGGTGCATAAAATTCATAAGAGTGATTATCTAATTATTGGTTATCATGGTTCAGTGCATGATTATAGCAATGTGACTTATCCTGGTGATATGCACCAATGTCAGCAATGCCATATTGAAGATGCAGCTCCACAAGCCGATTATTATCAACATCCTGGTCAAGAAACGTGTTTAAGTTGCCATGAAAAAGATGCACCAGAAAACTGGGATGGCACTACCGTAGGATTATTCCATGATCGAGATGCTTTTCCAGAAGCATGGGAAATGAGCTGTAGTGGTTGTCATCCAGATGCTAATAACCCGCTAGGTTCAGCTTTATTTCATAATGCGACGGCGAAAATTAATGAAACCATAGCAGCGAAATATCAATTTGCACTGACAAGCAGTGTATTAGATAGCGATGCAGGGACATTAACTGCGGAATTAACATTCGATAGCCTCAATTTAAACCCTGAAGCCGATCCTTCATTTAAAAGTTTATGGTTAGTTGCTGCAGGTAATGAAAACCAAACTGATTTACCGGCCAATAATGGCCAGCGCTTAGTTTGGGATATTATTAGTGGTGGTGATGATATTAGCTTGGTGAGAGAGTCCAGCAAAGTAACTGCCGTAATCAGTAATATCAATGTGGCAGATTTTGGACTCAACACAACAGGCACTTTATACGCAAAAGCCTTTGTTTGTGGCGATAAAGAAACTGGTATTGTGACTTCATGTGATTCTGATACTGCAACAACGGTAGAGGTTCCAGCTGATTCTGCCATTGCATTAACAGCATCGGTTACGAAATACGCTGAATTAGTTAATGAAGGGAAATGTATTGCCTGTCATGACAATCAGTTCCAAGACCGCATCAATACCGCTCACTCTATGGTCCTAGCTCCTGCTAACGGCGCTGATTGTGGATCATGTCACGCACCACAAATAGCCACAGGTTTGGCTGATGGTAGTTGTAAAAGTTGCCATAGCAATAACATGGTTAAATTCATGAATGCTACTGTTGATATACATACACCTGGTGAAGCGAATATTAAAGCATCTAGAACACTTGAAAATAGCTTGAGTTATCGTGAGTTAGTGCATTCATTACATGCCAACACGCGTACAACACAAGATACTATAGCTGGTGATCGTGAAATGATGACATACCCTGGAGATGCAAGTAATTGCCGCGCTTGTCATGATGAAGGTCAGTTAACGTTAGAAAATTTAACGAGTGAAACATCCATTATAGTGGCGAGAAAAGGTGCGACATTAGCGGGTCAAACAGCAGAGTACTCACCTACAGTATCAGTTTGTGCAACCTGTCATACTAACATTGAGCAATGGGCTGGACATGCCAAAACATTTGGTGGGGTTTATCAAGCTGACGCAAGTTCTGGTGCGATTTATCAACCCGGCGGCGAAAGCTGTGCGATCTGTCATGCAGAGGGTCAAAGTGAAGGTATTGACGTAATGCATGGATTAAAATAATTTATAATTTGAAACTAAATTATTACTTATAAGCAATGTAATTTAACGTAAAAGGCTGAAACTGAAAAAGTTTCAGCCTTTTATTTTATAAATGAAATGATTTATAGCTTCATAATTAAAATATTGCTGATCTTTAACGGTATTTTAATGATATCTTTTTATTCAATTAATATATTTTTATTCAAAAAAAATTATGTTACTTAAGCTACTATTTCTAACAATGACTATGTATTTTATTGTTCTTGGATTCAAATAATAAGTGTATAACTTGAACTCAGGATAATAAATTGAACTAATGGCTCTCACTTTGTGAGCCGAACTTTCGACCAAAAAGGAACTCAGTCAGGGTATCTTGCTCGCTTTTTTAAATCTGACTTCCCCCCCCAAAAAAAATTCACTCAGCTAAACCCATTTTCTTGAACTTATGCCCACAGCAATCGCGCCACTTTGGCGTTATTTTTCCAGTATCAGAAGTCTACCTACTGGGATAGTGTTCGTTGATTAAACCTGTGTAAAGGCTGGCCATCATTTGCGAATTTAAAGGCGTAAAATCTTATCTGGCATTGCTCGACGCGGGAAAGGGACCATGGGATGGTGCTACGGCTTCAAGCTTCACCTCATCGTTCAACATAAGGGCGGTATTGTTGCCGTCAAAATCACCCTGCAAAGACTCATGATACTAAGCTTGTTTCAGGCATGGTGGTGAGTTCAATGGATAAACTGTACCCGGATAAAAGCTATATCAGCAAAGCGTTGGCAAGTGAGCTACTTGAGTAAGGTGTTACACTGGTAAATAATGTTCGCAAGAACATGAAAAAAAGGCTTTATCACTGTGGGATATGACAATTATTTCGCGGAGGTTTATGATAAAAACGATTAATGACCAGCTTAACAATATCTCACAAATCAAGCATTCTAGGCACAGAAGTGTCCATGGATTTATGCTGAATATGATTGGTGGTTTAATCGCATATCAACATAAAAATAGTAAACCACCACTTAATATCAAGGATGTTGATTTCAATGGGATTTTTGTTTTGACTTCAACCGATCTGAGGTTAATTCACTGTCTTTCGATTTTCGAAATAGAGTATCTAAATTTTGTGACTGTAATTTAGTTACAGAAATCCGTATAATCACGTTCCAAATGGATTCGCACTACGCGATGAATCTCTGTGACCTGTGGAAACTTATGCTATGAATAACCACACCCAACAATCTCACGTCGGCGTTATCGGCTTAGGTGTGATGGGCAAGAACCTCGCACTAAATATTGCTGATAATGACTATCATGTTGCTGTTTTCGATTTAGATACGCCAAAAGTCAACGCGGCAGTGGCTCAAGAAGAAAGTGAGCGAAAAGCGGGTACCGCACCACGCATGCAATCATGTAATAATCTTACAGATATGCTGGCTAAATTAGTTGAACCTCGAGTGATTGTGTTATCTGTGCCTGCTGGTGCCCCCGTTGACAGTGTGTGTCAATCATTAATAGAAGCAGGTATTCAACCTAATGACATCGTTATTGATACCGGTAACAGCCTATGGACCGACACGGTAGCACGTGAAGCTTTGTATAAAAGCCAGTTTACTTTTTTCAGTTCTGCCGTATCGGGTGGTGAAGTTGGTGCACGCTTTGGCCCGTCATTAATGCCAAGCGGTGATAAAAATGCTTGGCGCTATGTTGAGCCTATTTGGAAAGCCATAGCGGCTAAAGTTGACCCAGACACTGGATTGCCTATTGAGCGTTTTGAGCCAGGTAATCCCGTTACCGAAGGTGAGCCGTGTACGACCTATATTGGTCCTGCGGGTTCTGGCCATTACGTTAAAATGGTTCATAACGGCATTGAATATGCTGATATGCAGCTTATTTGCGAAGCTTATCAATTACTCAGTGATGGTTTAGGCATGTCAGCCCATGACATTGGTAACATTTTCAATGATTGGAATAACGGCATGCTGAACAGTTACCTTATGGAGATCAGTGCTGAAGTATTACAGCAAGCTGATCCGTTAACGGGTAAGCCATTAGTTGAGATGATCCTTGATAAAGCGGGCCAAAAAGGCACTGGTTTATGGACTGCAGTGAGTAGTTTACAAATTGGTTGTCCTGCACCAACGATTGCTGAAGCCGTATATGCCCGTGCACTGAGCACGCAAAAAACATTGCGTCAGCAACTCAGTCATAAATTAGCGGGCCCATCAAGCGTTAGCTTAAGCGATGCCGATAAAGCTGAGTTTATTGCCAACCTTGAAGATGCATTATATTGCGCCAAAGTGTGTTGTTATGCCCAAGGCTTCCAGTTGATGGCGATGAATGCCAAAGAGCAAAACTGGTGCTTAGATTTTGCTGAGATTGCTAAAATTTGGCGAGCGGGTTGTATTATTCGCGCGACATTTTTGCAATCTATTACTCAGGCTTATCAAGAGGATGCAAATCTTGAAAACTTATTGATGGCCGAAATCTTTAGCCACACATTGTCACAAAAACACCTTAACTGGCGTAAAACGGTTGCGGCTGCTGTTATGCAAGGCATTCCTGCGCCATGTATTAGTTCGGCTATTGCATATTACGACAGTTATCGCTGCGAAACCTTGCCCGCGAATCTGTTACAAGGTCAGCGCGACTTTTTCGGCTCGCATACCTTTGAGCGTACCGATAAACCAGCGGGTGAAAAATATCATCTAGATTGGAGTGCTAAGGATCGCGCGCTGGTTAAGGTTTAAGTTGTTTTTCTGCGTCGGTAGTCGGGGCCTTGTGCCACTGATTTTATGATAAAAAAACGCTTTCATATATTGTGAAAGCGTTTTTTATTGCTGCTCATAAACGTAATCTGATTCATCCACTGAAGATATTGATGAGTCGATTAAAATGGCGGTCAAGAATGATATGGAGGCAGATGAAGTGCATTTTCGGGCAAGGTATTAAGCTTGCGTATGGCCTATCAAACCCGAGGCATGGCTTAATCTTGAGACATGATGGCTAGAGTCTAAAACGGTAAATCCATTGAGGCCAAAGTGTCACACTTAGGCCTCAATTGGGATAAAATTACCTCAGGGTGATAAATAATCCCACGCTGAATAACAGGCTGAAAATCATGGTTAACTTTGCCGTTTGCCCCAGCAGAGGGTTTAACGCTTCACCGGTGTTGTTGTGAAACTCACGGCTTAAGTTACGTGCAATGATTAAGGATACTCCCGCTAGAAGTACCGGTAACCCATCTAGTGAACCTAATAGGAAACCCGCGATAATGATGCCAAAAGGCAAATAGACAAAACTTTGATAGAGTACTTTAGCTTGTGCTTCACCGATGCGTACCGGGAGAGTATTTTTACCCGCTTTGGTGTCGGTGGATATGTCGCGGGTATTATTGACCAGCATAATCGCCGCATTAAAAAAGCCGATGGCACAACCCAATAACCATGCCGTTATGGTGGTGGTTCCCGCTTGTAAATAGTAACTGCCGACGACGGCGACTAAACCGAAAAATACAAATGCGGCTATTTCGCCTAATCCATGCGAGGCGAGGGGATATGGGCCTCCGCTATAACATAGTGCGCCTAAAATGGAGGCGGCAGCTAAAATCGCAATTGGCCAGCCGCCGTGTGCGATGAGCAACGAACCGACTAATAATGCCGTGACTAAGCCGCCAATCATGGCATTTCGTACCGATGAAGGGGCAAGCATACCGCTTTGGGTCACTCTGACAGGGCCAATTCGTTCTTCGGTGTCGATGCCATTTTTAAAATCAAAATAGTCGTTTGCCAGATTCACTGACATTTGTAATAACACGGCACACAGCATGGAGGTAAAAGCGATGAGTAAATTAAACTGTTCAAGTCCAATCGCTAACATATTACCAATTAATAACGGGCCTATAGCCGCAGGAAGCGTACGAGGACGAATAGCCAGAAACCAAGATTGCATTGAACTAGATGGCATAATATTGTGGGGCACAGTGTTGATTAGTCATGCCTAATAGCATACCAAATATTCAATTATGGTGTTGATATGAATATTTGCGGTATATCACTATTTTGCGATTTGTCATTAGATGACTGAAATTCAAGTCATTGTCATAGAATAAGCTAGAACACATTAGCTTAACTAAGGTAACCTTAACGTTATCGCATATTGTAGAGAAGGTATAATGAGCCAAGTATTAAACGATTTATTGTCATTGTTGTCACTTGAGAAAATTGAGTTGGGTTTGTTTCGTGGTCAGAGTCAAGATTTAGGCTTTGGGCATGTATTTGGTGGTCAAGTGATGGGGCAAGCGTTAAGTGCTGCAAAACAAACGGTTAGTGAAGACAGGCACGTACATTCTTTACATTCATACTTCCTGCGCGCGGGTGATGAAACATTACCAATAATTTACGATGTTGAAACCATGCGCGATGGTGGCAGCTTTAGTGCACGCAGAGTGAAGGCCATTCAGAAAGGTCGGCCTATTTTTTACATGACGTGCTCGTTCCAAACGGTAGAAGAGGGGTTTGAGCATCAAGCTAACATGCCCGATGTGCCAGGACCTGAGGGGTTGTTGAATCAGCAAGAATTAGCCATGACAATGCGCGATAAAGTGCCAGCCAGAATGCTTGAAAAATTTATGGCCGATTCTCCGATTGAAATGCGCTTGGTTAACCCCGTACATTCGATTGCACCCAATACCAGTGAACCTAAGCGTTATGTGTGGTTACGTGCTAACGGGCAGATCCCCTCTGATCATTGTATTCAGGAGTATTTATTAGCCTATGCATCAGATTTTAATTTTTTAGTGACGGCCCTTCAGCCACACAAAGTATCATTTTTAACGCCAGGCATACGTATGGCGACCATAGATCACGCCATGTGGTTCCATCGTCCATTTAATATGGGAGAATGGATTTTGTATAGCATTGATAGTCCTAATGCTGGGGGTGGGCGTGGATTTGTAAAGGGACAATTTTTTGATCAGCAAGGCCGTCTTGTGGCTTCTGCCTCGCAAGAAGGTTTACTTAGAATGACCAAGTAGGGTGTTAATATGATGATAATTAAGAACGGGGTAAAATTAGCGGTCGCCGCTTTGTTTACTATGATGTTATATGGTTGTGTGACGGTCGCGCCTGAAAAACCGGTTATTGTAAATGGTTATGCGGGATATATTGAAAAAATAGCCTTACCGCAAGGCTGTAAAATCAATATTGCATTAATTGATTTTAATACCCCGGGAGCGATTATTTCACAAAAAAACTTTGATATTGCCCATGCTCCAGTGCCGTTTAAATTTACCTTACCGGCCGACTTAGTCGATAGTAACGTTGATTATGGTGTGGTGGCAATGATCACGTATCAAGGTAATGCTATTTTTCAGACTTATGATAAGTTTCGTGTGATCAATAATGGTAAATTTACCACTCAAGTGCTAATGGAACGCGTAAAATAGTGCCTTCGTCAACCTAGTTCACAAACGCTACCCGCCATTAATTCATTTGTGGTGAATAATAATCTTTTTTCTGCCCTATTTTGCTGTTTAGGTGGTTCATGACAGAGTTTACGACAACGGTACGCACCCATGCTGAAACTCGGCTTATTTGGGCGCTGTGCTTAGCTTCTATGGTGATTTACATCAATTTGTACACCTTACAAGGCATGTTACCGTTAATTGCGGAGCATTTTGATGTATCGGGTGCCCACGCCACATTGGTCTTATCTGTGACCAGTTTTACGTTAGCCTTTTCGTTACTTTTTTATGCAGTGTTGTCCGATCGCATTGGACGCTTAGCGCCTATTGTTGTGAGCTTATGGTTGTTGGCAGCATCGAATATCTTATTAGTATTTGCACAAAGCTTTGATGCTTTAGTGTGGGTGAGATTACTGCAAGGGATATTAATAGCGGCAGTGCCGGCTATTTCAATGGCCTATTTTAAAGAGCAATTAGATCCGACATTTATGCTTAAAGCGGCAGCAGTGTACATAATGGCAAACAGTATGGGGGGGATTACAGGTCGCTTATTGGGCGGATTAATGGCCCAACATTTGTCGTGGCAATCTTCAATGGGATGCATTTTTATCGTAACCCTTATGGGGGTTGCGTTAGTCACGTATTTATTGCCACGTAGGGAAATTAAACCCTTTGTTATCAAGGAAAAAACAAATTGGCGTCATAAAGTCAAACAAGACTTTGATGGTTTTATGTTCCATTTATCTGATGTTCAAATGCGTTTAGCTTATATGATTGGCGGTTTGGCATTTATGATGATGGTTAATCAGTTTAGCTTTATTCAGTTACATATTATGGCTGAACCTTATGGACTCAGTCGTTTTCAAGCCACATTAATTTTTCTATGTTACTTGAGTGGCACTTTTGCGGCGTGGCTGTCGGCTAAATGGATTGTACGTTATGGCTCGACCACCCTTTTTAGGGTGGCATTGTGCTTAATGTTTATCGGGACGTTATTGACCTTAGCGGATACTTTATTGATGATTGTGATTGGCTTTTTGGTGAATGCGTGTGGGTTTTTCTTAACCCACAGTTGTTGTAATTCATTTGTTGCTATTCGTGCAACCCGTCACCGTGCTAAGGCAACATCACTCTACTTGTGTTGTTATTATTTAGGCGCCTCTTTAGGCGGCCCATATTTAATGTTGTTTTGGCAGCAAGCAGAGTGGAATGGGGTAGTAGTGGGATCGATAAGCTTATTAACGTTATTGTTAATCGTCATTTGGCGATTAGGAGTACATCAAAAGCCAGTTGTTGATGTACCCGATACGTTAGCCTCAACTCGGGATTAGAGATGAATAAACTGCTCTGAATGGGTCAAAATTCAAGTATTTCATCTGTAACTTGAACGTTGCGCCGCTAGCAAGACGCATTTATGGGTCAATAGCGAGTATCTTGCACGAAAATTAAACCGCGTTAGTGGTACAAGTGAGCATTGGATATACATTTATCATCCCGTTCTGAGGTTAAGTTAGCGCGCAATAAATTGTTTGCGGTTTAAATCGAATTTTCGCATTTTGTCATACAAGGTTTTACGGGGTAATTCGAGTTGTTCCATGGTCAACGTGATACTGCCCTTATTATGACTGAGTGCTTCTTCAATCAGCATAGGTTCAAAAATTTAACTCGCGGTTGTAATGACACGCTAGTGTGCATTGTGGTGTGGTTGTCTAAGCTACCAGCAAAAGTTGCCTTGGCGCCGAGTAACACGTAACGCTCAGCTAAGTTGCGTAATTCACGTACATTACCTGGCCAGTCATGGGAGGTCAGCACCATAGTTTGTTGTGTATTTAAGGCAATAAGCGCTTTATGGTAACGAGCTGATGCAATGCGGGCAAAGTGTAAAAATAGTAGTGAAATGTCTTCTCGTCTATCTTGTAGGGTGGGGATCATAATGGTCACTAGATTAAAACGATAGAATAAATCTCCTCAAAATTCCCTTCTTTACCCCGTTGTTGCCAGTTTAACCTTGTTGCAGCAATGACCCTGATGTCCAAATTTGGATCCTAATCGTTCGACTTTACGGTCTGCTAACACGCTGTAAGGCCATGGGGGTACTTTCTATTTTATCCTGAAGTAGGGTGCCACCATTAGCATATTCAAATTTGCCGATCCGGCGTTTGTCGATGCTGGGAAAAACACCCGATTCAGCACCAAAGAGTTCACTCTTAATTAGGTTTTCTGGGATCGCAGCGCAATTAATGGTGACAACGTTTGCTTGGCTACGATAGTTGTGATCATGCCGATAATGGGCGACCAGTACTTTGTCTACGCCCGTTTCACCTTCAATCATAATATTAGCGAGGGGATTGAGTACTTAGTCGATAAGGCGGCGCATTGTCATTACGCCAAGACTGTTGCCTAAAATGCGTGGACGAAGGGCAATATGCGGTTCAAGTTCGCGTTTAAGCGTGCGGTTTTCTAGGGTGAGCGAGTATTTATCTAATGCTTGTTTGGCAACATCGAGAATATATTCGTTATTTGACTGCATCCACGGACATGGCAACGTCGCCAAAACCAGTTAATAGCACCACAGGTAAGTCACTGTCCTGTTGTTTCAGTTGTCGCAATAAGCTCAAACCATCGAGTAGTGGCATATTAACATCAGATATCACCATGCCTGGTCAATCAGCCGTAATGTGACTGGCGATAGGTTGTGGGTCGGTGATGGCTAAGGCGTTAATATTTTCCAATTGAAATAATTGTTGAACACGATACCAATGTGAGGTTTATCATCAACAATAATGATTTGATCATCGCTGCTGCCTTGTATTTGGGTCACGGTTACACTTTCGCACCTAAATAAAGCGGTAAAATAATATGGAAAATGATGCCGCCTTATTGGGCATTTTCAACGGCGATAGAACCTTGCATTGATTCAATAATGCGTGGTGAAATCGACAAATCTAAACCTAACGTTCGCTGGTGGTGTAGTAGACCTAAATATTTAATCATTTTGATTTTAAAGGAATATAAAATGTCACTTTTGTGTGGATTATCACACAGCAGTAGAATGCTAGTGGGGCATACATCAATGCTGATTGTGAAGTGAGACTGAGGGGGGGGTGTGGACGTCCAAGGCATATGAGTTCAAATGGATAGAAAAAGAGAATTTTCAGATATAAAAAAACCACCAAAAGGTGGTTTTTTATTAATGTCATATATTGAATATGCATTAGATGTCAAATACTTGGTGGAGCTACACGGGATCGAACCGTGGACCTCTTCGCTGCCAGCGAAGCGCTCTCCCAGCTGAGCTATAGCCCCAAATTCTAGTTAATATAACTAAAACTTAAAAAGTGGTATCCCATAGGGGGTTCGAACCCCTGTTACCGCCGTGAAAGGGCGGTGTCCTAGGCCTCTAGACGAATGGGACACTGTTGATACGTTATACTCTGTATCGAGTGAATCCTCATCGATGCCTGTAGGCTAAACATCAATGCTATGTAGATCATTAAACCATTCTCTCGAATCATGTTCAACCATCTTAAAAAGTGGTATCCCATAGGGGGTTCGAACCCCTGTTACCGCCGACTCTTTATAAACCAAAGTGGGCGATGTCCTAAACGCTATTGCTAGACGAATGGGACACTATTGATACGTTATACTCTGTATCGAGTGAATCCTCATTGATGCGTGTAGGCTAAACATCAATGCTATATAGATCATTAAACTATTCTCTCGAATCATGTTCAACCATCTTAAAAAAGTGGTATCCCATAGGGGGTTCGAACCCCTGTTACCGCCGTGAAAGGGCGGTGTCCTAGGCCTCTAGACGAATGGGACACTGTTGATACGTTATACTCTGTATCGAGTGAATCCTCATTGATGTCTGTAGGCTAAACATCAATGCTATGTAGATCATTAAACTATTCTCTCGAATCATGTTCAACCATCTTAAAAAGTGGTATCCCATAGGGGGTTCGAACCCCTGTTACCGCCGTGAAAGGGCGGTGTCCTAGGCCTCTAGACGAATGGGACACTGTTGATACGTTATACTCTGTATCGAGTGAATCCTCATCGATGTCTGTAGGCTAAACATCAATGCTATATAGATCATTAAACTATTCTCTCGAATCATGTTCAACCATCTTAAAAAGTGGTA
>Ga0314771_100037_pt1 | contig 78841 bp, 67 predicted proteins | sample MetaGCB42018_FD_204522 | JGI IMG/M metagenome (GOLD analysis project Ga0314771, IMG submission 204522) | Cryopeg brine microbial communities from Beaufort Sea near Barrow, Alaska, United States - CB4 2018 | ecosystem: Environmental > Aquatic > Marine > Coastal | place: USA: Alaska | collected...
GAACATTCATCGTTGCATTGAGTTTAAATTTTTTGATTGCCAACATTCCGAAGAACAGAAGACAATTTCGAATAACTCAATACCTGTGAATGTCCACACAGATTACTTGATAAATTGTTAAAGAGCGCTGATATCAATTTTTCAGATATCGCCGTAAGACGCTAGGTCGTTGGCTTGAGGAAGCGTATTGTACGCATTTCCCGTTTCGCGTCAAGTGCTTTTTTGAAGGTTTTTAACGTGGTTAAATACGACCTTAAAACCTTCTACACTTACGAATCAGCCTCAGCTAATTCAACGCTCTGATTCGTTCAACCACCTTCTTGCGAAGCTGCTCTACCGTGTCAGTGGATGCGCATTATAGGGAAATCCTGAATGAGCGCAAGTGCTATATTCAACAAATTCGCTAACGCTGCACCAACTGATGGCTTATCAAACAAATAGTCTAGTAAACGACCATTTCAAGCCAATATAGCCTAGTGTAAAGTATCCAAGAACACGTTATGACGACTTAATAATGCCAAACATTCAAAACTGCCACTCCAATGCATACCGATTTGAACTCGGTAATAAGTGCTCAGCCATTAACTTATACTTAGCTTTTAACCTGCCTCGACTGCTTGCATAGGCTTTTAGCTGTTCAAAGCCACCCGTTGGATCAGCAATAAAATTAGCTTGATAATAAAATCTTGAAAAAATCCCTAATATATAAGCGGATGGAACGGCCATCTCAGAGTCCAGAAGAGCACGAAAGTGAGAGACAAAATTATCCGCCTGACTTTTACTCATCTTACTCATAGAACACTTTAGGAGATGTGCGGTGCATTTAAGAAACTTAATTTCATTCACATCCGCCTTCAGGAAGTGGTAAGCATCAATACGAATTAGCGCTTGCTCGGGATCCTGAGCTTTCAATGCCACTTCTATCTCTTTTATATAATGAGTGTCTAGGTCAACCGTTGATATTGTTGCCGAGGTTTGGAATATTTGGTCAACTTCTGCAGTAAAGTTATTCAATTTAATAGCGGCGCAGATATCAATCCATTGATAGATCCTCAACTGATATTCAAATTCATCATTAAATGCTGCCGCGGGTGTAGTGTCTGCTTTAAGGGGAATTATTTTGCGTTTATAATCCTGAGCCAAACCAATTTCACGACTAATTTCATGTGACCCTTGCTTTTGGATCCTGTCATCTCCGACCGAATTACTGGTAACAAGTAAAAGAAAAATATCTGCTTCACGGATCCCTTTGGGGATCCTATCAGCATAGAAATCGCCACCCTTGATCTGATCCTGATCGAACCAAACACTATGTCCCTTAGCTTCCAGCGCCGCTTTTACTTGTAACCCGATATCTCTATCTTTAGAGCTATAACTGAGAAACAACTGACTCATTTTTATCCTGCTTGTGGTTTCTGATTTGTTTACGGATATTTTTTATCGCCTCGTCAGCTTTATTAGACGAGGACACACTATCAAGTTCAACCATATTACTTTTAATTGAATTGATTTCAGAGTCAATCACACTCAACTCATCTTCGCGGTCATCTTCATCCATATCCTGCGTGATTAGTTGTTCACGTTTTGCTTCTAACTCTTTCAACATCATTTCAGGACTTTTGCCTTCATTTAATCGAGCCGCTTCTGTTATCGCAGTCATACTATCTTCGTTAAGTATCGTTAAGCGGATTGTTTCGCCACTGGAAACCGATAATGCAATTTCGGTCGCAGCGATCCCTTCATCCTTTGAGCTTATGGTGTTATCTCGATCAACTTCGCGTTTTGAAATATTCGTCACATCTTTATAGTAAAATGCATTGGCCTCTTTACCGACATACTTATCGCTAATGAAATCGTAATAAGTGGTAAAAACATCAATCTTTTCTTCTGTTAAAAAGATGTATTGAACGTATTGAACGGCAAATACAAGCGCTTTATTTTTATCACCCCAAAACGAAAACTCATTCTCAAACACTAGCTTGTTCTTCACTTGAGCACGTTTATCTTTATCTTGGATCAGTGACCATGCAGGTAACACTATCGCTTCGTGGTTAGTGTATATGACCTCATCCTTTTCAATACCGCACTCATCTAATGCGCGTTGTTGTAAGGATTCCGTTATTTTTCGCTCTATAATAGCATTGGTTTCATCACCCGAAAAAAGGGTTTTATCATTCAGAAAAGGGATTTCTCTTCGTAAACGACGACGATAAGCCTTAACATCCGTGATCAGCTGATAAAATGCTGGCAACATCACTTTTTGAATATTGAGGTTTTCTGTTTGTGCTAATTGCTTAGTTTTATTGCTTTTATTACCCATAAAGAAAAACAATGTAATAAAAGCTATAACACCAATTGCACTACCGAGACTAATGTTTAACTCTTTAGGGGTTAAGCGCGCTAACTCAGGGGCAATCTGCGACAGTAACCCTGTTAGTGATTGCACGCCATCCGCCTGAGTTAGAAAATAGTAACTAGGAGCGGCTAACATTACCGTTAAAACCAAAAAAATAATCGCTAATATTTTATTAACGGCCCTCTTTTTACGATATTTTTCGATTAAAAGCTCAGTGGCTTCGCTCTTATCTTTTAGCACTTTCTCAGCACGACGTGCCAGTTTTACTTGTTTTTTTAACGCGGTATTAATGGGCGCAAACAAGGGACGATTAAAGAAATCCCATATTTTTTTTCTATCAGATTTAATGCCGAACGTTAATTGTTGTTTTTCAATTTCATCCGCAGGAATAAGATAACTCTTTTTATCACCTAACAGGTTTCGAGCATGGGGGTAATAAGTAATATCAGGATGGGAAATGAAGGTATCTTCTACCTCTATTTTCGCCTGAGCAAGAGAATCAAACAGTTCGGTTAATTCCTGTTGTTGGGCGTGAGTGTTGAGTTTTTTACCTTGAGAGTCCCATTGAGATACTTGCCCCGTTTGGCTATTTTCGTTCCATTCAGATGCTCGGCCCATTCCAGATTTAATCAATAATTCATTGTTTGGTAGCTCTATGAAGCCAGACTCAAAGTCAAACTGAAAATTAAACCTATGCATCAAAGTGCCATCGTCAGACCATTGACTCGGGTTTTCGTTTTCGCCCCAAATCAACCAATTGCCAGAACTTAGTTTTATGACTGAATTTAGATGTTGCTTTTGGCCTTTCATTACCAGTACTTGGTTGCCCTTAAAGTCCCAAATGCTCACACCAATAGCTTCTTTTAATGCTAGTTTTTCTGTGCGCTTAAAAAACTTTACCGACTCAAAGGAATCAATAGCGGTGTTGATACACGCCACGCATTTTCCGGAATTAAGCTCCCAAAAGCGTAGCGTATTGTCTTCACTTGCCGAGATAAGTTGACCATTATCCAACTCCATCACACCGATAATTTTTGCCTGGTGACCTTCGAGTGTCTTTAGTTGCGGACCTTCATGCATAGAAATCTGAATAATATGGTCAAGACCAATAGTGACAAAACAACCTTGGTTCTTTCTATGGGTTAACGGCAAAACTCCAATCACACGCTCACTATGGCGCGTATAAACTCGAGTGCTGTCTTCATCGTCACAGATCAATGAGAACGTGTTGTCTTTACCCCACTCAATTCGGCGATGACCCAGTGAGACATGATGAACGTCTGCAGATTCTAGCTCTTTTTCTGTTAGTGTTTTGTATTGCTTAGTCGTCATTCAATTTATTCCTAACTCTAGTTTCGTTGTTTTATATCATTATTCATTTCGGAATGGCTCCAACTGACATGTTCAAACATGGCTTCTCTGGCGAGATCGAGCAGCATCTGTTGTTGTGATTCACTTGCTTCTGTACCTATAAGAGTTTGGGCTCGGTTATAGAGTTCGTCCAAACTACCATAACCGTTCGCCGTTGATTCATAACCTGAAAGCTCACTCCATAATGCCGCTAGGCCGCCTAACATTAAGCTATATTGCAATGCCAACATCAGCCAATTATTAAACTCACTAAATAGGTCAAGCTTCATCATTTGTTGAGTCACCATTAACCCAAATAGCAAACTGCCAAAAATGGTTGCTAAACGAAAAGACCGCTTTGCCCAGCTCGCGGTTCTATTGGCAGCCAGTTGTGGCCGCTTGTATAAAAAGTCCTTATAAGAGGATGACGTACTCGACAGGCGACTCTTTAAAAAACCACGCTGATCGTCAAGCCAAATTTTTTCTATCAGCGGTTTAGAGAAGGTTAAATCACCGCGCCACCAATCCATCTCAGCAATGGAAACCGAGTGATTGAGCAGGGGTAGATGGTTTCTGAAACGCCTCGGTATGAGTGGAGCTGGAGAAGGAGGGACATTAGCCAAATTTAAAAAACCACGAATGCGCATCCCTTCAGCAACGCCGCGGGCTAACTGATATTTCCATTTAAAATCATTTTTTGCCGCATACTTAATCAACCACCAACAACCCACAATCGCTATTAGCGTGGCAAAAATAACCACACTACCGATTGCTGAATTCACTAAATTTCCGGCTAACTCGTAACAAGCCAAACCCGGGATAGCAAGCATGAAAAAAGTACGCACTACTTTGCGGTATTGCAGCTGCCAAGACAGGGCTAATGCATCTGCAACCACAAACATATTATTGCTAGTATTAAGACCCGCATCGGTAACAGGATTAATTTCGTCCTGAAATTTAGCGGCTTGTGCATTGAATATTGATAATTCATCCACCAAACGCTCAAACTCTTTACAAAGATAATGGTTTACATGTAAATCACCTGGGCTTTGGTTAGATAAACAGGCATAAAGCGTTCCGATTGCAGGCTGTTCACTCTGCGCTTGCGCTAAAGAGGTAAACCACCTTGCTTGCTCAAGCTCGCTGGTCGCTTGGTGTGGTTCATTCTTGGCTCGTTTGGTTGGAATATGGTGCACTAAACCTGCGGTTTGGCCATCAAAATCTGAAATAGGTTGCAGTGCTGGATTTTCACAACCCGCAGGCCAAACTATCTTCCCTCCCAATTTATAATAGGTAATATCCGCGGTTCCGCCTAGACCGTTTGCTTGTTTACCATCCCATAAAGACATCAATACATTGCTGTATTTGGCAATAAACAAACCTTGATTTATATATAAACTGTTTCTTAACGGTCCATAGTCAGTGTCACAAAATGCAATTTTTTCGTCCGTGTCACTTAATGCATTATCGATTATCAACACTTCATTGTGTGATGTCGATAATTGCTCAATAATTTGGTTTAATGTTAACAGCGCAGAGCCATCACCAGTAAGATCTTTAAAATCTTCAGCATAATAAGTCAAAGGCATGGGTAGGCAGGCAATAATGCGCAGACTATCGAAGCCCCACTCTTGCTGTAGCTCAAGACCCACCTCAGCGACCAGTAAATCGGCACCGGCAGCTAAGCCATTAAGAAGCCAAATTGGGGTATCTTCACCCATTTTATGTCGCCAATATTCAAATGTTTTTCTAACTGATGCTCTTAGATTTGTATCGAGTGGATTACCATTGTCATCATTAAGATCTCTATGCCCTGTTATACCAATAATGAAGGGTAAACACTGTTGAGCAGAAACACGATTTTGGAGCATTAAGAGTTAAGTCCTTTTAATATGTTAATTTCACGTTAGCAATATTTTAACCCGAAAAATAAAAAATAGAACCTAAAAAAAACATTTCAGACAATAAGATAACCAGTATGTGATGCACATACTAAACGCTACTAAAAATAAATTTAAAAGCACAAAGTACTGCAGGCCATTGATTAATGTCTGTGGTTTCTACATGTTTCAGCGTTGCGAGTCATGGCTAGGAGCCAAGCAGAAACTAACAGCTTTGATTGAATGCCTCCTTAGAGCCCACCCAACTAACACCCAACTAACACCTAGCTAGCACCTAGCTAAATAAGCAGGCACATCCGCGATAGAGTCTAGGACGACAGTTGCTTCAGTAATTGCGTCATCTGATATTGTCTTTCCTGTTCGAACCAGAATAGCGCTATTGATACCCGCGGCTTTAGCTGCACGCATGTCATCAGCCTTATCGCCAACCATCACTGACTGACTCATATCAATTTTCAAGAATTGTGCCGCTGAAGTTAACATTCCAGGTTTAGGTTTACGACAATCGCAATCTTGCTTATATTCGTCGAGGCCTTTTTCCGGATGATGCGGGCAATAATAGATACCATCAAGCTCGACACCTTTATCGGCAAAATTCCAATCCATCCATTCGGTTAAATGCTCAAAATCGGCTTCACTGTACAGACCTCGAGCAATACCCGATTGATTTGTGACCACGATTAATAAATAACCCATTTGCTTTAACGTTAAACAAGCCTCAAATACACCTTCAATAAATTCAAATTCGTCCACGGTATGAACATAACCCTTGTCTTTATTAATCACGCCATCGCGATCGAGAAATACTGCTTTATTCAACCTAACACTCCTTAAACTTTATACTGTTGCGATTATCCCATTGAGATGAATTTGGTGCCAGACAATCTGCCGATTTTTTTTATTTAGCGACTTTTATGAGCTTTATCTGCATCATTATTGAGGTTTCACTTTATAAACGAACGGCTAAGCGTTACTCTTGCTCGAAGAAATTAGTGAACACTTATTAGAGTACATGAACAATATAGCGCCTATTATTCATAAAACCCGCACTCAACTTGTTGTTGAAGTGCTCAGAGAACGGATCCTTTCTGGTGATATACAAGGAGGAGAACCGCTTAGGCAGTCGGCTATTGCTGAGCAGTTAAATGTCAGCCGCATTCCGGTTCGTGAAGCATTAGTGCAATTAGAAGCAGAAGGTTTGATTAATTTCGAACCGCACAAAGGAGCCACGGCCACTTTGTTATCTGTCGGGCAAGTCATTGAATTATTTGAACTACGGGCGATGATCGAATCGAATTTATTGGCTAAAGCGATTCCGAATTTAACTGATGCTAATCTTGCTGAAGCCGAAACGACACTGGTTCAACTTGAATTAGCATTTACATTGAGAGAGTCAGTGGCCAGTTGGAGCGAACTCAACACTCGATTTCATACTCAGTTATATCAAGCGGCTAATTGTCCTCATACACTGGAAGTGGTTCATAGTTTAAACACCAATTGTGACCGCTATATTCGTCTACAGTTGCTGTTAACTGGCGGGATCACGATTGCTGAAAGGGAACATAGAGTGTTACTCGAATTATGCCAAACTCGAGACATCGACAAAGCAACGACGTTATTGCAACAACATATCTTGCATGCTGCGGCTTCGATCGCTCAATTAGTAGAACAAAAAATTAAGTCATAAAAACAATCACCAGTTGTAATGATGACCATTTAAGCAATTGATATCAATATTTACCACCAAGCTATTGATATTATAAGTAATTTTAATTAACGATTGAAACGTATTGAGAGAATTTCTTATGCAGTATGCACACATTACTGGTTGGGGTAAGTCGGTTCCGCCCGCAACATTAACCAATGAAGATTTAGCCACTTTCATGGAAACATCTGATGAATGGATAAAAACACGCACAGGGATCAGTAAGCGTCACATTAGCCATGTTAATACTTCAGAAATGGCATCGGTTGCAGCAAAGCATGCTCTGGCAGCCGCCGGGATTGAGGGTAGTGAATTAGATTTAATTATTTTAGCAACCGCCAGTCCTGACACATTAATTCCCAATATTGCCTCTACAGTACAGGCTAATGTGGGCGCGACATGTGGTGCATTTGACATTAACGCAGCTTGCAGTGGATTTTTGTATGGCGTTGGCTTAGCCAGTTCAATGATTAAAAGTGGTCAAAACAAAAAAATACTGGTGATTGGTGCTGAACGTTTATCGTTTTATCTGGACTGGTCTCGTCGTGATACCGCGGTGTTATTTGGTGATGGTGCTGGCGCAGTTGTAATTGAAGCCAGTGATCAACCAGGGGGTGTATTAGGTTATGAGTTAAATAACGACCCTGAAGGACGCGACATTTTAAAGTCCGATTTTGGCACTAAAATGGACAGATTTAATCATGACTCGCTGGATTTTTATATTCACATTAACGGTCAAGATGTGTTTAAACGTGCCATTCATGGCATGGGCAGCCTCAGCAATAAGGTATTGACAAAATGTGGGGTCGATATCAATGATGTTGATTTTGTTATTCCACATCAAGCCAATGAACGTATCATTGATACCTTGGTGAGCCGAATGAAAATCCCTAAAGAAAAAGCTTTCATCAACATTGCTGATTACGGTAATACTTCAGCAGCCACTATCCCTATTGCCATCTGTGATGCATTATCTCAAGGTAAAATTCAATCGGGACAAACCATTCTGACTTGTGCGTTTGGGGCGGGTTTAACCTCAGCAGCCCTATTGCTAACATGGGGCGAAAGAATCACTCCAGTGAAGATCAGCGATGCGAAATTACCTGATTGTGATAAAACGGCATTGGAACTGATAAAACCTGCTGTAGATTATTTTTTCAGTAAAGCTGAAAAATAGCTTTATTGCATAATCTAAAAATAAAAAACCAGTTTATTAACTGGTTTTTTTATTGATATCATTTCGCTATCAAGGCGCTATTTCGATGATTTCACTTATTGATAAACGCTGAACATCCCCCATCGCCGCCACTTGTGCCAGTAATAACTCAGCACACGATAAAGCATCGATTAATGCATTATGAGCAGCATAAACAGGTAGCCCGTAGCGCGCACGGCTGGCACCTAAACGCAATGATCCTTCTTGCAATACTTGGTGATGCATTAAACACCGTTTTCGCTCGATAGCTAGCGTATCGATATACACCATGGGTATCGACTGTCCAAAACAACGTTGCAATTTATTCTGAATAAAATGAATGTCTAACGGGGCATGATGCGCCACTAAAATATGACCTTGGGTTTGAGCAAGAAACCAGTTCAACGCCTCTTCAATTGACCATGCCATATGCAATTGATTATCGACAATACCATGCACCGTCGCGCTGACACCCACGCTGCCATCAATGGCAATCATAATGTGCTGGGCCCGATTAAGCGGAATTTGGCCATCAACGATGGGCACTAAACCTATGCTGATCACTTGATCGTTATCAGCATCAAGCCCGGTCATTTCAAGATCAACCGCCATCAAAGGCGCATCCCGATATAATTGCGACAATGCCGGAGTCATCGCATCGATATAGCGGTTCAGTTTTGGCGGTAATGTGATAAATTTTTGCCGCCAAAGTATGGCCTTTATCCACCACAAATGAACCATTAAAAACTCCTCATAAATTTAAGCTTTACCCCTGCTTGCGCATCATGAACCACCTTAAAGGCATCTCGAAGCTGATGGCGCATTAATGAAGAAATATGTTGTGGTTTTAAAAAATTATTCACTGGCAGATTGTGAGTCACTTGGTAACCTTGATTGGCTAAGCGCATATGCGCAATAAACTCATGAGCATCCGCCAAGTTAAGTGCGTCTTTGCGATTAATGATTTTTGCCTCCATTAACGCTCTGATCCGCTTTGCGGTATTAACCTCCTTGATCCCCACACTTAAGGCATACACTCTGGCAATGTCATTAATCAAGGCACTGCCTTTGTGTTTTAAATCCATGCCTTTGACTTCACTACCATCACGTTCAAGAACAAATTTCCTAAAAAAGCCTAGTGGGGGTGATTCTGCCAGCGAATTGCCCGCCATCCCGGCCAGAAAAATATCATTGCCTCGGGTTGAATTGAGTACCGAATCATGTAATTCGTTAAACAAAGATATTGGACCAAAAACAGGTCGCATATCGAAAAAGATACTTGCATGCATTAATGCTTTTGGCTCTGGCGTATTCACCCAACGGGCAAAAAGCCCTTTCCATTTCACCAGAGATAATCGCCATTGGGGATTTTGCGCCATAATGTCGCCAGGGCAGTAAATGTAGCCACATTCATCTAACCCTTTACACACAGCTTTTGTTAATGCATCAAAATAGGCCGCAGCAGATCCATCGGGTTCATGTGCGAGCAATAAACCATTATCTTGGTCAGAACAGGCGACCTGATCTTGACGACCTTGTGAACCAAACGCCAACCAACAAAACGCCATCGGAGCCTGACCTAGTATCTGTTGATTCAATTCAATGAGCCGGCGAGTTAATGCATCGGTTACCGACGTGAGCACCCGGCCAATTTCTTCTGCTCTGGCATCGGCACTGATCAGGTTTTGTAACAGTAACGGAATTTGTTTACTCACTTGAATAAGCTTTTCAATGCTGCCTTGGCGCCCTATTGCGCCAATCAAGAGTAAGGGCTGTGAGCTTTGCGATCGCAATATATCTGTGCTGGTGATCATTCCTAATGCATGACTGCCATCCACCACGGGTAAGTGATGAATGTTATGTTCACTCATCGCCAGCATGGCCTCAAACACTAATGCATTGGCATGGGTAGTCACTGGATTGACTGTCATGGCTTGGCTAACCAGCGTATTCACATCTAAGCCTTCGGCAATAACGCGATTACGTAAATCTCTGTCGGTCAAAATACCGGTCAATTTTTGATTATCGATAACTAACACTGATGACACGCGGTGCTCTCGCATTAGTTTGGCGGCCTCTATCACACTTGCATGAGCTTGAATAATGATAGGCTGCGACGACATGATAGAAGTAATGCGACTGGTGGTGGTCAAGTCTTTGGCGGTAAACTTAGTTTCATTGCGTAAGCGTTTAGCAAAAGCACGCGTAAAAAACTGATCAAAGCTTCGGTATTCAGACCGTAATTGGGCAAATACCGATTGCGGTAGATGGTAGATTAACCCATCTTCAAGAATCGCAACTTTATTAACCACCTTCTCACCCGATAATAGGGTGGAAAAACCAAAGCACTCTCCTTCGCCGACGCGATCAACCAATACCCCTTCAGGATCGCACACTTCAAATGCCCCACTACGAACAATATACAATTTGGGGTTATCTTTATCGAATTCAACAAATGCAGAAGCTTTACTGTAATAACCTATGGTGATCATTTTGGCACAGCGTTGGATCACATCTGCCGGTAATGAATCAAAAGGCGAATGGGCCGCTAAAAATTGCTCTACTGGTTGTAACTCACTGGCATCCATAATCGCTCCCATATTGTGCATGAGTAAGTTTTATCACTATAGCAAAGCATTTAAACGAACGCCTATAGGACTAAAGCCCAACAAAAAGAGCGCCTAAGCGCTCTTTGTAAACGGTGTTGATTAACACTAATTAGTGATCGTGTGCTTCGCCGGATCCTTTAGGGAAACGAATCGATTCAACCATCGCAACTATCTCGGCAGGAATGGTAGCGGTGAATTTGCTGACCAAAAAGGCCACCCCGAAGTTAACCAGCATACCCATCATTCCGATCCCTTCGGGCGAAATCCCAAATAACCAGTTTTCAGAAGTATTGGCAGCGACATTCATAAACTTAAAGTAAATGATGTAACTTGCGGTAAACGTTAGCCCTAATACCATACCTGCAATGGCACCCTCTTTATTCATGGTTCTAGAGAAAATACCCATGATAATAGCCGGGAAGAGTGATGCGGCTGCCAGACCAAATGCAATCGCCACTACCGCTGCAACAAACCCTGGAGGGTTTATGCCAAAGTAGCCTGCCATAACAACCCCTAAGGCAGCAGCTATTCGCGCATACAATAACTCTTTCTTATCCGAAATATCGGGCATTAAATTTTTCTTGAGTAAATCATGTGAAACAGAGGTTGATATCACCAGTAATAATCCCGCGGATGTAGACAAGGCCGCCGCTAAACCACCCGCTGCGACTAACGCGATAACCCATGCGGGAAGATTGGCAATTTCCGGTGTAGCAAGCACCATAATATCTCGGTCAATGCTCATTTCATTTTTTTCACCGCTGGTGTAGAAAATGTTGCCATCATTGTTCTTGTCATCCCATTTGATTAACCCTGTTTTTTCCCAGTTTTTAATCCACTCCGGTGCCGTTGCATAGGGAACACCTGTTGATTCAGGTCCATTAATGGTTTCAATCATATTAACCCGAGAGAATGCCGATAACGCTGGGATAGTGGTATACATAATGGCGATAAACACTAATGCCCAACCCGCTGAGATACGCGCATCTTTTACTCTAGGGACCGTAAAGAAACGTACAATGACATGGGGTAAACCTGCAGTACCGAACATTAACGCACCAGTAATAAAGATCACATCAATCATGCCTTTAGAACCTTCGGTATATTGTGAAAACCCAAGCTCCGCCGATAATCCATCGAGTTTATCGAGCAAGTACACCCCAGTGCCATTGCCTGCGGCATCGATTAATTCTGCGCCAAAACCAATTTGCGGCAGAATGTGACCCGTCATCATTACCGAGATAAAGATAGCTGGCACCATGAAAGCAAAAATAAGCACACAATATTGTGCTACCTGAGTGTAAGTAATCCCTTTCATGCCACCTAATACAGCATAGAAGAATACGACCGCCATCCCAATATACACACCGGTTTCGACCTCCACTTCTAAGAAGCGAGAGAACACCACGCCAACACCCCGCATTTGACCTGCAATATAGGTAAAGCAAATGAAGATGGCACAAATAACCGCAACGGTTCGAGCTGTTTGAGAGTAGTAACGATCACCAATAAAGTCTGGAACGGTAAATTTACCAAACTTGCGTAAGTAAGGTGCCATACACAAGGCTAATAATACGTAACCGCCCGTCCAGCCCATCAGATAGACTGACCCATCATATCCAGTGAAAGACACAATACCGGCTAATGATATAAAAGAGGCTGCTGACATCCAATCGGCTGCGGTCGCCATACCGTTCATGACAGGGTGAACACCACCGCCTGCAACATAAAACTCTTTCGTTGTTCCTGCCCGAGACCAAATGGCGATCCCAATGTACAACGCAAAAGTTACGCCGACAATAATATAAGTTAGTGTTTGAACATCCATTTTAGTGCCCCTTAGTCTTCATGAACATTGTATTTTTTGTCTAACGCATTCACTTTCGCTACGTAAACAAAAATCAGCGCCACGAATACATACATTGCACCCTGCTGCGCAAACCAGAAACCCAGTTTGAATCCCATAAAGGTAAATTCATTGAGTAAATCAACTAATATAATTCCACAGCCAAATGATACTGCAGCCCAAATTGCGAGTAAGCTAAGTACTAAACGTAAATTTTCACGCCAGTAACCTGCTGCCTTTTCGTCATTCTCAAAACTCATTGCGACTCCCCTATGCTAGTTTTTGTAAAGTCTTTGTTAATTTAGCAATTCGGGGGGGCACCACAATCAAGACCTTAGTCTAAAGAAAGAAATAAAAACTGAAAGATAACAAGTATAAAGCAATTTAATTCAACAGCTTAAAGTAATTCTAATGAATTAAAGTTGGTTTAACCCAAATTGCCAATTTAGACCAAGGTCGAATTAAAAATGGCAAAAAGTAATAACAACCAGTTAAAAATGGCGGCTAAAGAAGAGAAAAGAAAATACAAATTGTATTTAGGCTCAATAATTTGAAAGAAAATTAAGCTAAATAAACGGGTTCAGTTAGCCGATTAACTCTTGATAAACACCTTATATCAACCACGAATATTGACTTAGTTGTGAGTCAACATATTGGCTCACATTAGTTGGCCATATCTTGAGATAAAGCAATGAGTCAAACAGGGCGCGAGCATGAATATATTATAGCCGCTTATCTAGGTAAGGCTTTTCAAATTGATTTGATGGTGAGCTGATACTCGCTTTTGCTGCGAGCTATCATAAGCGTTTTGCCTTGATCAAGAACTTAGAATTTAATGACCACCAGCTTCAAGCGACAATATAAACCCTAGCTCACTCATGGAACGGCTTGATGCCACATGGCCGACTTTTTGGGTCAAGTCATTAGCCATCTGATCCATAAAGGTAAAGGAGTGCTGCAGACACATGACGACATCAGTTCAGCGAGATTAACCGTCGAAGCGCTCGCTACGCCAGTCGGGGTCATTGGGCCATTGAAAATCAACCCCATCGAGTTCGGGATGTGACCATGAATAAGGCGGTGGTAGGCAAGCGTCAATATCGTCAAAAAAGAGGGCGTAAATTAAGTCTTTGCCGAAAAAGCGTCAAGCCGCAATGGAGTCGGCTTAGTGAGTAACACTAATATGCTTACAAACATTCACGCTCTTGTGGTTCGTTAAATTACACTATTGTTATTTGGGGTAACCCACGGCATTCAAATCCGTCAATTAACCATCTTCTTCTCATACAATTAACGCAACTTAGCAGCACATCATCGACCATTTCATCTTCATCATCTGCCATAAAAACAGGGCAAGATAATGCCGCTTCTCGGGATTGAATCACATTCTCTGTGCTAAAACGAAATCGCCAACGCCCAGGTAAATCCGTCAATGTTTGCGGCTGTAACTGAGCTGGCAATTGATCCGGCACGGCTTGTTGACGCTGACTCGATACTTTATCCGGCTCATTGGGTCGTTCATAAACAAACCAAGTTAACATGACTGAAGCATCAAATTCCCGCTGTTTTTCCTGGTCATTTTGTTTCATCGTTTACGCTCTTTGTTTAATAGTCTTTTAAATGCTGTTTTAACGCATTACGCCATTGAAATGTTCCAGTTGCTGGCTCGCTGTATTGATAAACCAGAAGCACAAACTGATGGTTAGAAAGCACCGCTTTCACTTTACCACTGAGGTGAATGACATCTTGATCATCAAGCACCTGAGCATTTACAGCCATTACAGCATCTAGACCAGAGAGGATTTTAATTTGTTTAACACTCAAATTGAGTGATGGTGTTTGTGCAGACAATCCCATCGATAACTGCCCTTTTAAACGGCCATCATTACCCGACAGGCGCAAGCCAATACCCGCAACGGCGCCAATAACGCCTTGTCCCGTTCCACCATGTTCAGATAAGTCGATACCCACTGCTGATGCCATCTGGTAAGCATCAGATTTAGTCTTAACCTGCTTTTTGGCATCCAAGCCAAAGGCCATTAATTGCTGGCATTCTACCGGACTCAAGGTTGCTTTATCGACTATGGCTAATCCTGGATCTGCCGCTAATGCGCTTTCAGCCAACAGATGCGCAATACAAATATCTTTAAGTTGTAAAAGCGATAAATCCGACTTCAATTCAAAACACATGGCACTATTATGTGAGGTATAAGGAATATCAGGATGCACATACAACTGATGTCGAGTCACCCCTATCGCATTGCCCAATGCCGGGTTGTCTTGTGGTCTTACTGATGACTGAGATACAATTAGCTGCATGATTTCTTCAGCAATTTCTCCTGTTCCTTTGGTACCAATTTCATCGGTATCATCGATACAAACTAACCACGTCTTTGTCATTTATCCGCCATCCCATTTCTAATTATTAAATCATGCGCATCTAAGCGGTTTAAGATAAGCGGTACTAATGAAGCGCCCGCAATAGCAAAGAGACTGCCTTGTAGACAACTCAAACCAAATTGGAACAGTGCCACTTGAAGATCCATTCCTATCAATATATTCTGCACGGCGGATTTACTCGACCAAGCAAGACTACCGATGACAGCAAGTATGATAAATCGCCATCGAAGCGTGAACAGATTGGCAAGAAGAATTAATCCCAGATCCATAGCAACAGCGGGTAAACCAAATTTCAATAAGATAAACACCCCACCTTTACCCACGCCCAAAATCATCGCCAACATGCCGGCCATTAATCCACACAAGGTTATACTGCCTATTTTATTTGTTGCCCCATAACACACTAAGTAAAACAAACTCATCAAAAACATAGAGTGGCCCGTTAAGCCTAATTTCATGCGCATCATGCTCTTTATGGCCACAAGTAACGTGGCGCAAAAACCAATAAACAACGCATGATGTAAATTAAAACTGGGTTTCATTAATGGGGTACCTTAATTATCATGACACTAATTCAATGGCCAATGGGTATGTTTTGCTGTTGAGCCGAAATGACGTTGATTTGCTGAGCGCGCAATGTGTTTAGACAAACTCAATAATTGGATTAACAAGGGAAATAACACACATTGTACCAACTCATACCAATTTAACGGATTAAGTAACGCCTTCGGGGTAATACGTGCACCGCGCAAACATTGGATATGGTAAATATCTCGCGCTTCTTGAGTGATAAAAGGCAATATTTTTATGGAGGTCGTGATAACAAAAGCCCATTTTGTTGATAATAATAAACAAAGTACTTGGCTTATTTGATGCCCATTTTGCGTACTAGCAAGCCACCAACTTGGTAGCATCACCAAGATTATTCTGATGACAACAAACACGGCTTCGATGACTCGTTCACTGCCATAGAACAAAAAGTACAGCCCTATCGTGATAAAAGATTGAATGGCAAATAATTTCAACAATGGCGCTAATTTAGCCTGCTGAAACCACGCGTGAATAAGCATCACCAAGTTGATCAACAGCAAAAGTCCAAGTTGTTGCCGCGTGACTAAAAAAGCACTACTGGATAACACTATGCTAAAAATAATGGCCAAAGCGCATAACACCAGTTTCTTTTTTGACTTTACCATCCTGTCTGATAACGACTTATCTTGCACTGCAGGGCTAATAACCTCACGGCTATGGGAATGTGAGAGTCTTAGCCAACTCATAGAGAAACCGCCTTAGCAGCAAAGCACTGTTCAGTGAGTTGTTGCTGGTCAATCAGCCAAGATTTAGACACTAAATCCAGTAAAATAGGCCGATGACTTGAAAAAATAACCGCCCCACCCGCCAAAGCGAATTGGGTTAAACAAGCAATGACTCGAGCAAAATATTGGTTATCTAAGCCAGCAAAAGGATCATCCAATAATAATACCTTAGGTTTTATGCAAAGTACTGATGCCAAAGCTATAAGGTGCTGTTGGCCATAAGACATTTTATGAGGGGAATGCGAGGCTAGATGCAGTAGATCTAACTGGGTTAACACCTCGGTGGCATTGGATAATGGCAGCCCAAATCGTTTAAGGCTAAACTCAAGTTCTTGGCGCACCGTCATTTCAAATAATTGCCGTGATGGCCGCTGCATTAAAAAACCTACCTCAGCGCCATATAGCCCTAACTTAGGCGCTTTCCCTAACAGCGAAATACGAGTTTGATTAGCTAAATCAACGCCGACTATTTGATTAAATAAGCTGGTTTTACCGCAACCATTCTCACCAAATAAACCAACAATGTCTCCAGCCATAAGCGCTAACGTTTCCTTCAGCTGTAACACTGGCCGTTGATCATTAAATTGGATATTTAAAGGAGAAAGCGTCAATAAACTCAATGATTTATCAATTTCAGCTTGATAAACAACTGACTGTGCTGCCGGTTTTTGTTGGTCATATACTCTTCGGTCATCAGCAGTTAACACTGCCTGACGGCTTATGTCCTGAATGGATAGATCACAAGAGTCATCTAACGTAGGCATTGTCGATGAGATTATCGCCCCTTTGTCTAATCGCCAATGGAAATTAATAATTGATGAAAATGCAGCTGAGTGATGCTCAGTTATCACCACACTCACACCCGTGCTGAGTAAATACTCTAGTACGTTAAGTAGCTCTTTTATGCCTTGGTTATCAAGCTGAGCCCAAGGTTCATCAATAAAAAGTAAGTTGGGCTCAAAGACTAATTGCGCCGCCACCATCAGGCGGTATTTTTGACCCAATGATAAATGGCTGATTAAGGTATCTAAAGGTAAGGTTAAACCAACTTGAGCTAAAGCCTTCTCAACCAAATTCAACATGTTAACCGCAGGATAACCCAGATTTTCCAATCCAAAAGCGATCTCTGCGCCAATGGTTTCCCTGATGATTTGCACGTTTGGATCTTGCATTACCAAGCCTAACCTAAGCTCTTGATTGTGATATATTTGTCCTTGATAATTAAATTGACTTGGCATTGCCATCAACTGCAGCAATGTCGTCTTACCACTTCCTGTTACACCGCAAATACAGTGACATTCTCCTGCCGCTATCTGCAGGTTCAGTTGTTTAAATAAAGACGTCGATTGATGCTGTAACTCAACCTGATGCAATGCCAGTAATGTCATGGACTAAAGCTGCCAGTTAATACCCACAAACACTTGTCTTCCTGCCTGTGGAAGCGCTTCGCTTTGATAGTAGTTAACATCAAACAAATTAGTGGCTCTAATATATGCCTCGACATTTTCAACCATCAGAGGTTGCACAAGGTTAATGTCCACTAAGGTGTAGTTATCCATTTCATTTTCAATAGCAACGGTATTTCCACTGACCTTTTCACTGGTGTAATACATTTGGTCAGTAATATGCTCAACATCAAGATTGACCATTAAACCAAAATCGAATTGATATTGTCCTTGAAATCTATATTGATGCTTAGGACGATACTCCAGTTCACTCATGGCCTCATTATCAGTATCTTCTGAATCCAGGTAACTATAGGAAACAGTCAATTCCAAATTATCAAAATATTGATTCTTTAGCGAAAAATCTACGCCTTTAAACGTATAATTACCCAAGTTTTGATAGATGCCATCGGCATCTTTTGCAATGTAGTTTTCGGCATCAGTATAAAAACCGGTGACATCCATACTGGTGTAATATGCTAAACCTTGATTAAGCCCCAGCTCGAAATGAGCAGACTCTTCCGGACTTAAATTTGCATTGCCAGAAGATAGGGCATAGAGGTTTGTTAATGACGCAAAGCGAACCTTACGAGCGATACCTGCATGCAATTTACTCTCATCCGCCACTCTCCAGTAACCGGCTAATTGGCCAGAATAATTATCGTCATTTTCATCATCACGCTCTTGATTATGGACTGCTGCGCCTATGGTCACACCATAGTGATCGTTATGCTGATATTGGTACTCCAGGGCAAAGGTATGCAGCCAACCTTGCTCATCAAAGTTATCACTCGAACCACTACCAGATCCACTGCCTGAACCTGAGCCACTGCCAGATCCACTGCCTGAACCTGATCCACTGCCTGAGCCAGAGCCAGTAGCAGAAATAGTCGTGCTAGCGTCATAGTTAATGGATTCCCAAGCTTGTTTCTCACTCATGAGAGACCCAGTTAACAACCCGGCATCAACAAAATCAGCAACGAGTTGGACGTTACCCCCTTGAACTGTTGAGGTACCATCTTGACTCGACTTAATATGTTTATAATCACGACTACCATAAGCAGATTCAACAACCTGGCTTTCATTGTGATAACCGTAACCACGTAACACTAAAAGATCTGAAAACTTATGCGCGAAACCCAGTTGTACCATGGTGCTGTCAAAATCATCGACCCGCTCATACTTAACTTTTTTTGAGCCAGTGCCGTCTGCACTTGGTTTGCCCCAACTACCTGATTTATAGTTTACATTGGCAGTCAACATGGTTTCATTAGACATAAAATAGCTACCCTGAGCATAAAAATTATCCAAGGTTTTATCGGCATTTAAGCGGGTATCGCCGGTTTGTTCTTCCGTGTCATCATAATCCGACGCCAATGGATAACCATCGGTTTGCTGGCGGTTATAACTCATAAAACCTTGCCACTGAGCACCGCTTCCCGCTAAATTGATATTGCCATTTACGGTATCATTTTCAGCGAACTCAAGATTGCCAGAAAGGGTCGGCGCACTATCACCTTCCCTTGTAATAATATTAATCACGCCACCTGCGCCACCTGGACCATAGAGTACTGACGAAGGGCCAACAGAAACTTCAACGGATTCGATTTGCGATGTTGGGATCACACTTGGATCAAATTGCCCATCTTCAGCATCATTGGCAGGTACACCATTGATTAAATAAATCACATGGCGAGCTTTAAACCCGCGAATGTCTACTCTGGGCGTGCCTTGCCCCCCAATCCGAACATAAATACCTGGGACGTTTTTCAGTACCTTATCTAAGCTTTGTGCCCCTGAAGCTTCAATTTCTGCTCTTGAAATATCCCAATGGGTCATTGAGGAGTCCGCTGCGGTAGGATTTTTACCGGTGACAACAATCACGTCTTGAATTTTTAATAGCGGATCTCTTTCGAAGTTAACAGCGTAACTGCTAAAACTTGTCAAAATAGCGAGGGATAAAATGGAAAAGCGCAATGATGTATTTACAGGCTTATTAAGGTTCATTGATCTACAACTTCCTATTTTTATAGTGTTCAATTCATAATGGCGGCATTGTTGCCTATGGCGTCATTAACGCTCAAGTTGCATTAATAAAAATTACAACCAAGGCAACAAAATCTTGATAAAAGGAAAAGAAAAACAGAGAAAAGGACAAATTGACCTTTGCCTACAGACTAAGAAGTAAGCAGACAAGTTAAGACTGTTGCACGAATTGATGAATAAACTCTTGGTCTACTAAATGATTGGACTGATAAACTCTTGGACGGATAAACAGATAAGCTAAGAACACATAAAAGGCTCAAGTTTGAAATGCATATAATTTCAGTGCAATTTAATAAGCGTCTGCTAGCGCCCACTCCTTAATCTTGCGATCAATGGTTTTGCGTGACACGCCCAGATGCGCTGCGGCTAATACCCTATTACCCTGGTAACGATGAATAACGCGCAGGGTATGGGCCTTCTCAATTTGTTTCATATCCCATTCAATAGGAAAATAATGCTGTCCGTGGTTAGCCTCTTGAGCTTGTAATGGTTCATTATTGGGCTGGCTACCTTTATGCTGCAACGACTTTAAATACTCCTTTGGTAAAATATTTAACAACAAACATTGCTCGACTGTATTTTTTAACTCTTGGATATTTCCAGGCCAATAATATTCACTGAGACCTTGATAGTCTGATGCACTCCATAACTGATAACTACTTAGCATTTTATTACGATATGAATCATTGCTGCTCAAAAAACGATTAATGAAAAACTTTGCCAATAACACAATATCTTCTGAGCGTTGATGAAGTGGCGGTAAGCACACTTGACATGCTGCAAGGCGGTAATAAAGCTCGGCTAAAAATGCGCCGCTGGTGACACGATTTAATAATGATGCTTGATTTAGACTAATCACCCTAATCTTTTGATTATCTTTAAATTCAGCTAAGTCCAATGTTCGTAATAACTCAGCTTGCTTATTAATAGACAGTTTCCCAATATTGGCAAACACGATCAAAGTGATCACCTTGCTGTGGCGACAATATGCGGTAATATCATTACCATCAAGCTGAGCGTCGTCTCGACAATCAATAGTCAACAACTGACTCGGACCAAATAATAATTGCTGTAACTGCTCCACAGCCAACTTCTTGCCCGTTCCTGCTTCTCCTTCGAGTAGTAATGGATTACCAGAGCGGCTCACTTGGTACAAAGTTTGTCTTAATCGTTGCACCGCAATGCTGTCGCCAACATACATAGAGTATTGCTTAGCAGTGCCTTGGCACTGCTGTTGAGAAACGAAGCTGGATTGCTGCCATTGCCAACGCACAATGGCAGCTTCTACATGACGTTCAATAATAGGTTTTGCAATAAAATCACTGGCACCCTGGCGCATGGCACGCAGAATATACTCGGCTTCACCGCTGTGACTCATCACCATAAATTGCTGCGGATACAACAACGCAGTATGATTAACCGGTACATGAGCAGCTTGCTCATTAACTGCAGCTAAACTGTCACCAGATAGCCTAAAAACCGATGCACTATCACTGCATAAAGCGACATTTTCACTATCAAGATCCGAAGAAAGGTGTTTTTGTTGCTGGATGACGAATTGCCGATTTTTTTCTGCTAATGAACGCCAAAAAGCATCAACTTCCATACAATCTATGATGCATAAATTAAAATTAAACCGTCGAAAGCTCACCGTGGCATGCTCAATGCTTCTTGCTAACTCTACAAAGCCAAAATAACGCTGTAAAATGGGGGCGATTTGTTGCCTAATTAACAGATCGGGTTCAATAACCAGTACGGCAATGTCTAACGGTACACAGCGTGGTTTATCATCAATCATAGGTCTTTAGCCCCAGCATAAGTCATTAAAATCGTCCCGTTAGCAGAATTAATTTGCCGTTAGTATGATGTCTAAAACGGGTTTTAAAAACAATATCAAAAATCAAACATGGGCCACATAACCACAACTTTCTTAACGAGTCGATTTTCAATGACTTAAACTAGATTTACTATAGACATCACTACTTGGTTTCATGCATTTACTTCTGAGAATATTATTATGCCCATTGATTCGAACATCATTTACATGAGTACCAAACAAGTCGCTGAATATCTGGATTTAAACGAAAAGAAAGTCTATTCAATGGCCAATCATCACATATTGCCAGCCACAAAAGTGACAGGTAAATGGTTGTTTCCTAAAGTCTTAATTGACAGATGGTTAATGGACTCTTGTCATAGTGGTATGTTGTCCGACAGAATGCACATTACCGGTAGTGATGACCCATTATTATCCATGTTGGTGGCACAATTAATGGCTAAAGGTGAACATCAAGAAATTATTAGTTATAGCGCAACAGGCTCAACGTTAGGTTTAGAGTTACTTTCTCGCGGTTATGCCGATGTCTGTAGCATTCACTGGGAAAAAAAACACGGCAACCGCGACAGTTTATTTTCACTCCTCCGCAGTTTCCCAAACCATCAACAGTGGGTTCTCGTCAGTGGTTATGAGCGTCATCAAGGGTTAATGGTGCGACCAGAAATGGCCTCTTTATTTGACAATCAAGCTGAAATCCCCAAACAACCGTTGCGTTGGGTATCACGTCAAAAAGGGGCTGGGAGTCAACTCCATCTAGAGCATTGGTTGTCTCAAAAACAAGTTAACCCAGATGATTTATTATATACAGCTACGGCACAATCGGAGCGCGAGCTGGCCGCGTATATTGCCCGTAAAAATGCTGATATTGGTTTTGGCTGTCAAGCTGTTGCGGCAGAAAGTGGTCTCCACTTCATTCCCCAATTAATAGAATCGTTTGACTTCGTTATGTCACAAAGTATTTATTTCAGACGCCAGCTACAAGCACTATTGGAACTATTAAAACAACCTCAAACAGCGCAATTAGCCAATTTATTGATGGGTTACCAACTCATTGAAAGCGGTAAGCTTATTTGGCGAGGGCAGTAATAAAAAATCCTTACCCAAACCTAGGCAAATCAATGATAAATAACTAAATCGCGTTTAATAAGCCAAAGACTTGTGATCCCCCTATAAGGCAGGTAATATTTTTTGATCTTAGTCACAAAAATTTCTCATTGAACTGCAATAAATTGAAAAACACATTGAGTCACAAATTTATTAACCAGCAACATTTGCTATTTGCAATCCTCTTGGGAGTAGCAGGCCTGCTGCTCAATTGTTATCCCATACCCTTTTTTGCTAATGTCCAATTTGTACTAGGTAATACCATGACGGTCATTGCTGCCGTGTTATTGGGCCCCTGGTACGCATTTTTAACGGCAATGATGGCGTCAACAGGATTAATGTTGATATGGGATAGTCCACATGTGTACTTATTTTTTGGCTTAGAAGCGCTGTTTTTAGGCTATGCAAGACGCCAAGATATCTATGCCTTGTATGCCGACGCTGCTTATTGGTTATTCATTGGCGCACCAATGACTTACCTCTATGTGGTCTACTTAATGGATATTCCGCCCTCTCATTTAGGCTTTATCATTGCAAAGCAAGGGGTAAATGGGCTCATTTATAGCAGTCTCGCATCACTGTTAATTTTAGCCATTCCCAATTTATGGTTTTTAAAAGATAAAGTAAAAGATCGTAATCGCAGACGGCTGAGTTCTCAACTCACCTACTTTTTTACCTTACTGGTGACATTATCTTTATTGTTTTCAGCATTGATTTTTAATTTCTATTTCCTTGAACGCCAGCAAGTCATGTTAAAACAACACATGACTGAGGCCGTGGCTCATTTGTCTACATCCGCACAAAATTATATCGAAAACCATAAAACTGTGATTAAAAACACCGCAAATCAATTGGGCTTAGTGGCCGATAAACCAGAACAATGGCAAGCGATTTTATCGAACTTGCATCAAAGTTATCCCGGTTTTATCAGCATGCTAATTGCCGATCCTGCCGCCAATATTGTCACCGCTAGCCCAGCGTCAAGACGGCTATATCTACAACAAACAACACAAAACAACAATATCAAAGACCGCGATTATTTTATTGAATCATTTTACAATCACCGCCGGTTTGTCTCATCCACGTTTCTTGGTCGCGGCTTTGGCGATGATGCCATTATTGCCATAAGCGCCCCATTTTATCTTGATGCACAACACACACACGTTGCCGGGATAGTAGAAGGTTCACTCAATTTAATCCATTTTTCACATATTGATCAAGTGGATGAATACGCTGACGATGAGTCAGTTGTGATGGTTGATGAGCAAAATAAAATTATTTACGCATCAGCAAAGCTGGGTCTTACACCATTAGCACCCTTTAAGTTTGCGATAAACAAAGGGGTCTATCGCGCCAACCTCGAACTTCTCAATATTCACAATACCACCTCTATTGCGCCTGAATATATTTATGCCCATCGACAATTAACTAACGGTTGGACGGTATACGTTTTAAAGGCGTTTTCGCCACTACTACAACTGGCGGAGGAACAAATGTTTAGTAGCTTTATTCTGTTGCTGATTTCATTAGTGTGTACGTTTTATCTTTCAAGAAAGCTCAGTGCATTATTGACCGTGCCATTAGAAGCGGTCGCCAATCAATTCAGTCAACCTGAAACAGGAAAAGCATTAACCATAGACGAAAATTCGCCTAAAGAAGTCTTCAGCTTGTACCAAAGCTTAGTGGCCAGCAAACAACAACTGATTGCTCATCAAATGGAATTGGAGCAAACCGTGGCTAAACGTACCGCCGAATTAGAAAAAGCCAATAAAAAACTCACAAAATTGGTTGATAGAGATCCCTTAACTGGTTTATATAATCGCCGTTATGCTGAACGTAAATTTGCTGAATTAGTGGATTTTTGTTTACGGAGCGAACAAGCCATTTCCGTTGTCTTACTTGATTTAGACTTATTTAAAAGGGTTAATGATAGCTATGGTCATTTGGCGGGCGATGAGTGCTTACGGAGCGTGTCCCAATTACTGCAGACATACTTTAAACGTGACATTGATATTGTAGCCCGCTATGGCGGAGAAGAGTTTTTGCTCATTTTACCTTTATCCAATGCACTGCATATAGAACATCACCTCAATAGTTTTAGAGAAGCACTGTCACAATTAGACATCACTTCACCCGAAAATAAACAATCATTCAAGGTTACCGTCAGTATTGGCGCCATTACGGCAAATGCGGACCATAACGTACAACTGGATAAGTGGATCAAGGTCGCAGATGATAATCTCTATCAAGCAAAACAGCAGGGTCGCAACCGCGCAATAATTACTATTATCGCGGATAAGTCTTCCTAGCTTAAGAACCTATAGTGACTCAGAATGATGCGGTTGCGTAAACGCATCAATTCGAGTCATCACATAAGGATAAAATGGATTCCATTTTTGACGTAACATATCATCCGCTTTGATGCTAAAAATGCCTCGTTCGCCTTGATAAATTGCTCTACCTATTTGGATTTTATCAGCATTGTTACTCAGTAAAGGACCATAAAGCGTATCGTCAATGGGAAAGGTTAACGCCACATGAGATAAAGAATAGACCTCTTTAGGCCAGGTCAAACTTAACGCTAATACATCATTGGTTATCGATTTATCGGCTAATTCCTTTACCTGAACATAATTATCGCGTTGTGGATCGTTTTCAACCAAACTTAAACGATAAGGTAATTTTTTTGCTAGCCAAAAAGGGGCAAACGTCGCCAATGGATCTTGGAAAAGTAATTGATTATTACTGCGGGTTCGATTGACATCAAATAAGACCAATTGATGACCTTTTTGTGCTGGCAAGCGTTGATATAACAAATCAACCACAGCCAGCGAAGATACCGTATCATCGACAACAGACTGAAAGGTTAACATGGCAGGAATGGCGTTAAATTGTTGCGGTGATAATGACCCTAACAAAGTTTGATTACGTTGGGTCAATTGATAAACTGCATCACCGGCATTAACGGCAAACGATTGATATTTGAATGGATCGTATTCTGTTTGAATGCTATTCCAATACAGTTTATCTTGCCCAAGTAATTGGCCTAATTTTGCTTGCCAGTAAGCGCCTGCGGCAATAGGAACAAGCCCAATGGCTGGCGACAACAATACCATCCCCTTAAAGCTTGTCGGCTTACCCAAGCTAATATTTTCAAGTTCATGGTTTAACGCCAATGCGGCCCCAGTAGAAAAACCGACAACATAAATCGGCTTTCCTGGTAATTGGGTAGACAAATGGGCAGCCGCCAGTGACACCGCCCCCGCAAGATCAGGCCAAGTAATGTCGGTTAATCCAGAAGGAATGGTACCGTGTCCGGGTAAACGTAACCCAAGTACATACGCTTGATGTTGATAATGCTGAGCAAAGTGTGACAGCACATATGGAGAATCCGACATGCCATGCAGCAATAACAAGCCAAACTCAGCTTGTGAGTTTGGCCATTCAAATGAACGATTCCAATTTTGCTGCCACAAGTCAGGATCAGACAAACTATTACGCTCATAACGATTAATAGGAGAGGCTAATGCCGGCTGATATTGACGATAAATACGTTGTTCTACCTCAGCAAATAATTTTTCTTCCAACTGTAAATATTGGTTGAAATCAGTTAAGCCAGACTGTTGATGATATTCTGATGTAAGATGTGTTGTGTGCCACAATGATAAATCTGGCCGAGCATTGAGCATCCACACCGCGGCAATAATTAACGCTAAAGCAATCCCGAAAGCGCCATAAAATGCGGCAAATAAAAAATGTTTCGTCGAACCAATCACAATTGCGCGCATCACACACCTTATTAACAATCAATCGTAAATAAACCTAATATAACCGAGTATTACCGTCACATCGCACGTTATATTTATCCTTAACCAAACTGGAAATGATATGTCAGCAGATTTATTCAGCCATATATGGGGCCCGGCTCATCCTGATATTATTTTTTATTTACCTACGCCACCCGTATTACCAGCACAATGGCACGCGGCACAAATGGATGCCATAACCCAACTGGTAGAATTGAACGGTAATCATTGGCGTAAAATCGTCACTATTATGGCCAAAATATGCTGTTTACAGCACGATATCAATATTCATAAAGGGGCTTGTTGGAAACTGATCCGTGACAATCTGTTTAGTGAGGCTGATGAACTGCAACAAGAATTATCGCATAAACAAGTGAGAAGTTGCATCAATGTCGCACGGTTACGCTGCCAATTACGTATTGTAAACCCTCATAGCAACCACACTCTCGCGTCGGCACTGACCACATCGAGTTGGCATCTTGTGTGTGGCAAAGAAACCCAATTGCGCATGGGAATAACGGCAAACCCATCTTATGAGCCGCTGGACCCACAGCAAAAAATTAAGCGCCAGCACACTGTGTTACTGACGCCGTATTTGGATTATCGACAATATTCTAATAAGCTCATTGAACTGACGCGACAACACATCACCGCAAAAAAATGATAGCGATTAGTCGTAAATAGTCGCAATAGGCTGGCGCTTATGTTGGGTTCGTTTATAAATGGCCACCAGCTTATCTTCAACTGCTTGGGTCACATCTTTACCTTCTAAGAAGTCATCAATTTGATCGTACGTTAGTCCTAAAGCCACTTCATCTTCGAGTTGCGGTTGATTGTCTTCTAAGTCTGCCGTCGGCGCCTTGTTAACCAGTATATCTGGTGCGCCCAAAAAAGCGGCTAACTGTCGAACTTGACGTTTATTTAAGCCAAATAATGGCGCTAAATCGCAGGCGCCATCGCCCCATTTAGTAAAAAACCCAGTAATATTTTCAGCACAGTGATCGGTGCCGACGACAAGACCGCCCATCAGTCCAGCGATATCATACTGAGCTATCATACGCATTCTGGCCTTGACATTACCTTTGAGAAAATCAACTTTGGCAGTATCTGTTGATGCTAACCCCGCCGCGGTAAGACCCGCTAGCGTCGCATTATGGATACCAATAACGCCATCATGGACATTAACAGTTACTCTTTTTGAAGGCTGAATAAACTGACAGGCTTGCTGGGCTTCGGCTTCATCTTGTTGCACATGGTAAGGCAAGCGCACGGCAATAAATTGGTACTGATCACTGGCTTGTTGTTGATTAAGGCTATCAACCGCCAGCTGGCATAAACGCCCAGCAAGGGATGAGTCAACGCCGCCGCTGATCCCTAAGACTAAGGTATGACTGTGAGCGTCGGTTAATTTAGCCTTGATAAAAGCAATTCGGCGCTCAATTTCAAACTCAGGCTCAATGGTCTTAAGTACATGCATCTCTTTTAAGATTTGTCCTTTCACGTAGCGCTCCTGATTGCTTATTAATAAATGGGATTTGATACCTATTCTATAAAAATTAACACAAAAAAAAACGATAATGATGCTTCATTATCGTTTTTTTTTCATCAACCGTTGATTATCGTTCCCAGTAAGACTCTTCTAGGCTATCTTCACGTTCAGGCAAACCATGGGACAAACGTGGGCTATGCTGAGCTAATACCTCGTAGGCTACACGATTAGCGTACTTACACACTTGTGAAAATGACGAATAACATAAACCGTCTCGTTTATGTTTACTCGAGCCCGGCACATTGGCTTTATGGAAAGTATTGGCAGATAAATCATGCAGCAAAGCAGATAATGCACCATCGCCAGCACCATTGGTATTACGGATTAATTCTGGCCCCCCCATATAAGGGGCAATATGGGCATACACTTTTATCGGCGTATCACAATCTGCTTTTATTTTAGATCGAGAAAACTCGTAACGATTAAACTCAGGAACCGCACCGGGTAACAAAGTATGGCTCGTTTCACGTTTTTCATTTTCCTCAGTATAACCTGCGGTATAAAGCCCTATTGCACCCGCAGTGGTTAATACCATGTCACACCATTCAAGGGCGACTTCACTGGCAAGTAAAGGGTCTTTAAAGCCGGTTAACGCTTCGCCTTCATCTTCATTCATCGCTAAAATAGTGACATGCTCATTAATAAAGTGTTGCCACCATTGTGGATCTTCTTCAATTAAAAAACGCGTGCCTAAGGTTAATACCACAGGTACGTCGGCCTCTTTGGCGTAACCAATGGCAGTCATTGCCGCCGCAGTGATACCATCGCCTTCGCTCGCTCGCATCAAATATGCCGTTAACACTAACGCGGTGCTGCCCTGCACCACCTCTTTATCAATATACTCAGGCGTTAACTTATCCATGGAGCCTTTGCTGATGGCAAACGTACGTTCACCATTGCCGGTGATCAGAGTAAAGCAACGACCAATCGGTCCGTCAACGGGTTGTAAATAATTGAGATCGACTTTTGATGAGGTATTACATAAATACCGATAAGCGTAACTGCCAACCATAATGTGTTGACTCATCACACCAAAAAGCACCGAACGGTCATCGGCCAAAATAGAATAATTGTGTACTGTGTTACCAATGGTTCCCCCAGCAAACTCATCACTTATCATCTCATTGGCTTTAAGTTCATGATACAAATTATGGGCTTGCTCATCATTGATGAGCGTCGAGTTACCTTTAGGCAAACCATAACGCTGAAGTAAGTCATCCTCTACTTTCGCTTCGATATCCACCAGCGTCTGATCTATGCCACAAATATAAGTTGAAAATGGCTGTGGCTGTTGAGTGAGTTGCGCTAACAAAGGGTCACGACTGTTTACAGGGAAATAGTGTTTGGACTTACGTTGACCAGGAAACTTCATATTGGGCTCTCATAGCTTGGCATCCATGCAAGTGTGATATTAACTGTTGATACTAATTCAGTTTTAAATTTGAATAGGTCATTTAGAATAAGGCTTTTAGAATAAGTCACCTTTCGCTAAAATGGTGGGGGATTTTATCATAGTTAAGTCTTATTATTATATCACTTTTAGCCTAAGTGCCATCTTAAATACGGGCGCTTCTTAGCCCACATCACCTAACGCGGGTTACCAATAAAACACTCGCATCTATTGCTCACGGGGTTAAGTTAAACGAGCTCAATATTAGTTAGCTATAAGTAAAAAACTGGTTAAACATGAGTGCAATTGATGCTGCTGTAATTTTCTGTAGCCATAAAAAAAGTCTGCAATGCAGACTTTTTGATTGAGGCGCTAATGAGCGATTACGTTAATACGCTGGCCAGTTGCTCACTGACTTTAGCGACAGTTTGAGTACCGTCAAACTTGTTGTATTGGGTCTGGCCTGCTGCAGCGACTTTGCCATAATAATCCACTAATGGCTTAGTTTGTTCATGGTAAATGCTTAACCGCTTGCGTACAGTCGCTTCTTCGTCATCTGGACGAATAGATAAATCTTCACCAGTGACATCATCTTTACCTGTCACTTTAGGTGGATTGAAAACCATATGGTAAACACGGCCAGAACCAGAATGAACCCGGCGTCCGCTCATGCGTTTAACGATTTCTTCATCTGGCACATCAATTTCAATCACATAATCGATTTCAATTCCGTTTTCAGCCATGGCATCGGCTTGAGGAATGGTGCGAGGGAAACCGTCAAGTAAGAAGCCTTTAACGCAATCAGCTTGTGCAATACGCTCTTTCACTAACCCAATGATAAGATCATCAGAAACTAATTGACCTGCATCCATTACTTTCTTAGCTTCTAAACCTAATGGCGTGCCTGCTTTAACGGCTGCACGCAACATATCGCCAGTTGAGATCTGTGGGATACCATACTGTTCCATAATGAACTGAGCTTGGGTGCCTTTACCCGCACCTGGCGCGCCCAATAAAATAATGTGCATCTCAAAAGTCCTCTTTTAAGTTTATTTTCTTTTTAGGGCGGCGAGTTTCGCACATTTGCCGCACTTTTAATAGCGCTTTGTTATGACATTAGACCTAAATCTAATAAGGCTTGTAACAAAATAGCTGCACTCTGTTTAATACAGCAGGGTATATAATTTACGGCGATAGTGATTAGCTAATGCATTGCCCTGACCTATTGCAGTCAAAATGTCCATAAAGACTTGTTTAACTTTCCCCTCAGCAACATTCATGTCTTGTTGCAAAAGAGCAAATAAGAGTTCGAGAGCTTCTTCGTTGCGTTGAGCCGCATTTAATGCTTTGGCCAACATAATTACCGCATCAAGGTTGTCAGGTTGTTCAGCCACATTTTGTTGTAATTGGCGAATTTCAGGTGTGTCAGCCGCATCTTCCGCTAAGGCTAATTTTGCCATTAAATTCTGATAGTAACTATCTTGGTCAGCTAAACCAATGCGAGCAAGCAAGTCTTTTGCTTCCGCTAATAAACCTTGCTGCAATGCCACATCCGTCATCACTAATGCGACTTCAGGTGCTTGTTGTGCATCGATATAAATGGTTTTTAATTGGTCAGCAATTTTAGTTAAGTCTTGTGAAGATAACACGCCTTGAGCTAATTTTTGCTTAACGTCATCAAACGCTTGCACCCACATAAGGGGTAAATGTTTGTCGAGTAAGTCGCTAATTTGTTCTTGGCTTTGCACCCCAGCGACACCATCAATCGGTCGACCTTTATCCAAAATCAATGTGGTGGGTACATTTTGGATTTGAAAATAGTTAGCAATTTCTAACTCAGTTTCACAATCCACTTTGGCTAAAATAAATCGTCCAGCTTGAGCCGTTGCCAACTGTTCCAGCGTTTGCAACATCTGCACGCTTTCTGGCTGTTGTTGGGTCCAGAATGCCAACACCACTAAATGCTGCATCGAGCTATCTACAACGTCTTGTATGTTGTCTTTGGTGAGATTAATGAGGTAGTCCATATTGCCCCCGGTAAAATACAAAAACAAAAGCGGACTTAATGTCCGCTTTCGCGCGTAAACTTAATTTACTTAACGCTGGCCAATAACATTTGATTCATTAATTTAATGAACGCTGAAGGATCGGATAAGCTGCCTTTTTCTGATAATTGTGCTTGTTGAAATAATAAGTTAGACCAATCAGTAAACAATTGCTCATCAGTCTCATTATTCAAACGCTCAACCAAAGGATGGCTTGGGTTAATTTCAAATGTAGGCTTAGATTCTGGCACTGGCTGACCAGCGGCTTGCATCAACTTAATCATTTGTGTCGACATTTCGCCTTCACCGGCAACCACACATGCTGGCGTGTCAGTTAGGCGTGATGTAACACGAACTGCCGATACGCGGTCAGCAAGTGCAGCTTTAACTCGTTCAACAAGTGCTTTTGATTCTTCAGCAACTTTGTCATGAGCTTCTTTATCGGCCGCATCTTCAAGCTCGCCTAATTCTAAATCACCTTGGGTGACAGAATGTAACTTCTTCTCTTTGAATTCAGTTAGGTGGTTCACTAACCATTCATCGATACGCTCTGACATTAATAATACTTCGATGCCTTTTTTGCGCAACAACTCAAGATGTGGGCTATTAGCCGCTGCGTCATGACTGTCAGCAACGATATAGTAAATTTTATCTTGGCCTTCTTTCATGCGTTCGATATAAGCATCTAACGACACGGTTGTCGCGGCTGAATTATCTTCTGTTGATGCAAAACGTAATAAAGCAGCGATGCGTTCTTTGTTAACAAAATCTTCAGCGGGGCCTTCTTTTAATACTTGACCAAATTCAGCCCAGAAGGATTGATATTTTTCTGGTTCATTTTGAGCTAACTTTTCGAGCATACCAAGAACACGTTTAGTAATGCCTTGACGCATCGTTTTAGTGACTTGGTTATCTTGAAGCGTTTCACGCGATACGTTTAACGGTAAATCATTTGAATCAATTAAGCCTTTGACAAAACGTAAGTAAGTCGGCATAAACTGTTCTGCTTCGTCTAATACGAACACGCGCTGGATAAACAACTTTAAGCCATGCTTGCTATCGCGGTTCCACATATCCCAAGGGGCTTTAGCCGGGATGTATAATAGACTGGTGTATTCTTGCTTACCTTCAACACGATTGTGAGCCCACTTTACGGCGTCGTTATAATCGTGTGAAATGTGTTTGTAGAACTCTTGATATTCTTCGTCGGTAATATCTGACTTGTTACGAGTCCAAAGCGCGGTGGCTTTGTTCATTACCTTCCACTCACCTTCTGTGGCAGCAATTTTTTCGTCATCAGGTCCGTCTGATTCTGGGGTACCTTCTTCCCACATCTGAACAGGTACGGAGATATGATCAGAATACTTAGTAATGATAGAGCGTAAACGGGAATCATCCGCAAACTCCATTTCGTCATCACGTAAATGCAAGGTAATTTCGGTACCACGTTCATTTTTAGTGATGCTTTCAACATTAAATGAACCTTCGCCTTCAGATTCCCACAAGACACCTTCGTCAGCTTTATGACCTGCTGAACGCGTTCTTACGGTCACTTTTTTGGCGACAATAAATGATGAATAAAAACCCACACCAAACTGACCAATCAATTGTGAATCTTTTGATGCTTCGCCTGATAAGGTTTTAAAGAAATCTGCAGTGCCCGATTTGGCAATGGTACCCAGATGCTCAATCACGCCATCTCGGGTCATACCAATACCATTATCGCTAATGGTTATCGTGCCTTTTTCTTTATTGGTACTGATGCGCACGCGAAGATCGCCGTTACCTTCATATAAGTCATCATTGGTAAGTGCAAGGTAGCGTAATTTATCTGCGGCATCGGCCGCATTTGAGACTAATTCACGTAAGAAAATCTCTTTGTTTGAATACAAAGAGTGGATCATCAAATGCAGGAGTTGTTTTACTTCGGTTTGAAAGCCGTGAGTTTCTTGTTGTGACATGAATATTTCCCTTGATGTTACGTTAAAACAATAACGAGCCGATAAATCCACTCGTATAAAAATTGGTATTAACCAAGAGATGGGGGACGTTACAATATTTTCAAGGGGCAATCTGATCTTGTTGCATAATAAATCGTTAATTAGGGCTAAATCAGGCCAAGACAGCTAATAATCAACGCTTCAGCGGCACAATAATCAACCACGAGTGGCATTATGCCCTGCCAGTAAACACAGAACATGAGTTACTGGCAGGTTTTATTGGTGATGTTTCAATAACAATAATTGTGTTGTTATAACGGAATTCGGCCATTAAATGATAAGGCTAATGTAGTGCTATCAACATATTCTAGCTCACCGCCCACAGGCACACCATGAGCGATACGGCTAATCACCACCTTGTGTCGTCTGGCCATATCAGCAATAAAATGCGCAGTAGCATCACCTTCAACCGTAGGATTGGTCGCAAGAATAAGCTCGCTCACCTCATCAGATCTTAAATGTTGTTCCAGTAATGCTAGGCCGAGTTCTTCAGGGCCAACACCATCTAGTGGAGACAAATGTCCTAACAATACAAAATAACGACCACTAAAGTGTCCACCGGCCTCAATAGCAAGCACGTCGGCTGGGGTTTCGACAACGCAGATAATCCCCGCATTAATACGCCGATAACTACTGCAAATAGGACATAGATCTTGTTCGGTGAACGTACGGCAACTTTGGCAATGTCCCACTTCAGACATGGCTTTTTGTAGCGACTCAGCAAGCTTAAGGCCGACTTTACGCTCACGCTCTAGCAACTGAAACGCCATGCGCTGCGCCGACTTAGGACCGACGCCGGGTAAAGCGCGTAAAGATTGAATCAACTCATCGACCAAAGGACTAAATTTCATAAAATTGCCAATACCTTAACTAATTGTTATATCATTTTTGCAAGCTTTACCTCGAGAAGCTGTGTTCATCAGCATCGAGGGCAATGCCGTGGGATTATTATCTGTGACGCGCTCGATTGCAAAGATTAATCTATGTATTTTGCTCTGTCGAAGCTATGCGCCGCGGTAACCAGCCATAAATTACCCCAAAAGCATTATCTGTAACACATTGGATTGCAAAGATTAATCTATGTATTTTGCTCTGTCGAAGCTATCCGCCGCGGTAACTAACCATAAATGGCCCCAAAAGCATTATCTGTAACACATTGGATTGCAAGGATTAATCTATGAATTTTGCTCTGCCAAGGCTGTCCGTTGCTATAAATGGCCCCAAGACTATTATCTATGACTCGTTTGATTGCAAAGATAATTAATCGATATATAAACCATTGATTATATTTTAAAAAATGATTACTGCGATCATCTAGATTCTGGGTTAATTAATCGGCAATGAGTTGAAATCCCATACTCATTAGGCGTCGCGGAATTTAAAAACTTTTGATTAATGATCCAACAATGGAAGTGAAGTGTGACGCTCACGTATGAGGTTTTTTGCTGCCATTAAACCCGAAAAGAAAAAGCTCAAGCAATGATTGCTTGAGCTTTTTTATCAATTAACTGTCGTGATTAAAACGGCATTTTCATTCCTGGAGGTAGTTGCATACCGCCAGTGACGTCAGCCATTTTAGTCTTTTGATTTTCTTCAATGCGACGGGCAGCATCATTGCATGCAGCTGCGATAAGGTCTTCTAGCATTTCTTTATCGTCTTCCATCAAACTCGGGTCAATTTCGACTTTACACACATTATGGTTGCCTGTCATGGTCACTTTAACCAAGCCAGCACCAGCTTCACCTGTCATTTCGGTAAGCGCAATTTCTTCCTGCACTTTAGCCATTTTGTCTTGCATCATTTGGGCTTGTTTCATTAAATTGCCCATACCGCCTTTTCCACTTCCACCAAACATAGTCGTATCTCTCTAATTAAGGTTGTTAGCGAGTTGCCACAATGACGATAATTTTACTGAAATAAAATCGCTTGGCAATCTTGCTGATACATTTTTGAGATGAAGATATATTCATCTGCAGCAAAAGCATCTTATTTGTTTATTTATGAAGCGCTAATTTGGGCAATATCTTGCGCAATTTGCCCGAGTTGCTCCGACGGATATCCAATACTATCACTGTCTAATTGAGCTGATAAGCGTTGGATCATCCACTTAACATTGTCATCCAGTAATATAGACTGCTGTGCTTGTGCAATGAGCTCGCGATGAAAACGTTTACGTAACTCAAGCGGCGTTTCTCGTAGTGGCACAATCCCAATCTGGATCTGTACCTGAGTTGGTTGTTCGAGGTATTCAGATAATGCCACTTGCAGTTGATCGATAGCCGTTTGCGCAGACAAATGTTTCTGATTGGGCTTTAACACCAATACCAATGGGTTTGATAATGCTGGGCACACTGAGTTCACCCCTAATTGCCTTACCCTGCCGCCAACGGAGACATTCGTCATCACTTTAAACCAATGTAAATCAACCTCATCACCTTGAATACTGTGTGGCTCAAATTTGACTAACTGTTGTTGCTGCTCGTCAGTTGAAGCACCCACAGCAGGTTCTGGGCTAATATTGAGCGGATTGGCAATCAATGCACTCCTTGTTTGCGCGGTGGCAGGCTGCTGGAGCTGATGACGGGTGCGAGTGGGTTGATCCATTGTCTCGCTTGCGGACTGCTTGGTATCAGGGACATCTGCAAATGTATTGACTTGCTCACCCTCTTCAGGGGCTATCCAAGGCGGTCTATCATAATCAACCACTGCCTGAGTCGGGCCTATTTGGGGTAAAACAGGCAATGCGGCACCCGTATCGCTCACAGCTAACTCATGTGCCTCAACTGCCTCAGGCGGTGTCTGGTTAACTGCAATGGGCGACAATACTGGTTGAGTCAATTTAGGGGCAAGGGTTTTAGCAGGCTCTTTTTTTGCCAGTTCATCTTTTTGTTGTAATGCACCCACATCTGCTATGAGTGAATCACGGCTGGCTAACACCTCATCAAGAAAGTCGTCTACGTTATCCTCATTGTCGGTGTTCTCTTGACTGGCATTGTCACTCGCCTGACTGACCTTTTGCGGCTGAGAGCTAGTGTCAGTTACCTCAGCAAGATTGTTGGGTTCAACGGCCTCATTGAGGGCAGAAAAGGCAATATCTTCATCATGATCAAATGGCTGATATTCCATTGATGATTCATCTGAACTGTCATAATCCATAAACGCATACGCATCAAGCGAATTATCAACCACACTGTCATTCGATGGAACCTTTTCTGCAGCGGCTGCAGTACTTGACACAGGTTTAGCTTGCTCGCCAATCTCATCAGAAACAGGCTTATCGTTTAAGTGTTGTTCTGCACTCGTTTCTGCGTTAATGGATGGATTATCTGAACCTGATACTGAGGTGTCAGCAAGGTCAGAGTTAGAATCCGTGCCGCCCACATGATCAACTAGGTGTTCAGCTAAGTGTTCAGCCGGTTTATCACCGTTTTTAGGCGTCAATGTGTCAAAGCCTTGGCTTTGTGCTTGGCTGAGGAGTAAAGCTTGTTCAGCCGCCAACGAGGGGGCGACGAGCTCATCGTCGACAACATTATCCTCTTCAACATCAACATCAACCGCAAGCGTGGCTGCCGTTTGAGTCGGAGCCGTTAATGCTGTTGTCGGTAAAGCGGTGTCTGAAAAATTAGTGTCTATTTGAGGCTGAATATCAGACTTTGGGCCTGTTTCAATGACCTCTTGCGCGGGTAAAGAGGGATCATCAATAACGGTTAAATCAATATTGGCAGGATGGGGGGTCACCCAACGTTTAACTTGTTTTTCAGGCGTAAACGCCACGGCTCGCAGTAATGCCATTTCCAAGCCTGATTTAGGATCGGGAGCAAAGGGTAAATCTTTACGGCCATTCAGTAGCATTTGGTAATAAAGCTGCACTTGTTCTGGTGCTAATTGTTGCGCGAATGCCAAAATTTGTTCACTAAATAGTGATTGCTGCGCGGCGGCTGGGGCGAACTGAGTTAAGGTAATTTGATGTAATAACTCTAATAAACTGCGAAGGACTTCTTCGGCATCTGCGCCAAATGCCAATACTTTGGCCACCGTTTGCATTAATGGCCCGATCTCCGCATCACACAAGGCTTTTAATAAGGCCAACACATGTTGTTCATCAATACTGCCCAGCATGGTTTGCACTTGTGTCAGCATCACTTGGCCACTGCCAAACGCTATCGCTTGGTCAGTTAAACTGAGCGCATCACGCATACTGCCATTGGCCGCTTTGGCTAATAAACTCAGTGCTTGTGGCTCAAAAGGTAATTGTTCTTGGGTGATCACATACTCAAGTTGCTTGCTAATTTCGTCTTGCGATAAACTTTTTAAATTAAATTGTAAACAGCGAGACAGCACAGTCACCGGCAGTTTATGCGGATCTGTGGTCGCTAATAAAAACTTAACGTGCTCAGGAGGTTCTTCTAACGTCTTTAGCAGGGCATTAAAACTGCTGCGCGACAACATATGTACTTCGTCAATAAGGTACACTTTAAAGCGACCACGTGAAGGACGGTACTGGACATTATCGAGTAGTTCTCGGGTATCATCAACTTTGGTGCGCGATGCCGCATCGACTTCAATTAAATCGACAAATCGACCTTGAGCGATTTCAATGCAGCTAGAACATTCACCACAAGGGTTAGCCGTTACGCCAGTTTCACAATTAAGGCCTTTGGCAAATAAACGCGCCAAACTGGTTTTACCCACACCACGGGTTCCGGTAAACAAATAAGCGTGATGTAATCGTTGTTGGCTTAATGCATTGGTTAATGCCATTAATACATGGGATTGGCCAACCATTTGTTCAAATTTAGCTGGACGCCATTTGCGGGCTAATACTTGATAAGACATGAAATTCCCCCCAGAGATCTATCGGGAGTCAATCCCATTAAAGGGGTTAATAATAACATGCCAAACGTTGGCATGCTATTATTAGGTAATCAGTTAGGTGATCAGTTAATGGCAATTATTGGGATTAACCGCCTAATAAATTAGCCGTTTATTTTAGTTCAATTACTCACCTTCAAATTCGCATAAACTTAGTACATCAATACCCATACCTTGCAAGCGTTTTTCACCACCAATTTCAGGTAACGAGATAACAAATGCAGCATGAGACACCTCACCACCTAATTGGCGAATAAGCTTAACGGTAGCTTCAATTGTGCCACCTGTCGCGAGTAAGTCATCAATAACCAAGACTTTATCATTAGCGTTTATGGCATCAATGTGAATTTCTAGTGTGTCTTTACCATATTCTAAATCATAGGTTTGGCTAATGGTTGCACGAGGTAATTTACCTGGTTTACGGACAGGAACAAAACCAACACCAAGCTCTAACGCCAACGGTGCCCCAAACAAGAACCCGCGCGCTTCAGTGCCAACCACTTTGGTGAATCCCTTAGATTGATAATGAGCGACTAACAACGCGATGGTGGCTTTATAGGCTTCTGCATTTTCAAGCAGACTGGTGACATCACGAAACACAATGCCAGGAATTGGATAATCAGGAATAGATTTAATGTTTTGCTTGATAAGGGCCAAACTGTCTTGGTTCATCATAATTAGTTAACTCTGTATGAAAAAGTGGTTACACAATAAAAAAGCCCACGACATGAGTGGACTTTGGTAAAAATACTGTTTTGATCTTATTCTCGTTTAATCTCAGTTGCAACTAGCTTGCATTAACTGGTGAGTTATTCTGTTAACTCTGGGATCCGCCACAAAAAAAACAGCAAAAGGAGCATCATGCATAACAACATGATCTTCACCCACACTATCGGCACAATCACAATACTCAGACAAAAGCTTAATCCACTCATTAACATGGCTTTACGCTTTAAAGACTGGGTTAATGCCCGTTTAGTTTGCCATTGATATATGCCCTCAGCAAACCAAGGATGCGTCACTAACCAACGGTGAAGGCGGTCACTTGAGCGAGCAAAGCAAAAAGCAGCCAATAAAATAAACGGTACGGTCGGCAATAAGGGCAATGCAACACCAATTAGCCCTAATAGTAGGCTACATAAACCGATAATAAGAAAAAACCCACGTTTGACTGCCATATCCGTCCTCATCGTAAACAAAAAACCACTCTAGCAGTTATATTAGAGTGGTTTAATAAAATAAGATCATGGCAAGTTAACCTGAAATAAGCGTTAAATTAACCCTGAAAATTTTAACCAAGCAAGACTCGCGGGTAATGTTGCTATTAATATAACCAGTATCAAACCAATCAAATAAAACAGGTTAAACGGGTCTTTAAACAACTGACTCATGATTATTCCTAATTAAGGTAATACTATTACTGTACACCGATTTACATCAAGGTGAACACTAAGCATTATGATGTTGGATCCAATGTGAAACGGATCACAAAAGTGGCTCATTTTAGTCATATTTTGACAAAATAAAAACCTTTAATTAATTATGGTTATTACCCCGCCGTTGAGGTGATAACCATCCCTTTTTGCGTCAGTTGTTGCAATCGTTGCAAGCAGCCTGATAACAAGGTTTCTCGAGGTATTTGCGGGTATAGCTCACTGAACTAAGATATAAAACCTTGCTCGTACACAACAAAATCCCCCCAAAGATACATATTACAAAGTATTACCACGATTAAACAAACACAGCGCGATATAACTATGCAACTGATCCTTATTAAGATATCTATTTATATTAATGACAAGCTAGTAAATCTTATCCGCAGTGCTGCTATCGACAGACAAACACGCTAAAATAGCGCACTTTTGACTTTAGCAAGGTGTACTGTGCGCGTTATTTTAGCTCCAATGGAAGGTGTGGTTGATGACCATATGCGTGAAATTTTGTCTGCCATCAATCCCTATGACTTGGTTGTGACTGAGTTTGTTAGGGTCGTAAATCAACTATTGCCTGATAAAGTCTTCTATAAATTGTGTCCTGAGTTACATCATCAAGGCTTAACAGCATCCGGTACGCCTGTGCGGGTGCAGTTATTAGGACAAGAACCTGAATGGATGGCACAAAACGCTATAAGAGCCATTGAGCTGGGTTCAAATGGCATTGACGCTAACTTTGGTTGTCCCGCAAAAACCGTCAATAAAAGTAAAGGCGGTGCCGTGCTACTGCAATATCCAGACAATATTTACAATATTGTTAAAGCGATGCGCGACGCCGTGCCTACTGAGCACCCTGTCACGGCAAAGATCCGCTTAGGGTATGAAGACAAGTCGTTGTTTATGGAAAATGCTTTAGCGGTTTATGAAGCGGGCGCTACTGAGCTTGCCATTCACGCTCGCAGTAAAACTGACGGCTATAAGCCACCCGCTTATTGGGAATACATTACTGAAGTGCGACAACGTTTACCCATTCCGGTTATTGCTAACGGGGAGATTTGGAACGCCGCCGATGCAGAACGCTGTATGGCTGCCACGGGCTGTGACAGTGTCATGATTGGCCGCGGCGCTATAGCTTTACCGAACTTGGGTGATAGCATAAAAACCGGTGCCGCCCCTTTTTGTTGGCAACAAACATTAAGCTTGTTACTGGCTTATACCGACAAAGAACTGAGGGGCCGCAAATCAGATTACTATCCCTCCCGCATTAAACAGTGGTTTAGTTACTTAAATCGTCAATACCCTGAAGCAGATACCTTGTTTAGAGAATTACGGGTGTTTAAAACCACGGAAGAAATCGTCACGGTTTTGCAGCGCGCTTACCAAACACTCAGCTAGACTGGGCGTATTAATGTAAGTGTTAATAACCTAAGATCCTAGAGGTGGCGACAAGATGAATCATCAATCTTGTTACAAATAATTAACGCCAGGCATTGTCGACAACACAAATATTACCATTATTTATCATTGAATCAGTTGCCTACATGATTTTTATCCCATCTCTTATCTCATATTTTATCCAGAGTTGAGTTGAAATAAGTTAACCATCATTTGTCATCTGACCAGAAATATAGCAAGTGGATTTTCGGCAGGTAAATGAACAGTAAATTATTATTCATGTTTTTGTCGCACAAATCTAATCGAGAATTGATCTTCATCATAACATCTGAAATTTTTGTGCCTAGAATAGGATTTATACATTGGCATAGTCAGTTAAGGTTATTTCAGTTGCACAACACTCAGGATATACAGCAAAAACTCCAACAACTTGAACGCATTTTGCGGCACGAGTTAATGCTAGTTATCAAAGATCCGTTAAACGTCACTGAAGCGGCTCAACTGTCGATGGATACCCCTCTGGGTCAAGTGATTGACTACCTGCCTACAATTAAACTCAGTAACACAGAGATTTTTACCAAACTGATGCAGCTAGATGCGGCGTATTGTCAATTAGAACTCGGTCTTTATGGGCTGTGCTCTGATTGCGAGATGGACATAGAAGCGTCACGCTTAATCGCCAACCCGACTGAACAACGTTGTACTCATTGTGAGCAAAAACACCTTAGCGAACACCGCTATGAGTTACGCCTAAATCACTAGCGTGGTTTTTTGCAAGACTCCTTTGTCAACACTCACTCCTTAGCTCTACTATTCAATTAATCAATAATAAAAAGCCGGCTAATAAAAAGCCGACTAATAAATTAGCCGGCTGTTAGTATTAACCCTAAATGGTCAATTAGAACTTCACGCTCGCACGAACGAAGAAGTAACGACCTAATACGTCATAAGTATATGGATCGGTATTTGAATCTAAGTTACCCGTGTAATAAGGAGGCTCTTCATCAAAGACGTTATTCACACCACCAGATAGACGAACAGTTTCGGTTAAATCATAAGAACCTGAAAGGTCATGATACACAATGCTATCGACTGAAGGAGCATAACACTCAGAAGCATCATCCTGACAAGCAAATGAATCCATGCCATCGATATAACGCACTTCGTACGTTGCACTCCAATCATCACCACTGGCCGTTAGGTCAAAGTTTGTTTTGATTTTAGCAAAGCCACCAGCATTACCCGTTACATAGCCACGATAATCAATGATATTACCATCTGGATCAGACTCTTCATAGGTTTCTAAAATCGACGTATCTAAGTTTGCTTTCCAGCTTAACCCTGCAGCATCGAAAGTATACGCGACGTTGATGTCATAACCCGCTGTGTTAGTTGCACCCACATTTTGCAAACCATTTTCAAAACTGATACGTCCAGTATTATCAATTTCGATATTTGAAGCTTGGCATAATGCGGTATCAGTGTTGATTGTTGTACCGTTTGCATCTAAACATTGATTAGCCACATAGTTAGGATCTACCTGGGTAATTGTGTTAGAAATATCAATTTTATAATAGTCAAATGTTAACGATAAACCATCGACAAAGCTAGGTGAATATACCAAACCAAGGGTGGTAATATCAGCCTCTTCTGGGGTTAACAAATCATTACCCCCCACAGTCACTTCCGCTTGGTCTTGAGTAGTTGCAGGGTGTTTAATAAAGTCAAATGATGGCGATTTACCACCAAATAATTCACTTACAGTAGGAGCACGGAATGCTGTTGAACGACCACCACGGAACATTAAGTCATCCGTCATGCGCCATGTTAAGCCCAATTTCCATGTTGTATCATCGCCAAATGTATTGTAATCGAAATAACGCATGGCAGCGCTCAAATCAACTTGTTGGGCGAAGGGTAAATCACTTAATAATGGAATGGCTAACTCAGCATACACTTCGTTTACATCAAACTCACCAGCCGTAGCTTCAACACGTGGGTCATTAGCAAGGCCTTGCGCCGTTAATGAATCAGGAGTGAAGTGGGCCGATTCTTTACGGTATTCATAACCAGCAGCAAAACCTAACACACCAGCCGGTAAATCAACGATATCACCAGAAAGGGTTGCAGCAATTATATCTAATTCACTGCCACCACTGTTAACTTCAGTATAGATGAACGGAGCGATGCTTTCACCCATCCAAGAAGATTCTAAAAACGGATCGAAATTACCCGCTAATACAGCATCGTCAATTGAACCTATATTATGAAGATTGGCAAGGGTATCAACTGAATCATTCTTACCTTTGTTGTAAGAAGCATCCCAAGTCCAACCATTGTCGAACTCGCCTTCTAAGCCAAGAACAACACGAACGGTATCAACTACTTGACTAAAGTCACGAGTACCAGACTCAACCATACGACGACCATAGCTCAATTTTTCACCATCTTGAGCCCAAGGAAGTAAGGCGTCTGTCATGAAACCACCCGCAGACTCAGGCTTGTATTCCCATGGAGAGCCGTTCCAAATGGGTTGTGGTGCCATTTGCTGCTCAGACCAACGCTTAGAATACATTGCTTCAGAGAAAAACATAATGCTGTCTGACAATTCATATGAACCAGCAAAACTTAAGTTAATACGTTCCATTGGCGTAGACAAATAGCTGTCTTTAGCATAGTTATATTGATCATCAGTAGTAAAATCATGGAAAGAGCCATCACGACCGCTGACATCACCTTCAGATTTACCATCAAAATATTCAAATTCTGGAATAGCTATGCCATCATCGTCAAGTTTGCCTGAATCAACATATTGGCCGTAAAAACCTGAGTCACCTACAGCATAAGCATCATCGACACCACTACCGGTAATGTCAAAGTTGTTATCGCCCCAAACGTGACCGCCTTGGCTGTATGAACTACCGCCACAATATAATTCTATGCTACCTGGGTCACCCCTTTCTGAGATAGGGCAATCGGAGAAATCACGATCAGCTTGGCTAGCATCACCACGTTTAGTGTACTGCGCGTTAATAACTACGTTACCTTTGTCAAACGTGTTACCAAGCGTAAAGTCGACGCTACTTTCGTCAGCGTCACCTTGGCCTGATATACCGGTTTGAACATTCATTTCAAAACCATCAAAATCACGTTTTAAAATAATGTTCACTACGCCAGCGATGGCATCGGTCCCGTAAATAGCTGAAGCGCCATCTTTTAAAATCTCAACGCGTTGGATCATTGATACTGGAATAGTATTTAAATCTACGGTTGACGCAGCCCCTGTACCAGAAGCAATCATACGACGACCGTTGACGAGTACCAATGTACGGCTATCACCTAAACCACGAAGGTTGATGTTGGAGTTACCTTGTGAACCATTGTTCACGGCAGCGTTGGTCATCGCGCCGCCAGTAGAAGTCATTTGTTGTAAAATATCATCAATAGATGTGGCACCAGAAGAAATAATTGATGAAGCATCAATGACGCTAACTGGGCTAGCGGTTTCCATATCGGCACGTTTAATACGTGAACCGGTTACTTCAATTCTTTCAACTTTCTGAGCTTGCTCTTCTGCCGAAACAACAGCCGATGAGAATAAAGCCGTTGTTACCACACTTGTTGTTGCTACAGCCAGTAGACTACGACGAATAGCCTTAGCGGTTAATGTTACAGAACTCATGAATAATCTCCCTAAACTTGTATAAAATTAATACAAGGAATTATAATTTTTATAATATAATAATCGATATAAACAATTATTAAGTAACATTATTAATGAATAAAAAACCTTTAGTCAAGAAGAGCAACATCGCAACAACATCTCAGTTCACCTCTGGATTAATAATTAATTTGACTTGTACTTATCTTTTTATAATCAGCTACTTATAAGATTTATCTAGATTTATTAACATTAATTACATTTTAACAAGCGCGAACACAACAAAATAACACTTTATAAAAACAAACAAATCCATATATATAAACATAAAAGCAACCTATTGGTTACATATATAACAATTAATAAACAATTAATCATAATATGCATCAATAATTTAATTGTAATATTTTAAAAAAATCTCTCATTTGTCGATGGATACCCTACCCATAGGGTTAAGTGTGGGCTAAGTAATTGACTACCGGCCGACAATCAAACTCAGTAACACAGGCCGTTTCATCAAACTGATGAAACTAATATGCGGCATATTATCGATTAGATCTCGGGCTTTATGGGCTTAACTCTGATGATTAAATGGGCATAGAAGCGTCACGCCTAATCACCCACCTTAGTTAACAAGGTTGCGCTCATATCGTCGTGAGCAGCATCATGCGTTACGCTTACCTCTCTCGCGATATCTAACGACCCACCCCTGCACCACTAATACTATTAGCATCTTTAACACCTTTAGCACCTTTAACACCTTTAACACCATTTCCTATTAATGCTATTCAGTATTTAATTGGTGCAATAAAAAAGACCTACACTATGTGTAGGTCTTTTAGTTATAAACTGTTGAGGTCTTTTCTTTGTAAACAGTGTAAATCAATCACCATTTTTTATGTGTACAAGAGCACAGTTATCTTAGAACTTAACCGTTACACCGCCGTAGTATTGACGACCGATAGTGTCATACACTTCTGGTACAGTCCCGCCAGCGCTACCATTTGTTACGCTTGAAGGTTCTTCATCAGTAAAGTTCTTAATACCTGCACTTAAGGTCACCATATCGGTGGCATAATAAGTCCCTGATATGTTGTGGTACAACACAGCATCAACTTTATCACTAGAATATAATTCATCCATTTCGCCAATGTAACGGTTAAAGTAACTGACGTTCCAGTTATCTCTGCCAGCTTGGATGCTCAAATTATTTTTAACTTCTGCATAGGCACCAAACGTACCATCAATCGTGTTGGTGTAATCATTGTCTTCTTGTTCGAAGTTCAATAAGTAGGTGGTGTCATTACTGATCTTCCAATCTAGAGTTAAGGCTTCAAAGTTATAGGCTAAATTGAAGTCTATACCGCTAGTATCTTGGCTACCCACGTTTGTTAACGAGTTGGTTAAGTTAGATAAGTCACCGTTTGCACCAATGTTAAACGTTTCACATGCTGCTGCAGAGGCATCAGCAAAACACGTATCAAGGCCCGCTTGCACGTCTAAACGTGTGATCGCATTACTCACTTTAAAGCGCCAGTAATCCAGTGTTAATGATAAACCATCAACATAACTAGGCGAATACACTAAGCCGGCAGTGTAAGAGTCTGACTCTTCAGCCTTTAGCTCTTCATCTGAAGTCCAGCGTACTAAAATTTGTGGATCTTGTTCGTTTTCCCATGGATCTTCTAAGTAATCGAAAGAACCGACGTCACCACCAAATAACTCGCTAATACTAGGCGCGCGGAAACCCGTTGCCGCGACACCACGGAGCATTAAATCATCAGTGGCTTCATAGGTTAAGCCGACTTTCCACGTTGACGCTTTACCAAATGTTGAATAATCGTCATATCGCAGCGCAAATTCACCGGTTAATTTATCAGTGAATGGCACGCTGACTTCTTCAAATACAGACATGACATTGTAGTTACCGTCGGTGGCATCTTGCTGTGCTGAAGTGCTATCGCCAGCAATAACCACAGGATCTGGATTGTAGTAACCACTTTCATAACGGTATTCAGCACCAATTGCAAATGCGACGGCACCCGCGCTAACATCGAATAAATCACCGGTTAAGCCAGCAGAAACGACATGTTGCTCGTTACCCCCATCCGCATTTTCTGTGAAGCTAATGTCATTAACAGTCGCGTCGCTTAATGCATCACCACTAAACCATGCATCTTGATTAGCATAAACTGATTGCTTCAAATTGGTGGCATTGATTGAGTTTTCAACGCTCGTCTCAGCTTTGTTTTTACCGTAGGTATAAGAGATATCCCAATCCATACCGGTATTGATATCAAGATAACCCGCTAATGCAGCCGATATACGGAAAGTATCGGTATCTTGAGAATGAAAACGAGGACCCGCATCAGTTGTACGACGACGATAGTTAACTCGTCCAGTATCATCAGCTTCGATGCCACCATCAATCATGGCTTGATCAAGGGGGATACATGCCGCATCAGCAGCCACACCTGGCGCATCACAAACATTTAGCATAACATCGGCTGGCTGTGCAGCCATTTGTTGTTCCGATTGACGATTAGTGTAAAGAACATCACCTGTTAACACTAAATTATTGTCAAGTTCTTGCACCATGTTAGCAAATAAACTGTAACGCTCGTTTGGTGTTTGGTAATAACTGCTAGTGGAGTAATCATAACCCGTTGAACGATCAACCCAGTTCCCTGCATCATCACGTACTTGACCGCCTAATGAACCTGTTGGTAAAAATGAGCTATAACCAGGGACGGTCCAATCACGATCGGATTGAATTACGCTTTCACGCTTTGAGTAGGCGGCACCAATAGTGTAGTTACCATCTCCCGTGTTAAAGCCATATAAACCACTGATCTCGCCAGTCTCACCATCATTTTCACTTGTGGTACTTCCATTTAAGTCTAACTGGAAGCCTTCAAAGTCTTTCTTAGTGATAATGTTTACCACACCTGCAATCGCATCAGAACCGTATACAGCTGAAGCGCCATCTTTCAAGATTTCAACGCGAGAGATCATTGCCACAGGAATAGAGTTTAAATCGACTGAGCTGTCCGCACCAGAGCCAGAGTTAACCATACGACGGCCATTTAATAACACTAGCGTACGTTGTGCACCCATGCCGCGTAAGTCAACTTGTGCCACACCGTCTGAGCCATTGTTGGTGCTAGAACCTACTGCCGCACCCGCCATTGACGTTTGTGCTTGAAGTAGTTGGTCAACTGAAGTGAAACCTTCGGCGCGAATGGCTTCGGATGAAATAATGGTTACTGGAGAAGCCGTTTCCATGTCTTGACGTTGAATACGAGAACCCGTTACTTCGATTCTTTCAACTTTCTGTTCATCGGCTGCAAATGCGACTGAAGAAAATAAGCCTGTTGTCGCGACACTTGTTGCGGCCACAGCTAATAAACTGCGGCGAATAGCTTTAGCAGTTAATGTGATTGAACTCATGAATAATCTCCCTATAACTTGAATATAACTTGGAATAAGATAAAACAAGTCGTTATATTTTTAATTATGAATAATTGGTCGTTGCCAATTATTGAAAAACATTATTAATGAATAAAAAACCTTTAGTCAATACGGGCAATATGTTAACAAAATGATATTTAACATTTGGATTGATAATTAATTTGACTTAACTTGATTTCTTTTAAATCAGTTAGTTATAAGATTAAACTATATTTATTAAGATTACTAACATTTAATAATGCAAAAACAATGCAAAAGTAATACAAATAAAAAACCATAAGAAAACAATTTAAAAAAGAGGGTAAAACACAAAAAAAACCTGCTTAACAACAACAAAACAACTGACCATAAAATGCATCACTAATTTAATTATAATATTAAAAAAATAATTGTTTAATTGATGTAAAAATAATCAGAATGACATTTCAAAATTACTGATTATTTATTCAAAAAAATAACTCATTGGGATTTCTTTAGTCGATATTTATTCAAAACAACGATAATACAAACCCTTATAAGCGCTGTTCTTTAGATTTATATCGCAATGGAACCGTTGTTATTATGTACGGGATATAGCCTATTTGAGCGGAAGGAAAAAGCGATACTCTCAGCGCATCAAGACACGACATAGGAGCACAAATGTTAAAAAATGTCATCTTATTCGCTGGCATGACTCTTTGCACTTCATTGATCATGACTATTGAGTCATAAGTATTGAGCACAAGCACTGAAGAAACAAACAAACAGAGAAACAAACAGAGAAACTTCTGAGCGAACACAAAAAAAGGAGCCGAAGCTCCTTTTTATCAACTGACAGCAAAGATTAACGAGTGCGTGGGCACACTTCATCAGCGCTGAAGAAGTAAGCAATTTCACGTGCTGCTGATTCAACAGCATCAGAACCGTGAACAGCGTTTTCGTCGATGCTTGCAGCGTAATCACCACGTAATGTGCCACGAGCAGCGTCTGCAGGATTAGTTGCGCCCATGATTTCACGGTTAGCTAGAACAGCGTTTTCGCCTTCTAACACTTGAACCATTACAGGACCCGAAGTCATGAAAGACACTAAAGCGCCAAAGAAAGGACGTGCGCTGTGTTCAGCGTAGAAACCTTCAGCTTGTTCTTTAGATAGGTGTACCATTTTAGAGGCAATGATCTTAAGACCAGCCGTTTCAAAACGGTTATAGATAGCGCCGATGTGGTTGTTAGCAACTGCATCTGGCTTGATAATAGAAAATGTGCGTTCGATCGCCATAACTAGCTTCCTTAATGTGAGCAAGTTTATAAAATTCGCGCGGATTATACGTAATTTAACTAAATATTCCTAGCCTTATCAGCAGACACAGTGACATTTCACCACTTGATGGGGTCATTTTTATTAACACTAGCCTATTTATCATGTTTAAGTTAACGACAACATGACGACACAGACTTAAGCGTCTGACTCACGCCCTTTTCTAAAAAGCAGATAATGGCATCGACAACATCTTTTTTGTGTCGCTTTGTTAATCCCTTCTCGCCCAGATGATGAATTCTCTGTCAGCGCCACAGAGCTATAATTAGATCCTGATAAATCCACACTGTGACAGTTAAGTCCATCGTTTTTGCCGCGCTATGCGCAACAGAGGGCGGCTGTAGAGCTAAATTAATTAAAGTAGTACTAAGAGATAAGTTAGTGCGGAACTCATCAGGCTTGACGATTCATTGGCAATAACATGATTGCCCGATACGAAACAGTCAATCAGCCCCTTGAGCATCGCCAAACTATTCTTACCCCATATTATTGGCTAACACCATATAAGCGATTAACATACTTTCTGCTGCGTTACGGGCGCGAGCAAATGCCCCCAATAGCTTGTGTCCCTTCTTATCACATCAGCAATAACACTGGGCTTATCAGCAAGGCCTGTGATCACTAAGGCCTATAATAAGTAAGGCCTGTGATAAGTAAGCCAATCCCTTGATGAGGCAACCGAAGCATTGATCTGAGTTTGTCTCGTGATCGCGCGATCTCAATCGAGCGATTTAGCGCATTGACGCCCATCCCTTCACGTTGACATAATCCAGCAGAACCATAACACGATACCGAAGCCCCAATACCAGGGATCGTCGCGGCAGAATGCCCCGAATGTTACTGGTCATGTGAATGCTCGATTTAATCGTATTGATGTTTATTTAATACTTTAATGGGTTAATAACGTTAACGTCATGCTCTCTGACTCACGCGCTTTCACTCAGCATTTAGTGAAATATCATTGCGGACCGTCAGGCAGTATTGTGGTGCACATGGCGTGCCCAAAATAACGCCTTTGGCGCAATCTGAGCACTGAGTGTATTTAACCTCACTGACTGCAGAAAAAAAAAGAGTCAATCGCAATCGATTGACTCTTATTTGTTGTGATCAATGACCCGCTGTAAATGGGGTTATCGAGACCTTAACACCTAACTAATGTTAGCCTTCACTGACCATATTGACTGTGTATTTAGGAATATCAATCACCATATCGCAACCCACCACTTTGGTTTGGCAAGACAAACGACTTTCAGGTTCCAGGCCCCATGCCTTATCTAGCATGTCATCTTCTAATTCATCGCTTTCTTCAAGCTGGTCAAAGCCTTCGCGCACAATGACATGGCATGTAGTACAAGCACATGACATTTCGCACGCATGTTCAATATGAATACCGTTACGCAGTGCAACGTTTAAAATGGTTTCGCCCACTTCTGCTTCAAGTACCGCGCCGTCAGGACAAAGCTCTTGATGGGGTAAAAATACTAACTGTGGCATCATTTCACCTATAAGTTGTCGACCGACTGCCCTTTTAGCGCCGCTCTAATAGAATTATCCATGCGTTTTGACGCAAAATCTTGGGTTTTATCATCGAGAGATGCAATCGCTTGTTCAATGGCATCAGCATCATCTTGTTGTGCTACTGCATCAAGTTGTGCCATCGCAACCACTAACAGCTCACGTTCTTGTTCATCCAATAGCGCAGCATCTTTAGCCAAGGCAGCATTAAGCGATTCAATCACCCGTGCCGCTTCCACTTTTTTCTCTGTCAGCATACGACGAGCAATGTCTTCTTCAGCATACTGCATCGAATCTTTAAGCATGGTCGCAATTTCAGTATCCGATAAACCAAATGATGGTTTCACTTGAATAGAAGTATTAACCCCAGTGGATTTCTCCATCGCGGTCACACTGAGCAAGCCATCAGCATCGACTTGGTATGTCACCCGAATGTGCGCAGCACCAGCAGCCAGTGGCGGAATACCGTGTAGCGTAAAGCGCGCCAACGAACGGCAATCTTCCACCAATTCGCGTTCACCCTGCACCACGTGAAATACCATGGCCGTTTGGCCGTCTTTAAAGGTGGTAAATTCTTGCGCTCGCGCAACGGGGATGGTGGTGTTACGAGTGACCACTTTTTCAACCAAGCCGCCCATGGTTTCGACGCCCAGCGATAATGGGATCACATCTAACAGTAACAAATCGGATTCAGGCTTATTACCAACAAGAATATCAGCTTGAATCGCGGCACCAATAGCGACAACACGATCAGGATCGATTGATGTCAATGGTGTTTTTTTGAAAAAAGTTTCAACTTGTTCACGCACTAATGGCACTCGAGTCGAACCACCCACCATCACGGTTTCAATGATCTCATCAATCGTGACTCCAGCATCGCGTAATGTACGCCGACAACTGCCGATGGTTTTCTTCACCAATGCGCCAATTAACTGGTTAAATGCGCTTTTATCAACAATGCAGGTTAATGTTTTATCAGCAATGACGACTGAAGCTTCAACGCTTTCATTGTCAGTCAACGCTTCTTTCACTCGACGAGCTTCAATCAGTAATTGACGCGCTAATTGGTTGCCTGGTTCTGTTATCTGCCACGCTTGCTGTAAATGGCTCACAAGTAAGTGATCAAAATCATCACCACCCAATGCCGAATCACCGCCAGTTGCCAGTACTTCAAATACACCACGATTTAAGCGTAAAATTGAAATATCGAAGGTACCGCCGCCTAAATCGTAAATGGCGATGACCCCCTCTTGCTCAGAATCTAATCCATAAGCAATGGCAGCGGCTGTCGGCTCGTTCAATAAACGTAAGACTTTAACGCCCAATAACTCAGCCGCATCTTTGGTGCCTTGACGCTGTGCATCATCAAAATATGCTGGCACGGTAATGACTACGCCATCTAATTCGCCGCCCAATGTGCTTTCTGCACGCGCAATAAGGGGTTTTAAAATTTCGGCTGAGACTTGTATAGGATTAACATGACCCATAGGGGTCGAAAATACCGGTAAGCCATGTTCACTCGCGTGTAATACATAGGGTAATTGATGCACACCAGACTGAACATCAGCAAGGCTACGTCCCATAAAACGCTTAATTGAAACAATCGTGTTTTGTGGATCAAAAGCGGATATTTCTTGTGCCTCATAGCCCACTAATACACTGGTATCACCATAATGCACCACCGAAGGCAACGAATGACGGCCTTGTTCATCAGCCAAAGTCAATGCTTGAGCACTTCTTACCGCAGCCACAAGTGAATTGGTGGTACCAAGATCAATCCCAACTGCAAGAAGATGCTGATGCGGTGCGGCGCCTTGGCCAGGTTCTGCAATTTGCAACAATGCCATAGTGTTCCAACTTGTTGTGTTATCGATTAGCTAAACTAATCATAAATAAGATTTTTAAATTTAAGGTCATTCAGTCGAGTAAGCCATCTTCAATACGGGCTAACTCGTCTTGTAATTTTGCCATAAATTTTAGCTTACGAATTTGATCTGCCGCTAATAATGCATCTGCATTATTATCACTTGCCAATAGCGTCGCTAATTTAGCCGATAACGCCGACTCAAATTCACTAAATGATCCATGTAAATCGTCAATGGATGATTGCGGTTCGCTACTGTGCGATATGTCTTCAAGTATTTCACGCCATTCCATTTGCTGCATCAAAAATGCACCATCTTTTAATGTCGTGGTTTCGTGGCTTAATTCAATACCGCGTAAGCTCAGCAAGTGTTCTGCTCGGCGTAAGGGGTTTTTTAGCGTTTGATAGCCATCATTGACTTGTGCGGTACGCTGAACGGATAACCGCTTCTGTTGTTCGGTATCATTAGCGAATTTATCGGGATGTACCGCCCGTTGCAGCTCGCGGTAGCGCTCTGCAAGTAAGGCGGTGTCAACATCAAAGGCGGGTACAACATTAAACAGATCGAAATAATTCATGGGCAAATATCATACTTACTGTTTGATATAAAACGGCATACAGGTAAATAATGATTAAACGGTGAAACTCTCACCACAACCACATTCACCCTTTGCGTTAGGGTTATTGAACTGAAAACCTTCATTTAGGCCTTCTTTGACAAAATCAAGTTCAATACCTTGCAAATAAATAAAGCTTTTAGCATCAATGATAATATTCATACCATTGATGTTATACACTTCATCATCGTCATTAAGTTCGTCAACGAACTCAATGACGTATGCCATACCAGAACAACCTGATGTTCTCAATCCAAGGCGCAAACCAAGGCCTTTCCCACGATTAGCAAGAAACGAGCTGACTCGATCGGTCGCCGCAGGGGTCATTGAAATTGCCATCTTAACTCCAGGTATTACTTAGCTTGTTTGCTTTTATACTCTTCAATTGCAGCTTTAATGGCATCTTCTGCCAAAATTGAGCAATGAATTTTAACCGGCGGTAATGCTAACTCTTCTGCGATATCCGCATTTTTAATGGTCCCGGCTTCATCGACACTTTTGCCTTTAACCCATTCTGTCACTAATGAGCTGGATGCAATTGCACTGCCGCAACCATAAGTTTTGAATTTTGCATCTTCAATAATGCCATTCACATTAATTTTAAGTTGCAATTTCATTACGTCACCACAGGCGGGGGCACCAACCATACCGGTTACCACTGATGGATCGTTTTTATCAAATGAACCTACGTTACGTGGGTTTTCATAATGATCGATTACTTTTTCGCTATAAGCCATGATATTACTCCAAAATCTGTGTTGTTATCAGTTGACAATTAATGGTTCTTACACGCATTTAACTAGATTAAATTAGTGACTTGCCCATGTAACTTGGCTCAAATCAATACCATCTTTAAACATCTCCCACAATGGAGACATTTCGCGTAACTTATCGATAGATTCAGTTATCGTTTTGATAGAGTGATCAATTTCTTCATCGGTAGTGAAACGACCAATAGAGAAACGAATCGAGCTATGTGCCATTTCATCATTTAAACCCAATGCACGTAATACGTAGCTTGGCTCTAAACTTGCTGACGTACAGGCTGAGCCTGAAGAAACCGCTAAATCTTTTAAGGCCATCATTAACGATTCGCCTTCAACAAAGTTGAAACTTACGTTAAAAATACCACTGTATCGTTGTTCCATATCACCGTTGATATAGGTTTCTTCGATGTGTTTTATGCCGTTCCACAACTTATCGCGTAGATGAGTAATACGCGCACCATCTGCAGCCATGTCTTGCTTAGCAACAGCAGCAGCCTCACCTAAACCGACAATTTGATGGGTGGCTAATGTACCACTGCGCAGCCCGCGCTCGTGTCCACCACCGTGCATTTGCGATTCAAGACGAATACGTGGCTTACGGCGAACATATAATGCGCCAATACCTTTTGGTCCATACATTTTATGGCCAGAAATCGAAATCAAATCTACTTTAGTAGTTTGTACATCAATTGGTATCTTGCCCGCACTTTGCGCAGCATCCATATGAAAGAAAATACCTTTAGAACGGCATAACTCACCAATGGCATCGATATCTTGAATGACACCAATTTCATTGTTCACGTGCATAATACTGACCAAAATGGTGTCGTCGCGCATTGCTGCTTCTAAACGTTCCATTGGAATAAGGCCATTAGCATCGGGAACAAGGTAAGTCACTTCATAACCTTCACGCTCTAACTGACGGCAAGTGTCTAACGTTGCCTTATGTTCAGTTTTACTGGTGATGATGTGCTTGCCCTTTTTATGATAAAAATGGGCAATACCTTTGATTGCAAGGTTGCTTGATTCTGTCGCACCTGAAGTAAAAACAATTTCACGGTGATCGGCATTAATCAAATCAGCAACTTGATTACGGGCGACATCAACCGCCTCTTCCGCTTGCCAACCATAACGATGTGAACGCGATGCCGGATTACCAAACACGCCATCCATTGTCATGTGTTGCATCATTTTTTCTGCGACACGCGGATCTACTGGGGTTGTTGCGGCATAATCTAAATAGATAGGAAGCTTCATAACACACTCCGTACTGAGCAGCCTCGGTTGAGGCTACATACAACGTACAAATAATAATTATATATCAATCAACATAGTGGAGTTACAAACTCACTCTATGTTCCTTTTGTATTTCATCTTGCTTTAACGAAATAAATCTTACATCTCGCTTTTGCATTAAACCCGCAAGAGAAATACCGTCTAAAAAATCAGAAATTTGTTTACTTAAGTCACCCCATAAAGAATGGGTTAGGCAACGAGTACCACTTTGGCAGTTACCTTTTCCTTGACAACGAGTGGCGTCTACCGATTCATCAACAGCATGGACAACCATGCCAATTGAGATATCGACGGCATTTAACCCTAAACGATAACCACCACCGGGTCCGCGAAAACTCGACACAAGACCCTGTTTACGTAACTTTGCGAAAAGTTGTTCAAGATAAGACAAAGAGATACCTTGTCTTTCAGAAATATCGGCTAAAGGCACCGGACCAGTAGCAGAGTGAATGGCAACATCCAACATAGCTGTCACTGCATAGCGACCTTTTGATGTAAGTTTCATAACTTGTACTGCTCCAAAAAAAGTATGCAGTGATTTCACCATACCCGAGTAATTTAGTCAAGTATTAATCCTACTAAAACACTCGGGTATTATACTATTCCTTATAATAAAAAGGTCCCTACTTTCGCTGGGGGTATTTAACCTTTTTATCTCGTAATATTCAATGCCGACAAGGCAATAAACCGCAATAACGTCCATTTTTTTGACTTAAATCTACATTATCTGATTGATTTTTAGATACTCGGGTCAAACTCATCAATATCTTGTTTACGATTTGTGGCAGCTTCTCGAGAAACGTCATCGAATGCATCAACGTTTAATTCTGGCAACTTTTTAGTACACACTTCGCCACCCATTTGCTGAATGGCATCACACAATTCTTCTACTTTAGAGTCCATTAAATGCATATGGTCAAGCATTTGGCCAATAGCATTAGCAACAGGATCGGGGTTGTCGGGTGATACCGCGTACGCATCAAAGCCATATATTTTAGCCATTTTGGTGCGACGTTCGGTTTTTTCTGTTGACTGGTTGGTCGGCGAAGTCACCACACGCCCAGGTATTCCCACCACAGTATGATCGCTGGCAACATCTTTAACGACCACAGAATTGGAACCCACTCGAGCACCATCATGCATAGTGATGGGCCCCAGTACTTTAGCCCCTGCACCAATCACCACATTATTACCTAACGTCGGATGACGCTTGCCAGCTTGCCAAGTCGTCCCCCCCAAAGTGACACTATGGTACAGCGTGCAATCATCACCAATTTCTGCCGTTTCACCGATCACAACACCCATTCCGTGATCAATAAAGAAACGGCGGCCAATCGTCGCGCCAGGGTGAATTTCAACACCCGTTAACCAGCGCGAAAACGTCGATAAACAACGGGCGGTAAAATGCCAGTTGGCTAACCAAAGTTTATGGCTGATACGGTGGATCCAAATCGCATGCATACCTGGATAGTTAAATATAATCTCCAGAGTATTGTTTGCGGCAGGATCACGATGATAAATCGATTCGATATCTTCTTTTAACCTAGCGATGATGCCCATGATGTATTCCTTGCTGCTTAATCTTGTTTATCCATTTTTTTATCCATTTTTTTATCAATGGAGGTCAAAATACCGCGGAGAATATTCATCTCTTGTGCTTCAATACGTGCACGAGTATATAATCGACGTAGTTTAGTCATGACTTGTCCCGGATGATGTTTAATCACAAAACCTGTGTTAGTCAAAGTAGACTCTAAATGGACGAAGAAACGTTCCAACTCAACGGTTAATGGATATTCATCAGTGACGGCTGGGGTTTCTGTCTGTGCTAGATGTGCGACGCGCGTTTCATAACAAATAATCTGTACTGCTTGCGCGAGATTCAACGAACTGTATTCAGGATTGGCCGGGATAGCCACATGATAGGAACACTGTTGCAACTCTTCATTGCTTAAGCCATGATTCTCACGACCAAATACAATAGCAACTTTGCTATTCAAGCTCTCGTGGGTGAGTTTTTGACCCGCTTCTCGAGGATCCAGCATCGGCCAATCAAGCGTACGACTGCGTGCACTGGTGGCTATCACTAAACTGCAATCGGCAATGGCTTCTTGTAATGAATCAACCCGAGTCAGATGTTTAAGAATATCTGACGCACCAGCAGCGAGCGCTATCGATTGTCCATCAGGTTCAGCTCTTGGCTCGGCAAGATATAAATTTGATAAGCCCATGGTTTTCATCGCTCTAGCCGTAGAGCCAATATTGCCTGGGTGCGAGGTACCAACTAAAACAACACGAATATTACTGAGCATGTAGCACTTTCTTTTGACTAAAAATATTATCCGCATATTAACACAATCGATAAAAATTACGTTATATGAAAATCTACATTTGATATAACTGTCAAATTAAGTATAATTCGGGCGCTATTTTACTCGTTCTTTAACATCCAGGGGATTGCAATGCATCCAATGCTGACGATTGCCACACGCGCTGCACGCGCTGCTGGCCAAACAATTATGCGCGCCTATACTGAACTTGACCGTGTTGAGGTAAGCAGTAAAGGTATTAATGATTTTGTGACTAGTGTAGACAAAGAAGCAGAAGCAACTATTACTTACCAAATTCGTAAATCTTACCCAGATCACAGCATCATTGGTGAAGAAAACGGAGAAAACCGTGGCGACAATAACGATTACGTTTGGATAGTTGATCCTTTGGATGGCACTAACAACTTCGTTCGTGGTATTCCTCACTTTTCTGTGTCTATCGCTGTTCAACATAAAGGCAAAATTGAAGTTGCTGTTATTTACGATCCTGTTCGTGAAGAGTTATTTTCAGCGATCCGGGGAAAAGGCGCTAAGCTTAATGAATTCCGTATGCGTGTGACTAACGTAAATGATTTAAGCAGCACTATCATAGGTACTGGTTTTCCATTTAAAGCACGCCAACACACAGATTGCTATATGGCTATTCTAGCGGACGTCTTTCCGTTGTGTGCTGATATCCGTCATGGTGGTTCAGCGGCGTTAGATTTAGCTTATGTTGCTGCTGGCCGTTTAGATGGTTTGTTTGAAATTGGTCTTAAGCCATGGAACATAGCTGCCGGTGACTTAATTTGTCGCGAAGCTGGCGGTACGGTTACTGACTTTATGGGCGCTCACAACTATATGACTTCAGGTAATATTGTGGCTGGTAGTCCGAAAGTGACGACTCAATTGGTTAAAACCATGCGTCCTTTGCTAAATGAAGGCTTAAAACGTTAATCGTTAGCCATTATTGATGTAGAATTCAAAGTGATAATTAATATAAACCGCTAAAGCACTGCTTTAGCGGTTTTTTTTATGGCTGCCATATTGCACGTCTGACATGTTCTCATTTGCCAGCAACCACGCTTACAATCGGCAAGACTTATCCTATGATATCGCTGATCAGTTTAGCGCCATTCAAGCTTTTCAAGCCAGTACAGATGAATAAGCCATGATATATCTCATAAAATCGAGCAAGATCACTGGGAAATTATCCCAAAGTCGTCGATAATGGTGTTTTGATTTTGTTAATGAAGAAAATTATGCGACGCATGCGAGACATAGGGCTGCAATCCTTAAGAAGTATCGAACACTTAGTGTTATTTATTATCGCACTAGCGACCATATATGCCATTGGTGAAGAAATTCTTCATATGATCGATATTCGCACCGTAGAACTGGCGGATTTACTCTTACTGTTTATCTATCTTGAAGTATTAGCTATGGTGGTGAATTATATCGAGTCAGGTAAATTGCCTATCCGTATGCCTCTGTACATTGCGATTGTGGCTTTGGCTCGATATTTAATTTTAGACATGAAGGGCATGGATGATTGGCGCATTTTAGCTATTTCACTTTCAACCATTTTACTGGCCAGCACAGTTATCGTGATCCGTTGGGGCCAATTGAAAATGCCTTACCCTAAAAACCAAGACTACGATAATTAGCCATCATAGGTATTTGCTCTAAGCATTAGCGTCACCGTGAATGGCTCACGTAGAAATTAGCATTAAGTCTTGCTTAACTATTTGTTTATGTTAAAGATAGGAGATAAAGATAGTAGCTAAAGATAGGTACTAAAAATAGCTACTAAAGCTAAGTGAATGCTGAAAAGTGGCTGTGCTAAAAGTGACTGTGTTAGCGGTGCTAAAATTAAAATATGGTTAAGTTAACACTAACAGCAATGAGTGCGTGGATGAAAAAATACTAACAAGCCAACATGCCAACATCACTTTCAAGGAGAAACTGCATGGGCCAAGAACCAATAGGATTTGAAGAAAAACGCGGTTCTTTACGTGTCGATATGGAAGCTGAACGGGTTCGCCTAGATTGGATTAATGCCCAAGGTGTGTCATGTGAAGATCATGCTATTTGCCTCGATCTTGCTCGCAAAGGAGTCTTACTTGATTTTAAAGCCCCTTTTAAAGTCGGTGATTTATTAGCCTTAACATTCAATGAAAATACCGATAAACAAAATACCATCAAAGGCCAAGTATGCCGCTGTACAGAATGTTCTCCTTATAGCTTTCACATTGCTTTACAACTTGTTTAATTGATTTTTTTCATACCGTTGCCTGCAACTGCTTTATACTCGATGACCAATATACGTCACAACATCTTGGTGCAACAAGGCGCCTAGCATCAAGGATCACAATATGATATTGCTCGTTGGCGGAGAAAAAGGGGGCAGTGGCAAAAGCTGTTTAGCACAGAATATTGCAGTGCACATTACCCAAAAATACCCTGCTAATGTCCTCATGGTTGACTGCGATCCACAACGTACCACATCAGACTGGATCCAAGCCCGTAATAATGATCCCAGCTTAAAAGCCATTAATTGTATTCAACTTTACGGCAAAATTCGCAATGATCTGCTGAGTTTAAATGAGCGCTTTGACTATGTCATTGTTGATTGTGGTGGCCAAGATAACCTTGCGATGCGAGCCGCTATGTCTGTTGCAACCTATGTCGTGATCCCGCTTCGTCCAAAACGTCGCGATCTTAAAACCTTACCTCATATGGAAGACATGCTAAGTACCTGTAAAATGGTCAACCCGAAGATGATAGCAGCCATAGTCATAACCCAATGCCCTGCACTGCCATCTCAAGGCAAACGTATTTTAGAAGCCAAGGAAGTGGTTCAATCCTTTGGTTTACGGGCACTCAATGCCGTGACGTTTAGTCGCAATATCTATGATGATAGCGAAGAAAGCGGATCTTCTGTGCTTGAAATCGATCCTAGCGGTAAAGCTGCAGATGAAATTCGTGCCATTGCCGATGAACTTTTTGCCATCCCAGCAGAAAATAGTTATGAGTTTAACTGATCTTAAACGCAAGAAAGCCAAAGATAGCCAAAGATAGCCAAACAAAGGTATCGGTAGACGACTTTATTAAAGATGCCAATAATTGTGCATTGGGCTTAGGACTTAGGACTTAGGACTTGCCCATGGCCAACACGATCCCAATGCCACGGCGCAAATCACGCAAGACTTACTCAAAGGGCTCGATAAAAAAAGTAGCAAACTTTATCGTCATGCCACGTTTACCTTCACTGAGAAAAGTATTTCACAACTGGATGATATAGCCAAAAGCAGTCACATCGCTAAATCAAAAATACTCAGAATACTCATTGATGAGTTTTATCAACAAAGCGATTCTCAGCAATTGGGTATACTGCATAAAAAACTAGGTTAACGACAACAATTTTTGGTTAGCATCGTAAACTAAGCAACTAAGCAACTAAGCAACTAAGCAAGTAACTAGCCTATTGATAGTTTATCGACATCACGCCCACAACCCATGTAAAAACTGCCAGTGATGGCTTTTAATCGCATGTTAATCTTGAAATAGTATTGTTTTATCCATTACGTGGCGCAAATCCCAAGTCCCAAGTAAAGCGAGCGTCGCGGGGGTGGGTAATATAATATGACTCACCCTGGAGGTGAGTCATTGATTACACTCACCAATATACAGTCAATCAGATTGCTCAACATTATCTTGCTACGTTTTATCGGCCAAGAAGAGAAGATATGTGGTGATTAGCTTCATCCTCAACTCATCAACATTAGGCACGGGGTTACCCATGAATGTGGCCACGATAGTGGGTGTTGTGTCCATATTAATCATCGCCGTGATGATCATCATAAAAACCAAAGGCAAAGGCAAAGGTGAAATTGAAACTGAAACTGAAATGGGATCAGACATTCAAGATAACGCTATTATAAATGAGCTTTAAGCTTAACGAGACTGATATCGTGATACAAAAAACGCTAGCCTTGGCTAGCGTTTTTTTGGTGGATATGCCTTTGAAGATAAATTAGGTATAATATTGCAAACTCAATCAATCTAAACAGCCCATGACACAAGCAAACAACCCTCTTCACGGCATAAAACTAGAAACTATTATTACGGAACTAGTTGAAAAATATGGTTGGGAAGGACTTGGCGTAAGAATTAACATTCGCTGTTTTATCGATAATCCGAGTGTCAAATCAAGCTTAACGTTTTTACGTAAAACACCTTGGGCGCGCGATAAAGTCGAATATTTGTATCTTAAAGCAAACAAACTGCCATTACCGCCACCAAAAGACGATAGCCGTTCGTCTTATGTGACGAATACTCGGCCAGCAAAGGCAAACACCGCTGCGGATAAAGCTGCAACAAGCGAACAAAAGCCAACCACAGCGGAGTCGGCAAAACCGATTAATGCCAATATTTGGGGCACAAACTCAAACTAACTGACCGCACAAAACATCGATGGGGCTTATAACGGAAACGCAAAAATTAATCGCCATACCTTAAGCCCGCCACCCACTTGATAACTAAAGCCAAAATGCTCTATTTTGACGCTGTCTAAGCCTATGGCGCTGAAGGTGATAGGTTTTGAGAATGCCAAGCTCGCGCCGACTTCATAAGTATATGATGTGAGCACATCATTCCCCAACGGAGTCACAAATTTTAGTTTGTCGAAATACCAATGTCCGGCGATAAAAAATCGCGGTTCAACCCGAATATCCTGCCACTGCCAATCATAATTAACTCCAAAGTCGACACCGGTTTTAAATACCGAATAACCTTCTGTGCTTTTATTTTGATTACTTTGATAGCCAGCATAATACACTCGGTTAACCCAGACAGGGGTGAATAATGGCGCATCAACTTTATAGATGGCAGAAAGGCCGCTAGAAAAAATACCCACATGACTGTCAGTCGAAAAATTATGCCCATAGCCTAAATCGACATAACTTTCTAGTGTCAGCTTATCGTCCACCAGCCAGTGATATTCAAGTCCGGGTGTTAAGGTGATGGTACCAACACTTTGAGGAAAACTGCCTTGAGGTAAATCATTAAATGAATAGTTGAAAAAACCTAAAGAAGCAGTAAAACGCAACTTTAATAAGTAATCGTCCGAGGAATCAAGTTCGAACCCCATAGGAATATTGGCAACTGCGGCAGTTTGACCAGATGTTCGATACACACCACTGCCTAAGTAATTGGCAAAGGCATAATGAGAAGCATCAGGATCAGAGATTGTTTCAGGCGGTATTTCAGGAGGTAATTCAGATGCAAGACTCATATTACCGCAGGCAATGAGCAATACCAGCACCCATGTTAACCGAGAAAAGGCCAGCAAATAACCCCGAAAATCAAATGATGATAAATCAATAAGCTGCCTGTTATGCCCTTGTTTCACCATCACTAGGCCATTATCGCGTCAGACTATTCATCATTGAAATGGTATTCAGTCATTATATGACCCATTTCAGTTGATTTAGTCTTTAAATATGACTCGTTATAACGATTTTTACCCACAAGCAATGGAATGCGCTCTGTAACTTCAATACCCACATTTTGCATTGCCATCACTTTGCGAGGATTATTGGTCATCAACTTCACTTTAGTGACACCTATTTTCTCTAACATAGGTAAAATCATGTCGTACTTACGCATATCGGCTTCAAAGCCTAAACGTTCATTGGCTTCCACCGTATTGGCGCCGCCATCTTGTAGTTCGTAAGCTCTTATCTTATTGAGCAAGCCGATACCACGGCCTTCCTGACGCAAGTAGAGAATAAATCCCTGCCCTTGCTCTGCAATGCTCTGCATTGCTACTTGTAACTGAAAACCACAATCACAACGTAAACTAAACAATGCATCACCGGTTAAACATTCTGAATGAATACGACCTAACATGGGCTGAGTGGGATCCAGCTGACCAAAGGTCAACGCAACATGTTCTTTACCCGTACTAGTTTCTTCAAAACCATGCATAGCAAAAACACCCCAAGGAGTGGGTAACTTAGATGTTGCGATATACTTTATCGACATGAATTAACCTTACGACAACTAACTGTAAATGAAAATATTAAAACTTAGTAGGAGCAAAGCCTGTTACATCTTTGATATCCATTTCACGGCCTAATGCCGTTAGAGGATGCACAACGATTAAACCTTTAACCGCTTTATGTAACTTACCCATATCAGCTTGTTCTGCTTTGGTTAGCACGCGGTTAAACCCTAACGCTTTTAACGCCGAACCTTCTTGGCTAAACTGACGCGTTTGTTGACCTTTAATACTGGCGATACGCTTAGTAACAACGGCCACTTCTTTCTTAAACTGCGTGACAATCGCGGCATCGCCACGTTGTTCAGCCGCAGCTAACTTGCGGCGAAACTTGTCTAACTTATCATTCAATGTTTGCAGTTCTTGCTTTAAATTCATTTTGTTACCTTAAATGCTTTCATATGTTAATAACTCGTTTACGCTTAAACGATTATCACAACACCGTTTCGGACGCAGATTATATACCCAAAACTACCTAAGATGCGAATAGCAAACGCTGCATATATGAATGTACCGACAAACTTTTTCACTGTGAACCCACAATCCAGATATTATCACAGGACAACAAGCTATCAGCGCCGCGATACTGTGTTTCTAGCTCATTATGGCATCGCTGGGTTTTTATTCAATGTGCTGCTCAATCGCTTCACGATTAATTGACTTGCTCAGCGCAGCAATCATCGTTGCTCGCTTATATTATGTAATTGCTCGGCATCTAACGCACTTATGATCCTGCGGGTTATGGTTACTTGATGATAGTTACGTAATGATAGTTACGTAATGATAGTTACGTGATGATAGTTACGTGATGATGCTTGCCATTTTTGCACTGAATAACTCATTTGATGGCGGAACACGTGCGGCAGCAATGCGAAGATGAGTTTGATATCTCAGTCAAATTCAATTCATAGACGTTCAAGGTGGCAGCTTTGATATTAATAACGCGGAAAAAATCATTACCCTGTTGGCAAACATGAATAACACTACAGTCGAGTGTTAGGGTGGCAACGATAGAGCATCAGCCATGCAAGGTCGACGTGCCGATGAACGCAGCTTGGCTCGAGAAGGCTCTTTTTTAAGTCTAAGTTTAGGTTTAAGTCTAGGTTTAAGTCTAATCGAGCAACAGCTAGCTCGCGCCCCTGTCCCGCCAGTGCTTACTGGTGAGATACACAGTAACGTCATTGCTGCAGAGGTAATTGACGCCAGTTTTGCCTATGCAATATTGCCAGCACCCTCGCCTTTGGCCCGAATTGACCAACCGCGGGTAAACACCGCCAGATGTTATGCGACCAATATCGTTAATAACCTAAACGGCTAGCAGGTGTGTAACCATGCTAATGGTTACACACCCGCTTCAACGTATAAGCCAATGCCAACAAGCATAAACCCATGCTTCATTATGATGCCGTTTAGTGGTCGATCATTTTAAAGGCCAACAAGGCACTAAGCATTATCGTCACGCGTTAGGGATCACTAACGATTAAAACGATAAACCTGTTGATTGCTGCTACCACGCCATACTAACTCGGGATCCGCGTTGGCTTGTTCAAACTTACCGTCAATCAAAACATCCACCAAGTTCACAATCGCTTGTTGCTGCGGCGTTAGCTCGGCCAGTTCAGAACCCGTCCACATCCAGATATCTTTATCAGGACATTCATCCCTGACTCGTTTTACCAATTTTAATATGGCTTCAAGGTTAGCTGGATGTAGCGGGTCACCACCACTTAACGATAAGCCACGACGATAAAGACTCTTATTACTCAAATCAGCAATGATCTGATCTTCTAACGCTTGACTAAATACATGGCCAGCATCAACACGCCAGGTTGCTTGGTTATAACACCCCTTGCATGCATGCTCGCAACCGCTGACAAATAAAGTGCAGCGGGTGCCTTCGCCGTTGATCACATCAACACTATGATAAGCACTATAATGCATTATAAATGCTTCACTCTGCGCTTCAATTCTTCTTGCTTCCCAAAATTGAAAGGCCTGGCATCTGGGCTACCTAAATAGCCACACACTCGACGGATAACCGATACGCGACCGGGCTCATGATTGCCGCATTTGGGGCAAACAAACCCTTTACTGGTGCAATTAAACTCACCAATATAACCGCAGTCATAACACTCATCGATGGGAGTATTGGTTCCATAATAAGGCACCCGACTGAAGCTGTAGTCCCAGACATTTTCCAGCGCTTCAATATTGTTTTGCATGTTGGGATATTCGCCGTAGCAAATAAATCCACCGTTGGAGATCGCTGGATAAGGTTGTTCAAAATCAATTTTTTCGTAAGGATTTACTTTCTTTTCAACATCTAAATGGAAACTATTTGTGTAATACCCTTTGTCTGTCACTCCATCAACCACGCCAAACTCTGTGGTATCAAGCTGACAAAAACGGCTACATAAATTTTCACTTGGGGTGCTGTATAAACTAAAACCATAGCCTGTTTCTTCTTTCCAAGCTTCTGTAGCTTGCTTTAAACGAGCGATAATGGCGACAGCCTTATCGCGTAACTGGCTGTTATCAAACACATGTTCGCTATTACCGTACAATGCATTAATGGTTTCATGTAGACCAATAAAACCTAACGAAATGGACGCTCGGCCATTTTTGAAAATCTCGCTAACATCATCATCGGCATTTAAGCGTACGCCACAGGCCCCTTCCATATACAAAATAGGCGCGACACGGGCTTTAACCCCTGCTAACCGAGCAATGCGGGTATCTAACGCTTTGCGTGCAATCAAGAGTCGCTCATCGAGTAATTGATAAAAACGTTGTTCATCTTTGCCCGCTTCTAATGCAATACGCGGTAAATTGAGACTAACCACGCCTAAATTATTACGCCCTTCATGCACTAACTGACCATCTTCTTCATACACACCCAAAAAGGAGCGACAGCCCATCGGGGTTTTAAATGAACCAGTCACCTTAACAACCTGTTCATAATTAAGAATATCAGGGTACATACGCATGGTTGAACAGGTTAATGCCATCTGTTTAATATCGTAATTAACGTCAGCAGCCTTATGATTTACGCCATCTTTAATTGCAAACACCAATTTAGGAAACACGGCTGTTTTTCGATTTTTACCTAAGCCAGCCATCCGTACAGTTAACATCGACTGCTGAATTAACCGAGATTCCCATGATACGCCCAGACCAAAACCAAAGGTAACAAAGGGCGTTTGGCCATTCGAGGTATGTAAGGTGTTCACCTCATATTCCAGCGATTGAAATGCGTCATGACACTCTTTTTCGGTTTGAGCCATGGCAAAAGCTTCCACATCGACCACGTGCCATTTTTTAGCCACCGCAAGATGCTTTTGATAACTGGTTTGCACAAACTCGGCTAACACTTCATCGATGCGATTAATTGTTGTGCCACCATAAATATGGCTCGCCACTTGCGCAATAATTTGCGCCGTTACCGCGGTGGCCGTTGAAATGGATTTAGGTCGATCTATTTCAGCATTACCCATTTTAAATCCATTTATCAGCATGCCAGAGAGATCAATCAGCATGCAGTTAAACATAGGGAAAAACGGCGCGTAATCGAGGTCATGATAGTGGATTTCGCCCTTTTCATGTGCTTCGACAATATCTTTGGGCAATAAGTGAGTTTTGGCGTAATGTTTGGCGACAATCCCAGCGAGTAAGTCTCGTTGAGTGGGGATCACTTTGGCATCTTTATTGGCATTTTCATTTAAAATTGCGCTGTCAGATTGCTCAACCAAGCCCCGAATTGCACAATTTAATTTACTTTGCGATTCGCGATGCGTATCACGATCGTGACGATATTCAATATAATGACGTGCCACTGATTTAAACGGACCAGACATTAATAAGTTTTCGACTGCATCTTGTAGTTCGAGAATATCGACTTCAGTTTTGGCAACCATTTGCTGCTCAACTGTTTGCGCTAACTGTAACGCATATTGATGATCGACTTTTTCAGCAGACTCCATTGCAGCCACTACAGCATCTTTAATACGACAAGCATCAAATGCAGTACGGCATCCATCTCTCTTCACAACAACAAGCATACAACCAACCTTATAAAGCACTATATATAGAACTTTAATTAAGTAAAAACACAATATAGAGTGTATTAGACACATTAATGATGCTTATTACTTTGATCCAGATCATATTTGTCGGCGGTACTTAATATTGACGATCACACCTCTTTGGCCGCGAAGGATTGGTCGCGACGCATTGGCAATTAACCGGTTAAACCAGGCAATAAGATCCATCATAATTTATCGATATAGGCAAGTAAACCCGAGCGCGTATTAGCATAATCAAGCCGATTAGGGTCATTAAAACTCGCCTTCAACAACCAAGACAACCGCGGCGAGACAAGGCAACAAGGCCTTAGTCTAGCCGAGTCTGGCACACAGTTGCTTGCTCTTTGTACTTAATTAAAATGAATTGTGCCGTGAATTCCCACGATCAAAAACAACGCACCTTGAATAACCTCACCATAGCCACATAGGCTGTACCGACGGTATCGGCCTAAGCGTTATTTTAAGATCGCTTCAATTAAATGTTGAATATCTTTTACACCCTGCTCACCCGCTTTAATGGCTTCTTTGGCACGATGATACTCCATGGTGCCAATGTCACTAACATAAGGAATAATACACAGATCCGGTGGCTCGCCCATTAAGCGAGAACGTTTGTGGCGTTGTTCTAAAATATCCATTGATTGCGACATCACCGCCAACATACTAGGATGAGATTTGGAATAGTTAAGAGCAAACTTATCGGATAAGTCACTCATGAACTCTTTACCTTTGCCCCATAAATCGGTAAAGCCTGATTCAAGCTCTGGCTTGTCATCAATAGACTCTGATTGACTCGCTTTTCGGCTTTTTACTTGCTCTGGGATCATGTGAAGTTGATCGCGGCGATGACCATTTAAATCCACCGCAATAACCACATCAACTCCCATCGAGCGCGCTAATGACACAGGCACAGGGTTGACGACAGCCCCATCAACAACCCAACGATTGCCTTGCAGTACTGGGGGTAAAAACCCGGGCATAGAACACGAAGCGCGAACCGCATGGCGTAAATCACCTTCTTTAAACCAAATCTCTTGCCCAGAATATAAATCTGTCGCAACAGCAGCAAAAGGACGACTAAGCTGTTCAATATTAATATCACCAATAAGATTGGCTAATACATCAAACACTTTCTCGCCACTGATCAGCCCACCTTTACGCCAACCTAAGTCCATTAATCCGAGTACGTCCCAACTAGAAAATCCACTCACCCAGGTTTCAAGTTCACCTAAGTGATCATTAGAATAGGCCGCGCCCACTAATGCACCCACCGAACAACCGGCAACTTTGTCAGGATAAATACCTAACTCGGCCAATCCATTCAGCACCCCAATATGAGCCCAACCTTTAGCGGCTCCACTGCCTAGCGCTAATCCTACAGTGCGCTTTGTCATTTTTAATTCCTTCCATGCTTGGTATATTAATCGTTACCATAACGTCCAGCTAAATGACCCTATTGCCATGTCAAACTCGGGCAGTAACTCAGGCAGTAATGTAAAGCTAAAAAATAGCATAACTAAAGCGACTCATGTTGGCTATAACAAGGTGAAACAGCTATAATCCTCGGCTAGCAATTTTTAGGGGATTTACCTTTGCAATTTACCGATTTTTCGTTGGACAAGCGCCTGCTTGACAGTTTAAAGCACCTTGGTATTACTACGCCTACCGATGTTCAAGCGCAAGCACTTCCCATTGCCTTATCAGGTAAAGATTTAATGGCATCGTCTAAAACGGGATCCGGTAAAACGTTAGCGTTTTTATTGCCAGCAATGCAACGAGTGATCTCCACCAGAGCCTTGTCGAAAAAAGATCCCCGGGTACTGATTTTATTACCCACGCGTGAACTCGCCCAACAAGTCTATGGTCAATTACGTTTATTAGTCGCCAATACTCAATATAAAGCCATAAGTGTACTCGGTGGTGAAAATTTTAATGACCAGGCTAAAGGCTTGGCCAGAGACCCACACTTTATTGTCGCCACGCCTGGGCGTATTGCAGATCACCTACAACAACGTCACTTGTATTTAAATGGCTTAGAATTATTAGTGCTTGATGAAGCTGACCGAATGCTCGATTTAGGTTTTGCTCCACAACTCAAAGCCATTAACGATGCTGCCGATCATAAACGTCGCCAAACCTTAATGTTTTCAGCTACCTTAGATCATGACAGTATTGGCGATATTGCGGCCACGTTACTTAAGACGCCCAGTCATGTGTCTATTGGTGAGTCTTACACTGAACATAAAGACATTGAGCAACGGATTATTTTGGTTGACCATTTAGACCATAAACAAGCCTTGTTGCAGCATATTTTAACCCAAGAACAACACAAGCAAGTGATTGTATTTACGGCGACGCGTTCAGATACAGACCGTCTAGCCACCTTATTAGCCGCACAAGGTTTCACCACCTCGGCGCTCAGTGGTGATTTAAAACAATCGGCTCGTAACCAGATTATGGATAAATTTGCTCGTGGCCAATCGCAGATATTAGTCACCACAGATGTGGCATCACGCGGCCTTGATTTAATTAACGTATCATTAGTGATTAACTTTGATATGCCAAAGTTTGCTGAAGAATACGTTCATCGTATTGGCCGAACTGGCCGCGCTGGCGCTAAAGGTGATGCGGTTTCATTTGTGGGTCCTAAAGATTGGGACAGCTTTAAAAAAGTACAACTGTTTTTACGCAAAAACTTTGAGCCTACTGTTATTGAGGGCTTAAAAGCCAAATTTAGCGGTCTAAAAGATAAGCCTCAAGCAGGTAAAGCAGGTACTAGTGCAAAAGCAGCAATAGTCAGCAAAAGAGTTAGCGCGCCTAAAAAACCTAAAGCAGCACCAAAGAGTGATAAACGCTTCATTACTGGCGTCGATGTCGGTGATGCGCCAGTACGCCGTAAAGTTAAGCCTATTGTCATTATTGAAGATGACGGCACAACAGAAGACTAAATGGCACATAAATCGCGGATAATCGGCAGATAAGTGATAAATAAACCGCGATGACAGAATAATGACTGTAGGGCAATACCATGCTCTGCAACACATGAATAATAACGACAATGCCGTTGGCATTGTCGTACGAATAAACCAGTAAGGATTAACATGAAAATTTGTGGTGTGGAATTAAAAGGCGGCGAAGCCATTATCTGTTTACTGACCTATGAAGGCGAAACCTATAACGTGCCAGCATGCCGTAAAAGCTCATTCAGTATTTCACAATCGGCTAGCACTGATTCAATTCGTGAGTTTGATTTTGCGTTTAAAAAACTAATAAGCGATTATAAAATTGATGAAATAGCCATTATTGAACGTGAACAAAAAGGTAAGTTTGCCGGCAGTGCCACCAGTTTCAAACTTGAAGCGGTACTGCAATTAATGGATCTTCCGGTTTCGCTTATTTCACCCTTGATCGTCAAAGAGCAATTAAAGCGTAACCCGCCACAAGTTGATTTTGAATCATTAGATCTAAAACGCGTCCAGCTTAATGCATTTGACGTTGCTTATGTTCAGCATAACCGACTCATCTTCGGGAAAGTGTAACCCACTGCCGCCGTTCTATATTGGCGTTACCGATCCCGAAAACGATAACGATAACGCCAAAAAATCAGTTGAACTAGAGCCATGTCAGAGACTAACGCTAAACCACCTAAAGCCCCACCTAAAATGCCACTCAAGTCGGCAAGCCAGTCATTAAAGCCCAAAACCGATCTCAGCCGGTTAATCACCAGCGCCGACATTAAACAGCAGCAAAGTGAACTGAGTGCATTGCGTTATTTACATGGTTATCCCCCAGATGTGGTAGATAAAATCCGTCAACTCGTTGATGCTAACGCTTTAGCGGCCCACTTTTTAACCCGCTACCCCAAAGTGCACGACATTCGCACCGACAAAGCCTTATATGATCTGGCCATAGCCTTAAAAAACACTTATATGCGTCAGTCAGATCCCTTAGCCAAAGTTATTTTTGACGACAAAATCAGCCTAAGCCACCACGCACTGGGTTTGCATTCTTATGTGAATCGCCGCCAAGGTAATAAAGTTAAAGCCAAAAATGAAATTCGAATTGCCTCAAACTTAAAACACATTCCGTTTGAACTATTGCAAATGGTCGTGGTGCACGAACTGGCACACCTGCGTGAAAAAGAGCACAACAAGGCTTTTTATCAGTTATGCACCTTTATGCTCGCAGATTACCATCAGTTAGAATTTGATATGCGAGTGTGGTTAGTGGCAGTAGACGTCGGTCAATCGCCCTACGCGAAATAATCAATAAGCTTTTGGTTCAGACATTTTATTTTAAAAAGTTGCCCAGACGCTGAGAGTCTGCAAAGAGATCACTCAGCTCTTCTGTTATTGACTTAATAAAGAGCATCCAAAGTGTTCAGGCTTGCTCAACACGTGGATAAGGACACGACTTCGCACGGCCTCTCCTTATTGCATGCGTCCAAAAGATGGTAGTCATCCTCAATTAGATGTTCAGAGATAACACCATGTGGGATGAGAATACTTGTGTAAATAAACTATTGACGCCATAGCCATTTGTAAGAGCTTGAATGACTAGCTAACCAGCTGTTTATTTTAAACTAACGATTGTTTGTCTTAGTCTGGCCATCTTCAATTACCATGTTTAGAAAGCGTCATTAAAGCGCAGTTGAGTGTCCGTTATTTAGCCAAAAAGATTGGCCATGCTCTCTGTACGAGCTTGTAGAATTTCTCTATTAAACTAAAAAACTAGCGTTTTATTAAATTTAATTATTTTTCAAAACAGTGACTTACAAACATCCATTTTAATTAAATGTGTAAAAAACGTGCGAAGCAAGATAAACCCCCTTTAGGCCTGTCCAAGGTTGAACCATGCTATTTTAATCTGTTGTAGCTGCAAACTATAGAAGTACAAATAATAAAAAGTGCAGTCCTTAGGCTGCACTCTCAGTTTATATCACAACAAAACTGGTAATAATTAACTTTAGCGACTTAATCTATTAATAACCTAAGGCCTAATCATAGTGTAAATAATCATAATGCAAATTCGTTGCACACACTAAAGCCATCGGTCTTAAATAAGTGACTAAATTTATTTATCCCATTGCTGGAACAATAATTTCAGGCTTACTGTTAGCCAAAGCACCCATGACTTTAACAGATATCTCTAAGTTTTGAGTATCCTTGTTAAACACAGGTTGTTCGCTAGGCGTGAAAGTATAAGCACCAGGGCTTACTTCAACCAAAGGGTTAGCACAATCCGACTCTTGTGCATCGCAACTAAATTTGGTCGCACTATGCCACGGCATACTAAATGATGATTTATTTTCTTTGGGCATCCCAAGATACATCACTTCAAAACTGTTGCTAGCATCGGTAATAGCTAGTTTATCTGCATCGGTTAAGGTAAAGGAAATAGTATAATCTTCTTCATCGACCGAGCCTATTTTGATATCAATACTGTTCGCCTGATCTAAGGTAACGCTTGTTGAAGCAGGGTCTACTGGATCAACTGGCACGACAACTTCTACTGGGTCTACAGGATCAACAACATCGTCACCAGAACCACAGGCTGATAACAGTAAGGCCATGGAAGCGGTAATTAATAATTTACGCATCAGGAGTTCCTCCTATTTTGGATGGCATGTAGAACACGATTCTTCGGCATGATGCGGAATGGCTGCTATTTCATCATGGGGGGCATGACATGTTTGACATTCCATTTTTGAATTCACATCTGAGCCAATGTAATCTCCGGGTTCACGTGTGGTGCCAGTATGGCAAGAGACACATTCATCATTGCCCTTGGCATACCTTTCAAGTTCAGAATCGATTGTCAACTCGCCATTCAGTGACAGGTTTAAAAATTCGACCGTCTTAAATGCCACTTCGGCCGTCACCTGCGCACAACGCTCCGCCTTGGCGTCATGGTGACCACCAAACTGACTTGCGGCAGACCAGTTGGTGACCGAGGTATGACATAAAATGGAGTGGGCAGTTGATTGACTAATCTTGTCCGCTGTCAACAATGCACCAGCATCATCTCTGCGAGTTGGCGCACCGATTTTAGTAAGGAAATTATCATCGCCACGTGGCATGGGGGTCTTTTCATAGTAACGATTCATCGCATCGATAACCGCAGTCTGTTCAACATCGAGAATATTAACGATCATTGCAGCCGCGTTGACACAACCACAGATAGAGCCCCACCCCTTAACCCCACCACCGCCATAGACGGTGATATTGGTTGGAATAGCGGCAAAGTTACAGGCATCATCATGCCCCTGAATGGCAAGCTCTTTGACGATAGCATCGAACACGCCATACATACAGCCACCTCGTCCATAGGCGGCATAGGCACGCTTGGCGACGGCAAAAGGATCGAGCTCAACATATGTCAGTAAGTTGGCTCCCAGATCGGCACCACCATCACTACCAACACCGATAGCACTATCGATCGGACATCCATCAGCAGCAAATACAGATTGGGACATTACAGCCGCCCCAGCGGCCATACCTGCAAAACCAACGATTTTCCCCATCGCTTCACGTCTATTTACGTTCATCATCATATCTCCATTGTAATTTTATAATTTCTACATTTTAGAAAAATACATTTATGCATGTTTGAGTTAATTATTTTAAATGACATACAAAATGCGTAACAAAATAGTAAACTTAATGAAAAACAAAAAGTGTGATAAATAAAACATTTTAAACAACTGGTGAATATTTATAACAACTAACAACAACTGACTTATTTATTCGTAGATTCTGTGGGAGTTTAAGTTAATTTAACATCGAGTATATTGCTAATTAGAGGCAATATTTAATTTTGAAGATGAAACTAGGATACATCTAATTAAATTATCGAGTTTACAGTACTAGTTCAATATAATTTTAGGCGCGACAAATATTAACAAAGCCAATATTAACAAAGCCAATATTAACAAGACAACTAATACCAATCCTATTAAATATGTGAACTTTCAGCGGGAATTAAAAGTGCTGTAGGCAAGACCGATGATTAAAACCAATAGTTATTCTATTTCAAAAGCATATGGCGAAGCATACAGTACTTTGAAACCCGCCAGAATGGCGCCTCTGAGGCGTTTCACGTCTGTGTTGCATCGATTTAAAAGGGGACAACCATTTCTACATTAATACGCCTTGAATTGAAAAGTCTAAGAGGACCTAAACTGATCAGATATTAAATTAGATTAGTGTAAACCCATATAGCTTAACTGTTTTGTTTTATATTAGGCGTTGTGAAAGTAGAGCTAAGGATGCTGAATTTTGAATATTTATCTGTTTTTATAAATGATTTAACTAAGATTTTATGTTGGCATTAATAATCATGATGACGGTATTACATTATGATTATACCTTGTGTGAATTAATATAGAAATTATACCTGTCACATCGACTATGTTCACATTGAGTGTGTTAGCACAGCCAGTACAATTGGTGTTATTAACACATTAAAAATCTCTCAGGTTGGCTTTGAATACTTTTTTTATGAACATGTAATCCAAGGCGTTAGAACCCACAAATAACAGAGCCATAAAAAATATCAAGTGTTCGGGCTTGTTCAACACTTGGGATAAGGACGCGTCTTCGCCGCGGTTTATCCTCATTTGTTATATGTACATATGCACAAATGAACATATGCACAAATGCACGTGTACACATATGAACTGCGCTTATGCATTTAAACATTAGATGCATTATCATTTGAAACATCATTTTTAAGCGCCAAAATTGCAATAAATAATAAACCTAATGGCGGTATAAATGACAATAAAAAGCCAATGAAGGTTGTTATTTTAACATTTTTGGTTTTACGTTTACCCAGATAGTAACTTAAGCCACTAACTATGATAATTGATAGTAAAATAAATTGACCGAGCAATGTGGCATTGATACTCATATGAAACTCCTTTTTGCATATAACGTTTTAGTATTTATACGTTGCGTTGTTTACAGGTCATAAATCGCTTGTTGGACTTGGTCTATGCCGAGTCCTGATTACTTGGTCCGATTTATGCTGTTTTTGATGCTGGCTCTGGGCTGTAGAGCCGTGTTGAACAGAATATATTGCGTGATTTGTATGTATTCATTGAACTTTCCTTGTCATTGCTGTGTTACATCACACCTTCTTTAAGTCTAGCTGATTTAATATGTATCACAGTCAATTGAAGTTTGATTTAGCTCCGCGCAGCGGCTTAGTTCAACGCATTGCTAAGCGGCAATAAAATGGCTGACTAAAATTAATGAAAAACGAGCAAAAGCCAACTATTTTTATCCTCATTTATTAGCTTGTTAGCTATACTTTATCAACTTTTACTTTAGCTTTTGATTTACTATAAACGACACACTCAACCTGCAATATTCGCATTGTATTATTTGAATCTGTTTTTGCTGAATGAACCACACCTTTTGGTATTATGAAAGAATCGCCTTCTCTTACCTCAAGCTCCTTGTCATCAAGGAAAACTGTACCTTTACCGCTTACGATATACCAAAAATTATCTTCTTTATGGTGCTTATGCTTTAGGACTTGTGAATCCTTATCAAGACAAAACGTTGCAGTCTGAAGTTGTTCTGTTGTGAAGTCAGAAGGCCAGTGATCCTTTTTGCGCCAATTAGATATTTCCTTTAAGTTTTTTACATCCATAGTCTCAAGTAAAACTCCTATATCGCTAACGTTTTAGTCTTTATGCGTGGATCCTAATAAACATCCAGGGAGACTCATAGAAACTCAACGTTTATATGTATTTAATTATCAACAATTTTAGTAAGTTACCAGCTTAACAAGCTAAAAAAATCACGTTTTAATTTGGGTGAAAGCGATAATTACATAACCGAGAATTACATAACCGAGAATTTTTGTCATTACATAACAACAAACAAAACGGCTGTTTTAACATAAATGAATTATAACGGTACAAAAACACAGTTCATATTAGACGAGATTTAAGATGTTTGAACACAGTCATAAAGAAACTTTACCTAACAAACTTTCGTCGGATAGGCGGCACCTGTTGCCAAGATCAATTAGACCACGTCAGCCGCCCTCCTAAGAGCCGTACGTGCAACTTTCACTGCATACAGATGGTTCACTCTTATCGCGGTGAACAGCGCTTCATATGACTTCAGGTCGCACGGACAGAAGCGTGTTAGTGCCTAAGCTCTAACACTCACTATTCGCATTATGATAAGTATGGTGAATTTAGATTAACTTGTTAGCTTTTTATTTTAAATTTCACAAGGAACTGCATTCAATGCATTTTGTTCTTGTTTTCTTAGGTAATTTACCACTTTCTCTTTAAACGATAAATCGGAATAAAATTGCTTGATTAGGTATTTTGAAGGGATATCAGTCCGTTCCATTAATGGGACAGCTCGACCAGTTGCAATGACGTAAACATGAAAATCATTGTAACGTGCCAACATTGGTTCAATAATATTTTTATACAAAGCATTGGCCAACAACGTAGCATAACCTTTATTACGATGCTCTATGACTGTTACGAAGTGAATAATACCCAACTCTTTATAGGTCACACCTTGATGACAAGTGATTTTGTCAGCACGGGCTTCAAAGTTTTCAAAAAGACTGTACCCTACCAATTCATCATTTACATAAAGTTTAATTATTTCTGCTTGAGTCCCGTTTTGTAATTCCTCGTGCTTATCTAACCACTCAAAAATGTACCACATTTTCATGTCGCCCTGACCCAAGGCGAGTAATTCATTAGTACAAGTTTTGACATTACAGTGATCAAATCTAAGCATGAATAAACCCTTTGAATCTTCGTAAGTTAGTTAAAATCGACCTGTGAACTTACGTTTATATAAATAGAGAGCGAAATTAGCATAATAAAGACTAAACTTGCCACTCCTTTTTAAATAGTTGTAATGATTAAAACTAACGCCGTCATCTAGGGATCCCCAGATAATCCTTTTAAATTTCATAATAGTAGACATGCATGGTGCTATCTGATCTAATCAATTTCGCCACTTACTACTATAAGAAGGATACTAAATCTAACACCATGCGTGCTGCTGGTAAACTTAAGCATATACTACACGATTTGCTTAAAAACAATGCCCTAAAATACATCAGCAACGCCTTAATTCTCTGATGGTTGCCACTGAGTCACTACTCGATGAAAATCAATCAATTAATCATGCCATATATGGACGCTCCCGGTGAGTCAAGACAATACTCTACTCACCCAAGGTTTTTTGACCTTAGTTTTCTATTCTACTGCTTCACACTTGCCATTGCTTTTGATGCGACTCATTTACCGCTA